>JGI20215J15232_1000060_pt1 | contig 38107 bp, 19 predicted proteins | sample WetSurMetagenome_2_FD_15232 | JGI IMG/M metagenome (IMG submission 15232) | reverse complement strand
GCCAGGGTCTGGAAGGCAAAGGAAACGATCATTATGCTCAGGGCTATCCTTGAGAAGATCTTTTTTGAGGATGATGCGAGGTCGTGGAAGCAGGCGAACTGGACAAGGAGAAGCGGGGAGATCAGGAACCGGGCATAGCGACCCAGGTAACCGACGAAGCCGGGCGGCGGATCAGGACGGTAATAAGTTGTTATTGCGTTTTGCCACACCCTGTGGTGGGGCAGGAGCAACGGCAGGAATACGGAGATCACTGCTATGACCGACAGAAAGAGTATTGCGCGGGAGGAGAAGAGTCCCAGGAGACGGGAAGGCCTGTTCATGGTTATCTGGTTAACGGAGTATTCATTCATGTTATATATTAATCCTGACCTGCCCGTATTGATCCATGATGTCCTATTAAATCCCAGTCTCTTTCCTCAAATACCTTTTGATATTCCCGGATTACAGGAAGCATTTCAGGATGTTTCTGGCATTGCTTCCCAACAGGGCATTCTGCGCAAATGGTTTTTCCTGAGACGCCTATGCGCCCGACACCTGCCATCTCCCCGGTTCCGGCAGCCTTAATGACAGTTCCGCATCCTTCCCTGGTTGTCCAGCAGCCGAAATGGCAATGAAGGGCTTCAACCTCTATCCAGTCGCCCGGGTTTAAGATCTCTTTTTTCCAGACCAGTGCACCACGCTCATACATAGGCTTATGCCACAGAACAAACTGACCCTCGATGATCCCGTACATTTCCACGGATGGTTCGCCATGGAGATGGATATCCTGCTTGTCCTTCGGGGTAAAAAAGCTCCACGTGAATCCCAGGCCCTGCCGTTGGTAAGCAAGGTAAGGATCAGCCACACGTAGGTTAAATGCCCGGTTCCCGGATTTAAGTATTTCAGCAATGGTCTCCTTTTTCAGCAGCCTCACACCTTCATTATTTTGCCTGGCCCACATATTGGCAACTGCTTCCATGGAGGGAACTTCATTGATCTTTTCCAGGAACTGCTTTCCGGACTGGTTATCTTTGGAGGAGGCCATCAGTTGAAGAGACCTTGCAATAGCGATAATATTGGGTTCATTGGTATTATCAGGGATCTCATCAAGCGTGTGCCAGGAAAGGTTATCATTCTTCGCGAGCTTTTCCCGGCCGTCGGCATTCAGCGATACTTCAACGGGATACAGATAATAGTCCTTTTCAAGTCCGGGGTAGTGCCGGCTTTCCTTCCGGTTCCCGAGCACCGGAAGCTCGGTCTCGGGGAAGAATGTGCCTTCATCAAGCCCAAGGTCTGCCGTGAAGATCCTGCCAAGAGCTCTATATAGATCCTCCGACGGGCGGAATTTGGTTGCAGGAAAGCTTAGCTGATACCCTATCTTAGGCATGAGAAGGTATTCGATGTCAGAATTGTCTTTCCTCTTTCTCCTGACAAGGCAAAAGAGGACTACCGATGAAGTTTCAGTTTTCATATGCATAAATCTTTAATCGTCCGCAAACCTGAAAATACACAACATTCAGTTGATCTTTTCCTGATATGGCATTAATCATCACCTTGGGCAATAAACGGGTTGACCTTTAACACTGTCCAGCATCCCGGGCAGCTGCTGATCAATCCCGGATCTTCCCAGGCCCCGGCAGGGAGCTTAAGGCAAGGTGAATCACCCGGCACCAGGCCGTATTTCTTATTTAGTTCCTCAATTTTATTGACAACGAGTTCATTCCCAACAGTTCTTTCGCCACAAACGGGGCAAAGTGAAAAGATCTCCTCCTTATTCTGTCTCGCAACAGCGAATCCTGGCCATTTTCTTTTGGTTCCAGGTTTCCGCTGCAGGGTGATTACCGGATTATCAAAACAAAATCCCGTCAGCCTCAGCAAATAATAATTCCCGTCTTCGTCCCCGCAGGCTATATTTCTCCCGCAGCCTGACTGAGAAAGAGTCGAGATCCCCGACTCCAGAATAAAAGAGGCAGACTCTTCTCCCGTTGCCGGATCCCAGATTTTAACAGCATTTTCATAATACTCGCTTACCGCTACGATCCATTTTCCATCAGAGGAGAAATTGCAGTACGGGACTGAAAGTCCATGATGCCTGCCCAAAGATTTGATCTCTTTTCCATTGCCGGCATCCCATATCCTTAACGTATTGTCCTCACTGCCGGTGACGATCTTTCTACCGTCAGGGGACCAGGAGCATGCTGTCACATATCCTGTGTGCCCTGACAACGTCATGACCGCTTTCCGTGTGTCCTTTTCAATTATGTCAGCATCGCTGCTCCTGTAATCTTTTTTCGTAACAATAGAATGACCGTCGGGAGAATATGGCTGGGTTTTTAGAAAACCGGACCATGATCCAAGCTTGAGAACCCTCTTTTTTGCTTCACGGACGAAAGATCTTAATTCCCTTCGTCGATGCCTGAAGGTCCTAATCTCCTTGCCGCTCATGGCATTACAAATAATGCAGGGATGTTTTTTTGCTTTGAACATGCAAATACTCAAAGAGTTGTCTTTGGAAAAATCGCACAATGCGGTGTTCCCGTATCCTGGTCCGTTCAAGTAAGTTCTTCTTGCCCTGGTTCCAGTGTTCCATAATTTGAGGGTTCCATCATGAGATCCTGAAACGAAGTGAGTGCTGTCAGGCAGGAAGGAACCGCAGCTGACCGGGCCGGTATGCCCGTTAAACACCGAAACTTCTTTTCCCGAATCTGCCTCCCACATTCTGATATTATTGCCAGACCCGCCGGCAATAATCATTTTGCCGTCAGGCGAAAAGGAGCAAAACCTGATTTCCTTCACCGGATTGGGTACAGAATAGATCTTTTCGCAGGTAAATGCATTCCAGACTGTGATCTTCCTGTTGGACCCGCACGACACGACTTTCCCGCCGTCAGGTGAAAATGCACACGAGAGGACGTCACCGGACTGTAAATTGAATGTCAATATTTCCCTGCCTGTTTTTATGTCCCAGGTCTTCAACACACCACCGTATGTGTTTGTGTTTCTTATACTGCCTGATACTATTTCCTCACCGTCCGGGGAGAATGAACAGGATGTCACCGGTGCGTCATGGCCTTTGAAGGTCAGCAATAATTCTCCAGTCAGGGTATTCCAGACCTTTATTGTTGTGTCGCGGCTTCCGGTGACAATCAGTTTACTGTCAGGCGAAAATGAACAAGCTGTAACGTCGTCTTTATGTTGATCCTTCGTTAAATAGCCCCATTGATCAATCGTGACCTGATTACCTGATCCGGCGTCCCAAAGACGAAGGACGGAACCAGATCCTGTAACAATGTGCCTGCCATCCGGTGAATATGCACATGCGAATACCCTGTAAATAAAGTCCCTGAATATCTCATCATCCTGTAAAACCGCAACCTGCTTCCCTGTATCCACGTCCCATATTACTGCGCTCCTGTAACTTCCGGCCACAACACGTGAGCCGTCGGGGGAAACAGAACAGCAGAATACCTTCTCGGACTCCTGCCGCGACATGGTAAGGACAAGATGTGACTCCTCCGTTCCCGGAACCCTGTACTGGTGCAGAAATTTCCTGCCCTTTTCAAGGAATTCCTTCCTTGATGCTTCCATAACATCTGCCGCCTTGCTGCAGGACCATTGCAGTTCATTATAGAATTGTTGAAAGGTTATCGATGGATGGTCCCTGAGTATATGTTTCTGCCTTCTGAATACCGTATAAAAATCATTCACCAGGCTGAAGGCTTCACTATCCGTTTTGTTTTTGAAATGATCGAGGAGAATTTTAAAATCATCCTGGTGCAACTCCAGTAATCCTGCAATTGCTCTTGCTTCAATGAAGAAGACATCACAAAGGATCCCGGGAAGGTCTTCCCAGAGCCGGGCGCGGGAAAGCTGATATGGAAGTTCGGCACACTTGCGGACATGAGGCTTCTTCTGAAGATCGCCATCATAAAAGTGCGGACATGCGGTGAAGTAACCGGAAAGGGAGTTATGGTAATTTGTTTTTTTCAAGATATCTGGTTGGCTTCAGGTATTGATCAGGGTTGGTTTAAACTGGGTAATTAATTTCCTTTATTCGAGACTCCGGGACGATTCTTTCTTTTTCCGCTAAATTGAAAATTCATTATGACGCTTCCGTTTTTTTGAGAACATTAAGTTCGAGATATGTTCTGAATTATAGTCCCGTCAGGGACAAAACCCAGGTAAAAAAGCGCTTAAAAGGGCCCTGTCAAGTAGCGTCAGACACGCCATAATCAATTCCGACAGGTTTAAAAACAAATCGGTTATCATAATCAATATCAAATTCTTTTAACAGTTCCAGGTATTCATCCAGAAAGGTTTTTCCTGTATGATGTTCATATTGATGTTGAATATAGCCAATTATTTTTGACAGATCGGCTTTTGAATAGGAAAATGCACCATATCCTTGCTGCCATGAAAATCTACAGGGAACAAATCCTTTTTCATTTATCCATTTTGATGAGCTTCCTTTAATATCCTGGACCAGATCTGACAGTGCTTGGGCCGGCCTGTAACCGATAAGGATGTGGATGTGGTCCGGCATTCCGTTAATAGCCAGTAATTTGTGTTTGTTATTGCGGATGATGCCGGCAATGTATTTATATAGTTCATCCTTCCAGGTGCTTTGAATGACAGATTCCTTATTCTGGACTGTAAAGACGATTTGGAAGTGGATCTGGGTGTAGGTATTTGCCATTATACATAATCTAAAATTGTCACTGAAGTGGAAGGAACCTGTGGTTCCAGAATTAAGCTACCGATATTTGGTACCTAACGTGACGAAGTTTATCCGGACCTTAATTGGGCTACCAATATACTGTCCTTTACAGAGCAATTTATAACCTTCGGGGGCCAAAAAAGGTAACAGTTAATAAAAATCCGCAATAATTACGAATGACCTGATAATCAGCTAAAGAAATCCAGTCCCGTAAGGGACCGGATATTGGTAGGACAGGGGTTAATAGGGATCGGTCAAGTGCCGTCAGGCACGATATTTTAAATCACGGAAAGCTAAAAATCAGATCCGTGTTCATGACCTTTAAAAACATCTATTTGAGGCACTGTGTGTAAGTGTTCCAGTGGCACAGAAGTTTATTTCATCCCTGACGGGATTTATTGACATGTGCCAAATCTTTAGCTACCAATATTTTGTCCCTGACGGGACATTTGGCATGTTGCCAATATTTAGCTACCAGTATTTAATCCCTGACGGGCTACCGATATTTTGTCCCTGACGGGGCATACGGGCATGCTGCAAATGTTTAGCTACCAATATTCAATCCCTGACGGGCTACCAATATTTTGTCGCTGACTGGACTTTTTACAGCAAAAAAGATGGTGACGTAAAATTCGGTCCCGCCAGGGACCAGATATCGGTAGAAAAGGTCCAACAAAGATCGGACATGTGCTGTCAGGCACGATATTTTGAATCGCGGAAAGGTAAAAAACAGATCCGTGTTCATGACCTTAAAAAACTTCTGTTTGAGGTAGTGTATGGAGGTATCCCATAGGCACAAAGATTTATTTTGTCCCTGACGGGACATAATGACGTGATTCAAATGCTTAGCTACCGATATTTTGTCCCTGACGGGACAAAGATCTTATGCGAATTATATTGCCTGCTACCTTTATTTTGTCCCTATTGAACAAATATTTTTCACGTATTAATTCCCTGCTCCACCAATATTTTGTCCCTGACGGGATTGTTAAGCTAAGATCTTCGGGGGACAATAAAGCTATCTGAGATAAAAAATATCAATGCTTAATATAAATAAACGGGGATTTGTTTTAAAGCAACTTACTGCTGCAGGGTCCGTGCAAGCGAATGACATATGTATATTGTTACCTGAAAAGGTCTGTGTCATCTCCTCTGAGAAAAGAGGGACTTGAAGCTTATGACAGAAACATTAACACATTACAGAATATTTATTATCGCCGAGTAATGGGAAATAGCTGTCCCGTAAGGGACCGGATATCAGTAGAAAAGGGGATTAATAGAGATGGGTCAAGTGCCGTCAGGTACAGTGTATTATTGTATGGTAAGGTATTTTTTCCAAAAAACTGATTTTGAATGATTTGACACAATTGCATTTTACATCGGACTAGCTATTGACGGAGTGTACCTGAATTTATTCCCGTCACTTCAGAAAAGCTTTTTCCCAATCCTCTTCCGTAAAAACTTTTTTGGCTTCATCATAAATTAATTTGAAATTCTGCTCAATTATTACTGTTTCATTTTTAGCCTCTTTATTCAATCCTTAATATATATCTATTTCCTTTTTCTAGTTCTCTTTTGTTATTTTGACTTGTTTGAGTTATGTCATGAGTATCTTATTTAAAATCTCCTGATGACATTTCAATATTCATCAAGTGAATCATAATATCTCTGATAATCAAATCATACGCATATTGTATTTCAGCCAGGTTGTAATCATCAATTATCTCTTTGGCCAGTAATGCTGTTTGGAATGCTTCTTGAGGTCTGCCCATTAAATTCAGAATAAGAGCTTTATTAGTATAGGTAAAGGCCAATCCTCTGTGATGCTTAATCTCGACACATATCAACTCCTGTTCATCTAATAATTCAAGTGCTTCCGATAATTTGCCCTGGTCCTTTAATGCCAAAGCCAGGTTACCAATGGCAACCTGTAAACTGTCCTTCTTCCCCAATTCACGGCACATTTTTTCCTTTATACGAAAATATTCGACAGCTTTATCAAAATTGCCCTGTTTATGAAATGCAATGGCAAGGTTACCAATGACATTTTGAAGAGCTGCTTCGTCATTAATCACTGAACTATTTTTTAAAGCTTCATTTAGAATTGATTCACATTCCGCAGGATTCCCAAGTTCCATGTATAGAAGTGCCTTATTTATCGATATTACGCTTAAAAATGTCAAGTCATTTTCCTCCTTCGATATTCGCTCAGCTTTATTTAAAGCCTCAATTGCTTCATTTTTCTTATTATTAAATGACAGGATATTTGATCTATCTATAAGAACACCAATTTGCATATGTTGGTTATTCCATTTTTGGGCAAAATCTTCAATAACATTATATAACTTAATTGCCCTTTCGTAATTGCCTAAGTCTGTTTCAAGTTTTGCCTGAATAATAGTATTATCGAAAAGGTATTGTTGGAGAGATAATGGGGGAGCATCAATATCTTCTGACTCTTTTCCTTGAAATCCATCTTCATCCAAGATAGACTGAACATCATCAAGAAAAACATTATAAATTTCAAGGGCTTCTTTAAAAAGGCCGAAGTTTTCAAATATCTCTGCAATAACACGAGTGTATAATTCATTATTTGTCAGATTATCTCGCCTTTTACGATCACCATATACTTCCTTAACCCTAAATTCCGAGCATGTCTCAACGGATGACCAGTATCTTTTAATTGAATTTGCATCTTTACTCCACGCAACAATTAAGAATTCAGGCTCCTTTAGAAGTACAACCAGATTTGACCACTGCTCAGATTTTAAAAGCTGCCATGGCTGTTCAACGAGTTTGCGGGTTACAGGTTTTTTTTGGAGATCGCAATCAAAAAAGAGCGGCTGGGCAGAGAAATAATTTGCCAGACAGGCGTGATATTTATTTTCCCTTGTAGACATGGGGATCTTAGTTTGTTACATTAGTTTTATGCCTTGCTACTAGTGTCTTGCAGGTCATGCAGGTCATGCAGGTCATGCGGACTTACGCCTTGCGCCATTAAAGCCCATACCTCTCCTTCAGCACCTCGTTGAACTGCCTGTGGAAGAAGGTGATTATCGGCACCCCGTCGGCGTCACGCTCGGTGAGATAGGGCTCAAGATCGAGATAAAGCCTCGACCAGACCGATATTGGGATCTTCATCCATTCCTTCCTGGCCTCAAGAGCTTTTTTCATGCTTATGAGTTCATCCCTGTGGTCTTCGTGTGTCCTTGCAAGGAACTGCTCCCACAGGCCACTGTCGAAAGCGAAGATCTCGAGTATCTCATTTTCTGCAAGCCCCTGGTAACGTCCGCTGAGCATCAGGCAGATAACATCCCTGACAAAATCTTCGGAGTGCTCTTCCTCAAGCATATCAATGAAGCCGTTGATAATCCCTTTCACATCATCCTCCAGAACAAACTCCCCGGTATAGGAAGCCCATTGCTTTGCCCTCTCAAATGCCAGCTTAAGATATATCGGCAGCCCCGTCAAGCTGAATTTGTCCAGCACTTCCTTCCTCTGAGCGGGTGTGAGCCTGCGCCTGATCGAACTAAGCCACCTGTCAAGTATTATTGTGGCTTCATCCACGGGAAGCTTTTCCAGCTCAACCTGGTAATGAGCGTTCAACTTCGGCCGCAGTTCAGGCAATGCAGAAACGGCTATCCTCGCATTTTGTGGCAGTTCACCCGGCATCCAGTACAGCGATTTCGCATTATCAGTATCAGAAAGCTGGTCGAGGGCATCAAGAAACAGGAAAACCGGTTTTCCAAGAGTGGCCAGGGCCAGTGCTTTCCTGAGTATCTCCGACAATCCATTCAGGTCATAAAGAGCCTTGTCCCTTCCTTCCCCTGCAATTGCTTCCAGGGTCGTATTGAATTCCCTCGCAATCTGCCCGCAAACACTCTGCAACAGCGAGATGATATTCGATGACCGGGCGGATGTGCCGATAAAACGGTAAACAATCACGGCATTGCTGAAATCCGACTCAGCATTACGTATCACCTCCGCCATCACGCTCGATTTTCCGGACCCTGAATCACCGATTATTGCGAGGGTTCTTTTTTCCCTCGCATCCCCAAGGTAATCGTGGAGTGTTCCAATAACATCCGAACGGCCGCAGAAATGCTCCGTAAGCTTGGTTTTGAAATCGGCATGCAGCTTCGACTCGTGGGTGATTTCATCCTTGTCGATTACCCCGGACAACTGTTCCCCTATAACCGAAACAAGATTGTCATAAACCCCATCACTAAATCGCTTAAGCTCAGTATCACTTATCTCGAAAGTGCCATTCCTCCACTCTGCCTTGAACTCATTGAAATGGCCGGCTCCAAGCCTTGACCTGAGCTCTGACTTCAGCCCTTCCATCTTTTGTGCAGATGATCGGTCGGGCTGATCCCCGGAAAGATCAATGAATCCGGCAGCTGACCTGTCATAAGGTAACCCGTCAATCTTCCTCGACCATGTAAAAACATGTCTTTCAGGGCTCTCGATCTCCGCGGGCACGCTTAGCGCTCCCTTCATGATTTCCTGGTGAGTAGCGGAAGCAATGTACCTGATCCTTTGTTCCGGATTGAAACCGAGGGCATCTGCAGAATCGCGTAATATTTTACGCAGTTCATTTTCAACAGGTTCCCAGAGCTTGTAATCTCTAAGCTCATCCTTTCTTGGCTGGAGGACATATTCAGGAGGGTTGGCATTCTCATCTTTCCTGTACCAGTCAGCGATCAATGTTTTTTCTTCCTGACTCAATCGACCCAGGATCGCTTCCATCTCTTCCGCCGGGATAATTTCGGGCACCGGCTGCCATCCGTATTTTTCCCCGAGCAATATCACGAAATTAGGCTTTGGTGACATTTTCTGGCACCTGGCTATTTCGTTGAAGCAGATCCTGAGGGTTTTCTGATCGAGCTGGGCTTCCTCATTGACCCCCCAGCGGAGATCGACAGCCTGGAACCTGGCTCCTCTCTCTTCACAGTATTTCTCAAGACGCGGAAAGGCATCCCTCTGGAGAATGCTTCTTTCATTCTGCATATCAGTAAAAGTAGAGCTTATGAAAACTCTGAAAATTTTAGTTTGCTGAGGCATGTAAAATGAGATTTTAAAAATTTAGAATCTAACGGATCAGAAAGTCAATTTTGTTTTAAGGAAGATAAATGTACAAAGATTTCTTTATTTTTACTAAACACTCTTCACAAGTTGGGATCTGTTGTATAAGCTTTGATAAATCTGTAAAACTGAAATCAAATGCCTTCCGGGAAAAAAACCTTCCTTATTTTAGGAGATATAGCGCTCGATAATTACATAATTCCTGGCGAAAGGAACTTTTCCGATTCACCCGGGACTAAACCAGGGACCCGCACTGCCAGTCTGAAAGGCGGCGCCTTTCTCATTTACAGCTTTTTGTCAGGATTTGAGGGCCCGGAATATGTCTGCTTCGGGCATGACCCGAAACTTTTTAACAAGCTCCCCGGCCAGAATTGCAGTTATGCCTCACTGGATTGCTTTAAGGAAAAGGACAGGAAGATATGGAAGATTAATCAGCAGTTCGGATTCGGAACATTCACCGGAAAATTTGTTTATCCTCCGGTTGACAAATCCAGGAAACTCCCGGGACCTGATATTGTGGTGATTGATGATGCAGGCATGGATTTCGGTTCGCACACAAACAGGAAAGCATGGCCATCCATGGGCAGTCTTTGCATGAGATCCGTATCAAATCCTGACGGCCCTGTAATGGTTATCTGCAAAAAAAGCGGCGACATTGGGAAGGGTGAACTCTGGATGGAACTCCTTGAGGACTCCGTCAGGGGAAATATCAACCTGGTTACTGTTGTATCGGTCAATGATATCCGTAAACAGGATGCGAGGATATCAACGAAGATCTCCTGGGAGCAAACGGCCCTTGACCTGGTTTACGAGCTGAAAACAAACAGCAGGCTGGCAGCGTTGAAGAATACGAATTTTCTGGTGGTTAACGTAGGCACTGCCGGGGCACTCCTTGTGATAAGGAAGCCTGACGGATCAATGATATACAGGCTGATATTTGATCCGAAAAATCTTGAGAATGAATGGGAAGGATCAAGGCAAGGCGGAGTAATCGGACTCATGTCATGCTTCACCGCAGCATTTGCTTCTTCACTGGATCTTACCAGGGCAGGGGATGACTACAGGATGGAAGATTCAATAAAAAGCGGCCTTGCTGCGGTTCGCAGGTTTATTGAAACAGGGTACCTCGTTTCCCCAAAAGGTATCGGGCTGCCCGCCCGGGAAATAAGAGATGCAGCCCCGGGTCAGGCTGTGTCTTTTTCATCAGCATTTATCCCTTCTCCTGAGGATGATCCGTCATTCCTGAACAGGAAATGGAACATTCTCCTTGATAATTACCGTTCTTCCGGAATTCCGGCAGACGGACCTCTCTATGCAATTGCCCGGAACGTTGCCCTTAACGGACCCATTGTACTGAACAATATCCCATCACTGAGCCTCAGGAAGCTGTTCACTGTTGACAGGACGGAGATCGAAAGCTTCCGGATTATAAGGAAGCTTATAGAAAGCTACAAGGTCCAGAAAAGCTTCAGCAATCCATTATCTATTGCTGTTTTCGGTCCCCCTGGATCAGGCAAGTCCTTCGGCGTGAGGGAGATCGCAAAAGGGGTCCTGGGTCATGAAACGCCTTTTCTTGAGTTCAATATTTCGCAGTTTTCTGGTCCGGCCGACCTGATCGGGGCTTTTCACCAGGTGAGGGATGAAGTGCTGAAAGGGGCCATCCCTGTGGTCTTCTGGGATGAGTTCGATTCAAAGGAATATGATTACCTCCAATACCTTCTCGCACCGATGCAGGATGGAACTTTCCAGGAAGGGCAGATCACACATACCCTCGGCAAATGCATTATGGTCTTCGCGGGTGCGACATGTCCGGGTATGCAGACATTCGTAAATCTCGGAAAGTCCGGGGATCCTCAGAAAGCTGCCCTTTTCAGGTACAAAAAAGGTCCGGATTTTGCCAGCAGGATGCATGGATACATAAATGTACTGGGGCCTAACCAGACCATGATGACAACCCCGGAGCTGGAGTGTCTGCCCGATCCTTCTGACCTGTGTTTTCCTATAAGACGCGCACTCTTCATCCGGAGTATCCTTGGGCTTTCTGCAACCGATCATCCCGAAATTGACCATGGACTTCTGAATGCTCTGATCAAAGCGGATAAATACTCTCATGGGGCCCGATCGCTCACAAATCTTCTTAAAACCCTTAAGGAAAACAGCGGGGGAAGAAAGATACTCCGGAGCCATTTGCCTGGCAACCAGGTTCTGGAGCTATATGTCGGGGATGTTTCCTCATTCCTGAAAAGCATGAATGAATCGCAGCTGGTCCAGGAGAATATTGAGCCGATAGCCAGGGCGATACATTATGCATGGAAGTCAGCGGCAAAAGCCAAAAATCCGGAGTATGTGGCAGAATATGAGATCCTTCCTGTTTTTATCAAGGCCAGTAACGTGGACGCCGCCGCCCGGATCCCGATCGTTCTTGGGAAAGCGGGATTAAAGGTTATATCTGCTGCTGGGGACGGCGTACTGAGCAAAGAGCAATATCTCCGGCTTATTAAGAAAGATGGAAATAAAATTCTGGAAATAATGGCCGGTGAAGAGCACAGGCTTTGGTGTGAATTCTATTACAGGAACGACTGGCGTTACGGTGAAATAAGGGATGATTACAGCAAAGTCCACAACTGCCTGGTGGATTATGATGATCCCCGGCTGAGCGAGGACGACAGGGATAAAGACAGGGACCAGGTGGCCAGGTACAGGGAATTTCTCGAAAAGGTCGGGCTTGGTATTGTTAAAGAATGAGGAAATGAGAATTATTTAATATGTGCAGGGATTGTCGTTACGGGAATATCACAAAGTTTGCAAAGCGTCTCTCTCCCTTTATGCTTTTTGCATTTGCCTGGCGGACCATTGCGGGTAATGTTTACTTTTTGAGACAATCCTGCAAAAACCCATCTTGAAACATTGTCATTTTAAATGATTTCCCGGTTGAAACCGGGCTGAATTACTTAAACAATATAATCTCAATATCGGAAACTATGGAAAAGAAAAGGAACATCCCGATTGAAAAACAGGTCGAATTCATTGAGGAATTCAAGAGCAGGGAGGAGGATTTTGCAGAATATGCGAGGCTGATCAAAAAGATACTCGATGCAGCGATCAGAACGTTTGGGTTCATGGGCTTTGCAGAGGCCCGTGCAAAGAGCCTTCTCAGCTTTGCCAACAAGATAATCCAGAAAGACAAGTACAAAAATCCGATCAGGGATGTCACGGATCTTTGCGGGGCAAGGATTGTTGTCCATTTTGAAAGGCAGGTCAAAAAGGTTGGCGATTTCATAAAGGAAAACTTCGAGATTGATGAAGCCAACAGCCTCGATCTAAGATCAAGGCTGCAGGTCAATGAATTTGGTTACCGTTCAATACACTACATTGTTACTCCCAGGAAAGATGAGATCCTTGGGATCGCGGTCGACAGGAAATTCAGGGAACTGAAAGCCGAGATACAGGTCAGGACTCTGGCTGAGCATATCTGGGCCGATATCTCGCATGACAGAATTTATAAAACACCGCTTAACATACCAGATGCCTGGAAAAGGGAAGCGGCCGAGCTTTCAGCAATGCTCGAGAATGCCGACAGGAAATTTGCCGGCATGGCCGAAGAAATTGATTCGCTTGTTAAGATCTATGAGCTTCAGCATGAGAAGAAAACAGTCGATGATGACATATTGAAGTTTAAAACATTGATTTCGGTGCTGGGGGATAATCCAAACGAGCTTGTCAGGACCTGCCTGTCATTGTCTGCCCTGTACAGAGCCTCTGACGATTTCCCGGCTGCGTTGAGACTGCTGGAACCATTGCAGTATCTAGCGCTGAAAAACAAAACCCTGAAGCTCAAGCTTAATTTTGAATATGGTCTGGTAAAAACGAGATCAGCTGCTGCTGATAGTCAGTCAACCGATTACGACGAAGGGATGGACCTTATCGAAAATACGATCAAGGAAATTGAAAGCATCAGTGAAGAAGAGAGGAACGAAAACACGGAAGAGATAAGCTACATTTATTATCGCGCCGGCAGGCTTCTCCAGAATATTTTCCAGGAAAGGACCAAAAGCGCTGCACTTTTTGCAAAAGCACACACCCTGATCCCCGGAAATCCTCTTTACCTCACCGCAATGATGGAATCACTGGTACTCATGAACCATCAGACTTCCGGTTATAGTATCGGGCTCTTCAGGTCAGAGCTGTGCCAGGCTGTTCCGAAGCTGAAGGAATTGATACATATTGGGATAGAACGTCTGCCGGCACTATTTGCCATCGGTCATATTCATATATTTCTCAGCAATGAAGATGAATGCATTGGCGAGTATGCCAGGGCTGCTGAAACCATAATAAACGGCAGGTACCTCATCAGCCGTTCATCGGCGGATTCAGAGATATCACTTGTAAGTAATTTGAAAGATACCAATACATCACTCACAAGGGAAGTGAGCCTTTACCTGAACATTGCCATGTGCGTGGCATCAAAGGGGGCCCTGCGCGACAAGTACCTTAAGAACGTGAACCGCTACAGGATCAACAAAAATCCAGTTAAGGCGCCTGTCATTCTGATAGCCGGCGGTGCATCAGATATGGATGCCTCAAAAGTGGAAGATTACCGGGAATATCTAAGAGAGGTCATGAATAACTTCAGCGGAACCATCATAAGCGGCGGGACCACTGCAGGCATTCCCGGGCTTACGGGAGAGGTCAAGGCAGAGATGAATGGAAATTTCGAACTGGATTCTTATCTCCCTCAGACTCTTCCGTACAATGCAAAGAAGTCGGACCATTATGACAATCATTTCACGACTCCGTCGGATAATTTTACAGCATTTGATATCCTTGTCTGCTGGGCCGACCTTATTTCAAACGGGATTGATCCGCAGGATGTGATCCTCATCGGGATCGATGGCGGCCGGATCGCAACTTTGGAGTATAAAATAGCTCTTTCACTGGGAGCGAAAGTGGCCCTGGTGGCTTACAGCGGACGGGCAGTGTCGGAGTTCGTGCAGGACAGGACATGGAAGGACCATCCGAATCTCCTGATCCTGCCGAACGATCCTTTGACGCTCTGGGCGCTGGTCAATCAAAATGCGGTGACAGACCTCACCCCCGATGAAATAAAGATCCTTGCCCCGAAAGTGCACGATTTCTACAGGGAAGATGACCTTAAGGAGTTTAAGTCTGAGTCAGAGGACATCAATAAATACAAGGTTCTTATGCCATGGGATAATCTGAGCGATGCACTGAAGGCATCCAACATCAGGCAGGTCTCATTTTATGAACATATGCTCGGGAGAGCCGGTTTGAGCATCAGAAAAGCCACAACCCCTGTCATTTATGATCTGGAAGCTAATCTGTCGGACAAGGTGAAGGACGATCAGGGTCATTCACAATTTGATTTCCTGGCAATGCTCGAACATGCCAGGTGGAATGCCGAAAGGCTGCTTGCCGGATGGCGCTGCGGCCCTAAAGACATAGCCAGGAAGCTGAATCCCTGCCTTGTGCCATGGACTTCACTGGATGACAGAACTAAAGAGTATGATTACAAGCCGGTCAGGAATATCCCTAAGCTCCTCGCAGAGATAGGATATGAGGTGTATGAAAATAAAAAATAAAAGTGAATAGTCAACGTGACCATGCCTTCCGCAAAGCAGAAGTACCACTCCTGTCTGGCAAACTACTTCACAGGCAAGCCTCTTTTTTCTGACGGTGACCTGCGTAAGGAGCCCAATATCCGGAAGTGTGTGGAGCTGCCATGGCAGCAGACCAGGGCCGGGATGTGGGATGAGGCTACAAATACCCTTTGCGGCCTCGATTTTATTCAGGCAAAATCTGCTATTGAAAGAACTTACGATCTTATCAGGGATTTTAATGATCTGCTAAAATCAATTCCTGATAATCAAACAGCAAACGACAGGGAAATCGCTAAGCAGGCAGGTTTGGATAAATATGCACTAGATTTGATCTATTGTGCCAAAGGACGGCTAAATATCTGTGATATTGATATTCCGGAAAGCACCAGGCCCTGGACAGAGGACCAGATCGAAAAGGAGATCCTCCGAACCAAGAATGAGACAAACAGGTCTGACCGGCTAAAGGATTTCCTGACCTTTCTTGGTAAAGAGGCTGGAAATTTACAGCATTGTGCAAAGGAGATATCTTTCTTCGCTCACCAGCAAGCCTGGAATTACGCCGCGGAGGGTCCGGTCGGAAATTCGGCAGGGTCTGTTAAATTGGAAGAGTATCCGCATCTTATCTTAAGAGCGAATGATACTCGTTTCGACTGGATACCCAGGCCTCAGATATTAAAGGCACTTAACGGACATGTCGACAAGGCCAAATCGATCACAATTTCTGCTGATAGTAAGGTTGCCCTTACAGGCTCATCTGACAAAAGCTGTATTCTTTGGGATCTTGATACGGGTGAGGCCCTGAAAACTCTGCAGGGACATACCGCTGAGGTCCTCTCAATTGCTATAACTGCCGACAGGAAAATGGCTTACTCCGGTTCCAATGATCATACCTGCATCCAGTGGGACCTGACAACCGGGAGGCCTTTAAGAATATATCAAGGCCACGAAAGCTGGGTTTGGGCAGTTGCAATAACAGCTGACGGGAGCAAAGCCTTTTCCGGATCTGAAGACAAAACCTGCGTACTCCGGGATCTTACAACGGGGGAAATAATTTCCAGACTATACGGTCATGATTCCGGGATTCAGTCCGTTGCAATGAGCCCTGACGGAAGTATGGCTTTGAGTGCGTCCTTTATGGATGGCACTTGCATATTCTGGGACCTTACAACATCAAAAGCCCTGAAGACGCTGAAAGGGAAACAGGGTGTCCAATCCATTTTGCCTGCTCCGGACTGGAAAAAGGCTCTTATCGGAACCAGGGCAGGTCTGTTTGTCTGGGATCTTTTAGGTGGAGAAATAATAGAAAAGACAAAAGGACTTGTCTTAAATTACAAGTCTTTGGCTGTTACTGCAGATTTTAAGATGGCCCTGTGCGGATCATACGATAACATCTGCGATTTATGGGATCTTGATTCATGGCAGGTATTAAAGACACTGACCGGGCACGCAGGATTTGTCAATTCTGTTGCCATAACCCCAAACGGCGAAAAAGCAATAACTGCATCTGAAGACCGGACATGCCTGCTATGGGACATAACTACGAGTAAAGGGTCAAATAAATTCAACCTGGATGAAAGGCGTAAGGATCGTTCCGGAATGGTATTGGATTTGAAGATAGACGAAGGCGAGGATGTGGTAGTGGCGACAAGTGTTTTTGGTACGCGTTCGTTCCTGGATCTTAAAACGGGCCAGGCAATTAAGAAAGTCCATCGGCCATATGCTGATTGGAAGATATTGCTTACACCCGACAGAAAAATGCTCTTATCAGGAGAAATAGGTGGATCCTGTGCGTTAGATGAACTGTGGTCCGGGAAGCGTATTAAGGAGTTCGTTGGTCATTACAGGGGAAGGATCAGTGCATTGGCAATCGCTCCAAATGGGAAATTGGCCATGTCCGTTGCCAATGATATTGATTGTGCAATTTATGATCTGGGTTCAAAGGAGGTCTTGCCATCTCTTTTTAAGCCCACTGCGCAGATTACTGCATTTGCGATAAGCCCGGATGGGAAAGTGGTTTTATCGGCTTCGCTGGATAAAATGTGGTTCCTGTGGGAATTGTCAACGGGTAAGGTAATAAAGTCAACCAGGGGACCTAATTCCACTGTTTCTTCAATTGCCATGTCTCCTGATGGCAGGTTTGCCATGGCCGGATGTGAAGACGGAGCCTGTATTCTCTGGGAGATTGCCACCTTCAGGGAAACAAAAGTCCTGGAAGGCCAGAGCGACCACATTTCCAGTGTTATACTGACGCCTGATTGCAAACTGGTTTTATCCGGATCGTTCAATAATTGCCTTATAATCTGGGATATTGCAACAGGGAGGAAAATATCGGAACTTATTGTCAGTTCAAAAATCCAGGCAATGTCGCTCCTGGGAAATACCATTGTCGCTGGTTGTGAATCCGGTGAAGTTCTCTTTTTGAATTCGGGTATGAACAAGCTGCGACAAGGTCCAGCCATTGCCTCTGTCAGGAAAATCTGGGATCTGGAGCTTGGCCAATTTCAGGATCATTCAGCAGACTGTCCGATCTGCGGGCATCGTTTTGTCCCTCCGGCAACGGTAATGACCACAATAGAAGAACTAAGAGCAAATGCAGCACTTTCGCCTGAGCAATCAGCTTGTCTCGAATTACCTGTTGAAGCCTGGGAGGATGCCTTCCTGATCGATAAATGTCCAAAATGCAGCGCGGCATTGAGGTTCAACCCATTTATTGCATGAATGAACCAGCCCCCGAAAACATTCAAATCTTACCCACTGGTGCCGGTTTGCTGAAAACCAGCGAATCTCCATGCCCGTCGTCAGGGAAAATGGTCTTATACAAACTGTCGGCGACCTCAAAATAAAAGATCAGCTTCCCATCCTTGTTTTCCCAGCGGATATTGTTCCGGTAATACCCGAGTCCGGAACTGGCGATGTACTCCAGCTCAGGGCAGCTCAGGATATCGACCGACGGTTCCCTGTAATCCACCATGAGGAGATACTTTCCGTCATCGCTGAAATAGATATGATGATTCCCTTCAAAATAATAATCATTACTTCCTTCACATTCTCCGGTGACAATATTGTAAATGCTCACGATATTCCTGCTGTCTAGGAATGCCAGATATTTCCCTGTGGGATCGGGCTGCATTTGTTTCAACCAGGGATTGTCGGGGTAACGGTTCACCCATACCGCGAATTCCCTGACCAGCTTACCTGAAGTTGCATCCCTGACCCTCACGACCGAATCGTATTCAATCTTATAAAGGCTGTCGGGTGTGAATTCCACATAAGAGTAACCTGTATCCTGATCGATCAGGTCCTGGTAATTGCGGGGCTCATTACCTGTTGATGCACTTCTCTTCAGGAGAATTATCAGGAGCAGTGAGGCTGTTAAGATCAATGCAATTGCATCCGCCGGTTTCATAGGGGAGTGCCTTATATCAGGGTGTAGCATAAACGATATTCTGGTTGTTATTCAAATGAGCCAACTGGCAGAGTGTATTAATGTTTGCCTGTCATTTGTTGATATTCCATAATTTAAAGGCATCAAGCCCGGCAATCTGTGGCCATGACTGGAGAGCACCGGCGAGTGCACTCATGAACTCATGATCCTCCTTCCCAAGTATTTCAGCCCAGGGCCTCACTAACGGAGCAATATACCATTCCATGCATGCTTCAGGTCCATTCAGCGATTCCTTCATTTTACCTATCCAGGATGAGGGATCGCTCTTAATGATCAAGGCAAAAAGTATCTTGAAGAAAATAATGCGGGGGACCACATATTTCTTTGCTATGCTGCAGTTTTTCCATGCATCTTCCACTGATTCTTCCGCTGACCTGACCTGACCCGATAACAGCCTGACCCTTGCGAGGTGACAAAGTGTTCCGGGAATTTCAAAATTCATTTCAATGAGCTGCAAGTAAAGATTTTCAGCTTCTGCATAATTTCCCGACTCAACCAGGTTTAATGCCTCAGATCTGAGTATAAACGGGTTGGCCTGAAAGGTGCAATACCTGTTAAGCTCGTGCCAGCTTAGCTTCACCCTTCCGTCGAGCAGGCTTTCATTCTTGGAGTGAAGATCCCGCGCCCGTTGATAGTATTTTACAGCCGAGGCATGATCATGGGTTTCTTTCAGCTTAATAAGGGTGATAAGCAGCTTGATCTGATCGCCGGGATTGCTAATTTTATAGTCAAGCTCTTCTTTAATAATTGATTCGGCTTCCCTTATTTTGCTCTCACTGAAATCAATATATACTTTATTGACAAGCACGCTGACAAGAGCCTGTTTAAGTTCGCCGGTAAGCAAAAATCCGTCGATCCAGTATTTTACTATATCAGCTGGAGTCGGAGGATCGACAGGAGTGCCGGCATAAAGAAGGTTGTCAACCGGTGAATCGTCAATGTAAATGTCATTCCTGGCAGGGCAGAAATCATCCGGGAAAAGGTAATCATCTGTTTTCATTTCTTCCTTCGTGTGAATATTTGGCAAATTCCTGCTGTAATAGCGGAGGAAAGAGATCAAAATACTTGTCTGGCTTCTCGCCGAGGATCCGCTCGGCTTCCGGAGGATAATGAAGTCCATAGCTGTCAGAAGTTCTGACAGTTAACCTCCGGCGCATCCCTGCTATCCTTTCAGCGGAGAAATAGTTCAACGGAAGAAAGTCAAGACTTATATTTCTCCTCTTTGCTGCGGAAAAAGTGCTTAAGGATGGTTTGAAACCGGCCGGGGCGATTATTACCACCCTTTCCCTGGCATACGGGATGCCTGCCAGGATCAAAGTTGATTTCCAGTCGGATTCATCAATACTGATGCCATGGTGTCTTTTATAGAAATCGACCAGAGTGTGAATGGAAGTATTCTGCAGGACCGGGCAGGCATTAAAGTCGTTCTGCTCGAGCCATTCAGCGCCCTGCTTCGCATTAATACACGGATGACCAATTTTCAAGATCCCTTCCAGGATCCCGTAAGAATCCACTGCATCCCTGATAGCTTCGGGTGGTTCGATATATACCGTCCGGCAGACAACAGTAACGAAGTAGTTCCCAAACTTCCTGACCGTTTCATTGTAGAGGTTCTTTTTGTTTTTAATGAGATTGCCAAAATTTAGGGCAGCAAGCATCAGTGACCACTCCGGTTTCACCTCAGACGGGAATTCGTCAAAAATAAACACAACCGGTTCGGGTCTTGTCAGGTCGGGTTGAGAGGTTCTTCTGGATAAAGAGGTCTTTTTAACATATATCTTTTTTTCCCCGGTTATCGAGGATCTCATTGTCGCTTTAATATCCAGCCCCTCATGCAGTGATCCCTCAAAAGGCAGAGAGTCATTCTTTTTCACGGTGGTTGATGCCAATGCTGATGCCTCATAGGCAGTGCCGTAAAGCAGCGCTTCGCAGGGCGGCCATACCCAGCAGAAGCTGCCGGCTTTATTTCCGTGTTCCTTTGGCTCATTACTCCATTCCCATGAATCCAATGGATTACCGGGCAAGGGATATGCCTCACGGTAGTTAACATTGAAGGAGCGGCTTCTTTTATACCGACTTCCCTGGTCATTGTTTTCATTTGATTTGCTGACGAGCTTGTACAGCTCTGGCGGCGTTGTCCGATCGCCAGAACCTTCAGGCACAAGGTATACAACGGGAAGCTCAGGGAACTGCCCGATTGATGCCCATGGCCTTCCAATATCCATTAGCTGGTCCGCAAGCAATCGGGTGAATTCCTGTGGCATCATTGATTCGGAACATGCAAGCATCTCCGTCATTGACGGCGATGACCCCGGATGCACCATTGCTATGTTTGCCATGAGCCTTTCAAAATCCGCCAGTTTCCAGCTCTCGTTACGGGGGCTGAACTTGTTTTTACCGGATTCAGGAAGATACCTGCTGTACACTTTGTCAAGGATCCCCCGGTATATATTGTACGGAGTTTCCATTGCTGCAGGGAAAAGGGTACCTTCACCAGGACTGTTACGACTGCGTTCATAAAGAGTCGACATCAGCGGATACCTGTCCATGAATGCAACAGCTATCTTAGGGTGAATAATAACCCTGGTCATTTCTCCTGAGGGACCTCGATCAAGGAATTCAGCAGGTTTAAGAGACGGATCATTCAGAAGTTTTTTCAACATGACCCAGTGGGCCAGACCTCCCGTAAACAGGATCCGTTTAAAGCGCCGGGCGATGTACTTTAGCCTGGCAGCCATTATAGTCTCCCTCCTGCTGTCAACATAGGCATCCCGGAAAGTGGCTGCCATCCCCTCAAAGCGGCTGGCATACTTTTCGAGATCAAAGGAATTGCTGACAGGTTCTTCTATGAGAGGGCTCCTGCCGGGATTAACCGAGTATTCATCCATGTCAACCCCGTAAACGGGGATGTTCAGCCCGACCGAACAACGCACGGCTTCAATGATGGAATCCGTGGATGAAAGCCCGATCAGCAGGTTCTCAGAAAAATGAAGCAGGTTCTTAATCAGCTGTGGTGATATTTCAGCGAGCTGTTTTCCTGTATTCATCTGGAGGTTAACTGCCGATTCAAAATAGTCAGGATGTATTAACCGGTTCTTCACCATTAGCCCGAGCATGCAGGGCAGCTCAGAATGACCAGCAACAAGCTCACTCATCCAGGTCCTAAGCTCATAGGCAATATGGGGCGCTAACTCGACAGCTATCGCTTCAGGCCTTGTCCGGGGATCTGAACAGATCCTGTTCACTTCAGCCGCGAAAGGAGCCCGGTAATGAACTGCAGGAACAGCATAAACAGAGCAGCCGTCTATTTCAATTACCGGAGCCATTTTTATGCAATTGACTGGTTACGTTCTGAAAACATTTTTTTAAATGACTGCCTCAGGTGTTCGGGCCTGATGCCGGTGAAGTGATTACTGTTAGAGAGGTCGAACGGGTTTCCTGATCCTGATTCCTTTAAGGCTTTCATCCCTCCGGTGCTTTCAAAAGCACAGAGCCTCGATGCCCAGCCGAAGAGGTAGATCGCATCCCTCGGTGCAATTGCGCCCACTGATCCGCCATTCTCAGTCCAGAGCAGCCAGAACAGGTCGATCAGCATGTCGACCTCTTTCTTTATGCCGCTGCACTGGTCCCGGATGATGTCATCGATCTCTTCCTTCGGGGGGAATCCTATTGTTATCCTTGGACGCATTCTCGATGTGATAAACTCCGGAAGAAGATTTACATCGGCCGTGTTTGTAGCCGCTATGAACCTGAATCCGGGGTGGGCATGTATCCGTTCTCCAAGAAGGGTTGAATCGATATACCGCCGCTCATCGAGAACACTGACCAGGAGGGCAAGCGCTCGCGGGCGTATTTTGCCGATCTCATCGATGAAGCAGATTCCTCCTTTGTTCATGGCGGTCACAAGTGGTGAAAGAATGTAATCCATCGCTGAATTTCCGCTGTCGCTGAATCTTACGGTGCAAGCAAGATCCTCCGATGTAATATCCTCATGTCCCTGCAAAATATAGAGCTGCCGGCCCGTTTTCTGCGCCAGCTCATATATCAGCCGGTTCTTTCCCACTCCCGGTTCGCCTATCAGGAGAGGACTCATAGGCTGGGAATAGTTTCCTGAGATCCATGCTGCAGTGATGAGACGGAGTTCGTGCTCCCTGCCTATAAACTTGTTGATTTGGTGCGATCCCGGAACATACGATTCGCTCTGGAAGACAGATTTATCACGAATGGTAAGCCTTGTTTCTTTTTCTGCCATATTATCCTGGTTTTATTCTTATCCGCCATCAACAGCTGCCTGAACGAGGTTTGTTCATTCTCCTGTACAACCATTGCCATTGATTGATGGCAATTGGTTTCAGGAACTCGTTTCACACGCATGTTGTGAATGGATTTATACCAGCCAGATGCCAATATAATGCCGCTATCATTAATATTCTGGCAATCTGGGTATTGTAAAATAAAAGGATAATCTGGATATGAAGAATTACTGTGATTTACGCATTAATACGCGTAAGGTTTCAGCGCCAGGATATTTCAGGAAGGAGCAAGCTGCGAGAAATTGCCGTGTGATTTGTAATATAATTGCGAGACAGATTTGTTTGTAACAGGCTATTTTAAAAGCAGCTTATTTAGTTCTTTGAGCGATTCTTCCCACGGCTTCCTTGAATAGTCGATTATGTGCCTGTATGTCAATGGCCTGGGCAGAGACTTCAGGTTAGGCTTTTTGGTGAAGGTAACCAGTGGTGTTTTCATGGGCTTACGTCTCGAAAGAATATCATTGTGGAAAGTCTGCCATTCATATTGTACCCACGGCTTGTAAAAATGGCCCGGCTCAGATCCTACCAGCACCAGCGACCTGGCATGTTTGAGAGCATGGTCAATCTCGGTCCCGAAGTTGGAATGGTGCATAGTCTCATCACTGAAGAAGACGTTATACCCCTCATTGCACAAGTAATTAAAGACTTCCTTTGCGATGAGAAGATCTTCGGATGCGAAGCTCAGGAAGACTTCGGTCCTGGCAGATCTCTTCCTGACAGGCGGCCGGCAGATCTTTGAGGATTCAATGATTGCCTCCTCTTCAAGGTGAAGATACCGGTCGAGAATGTTCCTTGATGCCGGGCATAAATTGTACTTATCTGGGAAAGCCTCCCACTCCTTCCGTGATTCAATGGTTTTGATGCCCTGCTCAATAACATAGTCAAGATATTCCCGGACTACCTCTTTAATATCAGCATTGGGTCTTGACTGGCCATTCCAGAAGATCAGGTCAGGCATAAATTCGGAATGGCCCGTTTCAAAGTTCCTGCTAAACCTTCCGGTCTCAAATAATCCGACTACCTGGTTTACCAGTCTCCCGTTTGAAAGCTCCCCGTCGCAAAGAATGGCATTTTTGTTTACCGATAATTTGGCAATGCGGTCAATTTCAATCCCGAAATCCCTGGCATTTATATTAAGAAAGCAATCAGTAATGGTAACAGTGTCTTTATCATTGTACTTTATAACAACGGTGTCGTGGCCCGAAAGCCATTTCAGAGGCAGGGTGCGATCCTCGATCTTCTGAAAATCATGCCCGTTAAAAATTTCATCCCATACCCGCCTTGCTATTGAGAAATCGGGATGATCCGGCCTCTTTCCCTCGCTCCAGTCAAAAATATACCTGCATTTTTCATCCGGTTCAACTATAATCAGTTCCTCCCTGAATTCCCTTTCAATAATTGCAAGGGGATCAAGGAGCTCAGACAGGGATTCGGCCCCGCCATTGGAAATGTTCCATCCTATCGGCCAGATATCACGGTAGAAGAAACAATAGTAATCATTGTCACCATAGTGCAAAACCGGTAAAGTCCCTCCATTGCCAAAACGAAACGGGAAGCGCGGATCGTGGAAGACCAGTTCTTTTGCTCCGGGGTCATGTACAAACCTGTCAAGTTCCATCTGATACTTGTCAGCGAGGGCCGGGTCCATCTGCTGGCGAAGATGATTTTTCCCTTCTCTCAGCCAGACCGCAAGAGAATCTTCGTCAAACGCGACCTCCAGTGCAAGCCCCTTTTCCCCGCGGCTGATCCTGAATGAAGAAACAAGAACCTGCATAAACTCATTCTGTGCTTTCTTCAATGGCCTGATAAGGTCCTTGTCGAGATTTAACGTGACTTCCTGTTTCATATCTTCCGGCTGTGAGAACATAAATTTACGATAAATCAATTTATCATTATTAATTTTTCTATCCCGGGCTAAAAATTTAGATTTCATTATAACCCCGACTGCTTACAAAATCCCTGACATTTCATAAATTGGTAAGTGAAAATCTTTAACACCGGCCTGATATGAATGAAACATCAGAACGCGGCAGGCAATTTTATATTCCTGTTATCCTGACAATAATTACCCTGGTCCTGGGGATAATAAGCTTTCAGAGTGTATTTCCCGACTATCCTTTCCTGAGGAACCTTTATTATGCGATCCAGCTCTTCACCATTGAATCAGGTGATCGGTTCTATGACAGGGGGATCCAGGGGCCGGGCATAACATTTATTTTTAACCTCGCGAGGTTCCTGGCCATAATCACGATCGGCATAACCATAGTCTTTACGATCCTGTCCGTCCTGAAATCCAGCTACTTTCTCTCCAGGGTCAGATCAATGAAAGGTCATACGATCCTTTGTGGCTTTGGTGAGGTCGGAGAGGCTTTCGCCAGGAATTTCCCCGATAAAAAGAATCTGGTCATAATTGAAAAGGACGGATCAAAGGAAAACCTGTCAAGGCTTGGGAAGGAAGGAGTAAAGATCGTCGAAGCAAATGCCCTTGACGTGACAATTTTGAGCAGGATCGGGATCGAACATGCAAGATCATTTACAGCGTTGACCGGAAACGATTTCGACAACCTGACACTTATAAACAGTATTCTCGAGCTTATTGAGAAGCTGAATAAGGGAGGGAACACAATTGCACTTTCGGCAAATATCGGCAGCCGCAACTTAAAGGCTGCTATTATGGAGGAGTGGAAAAAAGAAAGGAGCAGACATAGTTCTGAACTCAGGGAAACCCTGGAAGAGATCCGTGAAGCGGCAGATTCAATCAGGTCAGGGGGAGGCTTTCAAAACGCCGGCGAGGAGCTGACAAACAGATACAACAGGCTGAAAACGAAATTATTGAATTATGATCCCCGGGCTGACGATTCCAAAAGCATCCGGGGTGAAGTTAAATTGTTTAATATCAATGAGCTTGCAGCGAAATACATTTTCAGGAATTATCCTCCCGATTATTTCAGACCTGTCACTGGACTTGATGATCCCCCCGTGAAGGTCGTTTTTCTTGGTTACAGCAAAGTGGGAGAGGAATTACTGAAACTGTGCATGAAGAATTGCCATTACATAAACAGGAAAAAAACAATTATTTATCTCTTCTCACCGGAAGCTGAGCTTATCAGGGCCAGGATGAAGAGCGTTTTCAGGAACGTCGAAATTCTCCTGGATGTCAGGATATTCGATATAAACCCGCATCATCTTACCCATAAGCTCCTGGCAGAAAATGAGATCTGGATGATTGACGTTATCTATGTATGCAGTGAAGAAGACCAGTTTCAGGCTTCTTATGCATCGAGGGCCAGGGAATTATTCGGCGGTACTGTTCCTGTTATCAGGCCGTTTTATCAAAGCCGGTTCTGGAGTACGGAAGAAAAGAGTGTCAGTCCGTTCACTTTCAATATCCTGGACAAAGTATCGGTGACAGATGATATCCTTAATGAAAGCCTTGATAAAAAAGCCATGGCCTTTCACAACCGGTGGCTCAAACGCGCAATCTCCAACTACCTGGGCAAGCTTGAAAGCTGTTTAGCGAATGGGAGTGAAATTAAGGAGCCGAAACCCACAATGCTCCCCTGGCATATGCTGAGCGAGGAAACGAGGGAAGATAACAGGTCGGTTGTGGATTTCATCAGCACAAAGCTGCGGACAGTCAATCAGTTGCCGAAATATACGGCAGGTGATAAAGAGGAAGGAAAGGAAATCAATTTCGATTTTCTGGCCGACGAAATCAAGGTGGAACAGCTTGCTGAAATGGAACATCGCAGGTGGATGGCAACTCAATTGCTTAACGGCTGGGAGCCTGGCAAAGACAGGGATCCGTTGGCCAGGCAGCATGAGAGTCTCAAGGACTATGAGCTCCTCGATGAAGGAACGAAAGATTACGACCGGCAGCAGATCAGGGATATTGAGGAAATCATAAAAGAGGCGGGTATCGTATAGCGGGAACAACCGGGGCCCCCTGGACCAAGGGGTGTGCTATAAATAATAATAAACATACTTCTGCAGGGTAGTGCCGGCAGATATTACTTTCTGAGGATCTCTATCATTTCGATCACCGCTTCTGTGTCGGCAACCTCCCTCACCGGCGACAGCCCCGCCAATGCACGTGCCTTGTTAAGATCATCTTCAGTGATATAATCCTTCCCGATCATAACGAGATAGAGTATCGCTGACTTCAGGGTATTGGCCTTTATCCTGAAAGTATGCGGGCTTGACCGGGCAGGAAAGATGTGAACGTACCTGGTTTGGTTGTTGTGGTACTTGAGGGTCCACTCCGAGGTGTCCGACAGAGGAACTATCCTGAAATCATTGAAGCCCGGTCCGATCCAATCCCTGTAACCACTCCTGCTGATCAACCCCGAGGCTTTAAGGAAACCGCTGATCTCCCGGAAAATTGCCGGCTGCAGCATCTTCCCGGTGTAAACATCCATCACACAGTTGCCTATATGCTTCAATTGCCTGGTGAGCTCCTTCCGGGCCGGACTATTGTCAGATGAAGTATTCAGGCTGATCAGCTCCTTTATGTACGGCAGGTAGTGCTTAAGGGAATTGAAAAGGATCGGTTCGGGTATTTTGGCTTCGGTATCCATAGATTTTATACCTCCTGATCTAAAAGATTAACCTCGGAAACAAAGTTACTCTTTATTATTTTTTGATTCATGGAATACGCTAACTTTAGCAGGGAAACCTGATAAAATACGTTAATTATGGAACCGTCATCAAAGGATAATTTTCTTGCAACCATCAATCACCGACAACCTTCCAGGGTGATAGTGGATTTCGGCTCTACTGGCGTGACTGGCATTCATGTGATCATAGTTGAGAAGCTGCGCGAATATTATGGACTGGAGAAGCGGCCGGTCAGGGTAATCGAGCCGTTCCAGATGCTGGGAGAAATTGATGAGGAATTGAGGGCTGCCATGGGTGTTGATGTGATAGGCCTCTTCGGTGAGAACAATATGTTCGGGATCCCCAGCCGCGACTGGAAGCATCACAGGACATTCTGGGGACAGGAAGTCCTCATTCCCGGAAACTTCAACTATACTTCAAATGACAACGGGGATATTTTCATTCATCCGGAAGGCGATGTTTCTGTGCCTCCAAGCGCCATGATGCCGAAGTCAGGCTATTTCTTCGATGCTGTTGAAAGGCAGGAGCCGGTGGATGATTCAAAACTCATGGTGGAGGATAATCTCGAGGAATTCACACCGATCACCGACCATGATGTCGCCTACTGGAAGGGACAGGCGGAGAGCGTTGCCGGTTCCGGGAAAGGAATCATGGCATCGCTCGGCGGGACTGCCCTCGGCGACATCGCGCTGGTCCCGGGTCTCAACCTCAAGCATCCGAAGGGGATCAGGGGAGTTGCCGAATGGTACGTATCGACGCTGATACGGGAAGATTTTATAAGGGAAATATATGACAGGGAAACTGATATCGCAATTGAAAACCTGAAGAAGATCAATGAGGCTGCCGGGGATAAAATAGACACGGTTTTTATCTGCGGAACGGATTTCGGAACGCAAAGCTCGACATTCTGCTCGCCCGAGACATACGAGAGGGTCTGGCATCCTTATTACAAAAAGGTGAATGACTGGATACACCTCAATACCGGCTGGAAGACCTTCAAGCACTCCTGCGGGGCGGTTGAATCGTTCATGGAACTCTTCATCCGGTCGGGTTTTGACATTATCAACCCGGTCCAGATTAATGCCGCAAACATGGATACTGCCAGCCTTAAGAAGAAATATGGTGACAGGCTCGTTTTCTGGGGCGGAGGGGTTGACACCCAGGGGGCTTTTGCATTTGGCAAACCTGCCGAGGTTAAGGAGCAGGTCAAAAAGCAATGTTCGATCCTGAATGAGAACGGAGGTTTCGTGTTCAATACCGTTCACAACATCCAGGCAAATGTGCCGTTCGGGAATGTTGTAGCAATGCTCGAAGCCCTGAAAGAATTGTAAAACTTAAGAATTTTAAGCGATGGAGTGAAACTGCAACAGCAATATCAATTTGCTCCTGTGGAACTCCGTCCTAACTCCGTTATCCTCCGTGTTATAAGCAACTATTAATGAGTAAAAATCCCTTTAACTGGAGTTATCTCTTCCTGATCTCCCTCATTTCTGCCATGGGAGGTCTCCTTTTTGGCTACGACTGGGTGGTCATCGGAGGTGCAAAGCCTTTCTACGAGCCATTTTTCGGGATCTCGGGCAATGCGGCTGCACAGGGATGGGCAATGAGCTGTGCACTTTCCGGCTGCCTTGCCGGAGCACTCCTTTCCGGGTGGCTGAGCGACAGGTTTGGAAGAAAGTACCTGCTTATTCTTTCAGCCGCAATTTTTATTGCAGCTTCGTTTGGCACAGGAAGCTCAGGGTCGCTCACCTCATTTGTGATATTCCGCATCCTTGGGGGAATCGGGATCGGCCTGGCTTCAAACCTCTCCCCGATGTACATTGCGGAGGTTACTCCGGCCGGCATAAGGGGCGGCTTTGTTTCAATCAACCAGCTTACAATAGTGATCGGGATCCTTGCAGCGCAGATCATAAACTGGAGGATTGCTGAGCCGGTACCTGCCGGTACCTCAATTGATACTATCCTTAATTCCTGGAACGGCCAGACAGGTTGGCGATGGATGTTCTATGCCTGTGCAGTCCCGGCAATAATATTCTTCATTTCAATGTGGTTCGTTCCTGAAAGTCCGCGCTGGCTTGCAAAAGATCATGCCAATCACCAGAAGGCTCGCAGGATACTGACTAGGATCGGAGGAAGCAGTCATGCGGATAAAGAGTTGAAGGGCATTGAGGAAACACTGACGGGCAATTCAGCCAGGGCAGATTTCGGTGCATTAAGGCAGCCAGGTATCAGGAAACTGCTGGCGCTGGGGATTGTCATTGCTGTTTTCCAGCAATGGTGCGGGATAAACGTGATATTCAATTATGCGCAGGAGATCTTTGCAGGAGCGGGTTACAGCGTTTCCGATACTCTTTTCAATATTGTAATTACCGGTAGCGTCAACCTGATCTTTACTTTTATCGGTATGTTCACTGTCGACAGGCTTGGAAGGAAATCCCTGATGCTTCTTGGGGCAGGCGGTCTTGCAGGTATATTCGCATGCGTGGGGGTGATGTTCTTTATCCATATGCAGGGAATGCCGCTGCTCATAATGATGGTTGCGGCAATAGCCTGTTATGCAATGTCGCTGGCCCCTGTAACTTGGGTGGTCCTCTCAGAGATATTCCCGAACAGGGTCCGGGGAACTGCGCTGTCGGTGGCAACATTTTCCCTCTGGGCAGCGTGCTTTGTGCTCACGTACACTTTCCCGCTGCTGAACAAGGGGTTAAATGCCTCCGGGACATTCTGGCTGTATGGGTTGATCTGTGTGGCGGGATTCTGGTTTATCCTGAAGAAGCTCCCCGAGACAAAAGGCAAATCGCTGGAAGAGATCGAGCATGAACTTGTTTGATTATAAGCTTGATTTTTTCTTTACCGCAAAGATCGCCAAGTAGTTGCAAAGACCGCCATGGAATAAGGTCCATTTCTTATTTGCAAACTTTGCGAAAACTTTGCGAACTCTGCGGTTAAAGATGATTCATTAAGAAAAAATACTAGATCTGAGATTATTAATAAAAAAATAATGAAAAAGGTCATTTTTCTTCTTTTGGTAGTCGCTGGATGCACCGTGCAACAAAAGGAAGTACGTGAAAAAATGTCCCTTGCGGGTGAATGGGGATTTAAGATTGACTCGCTTGATCAGGGCATAAAAGATCATTGGTATTCCGAATCATTCAGCGAAACCGTAAAGCTTCCGGGCTCAATGGCGGAGAACGGCAAGGGGAATGAAGTGACACTAAACACTGACTGGACGGGAGATATTGTCGACAAGTCCTATTTTACCGACAGTAAATATGAAAAGTACCGGCAGCCCGGAAACATAAAGATCCCGTTCTGGCTGAAACCGGTAAAATACTATAAGGGAGCCGCCTGGTACCAGCGGGAAATTGACATCCCTGCGGGCTGGAAAGATCGCAGGATCTTTTTGTCCCTTGAACGGTGCCACTGGCAGTCGTCACTTTTTATCAACGACAGGGAAGCAGGCACACAGAACAGCCTGTCGACCCCCCATCAATATGACATAACCCCGCTGCTGCAGCCCGGGCGGAACAGGATCACCATCAGGATCGACAACAGGGTCATTATCCCGGTAGGGGTCAATTCACACAGCATAAGCGACCATACCCAATCGAACTGGAATGGCATTACCGGTGAGATCTGCCTTCAGTCGGCTCCGCAGGTTTTCATTGATGAGATCAGGGTTTTCCCGGAACCCGGGAAAAAGAATGCTAGGGTGGTGGTCACCATTAAGAATCCGAACAAGGAGGAATTCAGCGGAAAACTTCTGGTGAGTGCAATGAGCCCGGAGGGCGGCAAACCCCTTCGTTCCAAAATTGTAACAATTGTTACAAAATCTGATGACCAGAAGATCGTTGTCGATTACGGAATAGAAAATCCGCAATCCTGGAGCGAATTCACCCCGGCATTGTATACGCTTTCGGCCGACCTGATGAAGGGTAAGGAGCTAATTGATCATCAAAGCACTGAATTCGGCATGAGGGAATTCAGGACCAAAGGGACCAGGTTCACCGTCAACAGCCGGGAGGTCTTCCTCAGGGGCACCCTGGAGTGCTGCATATTTCCTCTCACCGGTTACCCGCCAACTGACCTGAAGTCATGGGAGAAGGTTCTCGGGGTGTGCAAGGAGTACGGCCTTAATACGATCAGGTTCCATTCCTGGTGTCCGCCTGAGGCGGCTTTCGTTGGAGCCGACAGGCTTGGCCTTTATTTCCAGATCGAATGTGCTTCCTGGGCCAACAGCACAGGCAGCTCAATCGGTGACGGCCTCCCGGTCGACAGGTTCATTTATGAGGAGGGAGACAGGATCATTAAGGCTTATGGCAATCATCCATCGTTCTGCATGCTGGCCTACGGGAATGAGCCAGGGGGAGAGCACCAGAATGAATACCTGGGGAAGCTTATAAAGTATTGGAAGACAGAAGACAATAGAAGGGTTTATACCTCAGGGGCAGGGTGGCCTATCATACCCGAAAATGATTACAACCTCACCGCCGCGCCAAGGATACAGGGATGGGGTGAGGGCCTTAAGAGCATTATTAACGCCAAGCCTCCCCAGACGATGTTCGATTACCGCGATTTTGTCTCCCGGTACCAGGTTCCGACGGTTAGTCACGAAATCGGGCAATGGTGTGCTTACCCCGACTTTAAGGAGATCTCAAAGTACACAGGTGTCCTCAAACCGACAAATTTTGAGATCTTCAGGGAAACGCTGAATGAGAACAACATGGGAGGCCAGGCGGAAGATTTTCTTACTGCCTCAGGCAAACTGCAGGCATTATGTTACAAGGCCGATATCGAAGCCGCGCTGCGAACGCCGGGCTTTGGAGGATTCCATCTCCTGCAGCTGCATGATTTCCCCGGACAGGGCACTGCACTTGTAGGTATTTTGAATCCCTTTTTTGAGAATAAAGGCTACATAACCCCGGCTGAATTCAGGATGTTTTGCAATGAGACGGTCCCGCTGGCAAGAATGGCAAAGATGGTCTACTCGGCAGATGAGACTTTCGGTGCAGACATTGAGATCGCCCATTTCGGAGCGGAGGCAATGAAGAAGGCTGAGATCGTCTGCAGTATCATTAACACGGCAGGAGATACCCTCATGAGGGAAGTATTCAATAAGGATACGATCAGTATCGGGAATTGCATCCCGGTGGGTACTGTTGCCTTCAACCTGAATAAAGTGACAAAAGCAGAAAAGCTGGTCCTTGATGTTACCGTAAAGAATACGCAATTCAGGAACAGGTGGGATTTCTGGGTCTATCCGGAGGAAGAGTATATTAATGAAGGTAAAGTATTTATAACTGATAAGCTTGACAATAGTGCTCAAAAGGTCCTGTCCAGGGGCGGATCTGTCTTACTGCTTCCATATGGTAAGGTTGGGAAAACCAAAGGCGCACAGGTGGCAATCGGCTTTTCGAGTATTTTCTGGAACACCGCCTGGACCAACAACCAGCCGCCGCATACCCTGGGCATTCTTTGCGATCCTGCGCATCCCGTCTTCAGGGACTTCCCGACCGAAAACCACAGCAACTGGCAATGGTGGGATCCTGTAGCTCATTCCCAGGCAATGATATTAAACGGATTTCCACCGGACCTGAAGTCACTTATCCAGCCTATAGATACCTGGTTTGAAAACAGGAGGCTGGCTCTTGCTTTTGAGGCCGGCGTTTCAGGAGGCAAGCTGCTCGTTTGCAGCATCGATCTGAAAAACCTGTCGCCTGACCGGCTCAGCTCGAGACAATTGCTGATCTCGATCCTGAATTATATGAACAGTGATGCTTTTAATCCAAAAATCAGACTGACTCCCTGGCAGGTCAAGGGGATCTTTAGTGACTGATATGTATTTTGTTTCGCCCCTGCAGGGCTCAGATCCTTAGTGGTATTGCCTACCCCCGGTTAGCACCGGGGGTTATTGATGTTTTGCTCTTTCAGGGCAATGATTTTAGTCTCTATCAGTCCTGCTGCCTGACGTCTTCCGCCTGTCGCCTGATGCCTCACGCCTGATGCCTCACGCCTCATGCCTTACGCCATCCGCCTTCCCTAATATCTGTCCATCCAGCGGAACCTCTTTGCGCTGTCACCGAATTTAACCGCCATGGTTATCTCGTGGGTGCCATAGGTGACCCTCTGTATCTTGTTTACTGTAAAATCAAAGGCGTATCCGAAGAACAGGGAGGTCATATTTATACGGCTCGGGATTACCTTGAACCTCACATTGGCTATCAATGCACCTCCGGTCCTGTAGGTAAGCCCAGCCCAGAAACCTCGGTCATGAATGTAATTGAACCCGATATCTGCCTGCGGCCTCATTTGTTCCGACATTTTGACCAGGAAGGCAGGCTCAAGTTCCCCTTTTAGCCCGGCCCTGAAGTCATATGACCCGAAGAGGTAGAAATGCCTGTCCATCCAGTAGTTATTGTATGCTGCGTTTCCGATCTTGGCTGCTGCCCCGACGAGCTGGAGGGCTGAAAAGCCAATATCAAACCTCGGGTTGAGAATGTAAATGCCGAAATCGATGTCGGGTATGAACACGCCCCGCCTCAGTAAATCATTGTACAATAATGGCTCCTCCGAAGCCTCGAAGCTGGTGGCGTTAACATTGATCCTGTAAAAATACCCTGACAATCCCATCCCTAACGACATCTGCGTGTAGTCTGTGATCCAGGCATGGTATGAATAGGATGTCTGAAATCCGGTCTTCTCGATCAATCCGTTCCTGTCGCTAAAAATATAGGCCCCGAGCCCGACCCTCCCGTCCTTCTTCGGTACGTAAACAGTATGGTCGAAAAGGTTTTGTTTCAGCCTGTATTTTCTCTTGAGGACCCTTGTCTGGTAACTTAGCGAATAGGTTCTCGGGGCTCCGCTGTAACCGATCCACTGTTCGCGGGCAGTCACATTATAGCTTGTGAATCCGTCACTTCCTGCAGCGGAAGGGTTTATAAGGAACTTGTTGAATACATACTGGCTGTATAAAGGCAGCTGCTGGCCGAGGACCAGGTGTCCCGGAAGCATAAAAGCAAGGATTGCCGCCAATCTGATTATTGCACTTCTGCTTTTCATGTCTACCTTATCAGTGTTATGGAACCCACAATCGGCTTAAGCCCGTTGTGAAGCTCAATTATGTAATGGTACGAATCCACCGGCAATTCTTTTCCGTCGCTTCTCCCGTCCCACGGAACCGGATAACCCCGCTGCGATACCCACACTACCTGTCCCCACCGGTTGTATATCGTCACCACCATTTCAGGGTACAGGTCGGTATTGGCCATATTCCAGACGTCATTGATAAGATCGTTGTTTGGTGAGAATGCCTCAGGAATTATAATGCAGTAGTCATTCATCCCGGTCAGCCTCACCGATTTGCTCACTGAGCAGTTGTTATTATCGGTGACGGTCACGGTATATAATCCCGCCGGAATATTTGACAGGTCCTTGCTGGTCGAGTTATCCGACCACAGATATGAGTAGAAGCCACTGGAGATCCCGCCTGAAGCCGTGGTAATGATCTCTCCGGATGATTGTTCAGCGCACAGAGGTTGTTTTATGTCAAAGATCACGCTGACAGGGTCAGGCTCTGTGAGATTTATTACCGAATCGGCGGTGCAGCTGTTCTCATCCACAATTCCGATCTTATAGCTGCCTGCCTTAAGGCCTGACCTACTGGATCCAATGAATCCGTCTCTCCATATATAGTCGGCCAGTCCGATGTTGTTTACTGCTGCAACACTTATTTCACCTGTCTGACCACCTGCGCAATCGATGTTATAGGAACCGTCGACGCTTACCGAAGTTCTTATTGTCATTCCCAGCTTATCCGGAGCGACAAGATCAAATGCATCGGTAACCGTACATTTATTCTTATCTGTGATTGACAATTCATAGTGGCCGGCTGCCAATCCTGAAATGTTCCCGACTGTTGAAGTGAATCCTGTTGGCCCTGTCCAGTTATAAATGAACGGAGCCAGGTCGCTCAGCGGATTGACCTTGATAAACCCGTTCGATTTCCCATAGCAGCTGATATTAAAGCCCTTGTAATCTGAAACTGTTGCGGAAAAAGTCAGCCTTGGATGCAGCCATACTGTAATCTTGCTTTCAATTCCTATGCAGGCAGGTCCGCCATCCTCAGGGATTATGGTTGGGACAAACCTGTAGACGACCTTGTGTTTCCTGGAATCATTGTTGAACAGGGTCTCATTCAGGTCAGCCGGGGTTGTAAACAATCCGCCCGAGCTGTTTCCGGTAATTCCTGCCTCCGGCTCAACGATAAGGTTATATTGCCATTGCCCGCGTACAAGGGTATTGGGATCCCCAACACTGATTGAAACCGATTCCCCGTCACAGAGGACGGTGTCGGAGGCGACAGCTGAAATCCTCGGAGTCGGATTGACCCATATATCTGCTGTAACCGGCGAAAGGTCGCAAGCGCCGTAAACTTTTGGAGTGATGGTGTACACGACATTGTGAGCGAGGAAATCACTGTTGCTAAGAGTTTGATTGATCACCGAATTCAATCCCGAATTATCGTCCGAAGCTCCAGTGATCGACTCTGATCCGGCGACCTTCCAGGTCCATGTGGTCCCTGGGATGTTGTTTGTCATAGCGAGGCTGATAGTCTCATTGTTACAGATCACGTCAGCCTGCGGGGTTACAACCGGATCGGGAACCACTGCATAGTGAACTGTTACGGCAGCCGTACAGGTGCTAGAGTTGCCGTAGATGTCGGTTACAGTGAGTATCACGTCATTGGAACCCAGATCATTACAGGTGAAGCTGTTCCTGTCAATGCTCATGTTCCCGATAGCACTATTGTCGTAGCTGCCGCCATCGACATCAGATGGCGTTATGGATGCCGTTCCTGTGCTAATGTCAAGGTAAACATCTATATTTCTGCATATTGCGACTGGCGGGACATTATCTGTAACTGTCACGGTAAAGCTGCAGGATGCAGAATTGCCTGAATTGTCCGTCACGGTCCATACCACAGTGGTTGTTCCGACCGGGAACCCGGCACCAGCCAGGGACGAGGTGTGGTTGAAATCGTTGGTAACGGTGGCGATAGTACAATTATCTGTCGCAGAAACCGGATCGAATTCTGTCCCCTGAACAGTATAGTATGGATGATCGATGTCAGTAAACTTGTCCTGGTGCCCGACGCAGGTGACTGCAGGATTTGTCCTGTCAGTTACGGTTACAGTGAAGCTGCAGGTAGCTGACTCCCCGGGAACATCAGTTACAATATAAGTCACAGTGGTGACACCTCCATTGAACGAATGGGTTGACAGGTTATTAATTCCAGTTGCTGCCGATGCATCATTTGTTGCACCGGTCATCGTCCAGGTGAGGGTTGAGATATTGTCATTCGGATCAGAGATAACGGCTGATAAGCCGGCTGAAACATCCACGGCACATGAAGCTGCCGGAGCATCCCTGGTAATCGATGCCGGACAGGTGATGGAAGGTGGAGCATTGTCCAGATCGACTCTGACGATGTTACTCGACTCTGATATACTGTTCATTAAAGGATCATAACCTGTAACTGTCGCCGTATTGCTGAAGCTTCCGTTATTCATGTCGGCCGTAGTGATAGTATGGGTTGCTGTGCAGGATGAACTTGCTCCCGGTGCAAGGGTAAATGGAGCGCCTGCGCAGTTGACGATGGTTCCCGGATCACTTACTGTAACTCCGGTCAGGGTGACGTTACCAGTATTTCTAACCGTCAGGTCATAGGTAATTATGTCTCCGGCCCTGGTAAAGTTAGGCTGACGTGAAGATTTGGTGAGCGCGATTCCGGGTCTTATGTCCGCTGTAACCGTGGCGTCGTCGTTATCAGAATATTCTGTCCCGTTGTATGTGGCTGAGACAGTGGCGGTATTGGTCACCTCTCCGTTATTCAGATCATTCTGGGTGATTGTATGGGTAGTTGATATTGGCGGGCTGCTTGCCCCGGGAGCCAGGCTGGCAATAGTCTGGTTGAGAGCTGTAAGCGGGTCAGTGACTCTGATACCTGTGAGAGTTACATTGCCGTTGTTTGTGACGACTATAGTATAGTGAAGCACCTGGCCTGCTGCCGTATAGCTTCCTTCACTTACCGACTTGGATATTGAAATCCCTGGCCTTGCACTTACTGAAATGCTGGCATCATCGGAATCAGAATAGGTGTTTCCTCCATAATGGCCGCTTGCGCTGGCTGTATTATTTATCCTTCCATTGTTGAGGTCATTTTGTGTGACGGTATAGGTCGGATTGAAAGTCCGGCTTGCGCCTGGTGCCAGGGTGGCAATATATTCATTCATACCTGTGAGCGGGTCGGTGACTGCAATATCCGTCAGGGTTA
>JGI20215J15232_1000059_pt1 | contig 38225 bp, 34 predicted proteins | sample WetSurMetagenome_2_FD_15232 | JGI IMG/M metagenome (IMG submission 15232) | reverse complement strand
TGAGTTCCGAGCCAAGTTGAACCAGACAACGACAAGAGAGGAAGCAATACCAATCTTCAAGGATGCAGTGGTGGAGTTAGATAAGTATGGATTGTTACCAAGAGGGATGAGTGTTGAGAAAGTAATGCGTTTGGTTGTTCATGATTCAATGAAAAATACACATAAATTACAATCTATTAACGAGAATACGAATTTTTTGTCTTTAGTAGTTGGACAACTTAGTCCAGCATTGTTCATACCATCAGCTATCTTTCCTTTAGCTTTGGTTGCTGTTCTTATTGCTGTTAGTGGAGGATTATTCGGTCTCATTCTTTATTTACTGTTCCACAATGATAATTTCCTTTGGTGGGGTCTCATTCCAGCTATGATTATGGAGCATATTTTCGGTAATATAGTTCGGTATATGCAGTTCATCCCCATTACTTTATTCAGTTATTCAGGTCCTCTTTGGTGTCCTTCTACCCAGGTCACTGGTTGGCTTCATTCACTAGGAACGCTTGGGTTAAAATCATGGAATGGTACTTTTGCAACCGTCACTCTCTTTGGTTTCACTGGTTTAAAACTACGAATAGAAGATGGATATGAAGAAACATTCTTTATGGGAACCTCATTTTTAATAAATATTCTCCCCGACCATCATGACCTTAGTTGAAAAGTTAATAAAATGTTTTTTTCAGTTCCACACTGATTATTGTTTTTAGTGAAATGGATTCAATCTGAAATTGTCGTTGATGGTGTAGCAATCCTGTTTTTTCCTCGAGCAAAAGGTTAATGAAGCGCTTGCCACATATTTTTCATAAGGTGAAATGAAATGAGCAACAGAAAGGAAACGAAAGTAATCCTTTCTAACGGTGGAATTATTTTATATAATATTTCGTGTCATCACATTTTTTCTTTGCTGGATATTGAGGAAAGAAAATTTAAATACCAAAAGCCCTATAAGAGTCATAAAGAAGTAAGTATTAGGGGAAAAATATGAAGAAAATACTACCAATGCTCCTAGTGGGAGTATTAATGGGAAGTGGTTTTGGTGCAGCTGTTACGGTCAATTCGTCAGATAATCAATTGTCTTTTCAGGAGAACCTCTCCTTTTCAGAGCCTGTGTTTTCTGATCAAGACGGTTATCTTTCTGTCAAGGTCTTAGAGGCGACCTCTTCTGTATCATCACCGGGAAATCCCGTGTTGCCAACATATACCAGGTTGTATTCATTCCCGTTTGGCACTATCATCAAAGACGTCTCCTTTACAGCGGTTTTTGAACAGACGATACCATTGACAAAAGAGATTCTCCCTGGTGCTCCGAAAACACCCCTGTCGAGTGGTTCGATATCCTACTTGGATCAGCAGCCTATGAAAAACGATGCGATATATTCAGACACAGACATGTATCCTGTGAATCGGTTGCAATATCAAGTCGGTGCTGGTCTGCAGGGAAACACGCATGTGATTCTCCTCTCCATTCAGTATTATCCACTGCTTTACCAACCCATGCAACAGTCTTTGGTGTTCACACCAAATGCGCAGATCACGGTAGCCTATGAACAACCTCAATCATCAGAAACGCTATCTACCGATCTGAAACTTCTGATCATTGCTCCTGATGAATACTCAGAAACGCTCCAGCCTCTGATCGCCCATAAAATCCAACACAATGTACCGACAACCCTGGTGACCACCGAGTGGATCGCGAACCATGCTGCCGGTAGAGACCTCGAGGAGCAGATCAAATACACGATAAAAGATGGAATTGAGGCCAACTCGATTAGCTCGGTGTTGCTTGTCGGGAGTTTTGATAAACTTCCGATGCGACGCAGCTATGTGATGCTCTGGGACTGGGATGAAGAAGTCATCACTGATTTATATTACTCTGATATCTATGATTCCACGGGTGCCTTCTGCAATTGGGATTACAACAACAACAATAAATTCGGTGAGCCAAACGACCGTGTCGACCACTACCCGGATGTTCATCTTGGGAGGCTCGCTTGTGACTCGGTGAAGGATGTGACGATCGTCGTAGACAAGATCATCCATTATGAGACCGAGACCTATGGGAGCGACTGGTTCAACACCATGATTTACATCGGAGGGAACACATTCCCTCAGTCCCCTGGAAATGACGGGGAGGAAATCAATGAACTGGTTATGGACCTCATGCCACAGTTCACCCCAACGACCATCTGGATGTCAAAAGGTAATTTCAACAGACGCACCATCTCAAATGCGATCACTGCTGGTGCTTCCTTCGTCGACTATTCCGGTCATGGATTCGAATTCGGCATGGGCACCTATCCGTCCACAGGGATGAAGATGAAATATTATTATTCTGCGTATATCAAGGACACCAGGAATAGCTATAAGCTTCCTATCATCTTTTTTGATGCGTGTCTAACCGCGAAAATCGATTACGTCCTGCAGGACCTCTTGGACTACCGGGCGTACACCGTATTTAACACCCTTGCAAAGGCCCTCGGGATTGATACCTCCAAAAGACGCCCCTGTTACGCCTGGGCGCTCATCAACCATGAGGGTGGTGGAGCGATCGCGACCATCGGAGCGACCCGCACAGCGTTTGGTGGAATCGATGAGGGTGCTGGGAAAATGTCCCTTGAGTTCTTCTCCGCATATGACTCCAGCCAGTATCTTGGGGAGATGATCACCCAGATGCAGAACGGATACATCACTGATTGTCATGGTGATGATTTCACCCTTGAGGAGTTCATCCTGCTGGGAGACCCCTCCCTGAGAATCGGTGGGTATCCCTCGTAAGGATCCCTCATTTCTTTCTTTTTTTTCAAATGAAAACACCTATATCTGGGTAGCCTATTTCCCCTGTTCATCGATGAAAACATCAAAGCAGAATGAGATGAATGATCAAACTGGGGGCAGCATTGAGTCGATTACCGGACTTTCTGAAGATGAAGCACAGAAACGTTTGAAGACCGAGGGGTACAATGAGCTACCTTCCCAGAAAAAACAAAACATTTTCATTATTTTCCTTCATGTCCTCTTAGAGCCGATGCTGTTGCTCCTGCTTGGCGCGGGTCTTATCTACATTCTTCTGGGGGAAAAACAAGACGCATTGATGTTGCTTTTTTTTGTTTTTGTGGTAGTCGGGATTACGTTTTACCAACAGCGGAAAACAGAACGAGCGTTAGAAGCGTTAAAGAATCTTTCCAGTCCCCGGGCATTGGTCATACGGGATGGAGCGCAGAAACGTATCCCTGGTCGTGAAGTCGTCAGAGAGGATTACATTATCCTCCGAGAAGGAGACCGTGTCCCTGCTGACGCTGTCGTGGTTTTCTCCTCGAATCTCTGCATTGATGAATCACTCCTGACCGGGGAGTCTTTGGCTGTGCGAAAATCAGAATGGGATGGAGTCGCGTCCATAACCCAGCCTGGTGGAGATGATCTCCCCTTTGTGTTCTCAGGAACCCTGGTTGTCCAGGGTCACGGGATAGCAAACGTCCTTCACATCGGTAATCAAACCGAGATGGGGAAAATCGGCAAAGCATTACAAAGAATCACTCCAGAGGAAACATTGCTGAAAAAAGAAACAAATCATCTCGTGAGAAATTTCGCTATCGCTGGGATTATTCTCTGTCTGCTTGTCATTGTGATTTATGGAATTACCCGTGGCAATTGGGTTGTTGGATTTCTTGCTGGCGTGAGTCTGAGCATGGCGATCCTTCCAGAGGAATTCCCTGTTGTCCTGATGATCTTCATGAGCCTGGGTGCATGGCGGATGTCAAAACGGCAGGTTCTTACCCGAAACACGGCGTCCATCGAGATGCTTGGTGCCGCGACCGTGTTATGTGTCGATAAGACAGGGACGTTAACACAGAATAAAATGATTCTGAGTTCCTTGTTTTGTGATGGCCAATTCTATGATGTCGAGAAAAACAGAGAACAACCATTGCCGGAGTGTTTTCATCATCTTTTAGAGTACGGGTACCTGGCAAGTCAGAAGGATCCCTTTGACCCGATTGAGAAGGAAATCAAAAACACCACGGAGAAGTTTTTGCAGAAAACAGAACATATCCATGATCACTGGAAGCTCGTCCGTGAGTATCCTCTCACAAAACATCTACTGGCGTTGTCTCATGTCTGGGAATCCTTGGATAGACGCAAACATGTGATCGCTGCAAAGGGAGCACCCGAGGCGATCGCGGACCTCTGCCATTTCACGAGTGAGCAGACCACGGAACTCCTTTCCCAGGTGAGGCAGATGACGGAGAAAGGTCTGCGTGTCCTGGGGGTTGCTCGATCTATTTTCCCAGAGGATTTTCTTCCGGATAAACAGCATGATTTTGAATATAAGTTCGTCGGGTTGTTTGGTTTTATTGACCCGGTTCGAGAGACGGTCGCCTCTTCCTTAAAGGATTGTTATACAGCAGGTATGAGGATGATTATGATTACTGGGGACTACCCGGGGACTGCTCAACATATCGGCAGACAAATCGGTTTGAAGAACACTGACATGTTCATCACAGGTTCAGAATTAGCCCACATGTCCCAAGAGGAGCTCCAGGAGAAGATCAAAACCGTCAACATCTTCGCACGAGTCATCCCTGAACAAAAATTAGCGATCGTTGATGCACTCAAGGCGAATGGGCAGATTGTTGCCATGACTGGGGATGGGGTGAACGATGCCCCCGCGTTGAAATCATCTCATATTGGGATCGCGATGGGGGAACGAGGGACCGATGTTGCCCGTGAATCCTCCGCACTTGTGCTGTTAAACGATGATTTCTCATCTATTGTGCAAGCCGTCAGGCTTGGGAGAAGGATCTTTGACAATCTCCGCAAATCGATAAGTTATATCTTCTCGGTCCATGTGCCGATCGCTGGGATGGCGCTTATCCCTGTTTTAATGGGCTTCCCCTTGGTTTTGTTGCCCGCGCACATCGCGTTCCTTGAGTTAATTATTGATCCAGCGTGTTCAACAGTCTTCGAAGCGGAGCCTGAGGAGAAGAACATTATGGACCGGCCGCCGAGAAACCTCAAAGAACGGTTGTTTGGACGGAAAAATTTCTTTTATAGTTTTATTCAAGGTCTTAGTGTTCTCCTCGCTGTGATCTTTGTGTTCATCTGGTTCTTCCAGGGGAACCCATCAAATGAATATCAGGCTCGGACACTATCCTTTGTCACCTTAGTGATTGCGAATATTTCATTAATTGTCGTGAATCTTTCAGGATCGCGCAGTTTACTGAAAACAATCACTGCTAAGAACAAAGCGTTCTGGTTCGTCATGATTGGTGCGTTGCTCAGCCTTATCCTTATCATCATCATCCCACCACTCCAAAACCTGTTCCGTTTTTCCCCTGTCACCTTGATTGATTTCCTTTTAGCAGCATTTATTGGTTTTATCGCGGTTGCTTGGTTTAAAGTCGTTGACCTTGTCAAAAGAAAACATCTTCACATATCAGGGTAACACTCTGTTTCTTAGGGATTTCTTCTCTTAACATTTAAAAGCTATTTTGTGTTTCTTACTTGCTGATGAGCTACGAAACCCTTCAACTCACCGTAAAAGACACGATCGCGTGGATCACGTTGAACCGCCCGGAACGGTTGAACTCCTTTGACATGCAGCTTGGCCATGAGCTCTATGATGTTCTCCAGGATGTCGCGAAAAATCATGAGATCCGCCTGGTCGTCATTAAAGGAACCGGTAAAGGATTCTGCGGCGGGGGTGATGTCAAGGAGATGCACGCAGCAGAGGATAAATCCCGTTTCCTGCGGGATCTCACCAGGGCGATCCATCGCTGTGTCATTGAGATACGAAGTATGGAAAAACCAGTGATAGCCGCAGTCAATGGAGCCGCGTTTGGTGCAGGACTCTCCCTGGCTCTAGCCTGTGATATGGTCATCGCAGTAAAAGATGCGAAGCTAAGTACTGCGTTCATCGGCATTGGACTTGCGCCAGGCTGTGGGACACAGTTTGTGACAAAAATCCTGGGATATCAGAAGTCATGTGAGTATATCCTGACGTCAAAGACGTTCTCCGCTGATGAAGGATGCCGGCTTGGTCTTATCAATAAAGTCGTCGAGGCAGAAGCCCTTGATGCTGCAGTCGAAGAAATCATCTCCATTTTTAGGAACCTCCCACCGATTGCGGTGGGTAAAGCAAAGATGCTGATCAATAAAAGCCTGGACAATGACATGATCTCACACCTGGAGTTGGAAAGCAAGACCGCTGCCTGGTCTGCTGGGACGAAGGATTTTGCTGAGGGGGTCGCTGCGTTTGTCGAAAAACGCAAACCCGTCTTCAAAGGAAAATAGACACTGGCTATCGGCGATCGTCGATACCTTTATGGAAACCTTTATGTATCACGTCCCTATGAATGCGATAGCATACCAAGGGGAGGTTACAGGATGAACTATGAAACCCTAGTCATAACGAAAAAAGACGATATCACAACCGTTACATTAAATCGACCGGATGTTCATAACGCGATGAACGAGACACTCATGAACGAGCTCACCCACTGCTTTCAACATCTCTCCGTTGATGATTCAGTCACCGCCGTCATCCTCACCGGGAACGGTAAATCCTTCTGCGCAGGAGCGGATCTCTCCTGGATGAAAAAAATGGTCACTTATTCCATGGCAGAAAACAAGAAAGACAGCCGTCTCCTCCTGGATATGTATGAGACGATCCATTCCTGTCCAAAACCAGTGATCGGCCGCATCAACGGTGCAGCCTTTGGAGGCGGTATCGGACTTCTTGCGGTCTGTGACATCACTATCACCCTGCCTGAGACACTCTTTGCGTTCAGTGAAGCAAAACTCGGTATTATCCCCTCAGTCATCTCGACTTTTGTCGCCCCGCGGATGATGCCTGCGACAATGCGGCGGTTGTTCATCACCGGGGAACGGTTCGATGCAGCAGCAGCTCAGAGAACTGGTTTAATCGATATCATAGTGCCTGCTGAGAGACTCGATGAGACGGTCGTCTCCTGTATCGAACAGGTTCGCTCCTCTGGTCCGAATGCAATCAAAGAAGTCAAACACCTGATTTACCATCTTCAAGAAATGGATATGAAAGAATTTAAGAAATATACCGTTGAAAAAATCTCAGAGCTCCGAGTCTCCGAGGAAGGCCAGGAAGGAATCAAAAGCTTCCTGGAGAAACGAAAACCCAGCTGGAAGAGGTAAGGGTATGTTCAAGAAAATCCTGATTGCAAATCGAGGCGAAATCGCGGTTCGCATCATCAAAGCCTGTCAAGAAATGGGCATCAGAACAGTCGCCGTCTACTCCGAAGTAGACAAACATGCGCCTCATGTGCAGATCGCGGATGAATCCATCAACCTTGGTGATCCTACCCCCTCAGAAAGCTACCTGAACATCGCAAAAATCATTGAAAACGCTACAAAGGTACACGCAGAGGCGATCCATCCTGGGTATGGATTCCTCGCGGAGAACCCTGATTTTGCAAAAGCCTGCGTCGATTCAGGTATCACCTTCATAGGACCAACACCAGAGGTGATACGACTGATGGGTGATAAGATTGAAGCGAAAAAAACCATCGCGCATGCAGAGGTCCCTGTCATCCCCGGCTACAATGGTTTTCAGCAGGACCTTCCAACACTCATAAAAGAAGGGAAAAAAATAGGATTCCCCCTGTTAGTGAAGGCGACCGCGGGCGGCGGAGGAAAAGGAATGCGGATTGTTCATAAAGAGTCCGAGCTGGAACAATCCATTGAAAGTGCGAAACGAGAGGCGAAATCCGCTTTTGGTAATGATTCCGTCTTCCTGGAGCAGTATATCGATAAACCACGTCACATCGAGTTTCAGATCCTTGCTGACCAGCATGGTCATGTCATTCATCTCTTCGAACGTGAATGTTCCATCCAGCGACGACATCAAAAGATCATTGAGGAGACTCCTTCACCGGTGATGACGCCAACATTACGGGAGACNATGGGCAAGGCTGCGGTTGCTGCAGCTAAAGCAGTCGGCTACACGAATGCTGGTACCATTGAGTTCATGGTCGATGGGNACCAAAACTTCTATTTCATGGAGATGAACACCCGGTTACAAGTCGAGCATCCCATCACTGAGGCGACCACGGGTATCGACCTGGTGAAATGGCAGCTTCGCATCGCCAGCGGCATGGAACTGTCACTGAAACAAAAAGATATCACCCAGCGGGGTCATGCTCTGGAATGTCGTATCTATGCAGAGGATCCCTCCAATGGGTTCCTCCCCAGTATTGGAACATTGGAAAAAGTCGATCTCCCGAACGGACCAAACATCAGGAACGACACCGGTGTGGAGACCAACTTCCATGTCAGCCCCTATTATGATCCGATGCTGGCGAAACTCACGGTCAACGCCGAGAACCGGGAGGAAAGCATCAATAAGATGATCTGGGCGTTGTCCCATTACGTCATCCTTGGGGTGACAACCAACATCTCATTCCTTAAAAAAGTCCTGGACCATCCTGAGTTCCGAAAAGGAAACATCACCACTCATTTCATCAATGATTATTTCCATGACTGGCTCGTGACAAAGGAAGGACTCCCCCTTGATGCCTTAATAGCGCTTGCGATCTATGATTCGTTACACACCCAGCGACAGGAGATAGTCCGATACAAAGAAGCAGATCCTCACAGCCCGTGGCAACATGTGGGACGATGGAGGATGGGGGTCTAACCATGTTCATCAATTACGAGTATAATACTAATATCTACAATGTCACTGTGGAACGTCGGGACAACCAGTTCTTCATCACCTATGACAATAATGAATACACGGTGATCGCCACAGAGATCAAACCCGGGCATCTGTCCATACAGCTGGGGGATCGCATCATCAAAAGCATCATCACCCAGGGCGATGAGGACAAGTTCGTCTTCATCGACGGTAGTATCTTCAAAGTCAAACGCATCGAGCTGACCGGACGGAAAAAAACAGAGAAACGGGAAGGAGACCTGCATTCGCCCATCTCCGGGACCGTGGTCAGCTGTAAAGTAAAGGATGGCTCCAACGTAAAAAAAGATGATGTGATTCTCATCATCGAAGCCATGAAGATGGAGTACCTCATCCGAGCCCCCTACGACGGGGTCGTCAAAAAAACATATTTCAAAGAAAAAGATCAAATCGAGATTGGTCAGCTCACCGCTGAGATCCAAAAAGAGGAGGAATAAAAATGGAAACCATCGAAAGCGCCATTAACACCTCAAGTAAGGAGTATAAGGAGAACTATGCTCACTATGAGATCCTTGCAAAGGATATGAAGGAAAAGATCACCCGCGCCATGAAAGGCGGTGGTGACGAGGCAGTTAAACTGCATAAATCCCGCAATAAAATGCTTGCAAGAGAACGCATAGATGCATTACTAGATCCTGAGACGCCCTTCATTGAGTTCAACACCCTGGCGGCCTTTGACATGTATGAAAACAAGGCGCCCGCTGCCGGGATCGTCACCGGTATCGGCATCATCCATGGACGAGAAGTCCTCATCGTCGCCAATGACGCGACCGTCACCGGCGGCACCTATTACCCGATCACAGTGAAAAAACACCTTCGTGCCCAAGAGATCGCTATGGAGAACAACCTCCCCTGCATCTACCTGGTCGACTCTGGCGGTGCGTTCCTCCCCATGCAAGACGAGGTCTTCCCTGACCGAGAGCATTTCGGGCGGATCTTCTACAACCAAGCAAAGATGTCCTCCCTTCAGATCCCTCAGATCGCAGCAGTGATGGGCTCCTGCACCGCTGGAGGTGCGTATGTCCCTGCGATGTCCGATGAAACCATCATCGTGAAAGGAACCGGGACGATTTTTCTTGGTGGCCCGCCACTGGTGAAAGCCGCGACTGGGGAGGAGGTCACCGCTGAAGAGCTCGGTGGTGCGGATGTGCATTGTCGGGAAAGCGGAGTAGCTGATCATTATGCCTTAGATGATCCTGATGCGATACGGATCTGCCGAAACATCATCGAAAATCTGAACCGCCCAGAGAAAACATATCTTGACATAAAAAAACCTGAGGAACCTGCCTACGACATCAAAGAGATCTACGGGATTTTATCAAAGGATCCTCGCAAACCCTTCGAAGTCAGAGAGATCATCGCTCGTATCGTCGACGGCTCCCGATTCCATGAGTTCAAAGCCTTATATGGTACTACCCTGGTCTGTGGGTTCGCCCGCATCATGGGCTATCCTGTCGGAGTCCTTGCAAACAATGGCGTGCTGTTCTCAGAATCCGCTTTGAAAGGATCCCATTTCATTGAGCTGTGCTGCCAGCGGAAGATCCCTCTCGTGTTCCTCCAGAACATCACGGGGTTCATGGTGGGAAAAAAATACGAATCCGGAGGGATTGCTAAGGATGGTGCTAAAATGGTCACCGCGGTCACCTGCGCTCAGGTGCCAAAATTCACTGTTATCATTGGTGGGTCGTTTGGTGCGGGAAACTACGGGATGTGCGGAAGAGCCTATGGCCCCCGTCAGCTCTGGATGTGGCCAAACGCGCGTATCTCCGTCATGGGTGGTCAACAGGCAGCAACCGTGCTGCTCACCGTCAAACGAGACCAGCTCTGGAGAAAAGGCATTGAGATGACGAAGAAAGAAGAAAAAGACCTGACCGACCCGATCCTGAAGAAATACGAGGCTGAGGGAAACCCCTATTATAGCACAGCCCGTATCTGGGACGATGGGATCATCGACCCAGTGGACACCCGATTAGTCCTAGGCCTGGGGATCTCTGCATCACTGAACTCCGCGATCCTTGACTGGAAGCCTGGTGTCTTCCGGATGTAAACAGACTACGTTGGTTATGCCATGAATTATGATGTGATCGTCGTCGGTGCCGGACCTGCAGGTTCTACTGCTGCAAAAAATCTTGCAGAAAAAGGAAACAGTGTCCTTATTCTTGACAAGGAGACATTCCCTCGGGATAAACCCTGCGGTGGTGGACTACCGACTCGTGTGCAGAAACGATTCCCCTATATCGAACCATTCCTTGATTCTGTCTCCTATGGGACGACCATGTTTTCATCCTCCCTGCGGTACCGATGTGACCTCGTCAGAGAAAAACCNTTCCTNGAAATGGTGCTTCGNAAAGACTTCGACCATCAATTGTTGTCTCTTGCGCAAGAAGCTGGAGCGAGTTTCCAAGGTGGGAAATCAGTCATCGATGTGATTGTTCAAAAAGACAAAGTCTCGGTGATGCTCGAAGATGGACAGACCCTTGAGACACAGATGGTGATCGGATGTGACGGGATGCATAGTGTGGTCGCTGAGAAAACCAATCTAGCAAAGAAACTAGCGGTCCTCTGTGTATCTCTCGTCCAGGAGCAACCGATGACACCCAAGCAGCTGACAACGTTTTTCACAAAGAAACGCTTGATTTATCTTTTCATCAAAGCACATGGGATTGCTGGGTACGCCTGGGTGTTCCCCAAGAAAAACACCATAAACATCGGCATTGGTGAGTTCCAATCTGCCATCTCAAAGGAAAAACAACGAATACCATTAAAAGAGACATATGAGAAGTTCATCACGACACTGAAAGAGAAGAAATTACTCCCCATGGATTTTCCTGTTGAAAACCTGAAAGGAGCGACCCTGCCCATCTTCCCGTTGGAGAACACCTATCGAGATCGAGTCGTCCTCTGCGGGGATGCTGCAGGGTTTATTAATCCGATCACAGGGGAAGGAATCTACTATGCGATGGTTTCCGGGCAGCTTGCAGCAAAGGTCATCAGTGATGGTCTCAAATCCCATGACCTGAGTTATCGGTTCTTAGCACGATATCAGAAATTATGGAATGATGATTTCGGCAAAGATCTCAAAGCCCTCGGTAGGTTTAACAATCAATGGGGGAAGGATTCTGAGAAAATCGTTCGATTGATGATGCGTGATAAAAAATTCGCACGCTTAATCATCGGGGTGACCGGTGGTCAGATCAGTCTGCGGAAATACCGTACACCATTGATCCTGCGTTACGTGTACCTGTCTTTGAAAAACCTTTTCAGGAAACAAGAAAAATAAAAAAAAAGGGGAATTTCTTTATTTTTTCCGAAGCTCTCGTCTGAGTATTTTCCCGGAGATCGTCTTTGGTAGCTCATCCATGTATTCAATGATACGGGGATATTTATAGGGCGCTGTGACTTTTTTCACATGCTCCTGCAGCTCTTTTGTGAGAGCCTCTGATGGTTTGAATCCCTTGGCAAGAACCACATAGGCTTTGACGACGATTCCTCGGGTCCCTTCTGGATCTGGAGCCCCAACAACTGCGCATTCTGCGACCGAGTCATGTTCGATGAGTGCTGATTCGACCTCGAAGGGCCCGATTCTGTACCCTGAGGATTTAATGATATCGTCATCCCGACCGACGAACCAGAAATACCCCTCCGGGTCCTTATAACCGAGATCACCAGTGAAATAATAATTGTCTTTGAATGATCGTTTCATGATGTCTGGGTCTTTCCAGTATTCTTTGAAAAGCCCAGGTGGTCGAACATCACCGATATATAAAGCGATGTTGCCGATTTCATTTGTTTTGAGTTCTTTTGCGTTATCATCCACGATACGCACGTCATGGCCTGGTGTTGGTTTTCCGACCGAGCCATACTTTATCGGCATGAACGGAAAGTTAGATAGTACGCATACCGTCTCGGTCTGTCCGAAGAAATCATAGATCTCCAGGCCGTAGGCATCCTTCCAGACTCGGATGACCTCTGGGTTCAGTGGTTCACCTGCGCTCATGCAGTGGCGGAGTTTCAGCTTGTACAATGAGAGATCCATCTGGATAAGCATCCGGTACACCGTTGGTGGTGCACAAAAGGTCGTCACTCCGTATTTCTCCATGGCACGAAGAAGCCCGTCCGCGTCGAAGCGACCAGGTGTCTCCCATTGGATGATGGCGGCTCCGACGATCATCTGACCAAAGAGTTTTCCCCAGGCTGCTTTTGCCCATCCGGTCTCAGAGACGGTCCAGTGCAGGTCGCATTTTGTGAGCGCCTGGGCGAATTTCGCTGTGACCTCATGACCTAAGGCATAACTGTGAGTGTGGAGCACCATCTTTGGATGACCCGTGGTTCCTGAGGTGAAGTAGATAAGGAGCGGCTCGTCCGCTCGGGTTTTACCGATTTCTTTTTGAGAAAGGTCCCTGGATGAATCCTTCATCTCCTCTGTGTAGTTAAGCCATCCATCGCGCTTCCCATCGACGAGCATGATATGTTTCAATGTCGGGCAGTTCTTTTTGACAGCTTCGACTCGATCCGCGTGATCAAGATCAGTAAGAATCATGGTTGCTTCAGAGCGGTTCACCCGATATTCAATGTCTTTTGATGTGAGAAGTACGGTCCCTGGCATGGGAACAACCCCAAGCTTGAACATCCCGATTAATGCGATATACCATTCAGGGATGCTTTGCAGGATGACTAACACCCGTTCTCCTTTTTTTACCCCGAGTTTCCTAACAACGTTTGCGAACTGGTTCGATTGAACTTTCAGATCGTAAAATGTATGATACCGTGGTTTTTCCCCGGTTCGATCAATGGAGATCAACGCAAGCTTTGTGCGATCCTCTGCCCATTGGTCGACGACATCGAAACCGAAATTATAATACGTTGGTACTTTCCAGGAGAATGATTTATAGAGCTCCTCATATCTATCTTTTTTAAACACGGTGTCACATTTCGTCTCTTCTGTTTTCATCTTATTTTCAACCCCCTTGACGATTGATTAGAGTCCAAGACGTTTGGCGATGACCATGCGTTGAACCTCGGAGGTTCCCTCACCAATCTGAGTCAGTTTGACATCTCTATAGAACCGCTCCAAGGGTAAATCACGCATGTACCCATGACCCCCATGAATCTGAATCGCATCCCTGGTTGCTTTCATCGCGATATCTGAGGCGAACAGTTTTGCCATGGATGCCTCGATGCTGAAGGGAATCCCTTTTTCCTCTAGAAATGCTGCTCGCAACACGAGTAATCGTGCAGCATCGATCGCGGTTGCCATATCTGCGATCATCCATTGGATCGCCTGATTTTTCCCGATTGGTTTACCGAACTGTTCCCGTTGTTTTGCATAGGAGAGACTTTCATCAAGGGCGCCTTGGGCTATCCCGACCGCCATGGCCCCGATCGCGGTTCTCCCCCTGTCCAGGATGTTCATGGCACCAACAAAACCGAGGTCTTTTTCACCGAGCAAATGGTCTTTTGGGATCCGGCAATCCTCAAGGATGAGTTCTGCGGTCCGGCTTCCTCGTAATCCGAGTTTATCTTCCAGGACACCCACAGTAAAACCTGGTGTGTCTTTCTCTACGATGAACGCGCTGATGCCTTTTGCCCCAAGGGTCTTATCGGTTTTAGCCATAACCGTGGTCACGATTGCGATATCCCCGCTGGTGATGAACTGTTTTGTCCCATTCAGCACCCATTCGTCTCCTTCAAGAACTGCAGTGGTCTGTAATGAGGCGGCATCGGAGCCAGCGTTTGGTTCGGTGAGCGCCCAGGCCGCGATTGCTTCTCCATGGAGCAGCTTGGGGAGGTATTTCTTTCGTTGTTCCTCGGTTCCTTTTTCATAGATATGACCAACGCCGAGTGAATTATGCGCTTCGACAGTGATACCAGTGGACCCGCAGACCCGGGAGATTTCCTCAAGGGCGATCATGTAGCAGATTTTATCGATGCCTGCTCCACCATACTTCTTTGGGACCGTCATGCTCATTAGTCCCATTTTTCCCATTTTTTTGTATAATTCCCAGGGAAAATATTCTTCTTTGTCGATTTTTGGAGCAAGTGGTTTGATTTCTTTTTCAGCAAACTCTCTGACTGTTTTTTTGAATAATTGTTGTTGTTCGGTAAGTTGGAAATCCATAGGTATCCTCGTACCCAGCATAGGTCGCAAGTCTTTAAATTTACGCTTCTGATTCGTCGAAGATTTTTTGTAGGGATACTCGATGTGGATACTGGGTGGTTTTCCAGCGTTTATCTCAATAGGATTGATGGATGTGAAAAGGAATGGTTCTTATGTCTTGTGATGAGAAAATTCAGAAGGGTACTGGAAGGCTTATTGGCTGGCATGATCCTGATGAGAACCGACAGTGGGTGGTTCAGAACAAACCACGTGGCCTGTTCGAGAAACAGATGTCTGTCTCGGAGGCGGTATCCCGGTTTATCCCTGATGAGTCGTTGCTTGCTATGGGTGGGTTTGGGCATGTGCGTGTCTCTATGGCAGTGGTCTATGAGATCATCCGGCAACGCAGACAGCATTTATTTTTGACAGGGAAGACCGCGGTCCATGACCTTGATCTGCTAGTCGGCTCTGGTTGTGTGGATCAGGTTGAAGTCGCGTACTCGTTTGGTCATGAGCTGCGAGGGTTGTCTCCAGCGTCCCGGCGGGCGGTAGAAACCGGGAAATGCAAGGTGACTGGTGAGATCAGTAACGCAGGGTTCCAGTGGCGTTTTCTTGCGGCAATGATGGGTCTTCCGTTCATTCCTACGCGGGTGATGCTGGGGACCGATACGTTTGCGCATAGTTCTGCGCAGACCATGGTTGACCCATTCAGCGGTAAACAGATCTGTCTTTTACCAGCGTGTTACCCGGATGTCGCAGTGATTCATGTACCTCGGTGTGACAAATACGGGAATGCGCAGATCGATGGGATCACTGTGGAAGATTTCGAGTTGTCCCGGGCTGCTCGTCATCTGATTGTGACGACGGAGAAGATCGTTGATAGCAGGATGATTCGTAACGAGCCTTGGAAGACGGTGATCCCTTTTTATCTGGTGAGTGCGGTGGTGAAGACCCCGTTCGGCTCGCATCCCTGTCAGATGCCGTATCAGTATTTCTTCGATGAGGACCATATCGGTGAATGGCTCTCAGAATCTGTAACGGATGAGGGCGTGCAGCGATACCTTGAGAAATATGTGTATGGATTGAAGGATTTTTCTGAGTATTTACATTGCATTGGTGGGAAGAAGAAGCTTGCGCAGCTTGCACGGATAGAACGGTTTGAGGAGCCGATGACCGCCCCTTGGTTAAAAGACAAAAAAGAGAAATCCACGGGGAACGGGTCGTATTCATCCACTGAGCTGCTTGCCTGCGTCGCCTCCCGGATGCTGCAGGATAACAAATCAGTGTTCGTCGGCACTGGTCTGCCGATGATCGCAGCNATGCTTGCGCAGCGAACCCATGCGCCGAACCTGCTATTGTTTTTCGAGGCAGGGGGGATTGGTCCGGAGATGCCNGTGTTGCCCATCTCAGTGGGTGATTCTCGAACGTTTTATTCTGCGGTGGCTGCCTCTAGCATGCATGATTCCATGTCAATGGCCCAGGCAGGCTACATCGACTATGGGTTCCTTGGTGGTGCACAGATCGATCAGCATGGGAATCTGAACACCACTGTGATCGGTCCCTATGAACACCCTAAGGTGCGTCTCCCCGGGAGCGGGGGGGCGAACGATGTCGGGACCCTGTGTCATCAGACGATCATACTGATGCGGCAGGATAAACATCGGTTCCTTGAGAAACTGGATTTCTTGACCACACCAGGATATCTACAAGGTTTTGATTCCCGGGAGAACGCTGGGTTGCCGAAAGGGACCGAAAGGGATTCACTCAGTTGGGGGTTTACGGGTTTGATCCGCTGTCCAAACAGATGATGCTTCTTTCATTGCATCCTGGGGTGACCGTCGAGCAGATCAATGAGAACTCAGGGTTTACGATCCTTGTTCCTGAGCAGATCTCTGTGACGACCCCGCCATCACAAAAAGAGCTGTCTCTCCTGAAGAAAATCGATCCTTCGGGAATGGTGATCGGAAAATAACACTGGTTTTTCAAGAGGGTTTTTTTGGCTTTTCATCTAGTTGATAATATTATTATAGAGGAAGCAGCTTAATTAATAGAAGATGCAGGGGAAACGTGTACATCGATACCATGGTTTTCGGAAAATAGTGGAGCTAGGGATTGTCCTTGTGTTGCTTCTCCCTGGCATTGTTCCATCGCTGGGAGAAAATGGACAGAAAACGCCATTTCCGATCCTTTCTATGGGTGATATCTTGTATGTTGGTGGAGAGGGGGTGGGGAATTTTTCGAAGATCCAGGATGCGATTGATACTGCTAGTGCTGGAGACACTATTTATGTTTATTATACGTCCTCCCCGTATTTTGAACATGTCGTGATTGAGAAGTCTGTTACTCTTGTCGGTGAGGAGACGTTCTACCCGGAGATTAATGGCTCCTCGCTTGATTCTTCCTTGGATACCATCCTTGTCCTTGCTGATGATGTTACGATCCAAGGGTTCTGTATCACCACGAATCCAGGATATTATTATCAAGCCGCAGTCAAAATAGAAAGCAGAAACATCTCCATATTAGATTGTTATATCACGGGGAATGAATGGGTCGGCATCTCTTTGCTTAATGCATCCTCTTGCCATATCGAGGATTGTGAATTGTTCAACAATCTTATCGCGATTCATCTTGTGAACTCAAAAAACAATGTCATACAGGATTGTTTGTGTCATGATAACGCCGATGGTATCACGCTGTATCAATCCTCTGATGGTAATCAGCTGTTGAATAATTGGTGTGCTAGGAATCGTTTCGATGGTATTCTCATTCAGCAGTCCTCTGGGAATCACATCATCAGTTGTGTATGTGAGAATGGATACAGCGGGATTAGTCTTCCGTATGCACCAGGTACATTCATGCGGAATACGTCTCTGGTGAATAATTACGTGAATTTTGGGATAGGTTCTTCCTCTGTTTCTGATTTTTACTGTGACATTGATACGTCTAATACCATCAATGGGAAACCCTTGTTTTTCCTGATTGACCAACACGATTTGATCTTTGATGAAAACACCGAGATTGGGTTCCTTGGTTTGATTCAGTGTCAGAACATCTCGGTGAGGAACCAATTCTTTTCCCAGAACTTTCAAGGTGTTCTTCTTGCAGGGACAACAGATTCTCTTTTTGAGAACTGCAGTTTCCGTAATAATGATGGCCATGGGTTGTATATGATCTCGTCTCAAAACATCACGATACAATCCTGTTCATTTCGGGATGGTTTCTGGGATGGTATCTTCCTTTATGACTGCTCAAACAATGTCTTTAATGATTGTTCCTGTCAGAATTCTATTACCGGTATGATCCTTGGGATGAGTCATCAGAATGTGGTTCAGCAGCTGACCATCCAGGATTGTGATGTTGGCATCAAGTTTGACTCCTCAAGCGGGAATCTCCTTCGAGACAACGTGATGCTTCAGTGTGGAGTTCCAGTCTTTGGTATCAATGCTGCGGAGTATGAGAATGATGTTGATACCAGCAACACTGTCAATGGGAATCCTGTGTACTATTTGATTAACCAGACAAATATCACGATTCCCCTGGACGCTGGTCAAGTGATTCTGGCTCGATGCACTGGGTGTGTCGTCTCCCATTGTTCTTTGAGTAATGCAAGCATCGGGGTTGAGCTTGCCTATAGTTCCAAGAATATCATCGAGCACAATGTCCTTGCTGATAATAGTGTTGTTGCGATCGATTTGGATGGATCTGATAACGAGGGCAATATCATCCGTCAGAATCTTCTCCAGCGAAACAACTATGGTGTCGATGTCGATTCATCAGACCTGAATGTGTTCCAAGAGAACACACTGATACAGAATGGGATGGGTTTTGCTTTTGATGCCAGCTGGAGAAACACGCTGATTGGGAACATCATCCAGGATGGTTCCTATGGGGTCTATCTGGTTTCCTCCTCGGAGAACACCTTCACAGGTAACTTGGTTTGTAATCTCAGTTTGTTTGGTATGTATCTCCTTTTCTCCTGCCTGAATGTCCTTGATTCTAATACGATGATGAACTGCGGTCTTATGGTGTATGGAAATGATGTGAAAGAGTATAGGAATGATGTTGATACGACCAATACCGTCAACGGAAAACCAGTGTACTACCTTTCCAGTCAACAACATGTAACGATACCATCTGATGCGGGGGAAGTCATTCTGGTGGACTCTGAGAATTGTACCATCAAAGACCTGCAGTTGAATCGAGGAACCATTGGAGTTCTGCTTGCGTACTCATCACACAACATCATTCAGGGGAACCTCATAAGAAACCAAAGCATGTGTGCCCTTGACTTGAGCTCAGGATATAATGATGATAATATCATTCTGGGAAACATCGTTCAGGAGAACGCGAACGGAATGGTCTTTTTCTCCTCAAAAGGAAACATCATAAGGAAAAATAAGGTTCTTTCAAATGGAGAGGGGATCATCCTTGGCAACACCCTTACTACTTTTATTTCAAGAAACACGATCTCAAGAAATAATTACGGGATTGTGGTATCACATGCGAACGAAAGCAGGATTTTCTTCAACAACATCTATCAGAATTACGCGTATGGGCTCATTGTAGAAGCCAGTGCGGTGAATGCTCGCTGGAACTGGTGGGGGGCGGTCTCTGGTCCCGGTACTGATGGGAACGGGGATTGTTTCCAGATCGTCGAGAAAGGACAGATTCTCTATGCTCCCTGGCTTTGGTTTCCTGTTCTTTTCACAGGAAATCTCCGGTTCTGGCTCCTCCCTGAACTAAAGAATCCAATGGTTCCTGGGGAAATTGCAGGTGGACCGACTTTTATGAAGTCCGCTCCGNCCAATCAGTATCGTCCTGATGTGTCTGGTTTGAGAATTATACCTGAAGAACCACACCATCATGGACAAAAAACGATTCGAACACCCGATGTCATCCCTGATTTTCCTTTTTTTCTTTTAAGAAAATAACAACCTTTTTTAATTCTCAGCTGATACCCTCCTACTGGGGACTGGGACCTTTTGAGGTTGATAGTCCTGAGGGGAAGTAAGTTATGTCACGAAAAGTGTGTATCATAGGAGGAGCAACCACACCATTTGACTATGGTCCAACTGGTTTTGAAAGCATCGAAGGCGGGGCAGCAGAATGCATCAAGGAGACTCAGCAGGATGTCCCGGAGTTCTCCCTCCGTGACCTTGACCTGATGATCTATTCTCATTTCTCGGTCCATTTCAGCCATCAGCTCGCACCAGAATGGATCATCCATGACCATCTCGGGCTTGTCGGACTGCCTCATTATCGAGTGGAGAACGGAGGTAACACTGGAGGATCCGCCTTATACGCTGCAGCGCTTGCCATCATGTCCGGTCATCATGACGTCGTCGGAATCGTCGGCTGGGAAACAATGGATTCTGTCTCACAGTCACAGGGCAGCGAGTTCATCGCCATGGCATCAGATATTCGATATGAGCTCATGGTCGGAGGCATCTACCCTATCTATTATGCTGCGATGGCGAACAAATGGATGAAGGAGAATCATGTCACCGAGGAGGATGTTGCCACGATCGCGGTGAAAAACAAGAACAATGCGATGGACAACCCCAAGGCACAATGGTACCGCAACGACCATCGGTACATCACGGTTGATGATGTGATGAACTCCCGTCTGATCTCTTATCCTATAAAGAAATATGATTGCTGTTTGATGAGCAGAGGGGTCGCGTTCCTGCTAGTCTGCACAGAGGAGTATGCAAAGAAAGTCAATCCGGACCATTACGTTACAGTTGATGGGATGGGTTTGTCCAGCTGCACGATCCGCGCAGGGGATCGACTCAACAATCCTGGTTGGACCGAGCGTTATGGACCTGGTTACCCAGGGATGACCGAGTTTGCGGCCTGTCGGAACTCCGCGGAAAAAGCCTATAAGATGGCTGGTATCAAAGACCCGCTCAAAGACATTGATTTCGGGGAGATCCATGATGCGTTCTCAACCTCAGAGGCACAGATCTATAAAGCACTTGGATTCGCCGATGAGAAGACCATCGCGAAGTTCATCCGTGACGAACGAACCACCATGCATGGTGATATCCCCATGAACCCGGGGGGCGGACTGCTTGGGTATGGTCACCCGGTCGGTGCTACTGGTCTGATGAGCATGATTGAATGTTACTATCAGCTCGCTGGGATGATTCCGCAGAAGCATCTCAGTAAAAAAACCGAGGTACCGGACCCGGAATGTGGGGTAGTCAACAGTCATGCTGGGACTGGAACGAGTATTTCGAATTTCATTCTCAGGAGGCATTAGACGATGACGTTGTCAGTTGTGATGAAAAACAAAAAAGAAAAATTCGCTGACCCACCGAACTTCACCGAGAAAAAAGAGTATCGGCCAGCGGATGTCACCGAGAAAGGACTCGTATTTGTTGGTCATGAGATATCAGAGGACCGGACTGTAATGAACCAGTTCCTCCACTATGATCAGTTGTACACGATTCGTCATGGGTGGAACAGCAGATTCTTCATCGGATTGCTCGAAGGAAAGATCATGGGGACGCGGTGCCCGAAATGTGGGGATTCCTGGGTCCCGGTCCGTACCCATTGTTGGAACTTGGACTGCAATCTGCAAAAAACAGAATGGGTGGAGATGCCACTGACCGCGCAGGTGCATACCTGGACGATCGCGGGATGGAGCGGACGGTCATCACTCAAACGCCTCCCTATCATCCTTGTGTACGCCAACATTGGTACCAGTAAAGTCGCAATGGCAAACGAGTTGCATGGGATGAACCCCTGGGACGTCGAGTTTGGCATGCCCCTTAAGATCGTATTCAAACCAAAAGAGCAGCGTGTCGGAGCGGTGACTGATTTTCATTTTGAGCCAGTGGACTTCTGGAAACCAACACCGATGAACCCTGAGAAACAACGGATAAAAGACCTGGTGATGCCGGTCTACGAGTGGGTCAAGACCCTCAAATAACTTGGTGAAAAAAACCGAGACGCCTCTTCTCCTTTTTTCTTTTGTTACTGTTGTTTTATTTTTTCTTTGACGAATTCAACGAGTTCTTCCCTGGTGAAGGGTCGTTGTAAGAAATTCTCGATACCCGCAGGCAGTTTTTTCAACGCAGGTCGCATAGAGAAAAGTGCATTGGTAAGTACGCTGCCAGGCATTCTTGTGTTAACCAGGATCAAATCAAAGGTTTCTTCGTTATCCTCCTCCAACCGCTCCAGAGCCTCCCTGCTGTTTCGAACGGTCACGACCTCAACGTTTTCCTTTTCAAGAACAGTTTTGACTTGATTAAGAAAATCTACTTCCTCATCAATAACCATGATGGTTTTGATACTCACACCTGCGACAGTGAAACCAGCTTGCATACTTAAAATCTTTTGATATTGTCTGAGGAAAGTTTAAATTAACAACATCTTTACTCTTCTTTTATATGCTGACCCGGGCAGAAGCAGTACCGCTTCTAATGAAGAACCTTCGTACTGAAAACCTCATAAAACATTCCTTTGCAGTAGAAGCTATCCTTGAGGATATGGCAAAGAAACTCGGTGAGGACCCACAGCTCTGGGGCCTGACTGGATTGTTACATGACCTGGATTATGATTTTACGAAAAACGAACCGGAGAAACATTCACTGATCACCGTCAAAGTCCTGTACGATCTCCTTCCTCTCGAAGCCATCAATGCGATACGAGCTCACAACTATCAATACACCGCGCAGATCCCTCAGACCTATCTGGATAAATCCTTGATCGCTGCTGATGCTGTCTCCGGTCTGATCATCGCAGCCGCCCTTGTGATGCCGTCAAAAAAACTTTCTGATGTGACTCCAAAGACCTTACTTTCGAAGTTTAAGGATAAATCCTTTGCCGCGGGCTGCAACCGAAAACGAATTGAACTATGTGAGGATATGGAACTCGAACTTCAGACGTTTCTTGAGATGAGTTTAGATTCGCTGAAGAGGATATCTAATTTATTGGGGTTATAAACCATGACACCACCAGGGAACACGTATGCAAGGGCACATCGTCCGCATTCCACAACGCAAGACGGTGAAGAAGGATATTATCGATTACCTCTACCAAATCGAAAGAAAAATGAGCTGTTCGCGATCGCGGATCAGCTCCTTGGTGGGTCACGGATCCATGTCGTCTGCGAAGATAAGAAATCCCGGATGGCTCGCATCCCTGGGAAGATGAAACGAAAGGCAAGGGTACGCGCAGGGGACCTTCTGATCATAAAACCCTGGGATATCCAGAATGAAAAAGCAGACATTGTGTTTCGCTACAGTAGGACTCAGGCCAGCAGCCTGAGCAGAAGGAAAATGCTCCCAGAGGAAATTAATGTCTTCTGATGAACTTCTTGACGATAAATGGTTAAAGAAACTGGACCGGCAGTCACAGGTGCTGCTGGACCGGGCGGTTTTTAATCGAAAGACATTCGGGGAGGTATTTGACAAACAGACCCTGCTCCTTCTGGGGAAACTAATCTCTGATGGCATCATAACCCAGGTCGACTTCCCTATCGCTACCGGCAAGGAGGCAAACATCTTCCGTGGCACAACCCCTGAGAAGACGTTTGTTGCGATTAAAATATTCCGGACTTCCACGATGACGTTCAAACATATCGCTTCCTACATCGAAGGCGACCCACGGTTCTCCTATGGATATAAGAATCGACGGGGTATCATCGAGGAATGGGCGAAAAAAGAATTCAAGAACCTTGTCGTCCTCCGTTCGGCGAACGTCCGGGTCCCTGCTCCAATCAAATGCGTCCATAACGTGTTACTCATGGACTATATCGGTGATGCGACAAAACCAGCCCCGATGCTCAAAGACGTCTCCCTACAGCATCCACAGAAGGTTTTCGATGAAATCATCCTGTTCATCACCCGGATGTATAAGAAACAACTCGTCCATGCGGACCTGAGCGCATTTAACATCCTTTGGTTCCGCCAGAAACCTTACCTCATCGACGTCGGCCAGGCGGTCCTGCTTGACCACCCGTCCTCCTCGGAATTCTTAAAAAGGGATATCCATAACATCCTACACTATTTCAAGAAATACGGCATTGAATCAAATGAACAACAGCTCTATGAAAACCTGGTGAAAAAAAAGAAGTGACGGACCATGAAATACGTACGCATCCCAAAGGAACGAGTTGGGGTATTAATCGGTAAGGATGGTGAGACAAAAAAAACCATCGAGCGGGTCTCACAGCTACATCTTGAGATCGACTCTGGGGAAGGAGACGTCTCCTTCAACGAACAAGAGGCAAAAGACCCCCTCATCCCCCTCAAGGTCGAAGACGTAGTCCGGGCAATCGGTAGAGGGTTTTCCCCTGAGCACGCACTCCGGTTATTCGCCGAGGATACCGAGCTGTACATTTTTGATATCTATGACTATGTCGGCAAGACCGAGGACCATCTCATCCGAGTGAAAAGCAGAGTCATCGGCCGAGAAGGAAAAACAAAACGAGTCATCGAAGGCCTCACNGGGGGGATCCTCTCCATCTATGGCCATACGGTGGCGGTAATAGCGGATTTTGAAACCATGGACATCGCGAAAAAAGCAATCGACATGCTGCTGAGTGGCAGTGAACATCCCACCGTGTATCGCTACCTGGAACGGGAAATGAAGAAGTACCATCTGAGTAGCCGACTTCACCGTGAATGACCAAACCAGCCAGAAAGCCCTGTACCAGAAACTTTTAATCCCTAGACATGGTTATTGCCTGTTCGCACAGGTGCCCTATGGAAGATGATCTAACCTTACTTGGTGTTGTACCCTCTGACCGGAAGAAACTAGAGATCATGGGGATTACGACCCTGGAACAGATAGCCTTGATGTCAGTATCCAGCCTCGGGATGGGCTCAAGTAAAGGCATGATGCTGATACAACGGGCGCGCAACATCCTTGCCAATGAAAACATCCTGGATATCGTCATCACCAACGGGGACCTCATTGAGATTACCTCAAAGAAAACCGATCGAGCGACCATCAAATCAATTCTGAATGTCTTAGACGTCTACGTAGTAGGCTGGGGGAACGCTGCGTTGACCATTGAAGGAAACGTGCTGAAGCTCTCCCGCAAATCCGAGGCATTCTCCAAAGTGATTTCAAAAGGAGAAGGTCTTCGGGAGATCCTTGAGTCAAAGAAGATAATCGAACGAGAAAAAAGTGGTATATACCTGCCTGAGGATGAGTTAAAAAAATTCGCAAAAGACCGTGGATTTCAAGGGTTCTGGGAAAACGTCTTCCAGGAGATCCATGGGAACGACATCATGAAAAAAGTAATCTCCGCAAGCATTTTTTCTACCTTCAAAGAACCGGTCCATTCCCTGATCATTGGGGAACCCGGGAGCAGTAAGACGATGGCAAAGGAGATCATCACAGAGCGGTTCTCCGATATCATCACCATTGGAGCGAACACGACCCGATCTGGGCTGGTCTGCAACCTTGGCACCGGGGACCTGGGGGCATTGCCTCATGCGAATAAAAAACTCGTCCTGGTCGACGAGTTTGACAAAATCCCTGGTGAGGACATCGAGTATTGTTATGAGCTGCTCTCCAATGGGAAATGTAGTGTGCATTCCGCGAAACTTCATCAAAGCATCGAAAGTAACTTCATCATGATCGCGTTCGCTAACCCAAAATCACAGGTGTTTGGTACAAATGCACTCAAAGACATCGGGTTATCCCCCCTGTTGATGAGTCGTTGTGCTTTGGTCGTCAAAGTCCAGAACATCGGCAAAGAAGACCGACTCAACCTGTTTAAGAAGAAATTCTATGGGACCGGGGAGCTTAAAGAGAAACATGATTATTACGATCAATGGGTTAAACTCGCCAGACGCTTCGAACCAACCATCACTGCCTCTGAGAAAAATGTCAATAAATACCTTGCCATCATGAACGATATCGTCGAGGATCACTACAATACGACCCTACGACGGGATCTTCGAATGTCTGATTATCTACGCAGGATACCACTCGCGATCGCCCGTTCCTCATTTACCTCTGTGGATAACAAAGTGTTGAGCGAGGCTGAAACCCTGATAAAAGAATCCATTGAGACCTGGATGTGAAAAAACCATGGTTGATCTCACAGACCCAAAGGATGCTGCCATCATCATAAAAGAATTCATTAAAACCTATGTGGAGAACGCTGGATGCCATACCGTCGTACTTGGTCTTTCTGGTGGTGTCGACTCCGCGGTCTGTGCATTGTTATGCAAACAAGCACTTGGGGCACGCAACGTCCAATGCGTGTTCCTCCCTGATGAGGCCACGCCATCTCTTGATAGCAAACATGTGAAACTCTTCGTCGATACCTTCCATTTGAAAAACGCAGAGATAGATATCTCCCCTTTTGTGTCCTTATTTCATGAGGCGTTATCCCAAAAAAAGAGACTGACCCATGCAAACATCAAACCCCGGGTGCGGATGATCCTGCTGTACGAATACGCCAATGAGACAGATAGCCTGGTGTGCGGCACCTCAAACAAATCAGAGATCCTGGTCGGGTATTTCACCAAATATGGTGATGGTGGTGTTGATTTCCAGCCGCTGGGTGATCTGTATAAAACCCAGATTTTCCAACTTGCCAGATACCTTGGCATCCCTGCGCCCATCATCCGAAAACCACCCACTGCGGGACTCTGGGCGGGACAGACCGATGAAAAAGAGCTTCGGATGAACTATCAGACTCTTGATGAGATTCTCTTCGGATTGGAACAGAAAATCGATGTCAGTGAGATACAGAAAACATCAAAGGCATCGAAGGAACAAATCGAGCGGATCCGAATGATGCGGATGAAAAGTCAGCATAAACGCAGATTCCCCCTTGTCCCAAAAATGGGGATTCGAACCCCTGGTCTTGATTGGCGTTCGCCGGTCCAAGAAGGATAACTGTTTTTAGAAGAACTTCCACAACGTTAGTTCCCGTGAGCTGTTATGACCCAAGGTGTCATACGCGACGATTTTTATATTATGCTGGAGGAACGCAAAACGATTCCACGTCCAGCTGAACGGTGTTTCTGTAACGGTCGACTGTAACGCACCATCAAGGTAGAACTCCACCCGGTCTATGCCATAATTATTGCTGGTGATATTCGTCTCGATCGTGATCTTCCCGATGCTTACGGGTGTGAAAAACGGCATGATCAATCTATCGCCGATATAGAGACCTTTCTGTGGTTTGGTCACCTGCATCTGGATATAGGTCGGGACACGCAAGGTTGGATCGCCAAACACGACCATCCCATAGTACCATTCCTTTTCCCACTGCACATAGGGGGCTTGGGCATCGAACCAGAGGCGGAACGCCTCACCAATACTTTTACCCTCAGAGAGCGGCTGGGTGAAATCAGCGAAATTCAACATGCTACCACTCTTCGAAGAAGCGATAGTGATGAGCCCTGAGGAGGTATGAAAGACATACGCACCAGCCAGATAATTCTCATCGGTGAAACGTCCTGGTCCACAGGCGAAGAGATTGTAGAACAAGACCGGTGGGTCACGGTCCTGGATATCCTGCGACAGCACCCAGGCGCCACGATCATAAAACGCACCAAGGTTGAAGGGATAACCACTTCTGATCCCCCGTTCCCATACGCCGAGTGGAGCGCTTTCTCCTTCGCTGGGCGTCACATTCGCTTCATCACCAAGATAATCGGTGCTGAGACGAGTGGCCTTATCTGGGTTTGCGTACGGACCGTTCACTAACCATGTGCCAACATAAGTTATTGGTGTCGGCTCCGGGTCAAACGTCAGTCCATCGACGACGCCGCCCTCTGGTGTGCACAATCGTGCGGTGAACCCATGGTCACCCATCCACTCAGAGATTTTTATCAGCAATCTATTTTCACCGGCTTGAAGAGTGACATTGATTTTTTTCATGTCAATCTCAAAACCACCATATCGGTTGTCGTAGAGGACTTCATCGCCGTTAAGCCAGACACGAGCCCCATCATCATAGCCCATCCAGAGCTGACAGGTGGTCTGCTCTGAGGCGTACACACGGGTGAATGCATAACATGCCCCGTAATCAGCATCAGCACAGTAGTCACTGAGATCAATGTACGGATTCCCCGAGTCATATCTCGTCCAGGTTTTTCCTCCGTTCTCATCTCCTTCAATGGGGTCGAGGGATTCTTCGCTCACGCCTAGGTAGTTCGTGGTGAGATACTCCCAGAAATTATCTGCGATGTCCTGGTGGAATCCGTTAAGCAAGAAGCTCCGAATATAATCTGCTTCTCCGCCATGTTCAGCTGGGTCGCTGAGTTGATATGATAGATCGTCAAAGGTGACACCATCAGAGTCAGTCAATCGAGCGGACAGCTGATAATCACCACCGTCTTGACTGATTTTGCAGAGCAGCTGGTTCCAACCGCTGTTCAACGAGATATTCGTGGTGTATTGATCAGGGGTCCAACCGCCGTAACGATCCTTGGTCAACACATTGACTCCATTGACCCATGCTTTGATGCCATCATCAGATCCCAGGAGAAGTTTCGCTTCTCGAGTGGAGGGGCTAAAGATGTAGATATGGGCATACGCAGCGGACTCAGTTGGCCGGGTGCTGAAATAATGACCTCCTGAGTAGCTATGGACGCAGACCTGAACAAAGTGTTGCCCGAGATCCATCTGGTTGAGGTAATCCTCCGCGGTGGTAAAAAACCCATAATCGTACCGCGTCACATTTGTCTCGTAAACACGGTCCAGGTTCACATCCATGTCAAACCAGTCTTCTTCGACATACTCCAGTCCACGCCATGGTTGGGTCAACTCTCCTGTCCGGTACGCATGGGCTTTTGCGAAGTACTCGTTGACCATGTCTGCCTCACTGTCGTAAGTGAGTGTAGTTGCATAGAGGCGTCCGACGTACACTTCAGGTCCCATATCACCAGAGCCTGCCACATGATTTTCATAGACTCCATCACTGTTTGCATCCTGCCAGGTTCCATCCAGGTCCATGTAGAACAAATCACTTGGGAACTGATCCCCGGAGACCTCTGCCCACGCCGCGGGGATATCACCAACAAAGAGTACTCCGGTAGTCCCAAATGTGTATTGTTCTTCTAACCATGTTTTTATATCCTCCGGCGTGCCTCCTGAGGTTGTTGTCTGGGCAATGGAGTATCCCTCCAATAGTAGATCAGATATATATTGATCCAGCTTGTCATCAATCAGGGGATGGAGGTTTTCGTTTACGAGGATCGCCAGTGAATAATTCTCAGAAAAAACAGTGGTATGATATTCTTTTGGTGTTGAAAACCGCGCAGGTTCATAGGGGTGGTTCCGAAGGTACTCCTCATAGGTTCCCGGTAATTCCCCATTTGGTGAGTACCATTGGAGTTTTTCGATAAATCGTCCATCTTGTTTTCCTGAATCATTCTGGTTGAGGAGAACATCTTGCTGCAAACCGATACTGGTGTTCGTCCCTTGGATGAGTGCTGCTGGTGTGAGAAGTAAAACGAGACTGATCGCGATAAACGTTGGTATTTTTTTCTTCATGAAATCCCCCTATGTGCTTTGTTATAAGTATCCTATTACGATGATCTCTTTTTTAAATCTTTTGCCAAATCAACGAATCAGGTTGTAAAAAATATGATGAACCCTGAAAATATCTATGGGAAATGGAATTTTTTGCCGGTGATCCTCTCATAGGCTTCTTGGTACTTCTTCGAGGTTTCCGCGATGACCTGCGGGGGGAGGTGGGGTGGGGCTGAGTTATGATCCCATCCTGTCGAATTGAGGTAATCCCGAACGTATTGCTTATCAAAACTTGGTTGTGATTTGCCAGGTTGGTAATTATCTGCTGGCCAGAACCGGGAGGAATCCGGGGTTAAAGCCTCATCGATCCAGATGATTTCGTTATTGTACATGCCGAACTCAAACTTGGTGTCCGCGATGATGATCCCACGTTTTTTCGCATATTTCACCGCGGTGTCATAGATCTTCAAGGAATACTCGTTCAGGGTGTTTCCGACATCATCACCGACTATTTTTTTCATCTCGGCTATGGAGATGTTGAGGTCATGGCCTTCTTTTGCTTTTGTCGAAGGTGTGAAGAGTGGCTCAGGGAATTGATCTGATTCTTTCAGGCCGCCTGGGAGTTTCACTCCGCAGACCGTCCCGTCTTTTTTATAGGAGNTCCATGCGGAGCCAGAGAGATAGCCTCGTACGATGCACTCTATGGGGACGACTTTTGTTTTTTTCACCAGCATGCTGCGGTACGCAAGCTGTTCTTTATAGGGGTGCAATTCTTTTGGAAAATCTGATACCTCCGTGGAGATCACATGGTTCGGGATGCTTTTCTTTGTGTAATCGAACCAGAATTTTGAGAGTTGTGTAAGGCAGACGCCTTTTGAGGGTATGGGGTCTGGTAACACGACGTCGAAGGCGGAGAGCCGGTCGGTTGCGATGAGCAGGATGTCGTTGTGTATCTCGTAGACATCCCGTACTTTGCCTTTGTTGAGTATTTTTGCTGGTAATTCTGTTTGGACAACTATTGGTGTATTCATGGGAGTCTCCCCTATGATATTTTCGCACCTTCTTTGACCGCACGGTCCGAGGTGACGATGATTCCTTTTATCTTCAATGGTTTGCCGTTATAGACCGCGTTTCCTTTCGCATCGATTTCCATAGGTGCGAGTTTAAACGCATCAAATTCAAGGATCGGGGCTGGTTCTCGTGCGATACCATCGACTCCGACTTCTGCTCCAGGGGTGCAATCTTTGGGGTCGAGCAAGGAGACGACATGGTCCACATCGGTTGCAGCCAGCAGCATTCCTTTTGATTCAACACCGCGGATCACCGCTGGTTTGAGGTTGATGACCATGACAATAGATTTTCCTGTGATTTCTTCTTTTGGGTAATGTGGTTTCATTCCTGCGACGATGGTTCGTTTCCCGAGTGGTCCCAGGTCCACCTGCATGACATAGAGCTTGTCCGCTTGAGGATGGTCTGCGACTTCTAGGATTTTTGCGACACGTAAATCCAGCTTTGAGAAAGGATCAGTGGTGGTCACGATTTCCGTTAACTCCAGTTTCTTAAATAAAGGTGTCGGTGTTTCAAGGGAGGTACCGGTGTGGAGTTCTAGGAGGGCATCCTGCCAATGTTGTATCGGATGTGTATGACCAAGCATTTTCCAGATGCGTTCTGAGGAGAAGGGCAGGTAGGGTGCCATGGTGACAGCGAGTCCCTGGATGAGGCGCAGGCTGATATGCAGGACAGTCTTGCATCGCTGCGGGTCTGTCTTGATTAGGACCCATGGTTGGTTATGGTCGAAGTAGACGTTTCCGAATTGTGCCAGGTTCATGATTGCTCGTAAACCTTTTTTGAAGCTGCATTGGTTAAGTGCTGATTCGACTTCCTTGTGTGTCTCTTGTATTTTTTGTAATGCTTCTTTATCGATGTCGGAAAGGGTGCTTGCCTCGGGTATACCGCCGAAGTTCTTGCTGGTGAAGGTGATCACCCGGTGGATGAAGTTCCCGTAGGTGCCGAGGAGCTCATCGTTGTTCTTTGTGACAAAATCATTCCAGGTCCAGTCCGCGTCCTTGTTCTCCGGCATGTTAATGGCAAGGTAATAGCGGATGACGTCTTGGTCGAAGCGTTGGAGGATCTCTGGGACCCAGATGCCGATCCCCCTGCTTTTTGAGAACTGCTCTCCCTTGAGTGTGAGGTACTCGTTGGCTGGGATGTTATAGGGTAGGTTTAAGGTCTCGTCGTACCCCATGAGGATGGATGGCCAGATGATGGAATGGAACGGGATGTTGTCCTTAGCAAGGAAATAGTAATGTTTTGCTTGTGGGTTCTGCCACCATTCCTTCCATTTGGTTGGTTCTTTTTGTTTCTTTGCCCATTCTTTGCTCGCAGACAGATAACCGATGACTGCGTCGAACCAGACGTAGATACGTTTATGTTCAAAGCCGAACACCGGGACTTTGATGCCCCAGGAGATGTCTCTGGTGATCGCCCGGTCATGCAGCCCGTTCTGTAGCCAGTTGTTTGTGAACTTCAGCACGTTTGCCTTCCAGTAGGTTTTATCCTTGAGCCAGGCGATGAGCTTTGGCTCAAAAGCGCTGAGCGCGAAGAACAAGTGTTCTGTTTTTTGTTTGACGGGTGTTCCACCGCAGACCTTGCATCGGACGTTGATTAATTCGAAGGTATCAAGGAGTTTTCCACAGTTGTCGCATTGGTCTCCTCGAGCTCCGTCTTTCTTGCAGTGTGGACAGGTGCCTTCCACGTAGCGGTCCGGAAGGAACCGTGCGCAGGTCGGGCAGTAGAGTGCATCAATGCTTTTTTTCTTAATGAGGTCTTTTTGGTAAAGGTTGAGGAAGATTTCCTGGACGACGGTCTCATGGTTTGTGGTCGTCGTCCTGGTGAAAAGGTCAAAGGAGATGCCTAGTGTTCGCATGTTCTCCGTCTGTTCCGTGTTGTATCGGTCGACGATCGTCTGCGGTGTTGTTTTTTCTTTGTCGGCGGTGATGGTGATCGGGGTGCCATGTTCGTCNCTGCCGGAGACCATGAGCACATCGTTTCCTTTGAGGCGGTTGAACCGAGCGAAAATATCTGCGGGGAGNTAGCATCCAGCGATATGTCCAAGATGCAGGGAGCCATTTGCATAGGGCCATGCGACGCCGATGAATATTTTTTCTGCCATGGAAATCTGTTCTGAATATCTCGTGCGACATTTAATTGTAACGGTGAAAAAAACCTCTGAGTTTTTTCTTGTTACCCTAATGGAGTGATCTTCAGTTTTTTTCTTTCGTGTTCATTCTTTTATAAAAACGTTTCAGGTTAGCTTTAATTAATAGAGGTTTGATTGCGGACGCATGCCGTGTAAAATCTGTAAATCGGAATTAGAGCCGGAGAATGATACGAACTTCTGCCATAGCTGCCAACGTCTGATCGCTGAGATTGAGGAGAAAATAGATTGTTTTTAATCTATGGCCGCCATTCAGAAGTATTATTGTAAGATTTGTAAACGGGTTTTGCTACCGCGGGATTCTCCTCTGCAGGATTCTGAGTTTCCAAGGGTTTCGTTGCATCATATTGATTATCAGAAGAATATCGCGATCCGAGTATGCAAGGAGTGTCACAATAAGTTGCATACGACGATGAAGAAGCATCAATATGGATATAATAATATTATCCGGAAGGATGGTTCGAAGAAGGGTCGTTTGTCTCCGGGTCCGTATCCGAAGAAAATCATTGATTAGGGTTCGTTTGTGTTTCTCCGCCCGTCTTTTAGGGAAGTTCCTGTATCATTTCCAGAAGGATGAACCGATGACAGGGATATTCTTTTTCGTAACAGATCAAGTACACATCTTTGGTTTTGGATAGTTCCTTTAATCGGTGTAGCTCTGCAACTGCTCCCGGATTGCTGTGTATTTCTTTTCTGAACCTGGTTTTGAAAACGTCCCAGGTGATCCGTCCGCTTTTGTAGTCTGTCAAGAGGTCTTTGGATGCGGATAATATACTTGGTCGGGCGACTCGTACCTTAACGGCATCCACGGGGAGTTTCTTCCACATGGCGATATAACTTTCTTTTATCATATCAACATCAAGGACCTTGTGATAGCTATTAAAAGATTTGCTGAGAGTGGTACTCGTTCTAGAGAAAAGTATGAATTTATTTCTGAAAACACACTAGATGCTTCATCCTATGGTTCGCATGAGTTTTTTATTTGTGATGAACTGAGATGCTATAGCACAACATTTAAATATATCGCAAGTTCTATACACCATTGTTAAGTATCAACTTAATGAAAAATGGTACTTCATAACCTTAAGATTACCAATTTACTCACTCTCGAAATATATGAAAAGCACATAACAAGATTGAGAGATTGAAAACCTCTGCCACTGCGCGCAGAACCGGTACTATTTTTCAAAGAGTTGATGACGATTAGAGGTGAAGATACATGGTCATAGACCCATCAACTACGAAATACTTGATTAAGGCTAAAATTAAAGCAGATGGAATCATCGAGAAATCCGATGTTGTCGGAGCAATCTTTGGTCAAACCGAAGGGCTCCTTGGTGATGAACTGGACCTCCGAGAGTTGCAACGATCCGCTCGGGTCGGGCGTATCGAGGTGGAACTTGATTCGAAGAACGGGAAAAGCGACGGTGTACTCACGCTCCCAACATCGTTAGACAAGGTAGAGACTGTTATTCTAGCAGCAGCGTTTGAAAGCATCGATCGAGTCGGACCCTGCAAGGCGACCATCCATGTCGAGGAAGTCGAAGACGTGCGTGTCTCGCGAAGGAAACAGGTCATTGAACGTGCGAAGGTCCTGCTTAATGAGGTCATGGAGAGAAGTAAGACCGATAGTGAAAGCATCGCGGAGAACGTCAGACAAGCAGTCCAGGTCGAGGAGATCACCAGCTACGGTCATGATCATTGTCCGGCTGGCCCCAACATCAATGATAGTGATGCGATTGTGATTGTCGAAGGCAGACGCGATGTGCTGAACTTATTGAAATACGGGATCAAAAATGTCATCGCGGTTGGTGGAACGAATGTCCCACGGACCGTTATCGATCTTTCAAAAGAAAAAATCACCACTGTTTTTGTCGATGGAGATCGCGGTGGGGAACTGATCCTGCGGGAGCTTCTGCAGGTCGCTGATGTTGATTTCATTGCACGTGCACCACAGACAAGGGAAGTCGAAGAGATCCCACAGAAACTTATTATGAAATCCTTGAAGAACAAGATCCCCCGGGAGCAGTACATGGATATGTACAACATCAAGATCGAGGGAAAGAACGGTGAGGACAAACGTCAAGATAACGGTGAGAAACAACCTCAGAAGATGAAAAAGGAGTTCTTCTCAAAGAAAAAGGAACAACAACAGATCCACAAAGAGGAAGACAGCACCCCTGAGGCTGTGGAAGAGCCAGTGATCACAACTGAGAAGCAGAAGAATTACGAAACGATCTTGAATGAGATTTCTGGGTCCTTAAAGGCAGTGCTGCTTGATGAGAACGGTAAAGAGATTCGCACCATCCCGGTCCGTGAGCTCACCGATGAGATCAAGAAAGGTGATAATGTCTCAGCGATTGTCTTTGATGGAATCGTGACACAACGCTTGTTGGACATCGCCAACAACAAGAACGTCAAGGAAATCGTTGGTATCAAACTCGGTAATGTCGTCAAAATGCCTAAAGCAGTCAAAGTGTTGACAAAAAACGATTTTCAATAATTTTATCTCATTCATAGGACATTTACAATCGTGTGTGTGACAAGCATGTACAGATGGGTCTGCGTAGAAAAAATATAAAAGTCTTTATAGTATTCTTGGCAAGGGAAAGGGCAAAGACAATGCAGAAAGACGAACTTATTCAACTCCACACGTTTTTATATCAGATCCGAAGTCAGCTGGGACAGATCTGTGAACATAATGGATGCGACCACAGCTGCTATGAGAAACTCGAGATCACACCCTATCAGATCCACAAATCAAAACGAGAACACAAGCTCGCGGTGTTCACTCTGAGCAAAGACATCGCAGGGATCCTCTCAGACAACAACGGAGACCCTGGACTGGAGAAGATAGCGAACCGACTTGACCAGATGGCGATCCGGTTCATGACCGAAAAAGAAAAAACGACACACCGGTCATAATTCCTTACCCATGCTGTACGCGTTCTCCCCATTTTGATAAAACTTCTGTAACGTTGCTTGTAGCAGAAACCCTCTTTTTTTATAAAACCGCAGTGCATTTTTGTTCGATGTGCGAACCTCAAGTTCCACCTTAGTGATCTGCTGGTTTTTCATTTCTTTTATGAACTGTGTAAGTAACGCGGAGCCGATCCCTTTTTTTCTAAACGAATCTTCTACGGCAATCATCAGGATACGTGCGATGTTTGGTGTCGTCTTTATACCAATCAGAAACCCGATGATCGTCTTATTTTGTAACGCAACGAGGAACCCCTCCGGGCATGACTCGTAGAATTGATTGAAGATGGAAGGATTGTACCGTTCTGGCAATGTGTCAAACGCTAAGGTGATCACTGGGAAAATATCGTTTGGTTCTACGCGTCGGATCATCAACACGACCCGGAAACATCCCGAAGACTATAAATCGTTAGCGGTATGTTTAAGAATCGTGGGAAAATATGGGTCGGTACCGAGGTGTTTCATATCAGTATCGATGATGTCACTGTCACACGCATAATCTTTGAACGGTTCTCAAAAGAGTTCAGTCAGAGCCTTGAGGTGGATGTCGCTATCGCGGGAGCAGGCCCTGCAGGCTTGACTGCTGCACGTTACTTAGCTAACGCTGGGAAGAAGACCATCCTGTTCGAACGGAAACTCTCTGTTGGTGGAGGCATGTGGGGTGGGGGTATGACGTTCCCTGTGATTGTCGTACAGAAAGAATCAAAACGCATTCTCGAAGAAGTCGGTGTCCGTTTAAAAGATGAGGGCAAGGGATACTATAGCGCTGATTCTATCGAGGTGACCACGAAGCTGTGTTCTGCGGCCATCGATGCCGGCGTACGGATCTTCAATGCGATCTCTGTGGAGGATGTACTGCTAGATAAGATGAAAGTCAACGGGTTTGTCATCAACTGGAGTGCAGTGGAGATCGCTGGGCTGCATGTGGATCCTTTGTCGATTCGAGCCCGGTACTGCATTGATGCCACGGGTCATGCGGCCGAGGTCTGTCATATTGTCCGACGCAAGGTCGGTGCGCTCAACACCCCCAGCGGAGACCTTGAGAAAGAACGATCCATGTGCGCGGAGATCGGGGAACGCACCGTGGTCGAGAACACAAAGGAAGTCTACCCGGGTCTATTTATCGCCGGTATGGGTGCGAACGCAGTGTATGGTGCACCACGGATGGGACCGATTTTTGGTGGCATGCTTCTCTCTGGGGAAAAAGTCGCAAAACTCATCCTTCAGAAACTCAAATAACCGCGTCCCATAAGGAGGAAAGTGAGGCGTTTTTCCTATTAGAAGACACCTAAGAAAATGATAGCTAAAATATGTCATCGTGGTATTATAAAAATTTTATTGCAAAAGAATTAAAATGATTATTGTATATATCTTCTTATATCAAATATCGTAAAAGTCGGGAGGTAAAAAAAGATGTATAAACAGAATTTTAGGAAGAACGAAAGTGGGGATGTCTTAGGCATCCCGATGTATCTGATCGTAATCATGATTGTTGCAGTCGCGGTGATTGCATCAGTCATCTTTATGATCCCGAAGGCAACCAGAACTATGAACGTACAGGTGACCTCAAACGCACTCATCGCAGAAAGCCCTGGAACCGATGGTGGTGGGAAGTTCACATTTTCGAAGACCTACACCGTCTGGGTCAAAGTCTTCACCAGTGATGAACGGGCAGACCCGATTAGCGAAGCGACTGTGACATTGGTGGGAGCTGGGGATGCAGGTCAAGGTAAAACCCTTGATAACGGCTCAGCAAAGATCACCGGGCTCAAACCAATTCTTGATGCGAACATCAACGAAGCATATATGGTGCTGACCGTGAAGGCGAATGGTTATGCGGATTTTAGTGACACCAAAGCAGTCAGCGTCATACGACTGAGTTAGAGGGTTGCATCGTTGTCTGATGCGCTGAAAAAAACTGTTGATTAAAAGATAGNTCATCATCTATGAGGTAGTGGGGGGAACACAACATGTTAGTGAGGAAAAGAAAGGAGAAGGAATCGAAGAAGAAACGAATTAACGAACGAGCTGACTCTGAGGAGAATCTGCAGTCGGTACGAAGCTGGATACGCAAGATTGAACAGTCGACCTCCAGTGTGAGTTCTCGGTTGTCCGCTGTCGAAAAACGCTTATCTGGTCAGATGTCTGAGACCACTGGTGGAAAGACCATCGGGATCGAAGGACCAATAGGGACCTTGTTCGTCCATATCAAAAAGAAGGATACACCAGAAATCGCACGCGTCCTTGATAGCGAGCTAACATTCCTGCATAACGAACTGGTAAAACAACAACAGGAAACAAATGCCCTGAAGGAACAACTCGAGGAACTTGAGAAGACACATCTAACCATGACCACAGAGTTGCAAGGAATGCAGAACGCGGTGGCTGAATTGAACACAACCATGGACTCACAGAGAAACAAACAAGTACGACAGGAACCATTCGTGATGCATCTAGGGTCCCTCGAAGTCCCCGTTGAATTCACCGGCATCATCGGAGGCCTCCTTGCGTTCCTCATCGCGATCCTAGTCCTGATCGGTCAGAAAGAAGTCCTGCTCTCACCCTGGTTCCTCATCCCGGTCGGATTTCTTCTCATAGGATTCGCCTTAATTAAAATGGTCAAGAACCGNTCGCACAGATCCCTTCATCCCTTTCTCTCACTACCCATAGATGACCCATCAGCACAACCTGACCTACCCTCTTTTGAGAAAAAAGAAGGATAAAAAAATCCTTTTTTTTTTTTTTTTTTTTTTTTTTTT
>JGI20215J15232_1000057_pt1 | contig 38853 bp, 33 predicted proteins | sample WetSurMetagenome_2_FD_15232 | JGI IMG/M metagenome (IMG submission 15232) | reverse complement strand
CGAGTGCTCGGCGGCCAGCCACACGATCCGGTACCCGAATCCATAGGCGTCGGCCAGCGCCGCCGTCACCGCCGCCACAGACCTGGCATTCCTGGCCATCCGGGCGGCGAGGACCCCTGGCTCGATCTCGACGCCCGCCGACTCGAACGGGCGGTAGGCAACCGTGCAGCTGCTGCGTCCGACCGGTCCGGCCAGGCGCCCCAGAGCAGATTCCCCGAGCCTCATCCCCAGCCAGTCCGGGAATCCCCCCGCCTCGACTTCGCGCTTCTCGAGGAATGCGGCTGCCGCCTCCCCGGTCTGCCATCTGCCACAGGGCACCCCGGGCTGTCCGCTCTCGAACGCGCAGTAGACGTCCTCAGGACCCATCAGCAGCAGGACGAAGCCGGGCCTTCCCCCCCCGGCCAGGAACAGAACCAGGCTGACGAGCGACTGGGCCGAGTTGTAGAAGGGCCGGGCGAGACTGACCGCTTCGAACCCTCGCAGGGAGAGCCCTTCCTCGACCAGCGCCGCAACCCCCCCTCCATCCCCCGCATCCATGCATGCCTCGCACCCGCCGAGGACCACGACTCGCGATCCCCTCGAGACATCCGGGGACGAATCGCCCCGCAGAGGGCTCCCCCAGAGGAGGAACGGGCTGAAACCCGTGCCTTCCTCGAACTCCAGCAGCGCGGCTCCACCGCCTCCGCCTGCCTGCCTCGGGGAGGCCAGGCCGATGCGCATCAGGCCCTCGGAGACCAGGTCCGCAGACGCGGCCAGCACCAGAATGCCCAGGAAGAGCGCTCCCAGCGCCCCTCTGAGCTCGTTGCGCTGACGCCAGAGCATGCCGTTGAGCAGAAGATAGAGACCCAGGAAGATCCCGAACGTCTGAGCCCGGCCGAAGCCCGCCGCCGAACCCGGCCACACGAAATCGGCCAGGGCCGCTGCAGCCGTCAGTATGATGCCCAGGATGAGGGATGCGACGGCCCGCAGCCGGACCGCCCAGAACGGCAGACGCCACCTGCGGCGCCTCTGCTCTTTTCCGGCGCTCACCGCGCGCCTCCCCGAACTCCGGCGAGTCCGCCACCGTCGATGAAGCCGGCCAGCAGGTCAGCAGCCGCGCCGCCGCCCGCAGGCGTGACCGAGACCGGATCGGCATATGCCGTTTCAGGGATGCTGTCCAGCGCGTGCGAGAGCGCGATGTGCGGCAGGCCGCCGTAGACCCTGCCGGGGCAGGATTCCGCGACCGCCCGCAGGAACCGCGCTTCGGGGAGAGTGTCCATCCCCGGCAGCCCGGCCGCTATCTCCTCCTGCGACGGGAGCCTCGATCCGAGTGCCCAGCAGGGCGCATCGGCGAAGACCAGGCCGAAGCCGAAGCCTCTCGAGAGAGCCTCGAGGACCCTCACATCCTCCTCCAGGGCGGTGACGGCGGCCAGGACCGCGAGAGAATCGCCGGTTCCATCCGCGAAGCCCGGGTAGGAGGGTGCCGCCTCGTCCCGCGGGCTCAGGCCCAGGGCCGGGCCCAGGAGTCTCACCGATGCGAGGAAGTCGGCCGGATCGATGTCGGTCACGACGGGCGCGGGGGGCTCTCCCTGCAGGATGCAGGCGAAGTCGTCCCCTCGCAGATGGGATCCGGCGAGGCCGGCCTGCGCGGCAGCTGCGTCCTCCACTCCCCTGTAGACTATCACCAGGTCGGGTCGCCGGCCGCACCTGAGCTCCTCGACGAGCTGCACGATGCACTGCCGGGTCGTCCAGCCCGGCTGGGCCAGATCGCTCACGACGGCGGAGGCGTATCCGCGCTCACGCAGCCCGGCCTGAAGGAGGGCTGCGGGAGTGGCGCTGTCAGGGACGGCCGTGCCCCAGGCCTCGGCGCCTCCGAGCATGACGATGTCCGGAGCCGGCTGGATGTCCGCCTGCCCGGGGACCGAACGGAACCCGAACCTGTCCGTGGTCGCCGACGCCCCGGCATAGCCGGGCTCGGTCCTCCACATGACGAGGGGCTCGTAGACCAGGCCGGGGCAGGGCCGGGGCACAGGGAGCGCACCGGGCGCCGCGGCCGCAGGGGCCGGATGGAAGCGCAGCCACACGGTGGAGGCGAGCTCCACCGTGACGAGGATCAGTACGATGTCGAGCAGGATTCGCGATGCGGCGAGGAAGACCCTCGAGAGCGCCCCCGGGACGGAGCTCAGGACAAGCAGGAGAAAGCCGATGAAGGCGGCTTCGACCTGGGCCGGACCCGCCCCCGGCGAGCCCTCCAGGCCCAGGGCGCCGGGTATGAGCGCTGCGATCATCAGCGCCACCCCGGCGAGGATTCCGGGCAGGCGTCTGAGGATGCCGTAACTCCTCATGCGGCGACCTCCTGACATCAGCCCACTATAGAGGGGCGGCGCCACGGAGGCAATGAAAGGCGGCCCGGTGGAACGGAGGAGCGGATCGTATGTATCATCAGGCGGTCGGAGGTGTTCTGATCGGCCCTGATCCCCGCGGGGGGACGGCCGGGGAGGAGAGTCGGGCTTGAATCTCTTCGTGATAGTGATAGCGCTCGCGATCGCGCTCTCCGGCTTCGGCCTGGCGCGGCTCAAGGCCAGGACCGCGGTGTCCCGGCAGGCTGGAGGTCCGGTGACATCGGCCAGGATAGGCTCCCTGTCGCAGCAGGAGGTCGAGAAGCTGCTGGCCCGCATCGAGAAGACCGAGGAGCCCGATTACGTGATGGGCGCCATGTGCTACGAGCCGGTGGCGCAGCCCGATGTGGCCGAGTACGTCTGCCCGGCCTGCGGCGAGAAGACCATTTACAGCGACGGCCTTACCTGGACGGTCCAGTACGACATCCCCGAGGCAAGGATGCTGTTCCAGCAGCTCATACAGGCGACACGGCTGCGGATGGAGCTGGACGAGAGCAGCTTCTGCCGCTTCTGCACGCCCGACCTGGGAGGCCTTCCCGGCCTCCTGCTGACCATCGAATGGGAGGACGGCACCCGGACGACCTCCGCCGTCACCAACGAGGACCTCCGCATGCTCATCGGCCTTTTCGAGGGCGAGCTTTCCTACACGACCGCGAATGACGCCTCCATCCCCCTCGGGCAGAGCATCGAGCGGCTCCGCGAGCTGCTGGGCCTGAACGGGGAATGAGGCTTCGGGGAGGATCATGAACCTCTGGATCGCAGGGCTCATGGTGTTGCTGCTGGTGGGCTTCGCCGGCGCGTCCAGGCTGGCCGCGGGTTCCGGGGGCAGGGCGCGGATCAGCTCCGGCCGCATGAAATCGATGTCCAGGCTCGAGGTCGAGAAGATGCTCGAGCGCATCGCCCGGGAGGATCCGCCCGAGGAGTCGTTCGGCGCGATGTGCTACGCTGTCATGGCTATGCCCGAGGTGGCCGAGTACACATGCCCCGTCTGCGGCGAGAAGACCGTATACGGCTCGGGCCAGGCGGAGTTCGTTCTCCGGGACCTCGCAACGGCGAGGAACATCTTCGAGGGCATCGACGCCCGGACCGGTCTCGACATCACCCTGGATGAATCGAGCTTCTGCAGCTTCTGCACCCCCGGCACCGAGTTCCCCGCGCTGGTGCTGGAGGTGGAGTACCCGGACGGCCGCACGCACTCGCAGAACGTGAGCGTCGACGATCTCCGGATGCTCTCCGGGTTCTTCGCGGGGCAGCTCGGCTATCGGACCTCGAACGACGGTCTGCTCCCGCTGCAGCCCCAGATCGACCGACTCCGCCAGCTCCTCGGGCTGGAGGACGGCGCCGAGTGAAGGGCCTCCCGGCGAGATCCTTCCTTCCGCGCACCGCCGTACTCGAGATGACATTTCGCTGCAACCACTCCTGCCTCTACTGCTCATGCCCCTGGGAGCGAAGGGACGGATCGTTCGACCGCGGCAGCGAGATGACTGCGCGGGAGTGGATGGAGACAGTGGACACCCTGTGCGAAGCGGGTGTCACGAGCCTGGCCTTCACCGGCGGAGAGGCCCTCCTCCGGGACGACCTGTTCGGGATCATCGAGCATGCAGCCTCCAGGACCGCCTACTTCGTTGAGACCGTGGACGGCCGGCTGGAGACGAGGACAGGTCCGCCCGAGCTCTACCTGCTCTCCAACGGAAGGCTGGTTGACGACCGGGTTCTCGACTTCTGCGCGCGCCACTCGGTGCGGCTCAGCCTGAGCCTGCCCGGCCTCTCCACCTACGGGAGGCACACGGGATCCGACGGCGCCGACCATGTCCTCGAGACCTTCGGGAGAGCGAAGGCCTTCGGCATCCCGACCACCGCCAACATCACGGTCACCGCGCTGAACCTCTTCGAGCTCGACAGGACCATGGCCGCCGCGCTGCTGGCCGGCGCCGGGCAGGTGCTCCTCAACAGGTTCCTGCCGGGAGGAAGAGGCCTTTCGCACCTCGGCGAGCTCACTCTCTCCGCGGAGCAGGTCCGAGCCATGCTGGAGACCGCCGACCGCATCCTGAGGAAGGCGGGGCGGCCCGGCTCCCTCGGGACCGAGACGCCCTTCTGCGTCGCCGACCCATCCGCCTATCCGGGCATCCATGTCGGCACCAGGTGCTCTGCCGCCGTGCACTTCTTCGCCGTGGGGCCGTCGGGGAGGGTGAGGGTCTGCAACCACTCCGAGGTCCAGCTCGCCCATATCCGCGACTGGCGGACGCTCAAGACCGACCCCTACTGGAGGACCTTCGCGCTGAGGCGGCACTCGCCGCCCGGGTGCTCGCGCTGCGGGAGCAGGACCATGTGCGACGCCGGGTGCCGGGAAGCCGCGCACATCGCGGCAGGCTCGCCCTCGGCCCTCGACCCTCTCATCCCACTCGATGCCGACGGATGCCCGCATTTCCCTCCCGCGCCGCGGGCTCTCGTTGACCGCGCGTCGAGCAAGGGCAGATAATCGGAGCATGCAGGATCAGAGAAAGCCCGATTCGAGGCTCGAAGCCCTCAAGGACAGGGTTCGCCTACTGGACAAGTCCCAGGGTCGCGTCAAGGAAGCTGACATCGTTGACCTCGTACTCGGCATGCTGGCCGAAGTCTCCGGGCTGGCCTGCATGTTCAGGCGCGCTCCGGGGGAGGACCCGTCCCGCCCTGCGCCGAGGACCCTCACGAAGATGCGCGAGGAGCTCGGCGACATCCTGATCAGCCTGGTCAGGATCTGCGCCATCCTCGAGATCGATCCCGTATCCGCCGCTGAAACCGAGATGATCCTGAGGACAAGGGGAGAAGCCCCGCCGCCGCCCGAGCCCTCGAGGGAGCGCAGCAGGAAGCGCCAGCCCGAGCAGAAGGTCGAGCAGCCCCCGGAGGAGGACTTCGAGGTGCCCGACGCCCCCCTGAGCGAATCGCTGCTGGCCGGCGCCCCGGCGGACGCCCCCCAGGAGCCCCCCCGGCAGGAGGGAAGGAAGTCCAGGAGGTCGGGAGGCGGTCGCAGGAGATCGTCATCGAAGGCTGCCAGACAACCCCAGGGCCAGGACGTCCCCCGCCCGGCGGAGAGCCCGCAACCCCAGAAGAACGAGCAGCCGCCGGGTCAGATCCAGCCGCAGAACCCCGCGCCGCCGCAGAAGGCCGACAAACCGAAGCGCAGACCACGGCAGCGGAAGCCTGCCCAGCCGCAGAACCCCGCACAGACGCAGGGGCCCGCTCAGCAGGGTCCGTCCCAGCAGCAGGGATCTCCTCAGCACCAGGGGCCACCCAGGCAGCAGGGTCCGGCTCCGCAGAACGGCCAGCCCCAGCAGCAGGGCGCTTCACCGTCGCAGAACTCCGTTCCGTCCGACAAGCCGCACTCTTCGCGCCACAGGAGAGGCGGCCGAAGGCCTCGTTCGAGACCCGCAGAAGAGCCACCCCGCGAGAACAGGGAATGATGGCGCCGGCCTCCGGGCCGGCAGTCGACAGAAGGCACGCCCCATTCTATTGTGCGCTATCGGGACGGCGGGCTGCGGCCTGCGGCTGCATCCCGCCCCGGCAACCCGTTCATGCGAGAGAGGNGTCAGGTGAAGACCGACTCGCGGAAGAATGACATAACGGGAACGGGTCGCCCCTTCCCCGGAGGACCGCTGCATCCGGTGCCCAGGTACTCGAGCATCCCCGCCATGCTCGCCGGCTCGGTTTCCACCTACGGAAGCAAGCCCTTCCTGCGGGAGCGCACTGCCGACGGCTCCTGGAATTCACTCAGCTTCGATGAGTTCGGCCGGAATGTCGATTCGCTTGCCCGGGCTCTGCTCCAGCATCAGGAGAAGCCGGTCGTCGGCATCGCCGGAAGCAACAGCGCCGCATGGGTCACGGTCATGCTGGCCACCCTGAGGGCCGGTGGCATCTCCGTGCCCATCGACCGGGAGCTGCCTGTCTCCGAGATGCACGCCATCCTGCACTACAGCGGCGCCAACATGTTCTTCTTCGACCCGGCCATCACGTCGGAGGTCGCGGCAGCCATGCCGGAAAGATCGGAGGGCCTGTTCACGCTCAGGCGCTCGAGCGAGACCGGGCTGTCCTCGATGGAGGATCTAATATCCTCCGGGGCCGCATCCTCCGCCGCGCTCCCTGCTCCGGCGGGCGGAGACGATATCGCCGTCATCTCCTACACCTCGGGAACGATGGGCGCGGCAAAGGGCGTGGTGCTGTCGCATGCGAACATCCTGTCGGACCTGAGGCAGATGCTTCAGTCCGTCGGTCTGCAGCACGACGAGGTTTTCCTCTCGGTGCTCCCCCTGCACCACATGTACGAATGCGTCTGCGGCATGCTGTGCCCTCTGTGCCACGGCTGCACCGTGTATTTCTGCCGGGGCCTGCGCCATGTCGCGGACGACCTGGCCTCGGCCAGGGCGACCCTGATCCTGGGAGTTCCCCTGCTCTGGGAGAACATGTACCGCAAGATCAACCAGGGCATCGCTTCACAGAAGGCGGGCCGGCTGAAGTTCAGGGTCGGCCTCTTCGCAGCCGCGGCAGCCGACGCGCTGGGAGTTCACGGCGCGAGGAAGAGGGTGTTCAAGCCCGTCCACGAGAAGCTCGGGGGCAGGGCGCGCTTCCTGGTGTCGGGCGGAGCGGGCATCGATCCCGAGGTGGTCAGGGGGTTCCGCAGGCTGGGGATGGAGATGCTGCAGGGCTACGGCCTGACAGAGTGCTCGCCGATCGTGGCGGTGAACCGCGACACGGCCAACAAGTCCGGATCGGTCGGACCCCCGCTGCCCGAAGTCGAGGTGCGAATCGAGGATGCGGACGAGACGGGCATCGGCGAGATCGTGGTCCGCGGCCCGAATATCATGCTCGGGTATCATGAAGCCCCCGCCCAGACGGCGGAGGTCCTGTCGCCCCAGGGGTGGTTCAGGACGGGCGACTATGGCTTCCTCGATTCCGAGGGCTACCTCTTCGTCACCGGCCGCAAGAAGAACGTGATCGTCTCGAAGAACGGCAAGAACGTGTATCCCGAGGAGCTCGAGTCGAAGCTGACGAGGTCGGGGCTGATCCAGGAGTGCATGGTCTTCGGCCGGAAGTCGGACCTCAAGGGCGAGGAGATCTGGGCCATCGTGTTTCCGAGCACGGACAAGCTCATCGAGCTCGCGGGTCAGGCCGGCAGCCCGCTGGAAGAGCAGTTCGCCATCGCGGCGGTCAGGCGGGAGATCTCCGGCCTGAACGCCTCGCAGCCCCTCTACAAGAGGATTTCCAACTTCATGCTGCGAGAGTCGGAGTTCCCGAAGACCACCACGAAGAAGATCCGCAGGGTCGATGCCCTGCGCGAGGCCGGGCTTTCACCCGCCAAGTCCCACGGGGTGATAGCCGCCAGGAAGCAGGAAGGGCCGGTCAGGCTGGATATCGACTAGCGCATCGTGGCCGCCGATTCGACCTCTTCCGCATAGTGGACGAACTCCACATAGGCTTCCGTGTACTCGCGACCCGCCTCGACGCCTCCGTCCAGAGAAGCGCGCAGCTGCATCAGATGAGCGAATCTCTCGCGCAGGCCGCTCGAGACGCTCTCGTTGAGAAGGGTCTCGAGATCCGTCATGACGCCGCTCTCCACAGCCATGTCCGCCGCGACGACGGCAGGCGACGCGGCGGTCCCGGACGGCTTCAGGCCTTCGTAGGGCTCGCCCTCCCCCGCCCTGTGGAGCCGCACCACCGTCTCGAAGAACCAGGTCTCGGCCAGCGAGGCGGCGTCGCCGCCCTCCTCGCGGACGGACAGCGCGAGGTCGAAGGCCTCCCTCAGCTCGGCCTCGTATTCCGGCCGGACCCATACCAGGACCGCAGACGGGTCCTCGTCCTCCAGGGCCTGTCTGGCGGAGGTCACGACCGGCCCGTCCATGGTGTCGCAGTGCGCGGCCGCGCTCCTCGCCAGGAAGGACGCGCAGATGACTGCCGCGATCGCCGGGATGCTCCGGCAGGCCCGTCCGGGAAGCGACATCGCTCCTCCTCTCGTCTTCCGATTCCACCCGCCCGGCCGCCCGGGGCGGAGAAGGCCCGCGCACCTGGGCGCGGGCCTTCCGACGCCGGAACGGATTCCGTCAGTCTTCGGCGAAGCGCGCCTTGATCGAGCCGAAGGTGTCCGTCTGGAGCTCGAGGTTGCCGTTGAGCCTCAGGTGGGGGACCGTGGTCTCGAACTCGTCGGCTGTCGTCGACCCGAAGGGGCCGAAGATGGCCCTGTTGGTTCCCGCCTGCCAGTGCCAGATGTACAGGGAACCCTCGCTGGGCTCGTCGGAGGGCCACTCGAACTCGATGATCAGGTTGTTCACGCCGCTGTACCAGTACGGGGTGTCCAGGTTGATCGTGAACCACTCGTTCATCCCCGCGGTAAGGGTGATGATCCCGCCCGAGTCGAAGACCTGGGTCCGGGTGCCCGGGAGGTAGTTGTTCAGGAACACCGGGTTGAGCTGGTCGGCGGTGCCGTGGCCCATGTAGATGTTGAGGTCCGCAAAGGTGGCCGTGTCGACGCCGAAGGTCGACCTCTTGAACGAGATGCTCTGGATCTGGACCGCGTTCCCGATCTCGCTGTCGAGCACTACCACCTGGTAGTGCAGCGACAGGAATCAATCACCGCAGAACGGTTTGCTCCAGAAGAGCTGGTCCTCGCCGATGTCGATCGTCGCGGCGAGGGAGCTCCCCAGGAGCACAGCGCACAGCATGGAAGCCAGGCGCATATCTCCTCCTTTTGGGTGCGTGCACGCTGAATATGGGTAGAGCCGGCCCCGTCAACAAACTCCGGAGGACCTGCCTCCTGCGGCCCTCCCTGCTCCTCCCCTGCTCCCGGCGCAGGGGATCCACGGCAGAGGACCCCGCAGGGGCGGCGCAGACCCGCCCGGCAGGGTGCGGATATGCCTGTCCCACAGATCGACCAGGAACCGGTAGACGGTCATGTCCCCCTTCATCCGGAATCTCCTGGTCAGGATCCCGTACACGTGCCGGACGAGCTTCCCCGGGTGCCACACAGCCTGAAGAGTGAAGAACTGGATGTAGATCCAACGCCTCGCCCAGGTTATGCGCCCGTAGTTCTCGCGCCAGGTCGGGGAGAAGTTCATGTCCTCGTATTCCAGCCCCTCGGGCATCAGGCCTGCGACGGCGGTCTCGGGAAGCGGCGTGAGCATGAAGGTCACGACTTCGTCCAGGCCCAGGCGCACGAGGCGCCTTATGAGCCTGTAGGTCATCCGCCTGTCCTCGAGCTCCTCGCCGGGGAATCCGAGGACGAAGTTGCAGTTCAGCCTGATCCCGAGCTGGTGGCACCAGGCCACCACCTTCTCCACGTGGGCGAGGTCCACGGACTTGTTCATGGCCGCCAGCACCCTTGGAGAGGCGGACTCGGGCGAGATCGCGAAGTAGCCGCAACCTGTCCTCCTGAGCAGTTCCAGCTCCTCGAAGCCGACGGTCTCCACCTTGATGCCGGACGGGAAGCAGTAGGTGTAGCGCCTCCCCCTCTTCAGCAGCTCCAGCGCGAACTCCCGCGTCCTCCGCCTCGAGAGGGAGAAGTTCTCGTCCTGGATATGGAAGTCCGCCACCCCGTAGCGCTCTGCATAGGCGTCCATCTCGTCCACCACGCGGCCCGGGCTCTTGGCCATCCACTTGCCGCCCCACATCCGGGGCGTCTGGCAGAAGGCGCAGGCGTGGGGGCATCCCCTGCTGGTGAACAGGCTCAGGTAGCGGCCCGACACGACAGGGCCGTGGGCGTAGTGCAGCTTCCAGTATTCCTCGAGGGGGATGGAGTCGAAATCGGCGAACGGGAGGTCCTCGATCGGGCAAACGCGAGGCGTGCGCTCGCTTGCGTGTTCCCCCCCGTAGATGCCGTCCAGGTCGAAGCCCCCTCCTTCGAGGTGGCTGATGAGCATGGGCAGCCTGTGCTCCCCTTCTCCCTGGAGGACGAAGTCCGCCCCCTCCTCGAGGAAGGGACGCGTGCAGAAGGTCGTGTGGTATCCCCCGACGACTATCGGCACTCCAGGGAAACGCTTCTTCGACTCGCGGATGAGCGACAGGGTCATCCCGTGCTCGAGCGTGCAGTGGCACGAGAGACCGATGAGCTGGACATCGGCCGGGATGCATTCCACGGCCTCCGCCGGGAGGAGCCCGCGCGCCTCGAACTTGCCCTTGTACCTCGAGAACCTGTGGGGCGCGAGTCCATAGGAGTCCACGATCACATGCTCGTGCCCGGCCTCCCGCAGCACGGCTCCGAGATAGGCCACATTCGACGGCACGCCCGGCGTCGAACCGAACGGACTGTTCCTCAGGTTCACGACGGGCGGCCTCACCAGGGCGACCTTCATCTCATCCCTTCCCGCCCGGCAAGGCCTTTGCGACCGTCCGGGCGAGCAGCGAGGGATACAGCGGCGGCCAGGCAACTATGTTGGTCGAGACCGCGCATTCCCATGCGCACATGCACTTCGAGCGGTTCATCTCCGAGACCACGGCGCGGGCCTGCGGGCCGTGGAGGATCGCCCGGAGATCGTAGCCGCTGCTCCGCAGATCGCCCAGCACCTCGTCGCGCAGCTCGCAGAGCCTGACGGCCCCTCTCTCGTCGATGACCACCAGCCTGCTCCCCGACCTGCATGGGAACGCGTAACGGCCGCTCAGGATCCTGCCCAGGGAGGCGGCATACGTGTCGTTGAGCGCCCGGAAGAACGGGCTGAGGGGCCTGCTCTCGGGCCTCCTGCCATGCCTCCTGAATTCGGCGTTCTCCCTCAGGAAGGCCTCCGGATCGACGCCCGGCGCCACAAGCGACGGCCAGTCGGCCCTCAGGATATGCACCTCGTGGTTGTCCGGTTTCATCCTCTCCCTGACGAACTCCCGGAGGGCGCCCATGTCAGGGGCATTCCATGGCGCGTAGACGGAGATCGCCTCCATGGTGAGGTTGGGGGTCCTGTTCCTGAGGCCTCCCACGAGGGCGGCGGCTTCCACGAGGGATTCGAGGCACCCGGGCGCTCCGCGGGCCTCGTCGTGCCGGGCGTCGGGGAGATCGATGCTGAAGGCAGCCCTGAAATGAGTCGACGGAAAGCGCCGGCAGAGCCTCGAGAACAGGTCGAGCGACTTCTCCGGAAGCAGCCCGTTGGAGGGGATGGTGACGAAGGACGCTCGGGCGTTCCTGACGAAGTGCCCGACGATCTCCTCGAGGTCGTCCCTCAGCACCGGCTCCCCGCCGGAGATCAGCAGGTACGGGATGGCCCCGCAGCGATGCGAGATCTTCTCGTATTCGGCTGCCGACAACTCGGAGGAGGGATCGGGGGCGGCGACTCTGGAGCCGTAGAAGCAGAAGGAGCACCTGGCGTTGCAGGCGGCTGTGACCGTGAGGATCATGAAGCCCGGCTGCCTCTTGTCGAGGAATGACGCGATCAGTGAAGGCCGCATGGCAACTCCAGGATGATGAAGACCTACAAGGGAGACAGAATATAGGCCCGGAGACCCCTATTGCGACCTGTCGTCGTCCACCGGGGTCCAGACCTCCGGGGTCCCCCTGGGCTTGCGGGGGTGGGGCAGGAAATCGGAATGCTCCTCGACCCAGTCGTCCTGGAGGGGGTTCATCTTCGTCATGAGGATCCTCTCGAGCATCAGCCTGAGGCGGATGAGCTTCCGGGGCTGCATGTAGGGCAGCGAGATCGTGGCGGGGGGACCGCTCCGGTAGCGGATCTCGAGGCTCCCGGCAGGGCCGTGCCCCACCTCCGTGACTATTCCGTCATGGATGTACTCGATCCATCTCTCCCTCGGCCTGAAGCCCGGGAGCTTCCTCCTGAGCAGGACCGAGATGCCGTCGGCCTCCCAGCGAACCTCCACGGACAGCAGGTCGGCGAAGAACGTCCTCAGGACGAGCAGGCCCAGCAGCAGCATCGCTATCGCGACGACATGGGAGAGCAGGCGGCCCCCGGTCTTGAATGTCAGCAGGCCGGGCTCGGAAACCGCCAGGAAGGCCTCGAGGGCCCTCTGCCTGTCCCTCAGCCCGGACATGCTCTCGACGGGATAGGGATTCCAGGTCTCGAACACCTCGGGCGGGCCGCTCCACCTCTGGACCGCGAGGTCGCAGAAATCCACGGGCAGGGACGACCCGGACGGCACCACGCCGTCCAGGGAGGAGGAGTGGATGCAGACCGCTGCGATGTCGTCCAGGGGGATCATGACGGTGTCGCGGCCGGCTATCCAGCGGGAGATGATCACCGTGAGCAGGCCCGAGCCGTCGACCCCGCGCTCGGCGGTGAAGGAGGCCTCCCTGCCCACGGCGTTGCCCAGCACTGCTGCGAGAAGCAGGACGGGGATCATGCCGAGGTAGAAGAGCGGCTTCAGCCGCAGAACCAATTTCAGACTGCCGAGCTTCCTCACCGGCCCACCGCCCCGGCCCGGAGGCCGAACCGGCCCGGCTCCGCCCCCCGCCGCGCGGACGCGCGGCAGGAAGCCGGCCTGGCCGGCCTACGGGACAACACTGCTTCACGAAGGGAGAAAGCGCAAGCCGGGCGTGTCGTTCCGGGCTCCGGCCGGGGAGCTACGCTGTACAGGGCGGGAACCATTATCATTGGCTGTCATGGGAGGTTTCTGAATGAAGCGGATGATCCTGTTCCCGCTCCTTGTCGCGTGCGCTCCGGTTGCGGCGGGCTCGCTTCCGTTCGCCAGGTCGGGGCTGCTGGACACACCGATGGCGAGCGTCCTGCGCCACACGGAAATCGAGGCCGGGGCCGGCTTCACGGCCTTCAGCTATCAAGGCGCCGACAGCAGCTCCGAGAGCGACTTCGCCATCGCCGGACACATCGAGGTGGGCCTGCTCGAGAGAGCCCAGCTCGGAGTGACCTACCTGGGCGCGGGAGGCATCTCCGGTCAGGCCAGAGTGCTCGTCCTCCGCGAGTCCATCACCAGGCCGGGCCTCGCGCTCGGGGTCGAGAATATCATCGGCGAGAAGAACTACGAGTTCTTCGAGGGCGACAGCGGCCTCTACGCCTATCCGCAGAGCCAGAACTTCTCGGCCTATGTGGTCCTCAGCAAGAATTTCGATTACGTGACGGGCACGCCGATCTGCCTCAGCCTCGGCTGGGGTATGGGCCGGTTCCTCCAGGACGCCGACAGGACATCCGACGGCGGCTTCGACAACCCCATCCCGGGTCTGTTCGGCTCCTTCGAGGTGCACCCGAACTCGTCCACCTCGATGGCCATCGAATGGGACGGCAGGGATGCCAACATCGGCGGGTCGTACAGGTTCAGCCGCCTCGCCAGGGTCTCGCTGGCGGTGGCGGAGTTCGAGCAGCTCTTCCGCGGCGATGTCCGCGACGAGCAGGACGTCATGCAGAGCGCCAAGTTCACGGTCGGATTCCAGCTCTTCTTCGGCCCCTTCCTCAACAGGACCACTCTCGAACCCGCCGAGCGCCTTCGCCGCGCTCAGAACGAGGAGGCCCTGAGGCAGCTCGAGGAGGAGCGTCGTCACGCCATGGAGCGCATCGAGGAGCTCCTGCGGACGATGGAGGACTGAGAGCGATGCTCGTTTCCGCGCATGGAGGTGTCCCTTGGGCGCCTGTCTCCTGATACTCGCGTCGCTGGCCTTCCCGCCCGATCCAGGCGACGATCCGCTCGTCAACACGCAGGTCGTCGTGAACGAGTTCATGGCCACGCCCTCCGCCTCCGCCTCCGAGGCCGAGGGCGAGTGGATCGAGCTCTACAACCGCTCTGACGACTGGGTCAACCTCTCGGGCTGGAGAGTCGAGAACCAGAGCGGCGCATCCGTAGTCCTGGGCTCCTATCTCCTCCCGCCCGGCGGCTACTACGTGCTCGGCACCAGCTCCAACTACAGCCGCAACGGGGGCTACGAGCCCGATTTCGTTTACGGCACGAGCTTCAGGATAAGCTCCACGGGCATGCTCCGCCTCCTGAACCCCCTGTACCAGACCGCCGAGACCATCGACTACGACAGCACCTGGCCCATCGCCACCTCCAGGTCCTGCGAGCGCATCAACCCGGGTTGGATCTGCAGCATCTCAGCGAGCTGGGCCTCGGCCATCGATTCGTTCGGACAGGGCGACCTCGGAACGCCCGGCGAGGTCAACAGCGTCTTCCAGAACTCTTTCGCAGAAAACACCTGGGCCTTCATCAAGGCATTTGTACAGTAGGCTGCTCCCCGCCCTCGTCCTGGCGTCGGCCCTGCCTTCGAGCGCTGGAACGCTGACCGTCTTCTTCATCGATCCGGGATACCAGGAATACTCAGGCGACGCCATGCTGGTCATCGCGCCGGACGGCTCCAGCTACGTCATCGACGGCGGAGACCACGGCTCCTCACCGTACTGGGACTGCGGCCAGTCTCGCATCCTGCCCCTGCTCGACAGCCTGGGCATCTATTCGCTCGACGGCATCGTGGCCACGCATGCCCACTCCGACCATGTCGGCGGCCTCTCCTCCGTCCTGGCTTCGACGCCTGCCGACGTCGTATGGGACAGCGCCTGGCCTTACACACCCACTCCCGCGTACACCGAGTTCCTCCAGCAGGTCGAGCAGAGCGGCGCGGCCTATGTCCCTGTCCGGATGGGCGATACCCTCGACTGGGGCCCCGGGCTCTCCGTCGAGGCGCTCCACCCCGCCGAGCCGCTCGATCCCGGGAACCTCAACAACTCCAGCATCGTCCTGAGGGTCACCATGGGCTCGGTGTCCTTCCTCTTCTGCGGTGACATCGAGACGGAGGGGGGCGAAGACGAGATCCTGGCTGCGCTGGGAGCGGGGCTGGTCTCGTCCGTCTCCGCAGACGTGATGAAGGTCCCCCACCACGGCTCCTCCACCTCCAGCTGCGCCGCGTGGCTGGATGCGGTCGACCCCGTGTGGGCCGCCATCGAGGTGGGGGCGGGCAACCCCTACGGCCATCCGCATGGAGAAGTGCTCGCCCGGCTCTACGCGAGGGATATCGAGGTCTTCAGGACCGATCAGCTCGGTACTTTCTTCATCGCCACCGACGGGGAGGAGCTCTACTTCAACTCGCTGCCGCCCTCCGAGGGACAGCCGGTGGAGGAGCTCACCGCCTATCCGAGCCCGGCGCGGTCCTCGATAACCTTCGAGTGGCCCGCGGGCTTCCAGGCGGCCTCCCTCGACGTATACAACCTGCTGGGCGAGAACGTTCTCTCGATCGACTCCCCGGCGAACCCCACGAACTGGGACTTCTCTCTCGACGGAGGGTCCCTGGCATCTCCCGGCCTCTACTGCGTGACGGTCGAGCTCGTCGGCGGGACGAGATGGACAGAGAGATTCGCGATCTCGCGCTGATCCTCGTCCTTGGGGCGTCCGCCGGGGCTTCCGGACCCGGTACGGCCGACGGCCTCGTGCTCGCGGTCCCCGCTTTCGCCGGGCAGATGATGCTGGGCGAGGCCGGCTGGGCGATCGCCGGCGGGGCGGATGCCGCGGCGGGCAACCCTGCCTGCCTCGGGTCCGGCTTCACCGCGACAGGAGGAAGGTGGAGCCTCGAGACCACCGTCGCCTCCGCCGCGGGAGCCTTCAGGCCCGCCCCGGGGATCGCTGCCGGGGGAGTCCTGCGCTATGCCGGCAGCGGAGGCATCCAGGGCCGAGACCTCTACGGCAGCCCGACCGGGGAGTATTCATGGTCGTCAGGCGCCGCGGGCGTCTCCGTCTCGTTCCCCCTCCCGGCGGGGCTTCGCGGGGGCTTGTCGGCCTCCACTCTCTGGGAGAGCATAGAGGACGACGACGCTGCAGGATTCTCCTCCTCGGCAGGCGTCTCGTACATCGGGGGAGACTCCTTCGAGGCCGGGATCGCCCTGCGGAATGCGGGGGCCGCTCCATCCTGGGACGGCATCACCAAGAACCTGCCGACCGAGGTGTCCCTGGGCGCAAAGACAGGCCTCGTGCAAGGCGTGTCGCTGGCCGGAGGCGCATCGATAGGCTTCTGGACGGCCTCGAGGTTCTCCGCCTGCGCCATCTGCGCGGTCGGCGGGCTCTCCGCGGCGGCTGGATGGACCCTTGTCCCGGGGGAGGACCAGGCATCCGGGCCGTTCGGAGGCCTGGGATGGGAGTTCAGCCAGGGCTCGACCTATTCCGCCGCGCTGTCGGTGAGACGGATGGGCGACATGTCCTGGCCGGTCCTGGCCGGCATTTCCGTGGCATTCTGATGTCCTCGTTCGCTTTCCCTCACAGGGAGGTCTGACATGACCAGGCGCATCTCGACGGTGCTGCCGGTCCTTGCGCTTCTGCTCGCCCTGTCCTGCGGCGACGACGAAGGCGGACCGGCAGGGCCGGGCGAAGACCCGGCTGCATCCACGCTCTCGGCAGTCCCATCCACCTCACAGAACTCGATCTCTCTGAGCTGGACGCCCTGCGCCGATGCCGATTTCTCGGAATACCGTCTCTACAGGTCACCCAGCGCAGGCATCGCCGACGACCCGGCGTCCGCCACGCTCGTGAGCGTATTCGATTCCGCCCTGGACACGCTCTGGATCGACCAGGACCTCGACTGGGGCGAGACCTACTACTACGCCCTCCAGACCCGCGACACCGAGAGCCTCTCGGCATGGAGCAACGAGGACCATGCGACGACTCCGGACTCGGGCGGAAGCGGCTATCTGAGCTGCCACGACATCCAGGGCGAGCAGTCCTCGTCGCCCTACGAGGGCCAGGTCGTCACCGTCTCCGGCATCGTCACCGTGGGCGGAGCCGAGTACTACACCTCCACCTCCCCCTACGCCGTGATCGGCGATGCCGAAGGAGGCGCATGGAGCGGCCTCGTGCTCTACGGTGACAGCATCGGGACGCTCGAGCGCGGCCAGCTCGTCGCCATCACGGGCACGGTGCAGGAGTACTACGGCATGACCGAGCTGGGCTACATCACGGGCGTCCAGGTACTCTCGACAGGCGAGCAGCTGCCTCCCGCCTCTCCCGTGCAGACCTCCTGGCTCACAGATGCCGGCGGCGCCGAGCAGTGGGAGGCCGTGCTCGTCGAGATATCCGACGCCATCGTCACAGCCGTCGGTTCCTACGGTCAGTTCAGCGTCGACGACGGCTCCGGCGAGTGCTTCGTGGACGACCTCGGGAGCTACTCGTACTCCCCTGCGGTCGGAGACACGCTGAATGCGGCGGCGGGCGTGTGCTGGTACAGCTACAGCGAATGGAAGCTGGAGCCTCGCGACGACGAAGACCTCGACGTGGGCGGAGGCGGCGGGCCGACCGACGTCCTGACCTGCTACCAGGTGCAGGGCCAGGCTTCCTCGTCCCCCTACGTCGACGAGGTGGTCAGCGTCACCGGCATCGTGACCGTGGCGGGGGGCGAGTTCTACTCCTCCTCCCAGGCCTACGCCGTGATCCAGGACGCCACCGGGGGCCCCTGGAGCGGCCTCATCCTCTACGACAGCGACATCTCCTCGCTCTCGAGGGGCGACAGCGTGACCGTCACCGGAACCGTGGCCGAGTATTACGGGCTCACCGAGCTGTCATACATCTCTGATGTCGTCGTGCACTCCGCGGGCCATGCGCTCCCGGCCGCCGAGATCGTGACGACGGGCAGCCTCGCCACCCCGGCCGATCCCGAGCAGTGGGAATCGGTCCTCCTGCGCGTGCAGGACCTGACGGTCGTGAGCGACAGCCTGGGTTTCGGCGAGTGGTCCGTCACCGACGGCACGGGTGCCTGCAGAGTGGACGACCTGGGTGACTACGCCTACACGCCCACGGTCGGCGACGCCATCTCCTCGATCACGGGAGCCCTCTACTACGGGTACAGCGACTTCAAGCTCGAGCCGAGGGACGACGCGGACATAGTCCGGTAGGAGGAGCCCGTCTGCGTGGGGAGCCGGCGGCTTCGGCCGCCGGCTCCCCCATCATTACCGCTGGACGTCAGAGCCCGTATATGCCGCGGACCCAGCGCACTTCCGTCTCGATGCCTTCGGCAAGGGACACCGAGGGCGACCAGCACAGATCATGGTCCGCCAGAGAGATGTCGGCCTGAGTATCGGACACGTCTCCCGGGCTGCGGTCGGAGAGCGTCACGGGCACGGGAGCGCCGACGGCGCCGGCAACGAGTCCGAGGAGGTCGGAGATGCTCACGCGGGAGCCTCCGCCCAGGTTGTATACGGAGCCCGCGGTTGCATCCATCGATTTCAGGACTCCGGTCACGATGTCGTCGACATGCGTGAAATCGCGCGTCTGGCTCCCGTCGCCGAAGATCTGGACCGGCTTCCCCGTCAGCGCCGCATGGATGAATCTGTGCACTGCCATGTCCGGGCGCTGCCTCGGCCCGTATACGCTGAAGAACCTGAGGCAGACCGCCGGAAGGCCCCTGTTGAACGAGAACAGCCTCACGAGGTTCTCGGCGGCCAGCTTGGTCACTCCGTAGGGGGAGTGAGGCCTGGGGATCGATTCCTCCTCCCTGAGCGGCAGGCGTATCGCGTCGCCGTAGACCGACGAGGACGAGGCGAACACGAAGTTGCGCAGCCCCGGCTTCGAGGCGGCCCACTCGAGGAGCGAGGCCGTGGCACGGATGTTGTCTGCGATGTAGCCGTCGAAGCTGCCGCCCCATGAATCCCTGACCCCAGCCCTGCCCGCGAGATGGCAGACGACGAAGTCGGCGGACGGCCCCAGGGCTTCGTCCAGCTCGTCGAGACGGTCCACGGACAGGTCCGTGTCGAGGTGCCTGTACAGGGGATTCCTCATGGCGGCGGCGATGTTGGAGCGTTTGATCCCGACCGGGTAGCTGTCCCGGAAGCAGTCGATTCCGACGACGCGCCTGTTCCGGGACAGGAGCCTGTCCACGAGGCTGCTCCCGATGAAGCCTGCAGAGCCGGTGACGACGTAGATCACGCCGGCACCAGCCGCGGCCTGGCCCGCAGGTTCATTCGCCGCTGTCCTCCGAGATGCACCAGTTCGGACCCCCGCTGTTCAACTGGAGCAGGTACCTCATGCCGTTGACCTTGACCGCAGGCGGAGGGAAGTCAGGGCCGAAGGGCGCCAGCACGGCGAGATCGGCAGCGGACGGGAGGACCGGGAGCTCGAGGTCGATGTGCGGCTCGGGCACAGGGGAGGTCGGAAAGCCAGACATGTGCGAGATCAGGAGGTCGCGCAGCTGAGGCCAGCCCATCCCGTCGGCGCTGAAGCCCGCCGCCCGGACGTGCCCCCCCGCACTCGTGAAGACCTTTCTCAGGCTCACGAGGAAACGCGCCATATCCCAGTCGCCCACTGATCTCGCCTCGCCGACGAGGGTCCCGTCGGGCCGCTGCGTCACCACTATGCTCCCGCGCCTGTAGATCCTGCTGAGCTTGCTCGCCAGGGTCCCGCCCATGCCCGGAGGTATCTCGTCCAGGTGGACCAGGATCATGCCGAAGGCGTCGGCCTGAGGGTCCTTGGATTGCATCGCCCGGTTCAGGAGCTCGGAGAGGAGCTGCGCCCTTGTCTCGCTCCAGTCGAGCATCTCGTTCCATTCATCGAGGCAGGGCTCCCGCCTGTCGCAGAACATGAAGTCCAGGATCCTGTGGATGCCGGAGTTGTACCCCTTGCCGATCACCGAGGTAATCTGCTGGCGCACGGTGGAGGCGGACCACGCCCCGGTCCTGTTGGGCCAGACCTCCAGGAGGTGCCTCATGCCCTCGGTCAGCCGGGATGTGTCGATGCCGCCGAACCTGTCGAGCAGATACCTGTTCCAGGCGAGCAGCGGAACCCTGTCCGATATGGTGCCGAGCGCGACCGCGGCCAGGAGCTGGGCGTCGTCCTCCCAGACCGGGAAGATCTCGGTCAGCACTGCGTAGAGCACTCCGCAGCCGGCGAGCACCGTGGCCGGGAAGCCGGACAGCTGGGGGTCGATGAGGGCATCTGCCGGAGGGAGAGGAGGATTGAGCGTGTGATGGTCGGTGATCACCACGCCGGCCCCTCTGTCGACGGCCCACTGCACGCCCTCCACCGCGGAGCAACCGGAATCGACCGTGAGGAGAAGGTCGCCGGCCGCCAGCAGGCCCTCCATGCGCTCGGGCAGGATGCCGTAGTTCTCTGTGGCCCTGTTCGGGATTACGGGAATCGCGGTGAGGCCCTCGCCCCTGAGTATGCGTAGCCCCACGAACAGCCCTGTGATGCCGTCCATGTCGTCATGGCCGTAGAGGACGATCTTGGCTCCCGGAGTGCGCCTCAGGCGCGCGATCTCGCGCTCCAGGACGGCTATGTCGTTCAGGCCGGAGGTCCAGTCGGGACGGGGCGGCAGCCATTCGAGAACAGGATCGGACGAGTCCGGGAACCTCTTCCTGAGGACCCTCAGTGCGCTTTCGTTCAGACCTCTGCCATGCCCCTTGCCTTCGGCCACGCTTCCGGGAATGCCGGAAAAGGTGTCCGTCATGTCGATGATCCTTCCAATGACGCTACCTTCACCACTCTGCCGCGCTTTGTCAACACCCGGGGGAGCGGCACTTGAAATCGGAGCGCGGAGGGACTAAACTCGGTGCATGGGACGACGACGCGATGTGGCGGCAGGCAAGGCTCCCCTCCTGCGGGCGGCCGCCCCGATGATCCTTGCGCTGCTCGCGGACCCCCCGGCCCGGGCGGCGTTCGAGCCCGTTCCCCAGAGCCCCTGGCTGGCGGCCGGACCGGCATCCGCCCTGTTCGCCCGCACACCTTTCATCTCCATCGAGAACCCTGCGCTGGCAGGCCTGCTCGACGGCTTCTTCGTCTCGGCCCAGGCCGCGAGGCCCTTCGGGCTCGACGAGCTCGACCGGGGAGGCATCATCTGCGGACTGCCCTTCGAGAGCTTCAGGCTGTGCGGAGCGGTGCTGGCCTCGGGCGGCTCGGGCTACGGTGAATTCACGGCGACCCTGCCCGCCGCCGCCAGGATCACGCCCGACATACTGGCGGGCATCGCGCCGAGCTTCCATCACCTCTCCATCGATGGCTACGGTTCAGGCTCGGGGTTCTCGATCGACTGCGGCTTCCTCGCCCGCCCCGTCCGCGGGGCCTTCCTGCAGGCGGGCGTGCACGGCCTCGCCAGGACCGATATCGGCTCCACCCGCGATCCCGCGACCCCCAGGCGCCTCTCGGTGTCAGCCGGAGTGTGGCCGGTCGAGCGGGCGGGCCTGGCAGTCGGCGCCTCGCGCCAGGAGGGGCTCGGAACCGAGCTCTCGGCGGCCGCCTTCTACTTCCCCGCGGGCGGACTCGGTCTCCAGCTCTCGTTCCTCACCGACCCCGCCCGCTTCGGCGCCGCCATCACCATGGGCATTCCGGGGGTGGACCTGCTGTACGGCTACACTGAGCACCCCGACCTCAGGGGTACGCATTCGTTCGAGCTCTGCACGGGGAACCCCGTCTCCCCGCCCGAGCCTGTGACTCGGGAAGCCCCTCCCGCGGCCTCCGCGCCTGCCGTGAACGGGCCGGTCGACATCAACACCGCCGGCATCGACGAGCTCTGCACCCTTCCCGGGATAGGCCCCGCGAAGGCCGAGGCCATAATCAGGTGGCGCGAGGCCCACGGCCCGTTCTCGACCCCTGCCGATCTCTCGGCGGTGCCGGGCATCGGCGAGGCGATGGTCGAGTCCCTGGGAGAGAGCATCACCACGAGATGACCGCGATCCTCCTCGCGGTCCTGGCTCTTCAGCCCGGAACCTCCGGCGACCTCCTGTTCAGGGTCCTGAACCGCTTCCCCGCCTGTGAGGGAGTGCTCTCCGGAGCCTATGCGGGGAACGGCGTCTCGTTCCTCCACCGCGCCAGATACGGGTCCGGACCCTTCCAGGCGGTGATGCTCATGGAGAAGGACCGCGGCGAGGACTGGGGCGACCTGGTTGCTGCAGGGGCTGGATACTCCTCGGACGGAGGATCGATCCGCAGCGCGGCCGGAGGCTGGCTGAGAGCCTCCCTTGGCTCCGGCATGGTCTTCTCCCATCCCTCCGGATGGGGGGAGGGAGGCCCGGGGCTGGACGCCAAGCCCCCTCAGTTCAGGATGCTCGTCGCGCCCGCCGCAAGCGCCGGCGCATGCGACGGGAGGCCGCTCACAGGCGCGGCAGCGACGGGAGTGACAGGCGGTGTGGGCTTCGCCGCCCTCGCCGCGTACTCGGAGATCGATCCGTCCGGAGACGGCCTCCACAGGACGGCTTCCGAGATCGAGGCGCGCGGCTCCGTAGTCGAGAAGGCGGCGGCGGCGAGGGTCGAGGCCGGCCCGGCGGGGGCGACATTCGCCTGCAGAAGGGCCGGGGGGGACGACCGCATCCGGGCCGGAGCCGATTTCAGACTCCAGGCCGGCCCCGTCCTCCTGAGCGGCGAGGCCGCGGTCGAGTCCGATTCCGCCAGGACGGTCGCCTGGTGGACCTCGGTCAGCGAGTCCTCCGAGCCCTTCCGGTTCAACGGAATGTTCTTCTCCTGTCCCGCGGGTTACGGGGATGACGACAGATGCGAATTCCCCGCCGATTCCCCATGCGACGCCGGATGCGGAGCGGCATTCCGATGGCGCCCCGCCGCGGGGTGGATATCCGCCCTGTCGCTCACGGCTTCGACGCTGGAGGGCGAGGGCTCCCAGCGCGGATCCTTCTACGTCTCATGGAGGACAGGTCCGACGCTCGAGCTCACCACATCGTGCAGGGCGGCCTCGATCAGGGGAGCCGAGTCGTGGCGGTGGACCGTCGGATCCACGATGGAGGCACTCAGGAACGCCAGGATCGACGCGGAGGTCCAGCTCACCGGGGCCGCAGACGAGGAGACTCTCTCGGGTGGAGCGGTGGAGGCTCGCCTGAGGTGGGATCTTCTGAGGTCGCTCTCGGTATCGGTGGGGGCAGCCGGGTTCTCGACCCAGGGATATGCGGCGAGGGCATATGTCGGCGAACTCGGATTCCCGGGCGAGTTCGCCTCGACATCCGTGTGGGGGGACGGCTTTCTGCTGCAGGCGGCAGCTGCGGTCGACCTGCCGGGAGGAGGCGGGCTGAAGATTCGCGCGTCCCGCATGGTGCGCGAGGGGGAGCAGAGCCTCGGCTCGGGGCTGGAGGAGACGGACGGGCCGGGGCGCACCGAGATCGGCGCCCAGTGGGAGATGCCCTTCTAGGCCTTTCCGGCCTTCTCCAGCAGAGCCTTTATGATCGACACCAGCTCCGGGTCCGAGGACACATCCATCTCGAGCGAGATCCTGATCCTGGCGTCACTCCCCTCGACGCGCTCGACCTTCACCGCGGGCTTCGACGCGGCTGCGGCCGGTGCGGCCTGCACCGCCGGAGCCGCCGGCTGAGACGCCTGCGGAGAGGGCGCACGGGCGGCAGGCGCAGCAGAGGAGACCGGGGAAGGCTGCGGNGAGGAGGGTACGGCAGCCGGATCGGGGCCTGCCACGTCGCGCAGCACCCTGAAGGTCAGGACCATGAATGCCAGGTCGGTCTCGGATGCGGATGTCTGCTTCCTGAAGAAGGTCATCAGGTCGTCGTCGCTCTGCCTCCCGGGGTCGCCGAAGCTCTCGAAGAGATGTGAGTAGGCTCGTCTGACGGACTCGGAGAGCAGCCTCCCCGACCTGTCCCCCGCGTAGGTCTTCCAGAGGGGCTCAGGCCTCCAGTCGGCATCCACGAACCCGAGGAACAGCAGCAGGTCGGCAAGGGCTTCGTCGCCCTCCCTCCTGAAGCCGGCGTCCTTGAGGTAGGACACGTCGGCCGCAGGCGGCGGGGGTGTCTGCCTGATGTGCGCGAGGAGAAGGTCGATGCTGCCAGTGTCCCGGACCGCGGGATAGTACTCCATCTGGAACCTCCCTGCCGGAGATATGAGCAGCGTGCCCCTCCGATGCAAAGGGAGGCTTCCGACGGCCCCGCGCGGGGAGGGGGCGGGCATCTCCGGATCGGGCGGAGGATCGGCCTTGCGGAACCAATACATATTGGTTTAGTATTGGTGCCTTGGAGAAGGAGGGGTTCATGCACGCGGATCTCGAGGATGTGGAATTCGTCACCGAGACGGCCGTGACGATAAGGGGCAGCCGGCGGCGCACCACAGTGCCCAAGAGGATAGCGGACAGGTTCACGATTGCGGACGGCGAAAGGCTGCGCTGGGTTCTCCTCAGGGACGGCACGGTCCTGTTGTCGAAGGTCCCTGCCGGCGTAGCGGAAAGAGGTTCGGAGAGATGAGGATATCGGCAGGGGCGCTGATTGCGTCGACGATCATTCTGCAGACCGGTTGCGGCGACGCAGGGGGCAGGCCTGACGTGGTCAGGATCGGGTACTTCCCCAACATCACGCACTCCCAGGCCATCATCGGCCTCGCGCGGGGGGATTTCCAGGAGGCCCTCGGTCCTGGCGTGACGATCGAGCCTGTGATGTTCAATGCCGGACCCTCCGCCATCGAAGCCCTCTTCGCAGGCGAGATCGACATGACCTACATCGGCCCCAACCCCGCCATCACAGGCTTCGTCCGCTCGGACGGCGAGGCTCTGAGGATTGTCTGCGGAGCCACGAGCGGAGGAGCCTCCCTGGTCGTCGCCGACAGCTCCGGCATCGCTTCCGGCGCCGATCTCTCCGGGAGGCGCCTCGCGACTCCGCAGCTCGGCAACACGCAGGACGTCGCCCTGCGAGGCTACCTGGCCGCAAACGGCCTCTCCACGACCGACAAGGGCGGCACGGTGGAGATAGTGCCCACGGAGAACCCGCAGATACTCGAGCTCCTCCGGCAGGGTCAGATCGACGGCGCCTGGGTGCCCGAGCCGTGGGCGAGCAGGCTCGTCGTGGAGGCCGGGGGCAGGATCCTCGTCGACGAGCGTGACCTCTGGCCGGGCGGGCAGTTCGTCACCGCCCATCTGATCGCGTCCACCGCCTTCCTCGAGCAGCATCCCGACCTCGTGAGGCGCTGGATCACGGCCCATGTCAGGATCACCCTCTGGGAGCGCGACAATCCCGAGGAGGCCAAGGCTCTGCTGAATGCCCAGATCGCCACCCTCACAGGCAGGGAGATCCCTCCCGCGGTCCTGGACTCGGCCTGGTCGAGGATGACGCCGACCTGGGATCCTGTGCGCAGCTCGCTATCAGCCTCCGCGCAGGCGGCGTGGCAGGCGGGCTTCCTCGACGAGCAGCCCGATCTGAACGGCATCTATGACCTATCCGAGCTCGAATCGGTTCTGTCCAGCATGGCGCTCCCCCCTCTCACGGAGTAGAGAGCTGGACCTCGAGCTCAGGGGCGTTTCGCGGGTCTTCAGCCGGCCCGGGCACAGGGTCGACGCCCTCGACGGCTTCGACCTCTCCGTCGCGAGCGGAGAATTCGTGTGCCTCGTGGGCCCCTCGGGCTGCGGGAAGACCACGGTCCTCCATCTCCTCGCGGGGCTGGAGCAGGCGACCGCAGGCACCGTCACGGCGGGCGGAATCCCCGTGACCGGACCCGACCCCTCCAGGATCCTCCTCTTCCAGGAATCGGCCCTCTTCCCCTGGCTCACGGTCGCGGCCAACGTGGAGTTCGGCCTCAAGCTCAGGAAGATGCCCGCCCCGGAACGTCACAGGCGCGTTGACGCCCTGCTCCGGATGGTGCATCTGGAACGCTTCGCCGCCTCCTGGGTGCACGAGCTCTCCGGGGGCATGAAGCAGCGGGCAGCCCTCGCGAGGGCACTCGCCATGGATCCCGCGGTGCTGCTCCTGGACGAGCCCTTCGGAGCCCTCGATGCCATAACCCGCGACCGGCTCCACGCGGAGCTGCAGGAAATCTGGATGAGGGACGCCAAGACGGTTGTCTTCGTCACGCACAACGTGAGGGAGGCCGTGGTCCTCGGAGACAGGGTCCTCGTGATGTCCCAGAGCCCCGGCCGCATACTCTCGTCCTATCGCGTCGATCTGCCGCGCCCCCGCCATATGGAGGACCCGGGCATAATCCCCCTGGCCACCCAGGTCCTGAGGGACCTCGTCCCGGAGACCGCGGCGAATGGCTGAGGGCGGCGCCGCCCGCAGGGGCCGGATGTCGGTCCGGCTGCAGCAGGTGCTCTTCTTCGGAGCCCTGCTGGGATCGTGGTGGCTGCTCGGAGCCCTCCGCATCTGGCCCAGGTACATCTTCCCGACCCCGGACGGAGTCGCGGAATCCATCACGAGGGGCTTCGGAGGGGGATCCTATCTCCCCGCCATCCTGGGCAGCCTGAAGCGCCTTGCATGGGGGTACTCGATTGCTCTGGCGGGCGGAACGGTGACCGGATTCCTGCTCGCGAGGATCAACTGGTTCAAGAACACCTTCGGCCTTCTCGTGCTCGGCCTGCAGACCCTTCCGAGCATCTGCTGGCTCCCGCTCGCGATACTGTGGTTCGGGCTCTCGGAGAAGGCGATCGTCTTCGTCGTGGTGATGGGGGCCTTCCTGTCCATCGCCCTGGCGACCGAGGACGGCATCCGGAACACGCCGCGCGTCTTCGTGCAGGCCGCCCGCAACATGGGCGCGAACGGGATAAGGCTCTACAGCTCGGTCATCCTCCCGTCGGCCCTGCCGACGATCGTCACCGGGATGAAGCTGGGGTGGTCGTTCGCATGGCGGTCGCTGATGGCGGGCGAGCTGCTCTATGCGGTACCGGGCCTGGGCTACCTACTGATGATGGGTCGCGAGCTCAACGACATGCCTGCGGTGGTGGCGGTGATCCTGGTCATCGTGTTGATAGGCCTCCTGACGGACAAGGTGATCTTCGCCGTGGCCGAGAGGGCGGTCAGGGCTCGCTGGGGACTCCAGAAGAGGGCCGAGGCGAAGCAGCAGTAGCCCCGGGGCCCGTCTCTCAGGATCCGCTTCCTCCGGCGTCGCTGCAGGGTCTGGCCGAGGAATAGGAACCCAGGTCGTAGCAGATCTGCCGGTCGGGCATCGGGCGGCGCTCGAGGGTGACGCCGGACTCCCCGAAGAAGCTCTCGGCCAGCGTGTCGTGATACTCCGAGAAGACGACCACGCGCACGATCCCGGCAGCGATCAGCGCCTTGGCGCACGTCGTGCACGGCATGTTGGTGACGTAGGCGGTGGCGCCGTTCACCGACACCCCGTGTCTCGCGGCCTGTGAGATGGCGTTGATCTCGGCGTGGTTCGTCCTGACACAGTGGTTGTCGACGACCAGGCATCCCTCGTCCTCGCAGTGGGGCGCCCCCGGGAGGGAGCCGTTGTAGCCCGTGGAGAGCACATACCTGTCCTTCACGATGACGCAGCCGCAGTGCATCCTCGGACACGTGGCCCTCTCGGACGCCAGCATGGCCAGCTTCAGGAAGTACTCGTCCCAGCCGGGCCTCACGAGGGGCTCCCGGAAACCGTCACCGACAGAACCTCCCCCGCCGACCACTCGATGGACGGGCAACGCGTGACGCTGAGCAGGTCGCTCTCGAAACCTCGCAACCCCGTCAGATCGCCTTCGGGCGCCGTCACGGCCATTCCGCCCAGGGGCGCGGCCATGCTGAGGTTGCCCTCGCTCTTGAACTTCCTCGCAGCCTCCACTATGGCCAGGGCGCTCGCGCCCAGCTCGAGCAGCCTCTCGTCGTCAGCCGAAGGGGTCCCGGCCGGCCACGGGGCGGTGTGGACGCTCGGATGCTCCTCGAACCGGCGGAAAACTCCCTGGTACAGCTCCTCGGTTATGTGGACCAGCACCGGGGCGAACAGCCTGAGCGCGGTGTAGAGCGCCTGGTAGAGAGCCTGCTGCGCCGCCCTCCTGGCCGCGGGGTCGTCGCCGTACAGCCTGGCCTTGACTATCTCGAGGTAATTGTCGCAGATGTCGCTCCAGAAGAAGGTCTCCGTCTCCCTCATGCAGGTGGAGAACTCGTACTCGTCGAAACCCGCCGTCCCCTCCCCGGCCACGGCGGATGCCCTCGCCAGGATCCACCGGTCGAAGGGTCGCAGATCGGCTTCACCGAGGGAAGGGTCGTAGTCCTCCAGGTGCTGGGAGGCGAACCTCACCGCGTTCCAGAGCTTGGTCACGAGCCGCCTGCCGAGGCCGAGAACCTCCTCGCTGAACACGACATCGCTGCCCAGCTTGCTGCTGCATGCCCAGTACCTGAGCTCGTCGGCCGAGAACTGCTCGAGGGCCGCCAGCGGGTCACCCGCCACGTTCCCCTTGCTCTTCGACATCTTCTCGCGGCTCGGATTGAGGGCGTGCCCGCTTATCATCATGTCGCGCCAGGGGATCTCCCCTCCGTGCAGATGGGCCTTCACGATCGTGTAGAAGGCCCAGGTGCGGATGATGTCGTGGGCCTGGGGCCGGAGAGACATCGGGATGAAGCCGGGGCGCTCGCCTTCCTCTCCACTCCTGGCGTTGATCTGCGGCGTCAGCGAGCTGGTGGCCCATGTGTCCATCACGTCGCTCTCGGGAATCGATTCCTCGCAGCCGCAGGCCGGGCACGGCCTTCCCGGCGGGCCCTCGAGCGGATCCACGGGCAGGGTCGCGGGATCCGCGGGGATGGGCTCCCCGCACTCCGCGCAGTACCACAGGGGGAAGGGCACGCCGAAGTACCTCTGGCGGCTGATACACCAGTCCCACTTCAGGTTCTCGACCCAGTGGTCGAACCTCACCTTGAACATGGGGGGATGCCAGTTGACCTCCTCCCCGCGCCTGAGGAGGTCGTCCTTCAGGTCGAGGATGCGGATGAACCATTGCTGGGTGACGAGGTACTCGAGCGGGGTGCCACAGCGCTCGTGGACGTTGACGGAATGAACTATGGGCTTCCCGCCGCTCGACGAGCCGGCGACCGCCAGCTCCTCCACCAGCCTCTTCCTCGCCTCGGAGGACGAGAGACCCTGGAGCGGGCCGGCGAGCTCGTTCATGCGCCCGTCCTTCTCGAGCACGATCCTGAGCTCGAGGCCGAATTCCTCGTACCAGGAGATGTCGGTGGTATCGCCGAAGGTGCAGCACATCACGAGGCCGCTCCCCTTCTCGACGGACACCTTCTCGTCGCAGAGGATCGCGACCGTCCGGCCGGACAGGGGCACGACGGCTCTGCGCCCTTCGAGATGCGCCCACCTGGGATCGGACGGGTTGCGGAACACCGCGACGCAGGCAGGGAGCAGCTCGGGGCGGGTGGTGGCTATCGGGATGGATCCGCCGCCCTCCAGGCCGAAGGAGAGGTCGTAGAAGACCGACGGGAGCTCCCGGTCCTCAGTCTCGGCCTGGGCCACGGCCGTGCGGCACTCGGGGCACCAGAGGGTCGGCATCCTCCGCCTGTAGGCCCGCCCCGACGACAGGAGATCGAGGAAGGAGCGCTGGGAGATCCTCTGCACCCAGGGGGAGATGGTCGTGTAGGCCTCCTCCCAGTCGCAGCTGAAGCCCAGCCGCGTCCAGAGGTCCCTGAAGCCCTTCTCGGCCTGGCCGGTGACCTCCATGCAGAGCTTCACGAATTCGCTCCTGGACATCTCGTGGGCTTTCACGCCGAGGGTTCTCTCGGTGAACCGCTCGGAGGGAAGGCCGTTGTCGTCGAAGCAGAAGGGGTAGAAGACCTCCTCGCCCCTCATCCTGTGGTACCTCGCGACCGCCTCGGCCTGCACGTAGCTGAAGACGTGCCCCATGTGGATCATCCCGGAGACCGTCGGGGGAGGGGTGTCTATGGTGAAGAGAGGCTTGCCCGAGCAGGGGTTCGAGCGGAACAGCCCCTGTTCCTGCCAGTATTTCTGCCAGAGTGGCTCCGATGCGGTCGGATCGTAGCGCCGTGCGAGGGCCAAGGTGAATCCTTTCGACTATGCCGTCCGGGGAGAAAACCGGGTGCTGGCCGGGAACCGCTGGACGCGCTAAGATAACCCTCGTCCGCAAGGCTACACAAGACCGGCCCGGGAGGCTCTGTTTGGACAGGATCAACGCCAGGTACGAGATACGCCGGCAGCTCCCGTCCGCGGGCGGCGCCAGGGTTTTTCTCTGCGCGGACCTTTTCGAGGACGGGCGTTTCTGCTCCGTGACGCTCCACAACGCGCCTCCGGCCGATGTTCACAAGCGTTATTCCATTTCACGCAACATATTCTGTCCGTCGCTGCTGCGCCCCGAGAGCTTCGAGCTCGTGAAGGACGATCTGGACGGGGCGACATGCCTCACCGTCAGGACCTTCATGCCGGGACGCCCCATCGAGGAAGGTCCCGAATCGCTGTCCGACGAGATGCGCTCCCAGTATCTGGAAACCCTGCTGTATCTCGCGGCCCAGGGTCACGCGGGAAGGAGCATCCCGACAGGCCTGCTGTACCTGGCGGAGGATTCCGGGCCACAGCTCTACATCACCGACGTTCCCGAGCCTTCGCCCGGGATCCCGCAACTCCCGGCGGTCCAGCGGGGGTCGCAGATCCCTCCCCTGCTGATACGTCCGTCCGCCATACCCTCGCGCCTGCTGGGTCTCTCCGGGATGCCGCCGCGAATAGCGGAGCACGCGGTCTCCTGCGCCTCCCGGAATGACTCCCCGTGCATCGTCCTGCTGGGGGGGGCCGCGGCGGCGTCGCGCGCCGTGGTGTCAGAGGCCTCGGCGCTCCTCGAGCTCTCGGGATGGAGGACCCTCGAGATCCGCGCTCCGGCCGGCCGTGACTTCGTCGACGGGCTGCAGGAGCGGCTCCTTCGCCTCAGGCCCGAAGGGGCCTTCGGCTCCCCCGCGGAAGCCCTGGACGAGCTGGCGGCGGACACGCCGGTCCTCCTCGACGTAAGGCTCGGAGCATCCCGGGCGTCGGAGCTCTCGGGCCTGCTGAGGCTCGTCGAGGCGTCGAAGGGCCGGGCCGGCCTCCTGCTGCGCACCGATCCGGGTGTGAGGCTCGACAAGCTGTTTGCAGGCGCTCCCTTCGAGATAGATCTCGACTCGGCCCCGGCCGCGCCGCGGGACGATCTCCTCAGGGCCTTCATGGCGGCTGACGAAATTCCCGCCGGCCTGGCGCCCGCGCTCGAGCGCCATGAGGTGGCCGGCCCGGCCGACCTCCTCTCCATGCTCCGCTTTCTAGTGGCTCGGAAGACCCTCGTCCGCTCAGGACCCAACTGGTCGTTCGCCAGGAGCGCGGGCGAGGCGGACCAGGCACCCGACGACTCCGACGGAAGCCTCGACGCGATGCTGAAGCTGGACGATCCCGAGCGCAGCGTGCTGTCGCTGCTCGACGCTCTCTCCTCCCCCGTGGGGCTCTCTGCCTTGTGCTTCGTCCTCCAGGAGCCGCCGGGCTCCGTGTCCGCCTCCCTCGAGCGGCTCGGGGCCTCCGGCTTCGCCTCCAGGACCGAAGAGAAGGGAATCCAGGGCTGGAAGGCCGGGAGGATGATCCCGAGGGAGTTCCTGGCGGGGGGCGAGGCGATACCGGTCTGGCAGGAGCGTTTCGTGTCCTTCGTCCTGGGCAGCCCCGCAGCTACGCTCCCCGAGCTGCTCGCGGCAGCGGACATCGCGAAGAACGAGCCTTTCGCCCTCGGCAACATCCTCTACTCGGCGCTGATGCTGGCGGGAGAGACGGGGGAGATAGAGCTCCTCTCCGAGCTCGCCGGGCGGGTTGCATCCCTCCCTCCGGAGGCCCTCTCGCCGTCGCAGGCGCGGAGCATCCTCCTGGCGGTGGAGCCCTGCCGCATACAGCGTCTCGACGTGACGGCGTTCCGGGCGTTCCTCGACCATTGGATGACCGTCTTCTCCGAGCACCAGGACATCGCCCTTGTCTCAGCCAGGCTCGGCGAGATCGACTTCGTGGAGAAGGACTACGACTCGGCGATGGCGCACCTCGACGAGGCGATCACCCACTGCCAGCAGGGAGGCATCTGCGAGTTCGCGCCCTCGGTGCTGGCCTCCGCGCTGAGGGTGGCCCAGGCCGCAGGCCGCACGGGAGACCTCGCGAACAGGCTTGCCGGGATCTCGACGGCCGGCGTGAGCGACCTGCGCCCCGAGACGGCCATCGGGATCGACTCCTGGGCCGCGGTCATCCAGGCCCAGGCGGGGAACACCCAGGAGGCGCTCACGCTGCTCCAGCACGCAGCCCCGCTGCTGCCGCTGGCAGGCCCATCGGGCAGGCAGACCTACGACTGGTGCCGCGGCCAGGCCCTCATGGCCTTCGGGGAGCTCTCCGCGGCCGCCGCCTCCCTCGAGCGGGCGCTCCTGCTTGCCGAAAACCGTTCCGACCACCTCTCCGAAGTCGAGATCCTGAGCTCGCTCGTCCTCTGTCAGGAGAGGCTGCCCGGCCATACCGTGAGGAAGATGATCGTCGCCCTGAACCTCGTGTCGGAGAGGGCGGCGGCGGCAGGGAACTCCGGATACAGGGTTTTCGCCCTCGGAAGGCTCCTGGGTCTTTATGTGAGATCGCTGCAGTTCTCGAGGGCGGCGGCGACAGCCGCGCAGCTCGACTCGGCGGGGTGGGCCGGATCCCCGGAGGAGGCGGCCCACGCGAACTGGTACAGGGCGATGATGGAGTTCCAGACAGGCGCCGAAATCTGCCCCGGATCGGCGGATGTGTTCCTGCCTGGGACGAAGGCCCTGCTGGACGCCTTCAGCTCCGGTGAGGACCCTTCGGAGGCCGTGTCGAGGGTGGCCGCCTCCATCAGAGGATCTTCGAGGGGGGAGCTTGTGCCGGCGGGCCTCTACCTGGCCCTGGAGGCTGCGGCCAGAGGTCTCGAATCGCCGGCCCGTATACTCGGCTCGGCGCTGGCGGAGCTATACAGGCCACATATCGACGAAGTCATCCCGGCATGGCGCCTGTGCATGAACGGCCTGCTCTCGGCCAGACCCTCGGAGGCCGACAGATCGCTGCTCTCCGCCCAGCACGTCGCGCGCCAGCTCGACAGGCTGTTCCTGGTCTGGATGATCCTCAGGGTCCGCCGGAGGATAGATCCGGGGGACAACCCCCGCCGCACCGCATCCATTGCCATCCTGCTGGAGGAGCTGGACCGGCACGTGGAAGGCCAGATACCTGCGGCAGTCCGCGAGCGCTTCGCGCGCCGGCCCGACCTCCTCGAGCGAAGGGCCGCCATATTGGAGGAAGGCTCCTTCTCCTCCTCGCCCCTGGAGAAGCTGAGGGACTCCCTGGAGGAGAAGGTCCGGGGCGTCGGCGCGGACCTCCGGATGCCCGGGGCGGTGCGCGAGGACATGACACTCCGCTCCGACACCAGCTGGGGGCTGGAGATGCTTAACAGCTTCTCCGAAGCCAGCCGCGTGGCGATCCTCACGATAGAGGACGGCAACGCCTCCATCGTCGAGAGCAGGGGGTACGGATCCGCCCTGCCTCCATCGCCGGAGATGCTGGAGGCTGCCATGTCCTGCGGAGGGAGGCACTTCCTGGTCGAGAACTTCGGGAGGACGCCCTTCGGCAGCAGATTCCTGCATGCGGTCCCTCTCGGCCGCACGCATACCGCCCTTCATGCCGCGGAGAGGCGCAGACCCTCCGACAGCGCTTCGGACGGGCACTACCTCGTGGTCGAAGTCGATTCGCCGTTCAACACCCTGGCGGCAGGCCGGGAGGGCATCCTCATGTGCTTCTCCCGCCAGATATCAGCCTCCATGGCGCTGCGTGAGCTGGAGATGCAGACGCAGCACGACAGCCTCACGGGCGCGACGATAAGCGCCATCTGGCTGCACAGGCTGAAGGAGACGCTCGCATCCGGCACGGTCACGAGGGAGAGGCCCCTGGCCGTTCTGATGATGGACCTCGACTTCTTCAAGTCCGTGAACGATTCGTTCGGCCACCGCGAGGGCGACAGGGTGCTGAAGGCCTTCTCGGACGCCGTCCTGGGAACCGTGCGTCCCAACGACATCCTCGGCAGGCTGGGGGGCGAGGAGTTCGGGATCATCCTCCCGGGCGCCTCGGAGAAGAACGCCTCGGCCGTCGCGGAGAGGATACGTCAGAAGGTGGGGACCACCCTCCTGCGACCCGATCGACGGCCGGTCACGGTCAGCATCGGGATCTCGGTTTCCCCGGTGCACGGCGAGGCTGCCGAGCTCCTGGTGCGCAGGGCCGACATCGCCCTCTACGAGAGCAAGCGCAAGGGTCGCGACCGCAGCACCCTCTGGAACCCCACGATGGCGAGCACATTCACGGACAGGACTGCCGTCTCCCTGCTCGACACGGGCGATCCGGGATGGGACCAGCACATCTCCCAGTCGGCCCTGAGGCTGCTGTCCACGATCGACCTGAGCCCCCGGGACATCGCCGACGAGACGAGGAACGCGCTGAGGTGCGAGTACCTCTCGCTCGTCCCTTCCACTGGCGAATCGGTGAGCCTCGGCCTGCCCGAGGCCGCGCGAGGTCTGAGGGACATAGCGCCGGGGCCGCCGGGAAGGCCTTCGGAGGGCATGAGCACCGACTGGATGTTCTACGGCCTGTCGGTGAGGCTGGAGGGCGGAGGCCAGCTCCTGGCGGCGTGGCGCGGAACCGACAATCTCCCCAGGAGCCTCTCCCAGCTCTTCAAGTCCTTCGCCACCCTTGCAGGCCTGCTGCTGAGCCAGCGGGTCTCGAGCGAAGGCGAGCCCTAGTCGGGCCAGCCCCGGGCGAATATCCCCGACAGGACTTCGACGAGCCTTTCCACGGGCACGCGGATCTGCCCGAGAGAATCCCTCTCGCGTATCGTCACCGACGCATCCTGCTGGGAATCGAAGTCGTAGGTGATGCAGAAGGGTGTTCCTATCTCGTCCATCCTGCGGTAGCGCTTCCCTATCGAGCCTGTCACGTCGAATTCCGCAGGCCACAGCGGCCGCAGGATGTCAGCGACGGCAAGAGCTTCGGGCTCGAGCTTCCTCGAGAGCGGGAGGATGGCGAGCTTGACCGGGGCGAGCTCGGGCGAGAGGCGCAGGACCACCCTCTCGCGGCCCTCGATGACATCCTCGTAGTAGCTGTCGAGCAGCACCGCGAGGAACGTGCGGCCGACCCCCCCCGAGGTCTCGATGACGTGGGGCACGACCTTCTCGCCTGCGGCCTGGTCGATGAAGGTGAGGTCCTGCCCGCTTGCCGCCATGTGCGCCTTCAGGTCGTAGTCGGTCCTGCAGGCGATGCCCTCGAGCTCCCCGTACCCGCCCTGCACGAACGGGAACGTGTACTCGATGTCCGTGCACGCGGAGGCGTAGTGAGCCAGCTCGGCCTGCCCGTGGGGGCGCAGTCTGAGGTTCGACGGCCTGATGCCCAGCTTCGCGTACCAGGAGAGCCTTTCCGAGATCCAGTACTCCATGAGCTGCGCGGCGTCTCCCGGCCTGCAGAAGTACTCCATCTCCATCTGTTCGAACTCGCGCGACCTGAAGATGAAGTTCCTCGCCGTGATCTCGTTCCTGAAGGCCTTGCCGATCTGGGCAACCCCGAAGGGCAGCCCCGGGCGCATCGAGTTCACGATGTTGCGGAAGTCGGCGAAGATCGTCTGGCAGGTCTCGGGCCTCAGGAAGGCCACAGCCGCCTCGTCCTCGACGGGGCCCATGAAGGTCTTGAACATCAGGCCGAAGTCGCGGGGCTCGGTGAGCTCGCCGCCGCAGTCGGGGCAGGTCCGCCCCTCGACCTGGTCGGCCCTGAACCGCGCCTTGCAGGATCTGCAGTCCACGAGTGGATCGTGGAAATGCTCGACATGGCCGGAGGCGCGCCAGACCTCGGGATGCGTGATGATGGCGGTGTCCACCCCGTACACGTCGTTCCTCGTCCTGACCATGGCGTTCCACCAGGAATTCTCGATGTTCCTCTTGAGCTCGACGCCCAGCGGCCCGTAGTCCCAGGCGGACTGGAGACCTCCATAGATCTCGCCGGACTGATAGACGAACCCCAGCCGCTTGCACAGGGAGACCAGCTTCTTCATCAGCTCTTCATCGGGCATTTTGCATATCCTCCAGCACCGCCAGCGACCGGAAGCGCAGCCTTCCCTGGACGTGAGCCTCGGCGAAGTCACGCAATAGATCGTGGCACTGTCGGAACCCGCCCTTCCACAGGCGGGTCCGCGAGACCGCTTCCAGCGGGGCCTTCTGAGACCTTCGCAGGAACAGTACAAGCCCCGGCGCGAGGGTGAGGTCACCCGGGCCGGCGCACGAAGCACAGACTATGCCACCTGAGACATGGTTCCAGGAAGTGGACTCGAGTGCGGGGCGGCCGCAACGGGTGCAATCATCGGCCTCGAGCCTCAGTCCGGCTATCCTCAGCAGCTTCTCGACGCCCGAGCAGATCACCGGCCAGCCGGGAGCCCCCGAGCCGAGGAGCCGGAACCCGTCGCCCAGGAGGTGGAAGGCCGGCTGCGAGGGCTCCCCCCCCTGGAGCATGTTCATGGCCCATTCGCTCCAGAGGCTCGCGAAGGCGAACACAAGGGGGTCGGAGCGCAGCGGGGCGGAAGGCTCCGCGACGCAGGCCTCGGTGAGCGTGTCCAGCTCCCGGCCCTCGCGCCTGGAGAAGCATGCCTCGATCGCCGAGAAGACCTCCAGCGATCCCGAGAAGGGGCTTCCCGGGCGCAGGGCCCCCTTGGCCATCGCGGACATCCTGCCGTAGTCGAGGGAGTACAGGGTGAGGATGAGGGAGGATTCGCTGAACCTGATCCGCCGGAGGATCCAGGCGGGAGTCGAGAGCCTCACTGCCCCGGCGCCTGATCGGCCGCAGCCGCCTTCGAGACCTTCAGGAGAAGGATCCTCTGGGCCCGGACCTTCTCGACGGTGAACGTGAAGCTCCCCAGGCTCACCTGGTCGCCCGGACGCGGGATGCGGCCCAGGGTGGAATAGACCAGCCCGCCCACGGTCTCGACGTCCCCGGCGTCGAAATCAGTGTCCAGCATTTCGTTTAGGTCATCCACGGGGAGCATGGCGTCGATCCTGTAGACGCCCAGCCCGAGGGATTGCACCAGGGGCGCCTGGGAGTCGTCGAATTCGTCGAGTATCTCCCCGAACACCTCCTCGACGATGTCCTCCATGGTCACGAGCCCGGCGGTGCCGCCGTACTCGTCGACGACGATCGCCATGTGGATGCGGTGCTTCTGGAACTCGCGGAAGAGGTCGTCGATGCGCTTGTACTCGGGGACGAAATAGGCCTGTCTCAGCATGCCGTCCATCGCGAAGGCCCCCGCTCCGGGCCCCGCCACGAACTTCAGGAGGTCCTTCGCATACAGGACGCCGACGATGTCGTCGATGCGCTCCCTATAGACGGGGATCCTCGAGTGACCCGCTCTGAGGACTTCGGCGAGGACGGAGTCGAGGTCGTCGCGCAGCTCCATGCAGACCATGTCTATCCTGGGCACCATGACTTCGCGGACGATCTTGTCCGAGAAATCGACGATGCCCTCCATCAGCTCGCGCTCCTGGCCGAGATCCTCTCCGCCGTCCTTCTCGTACCTCTGCTCGAGCCACAGGAAGTCCGGGGGCGTGAACGCCCATTCGGAGGCGGGATCGTCAGGAGAGGGTCTCCCGAGGAGTATGCGGACAGGGACATAGAAGACGATTTCCAGGATCCTGAACGGCAGCCCGAGGTTCCTGACCGTGGAGGCGGGATGGGTGTGGCCGATACGCGAAGGCAGCAGCTCTCCCAGGAACAGCACGAGGAGCAGGAGCACGAGGAATGCGGCCCAGCGCGGGATCGAAGGCGGCAGGGCATCTCCGCCGGCCGACATGACAGCGCCGGCTCCGCAGGCCAGGAGGGCCGTCAGCCTCGCGAGCCATATCACCCGCAGGTTGACCGCCGCGGCCTTGCGCCTCTCCGAGGGATCTCGACCTGCGTCGGTGAGCCTCTCGGGCAGCGCAGCCCGCATCGCGTTCGCCACGGCGAGGAGGGCGAACCCGGGGACGAGCACCCAGAGGCCGCTCATCGCCGGGGCTCCAGCCCGCATCGCACCATGAGGTCGTCCACTTCGCGCGCCATCTCCTCGGAGTCCTCGCAGGTATCATGAGTGCGCCCGCACAGGTGGAGATAGCCGTGGAGGACCCTCTCGACGATCTCCTCCAGCGGCGGGAAAAGTCTGCAGTCCAAGTATATGACCCCTTCGGGCTCTCCGCTTCCGGGATCGGACATGTCGAATGTGAGGACGTCCGTGGGCCTGTCGATGTGCCTGAACCGCCTGTTCATGACCCTCATGTAGCCGGGGTCGGCCAGCACCAACTCGATGCTGCCCGAGAGGCAGCGCGAGAGGACCGCGCCCAGGAGGTCGGGGTCGAACCCGGGGTGTTCAGCGAGCAGTTCTATGCTGAGGGTCAGGCCCAATGGGGTAGTCACGCACCCTTTCGTGGAAGCGGCCCTGGAGCACCTGCAGGAAGGCATCCCTGATGGATTTCAGATTGCCCCTGGTGATCGAGCACATGTCGAGCTGCCCGTCGCTGTCCTTGTCCTCGAGCACCCTGGTGATGATCTGCTCGAGATCGCCCCTGTCCGCCTCGGTGAGATTCTTGGTGGCGGACTCCACGGCATCAGCCAGCATCACGAGCGCGGCTTCCCTTGTCTGGGGAAGGGGGCCCGGGTAGCTGTAGTCGCGGCGGGGAACAGCGTCGGGTGCCGGCGCGGCCTGCTTCGCCTTCTCGAAGAAGCTCTTGACGCATGTGGTCCCATGATGCTGCGCGATGATGTCCACGATTGGCGAGGGCACGTGGAACTTCCTCGCGAGCCTCACACCCTCCGCGACATGGGAGACGACCTTGCGGACGCTCTCCGAAGGGGGCAGGGAATCGTGCGGATTGCCGCCTGCGAGGTGCGGCAGGTTCTCGATGAAATAGCGCGG
>JGI20215J15232_1000056_pt1 | contig 39131 bp, 47 predicted proteins | sample WetSurMetagenome_2_FD_15232 | JGI IMG/M metagenome (IMG submission 15232) | reverse complement strand
GTAGTAACAAGAGGCGTAGGAGACTTGGGACTAGATCCTCGTAAATGCCCCAAACCCTCAGTTATCGTAATAGCAGACCTAATCAAAGTTCATGAAGCAGACGCCAAAACAAAAGGAATCACAACGACAATTTCCTGGATAAGAAGAGACCCAGTTGACGCAACGACACACGAGATAAAGTCGCTAAACTACCTGAACAGCGTAATGGCGAAAATTGAAGCAAACATAAGTGGAGTAGACGAAGCAATATGCCTAGACAAAAACGGCTCTGTCTGTGAAGGTGTAGGCGAAAACCTGTTCGTAGTTAAGAAAGGTCGGATATTTACACCTCCAAGCTCAGTTGGTGCCTTACCAGGAATAACAGCAATCTCAGTGGTAGAAGCGGCACACAAACTTGGCTACGAAGTGACAGAGACAAACATTACGCCATATCAACTCATAAACGCAGACGAAGTATTCTTCTCTGGAACGGCGGTAGAAGTGGTTCCAATAAGAGAAGTAAACAAGAGACAAATCGCCGATGGTGTGCCAGGCCCGGTTACAAAAAGGATAATAGCCGAATTCCATAAAACGACTCTTGATCGCAAGCAAGGAACGCCAATCTAAGAAGTGAAATATGGCAAAGAAGCAAGTTTTCTTATGTCTTGCTTTTCATAAATGCTTCGACTTTGTCAAATGCCTTTTCCATTTCCTCAATAGGTGGAAGGAAAACACCTCTAACGTGAGCTTTACCATAAACTGGGTCAAAACCTGACCCGTGAACCACCAATACTCCAGTCTTTTGTAGCAAATCTATGACGAAGTCCATGTCCGTTTTCCACCTTGTTCCTACGGCATGAATTTTGGGGAAGAAGTAAAATGCTCCTTCGGGCTTTGAGCATGAAATACCTTCAATTTCGTTCAATCGTCTCCAAGCGAAATCTCGTCTTTGTCTCAATTTCTCAACGAGCTCTTGAACGTGATCCTGCGGACCTTTGAGAGCTGCCACTCCAGCTTTCTGAACCGGCGTGTTGGCACAAATTCTAACCCTTCCCTCTTTCGCAATAGCTTCCCTGAGTTGTTCCAGTTCGCCATTTTGGTCGGAGAAATAGACATAACCTAATCTCCAACCAGTTATCAAGTGAACCTTCGAAAACCCATTGAATCCGACCACTGGAACATCTTTAGCTAAGTGCGCGGTGCTCACATTATCATCTTTATACCTGATCTGGTCGTATATCTCGTCGGAAATAACCGGAAGACCGAACTCCCCGGCGATGTCCGCGATTTGTTTAACCACTTTTTTCCCGTATAGTGCACCCGTCGGATTGTTTGGATTAATTATGACGATGGCGCTAGTTTTGCTTGAGATTTTCTTTCTCAAGTCGTCAACATTGGGTTGCCATCCCTCTTTTTCGATGGTTTCATAAGATACAGGTTTACCGTTGAAGAATCTGGAATAGGAAATATACGGCGGGTATGCTGGTCCTGGAACGAGAATTTCGTCACCTTCTTCAACCATAGCTGCAATAGTCATTTCTATACCTTCGGAAATTCCAGAAGTAACAATTACATTTTCAGGGGTGATTGAAACACTATTGACTCGTTTTTCTTTTTCAGCAATGGCTTCTTTGAGCTCCGGTAAACCCTCTGAAGGTGAATAACTGTTTGCACCATTTTCAACGGCATCAATGAGCGCTTGTTTAATATGTTTAGGGATCGTAAAATCGTAAGCCACCGGGTCGCCTATGTTCATGCAGAAAATCCTTCTCCCTTTTTTGGAAAGCTTATCCGCGTGAACCATGACATCACGGATAGCGTACTCCACAGCCTTCGCTCGCTTTGTTACTTTCACACTTTTCAATTTCAAGCGCCTTATGAAACCAAACGTGTACTGTCCGGAAACATAAATCTTCCTAATGGTGTGCTTTTGCGTTTAGAGTATCTCGATTCACGACGTCATTATTTTGTTTTAGGAGAATCATTTTGGCTCAAATGAGTTCTGGCTGCTTGAAACCTACTTAAAAACTCGCTATGCCCGCAGTGTTTTTTCAAATCTGAGTTCGTGATCCACGAAACTCTAATAAGACTTAGCGAAGTAGACCGTTTCCTTAGCTTTTTCTCCACAATAGATGCAGTTCGCCGTTGGTTCCTCCTTATCGAAAGGTCTAAGCCTGATCGTGGCACCCGTTTCATCTTTAATTTTTGATTCACAATCAGCATTGCCACACCATGGTGCCTTAATGAATCCAGCTTTTCCGCAAAGGACTTCCTTGAAATCACTGTAATTTTTGACCGTAGTGGTTTTCTCTTCCAGATCTTTCTTGGCTTTGGCAAACATGCTATTCTGAATTTCATCCAACAGTTTTAACACAGATTCTATGACCTCGTTTTCTTTGATGAAAGCCTTGCTGCCAGTGTCTCGCCTCACGACCGTAACTTGTTGTTGCTTTAAATCTCTTGGCCCGATCTCGATCCTGATAGGAACTCCCTTCAGCTCCCACTGGTTAAACTTCCAGCCAGGAGTATATTCAGCCCGGTCATCTAGAACGATAGCCAATTTTTTCTCTTTCAGTTTTTCATAAATCTCTTTTGTTTTGGCAAGAATGGTCTCTGGTTCAGCACCTTTGTAAGGTATAGGCACCACTACAACCTGCACAGGTGCGATTTTTGGTGGAAGGATCAATCCTTTGTCATCGCCGTGCACCATAATGACTGCTCCGATAAGCCGAGTGGTTATGCCCCATGAGGTTTGCCAGACGAAGTGTTCTTTTTCATCTTCTCCAATGAATTTTACGTCAAAGACTCGCGCGAAATTTTGCCCGAGATTATGGGAAGTTCCCATTTGCAGAGCTTTCCCATCGGGCATCATGGATTCCAACGTTGTGGTAAAAACTGCCCCTGCGAATTTCTCGCTTTCAGTCTTTAATCCTATTATGACTGGAACTGCCAAATACTTCTCTACGAGATCCTTGTATAAGTGCAGGATTTCTATAACTTCTCTTTCTGCTTCAACATCACTCAAATGAGCCGTGTGCCCCTCTTGCCAAAGAAATTCCCGCGTCCTCAGGAAGGGTTTTGTGGCTTTTGTTTCCCATCTTACGATGTTGCACCATTGGTTAATCTTGATGGGAAGGTCTCTCCAGCTTCGAATCCATTTTGCAAAGGTGGCGTACATTATGGTTTCAGATGTTGGTCTTATGGCAAGTTTTTCCTCTAAAGGAGTGTTTCCACCTGCAGTTACCCATGCAACTTCGGGAACAAATCCTTCGAAGTGTTCGGACTCTTTTTTCAAAAATCCTTCAGGTATGAACAAGGGAAAATAGACATTTCTGTGCCCGCTCTCCTTTATCCAGCCATTAAAGACTTCTTGAATTTTTTCCCAAATAGCATAGGAATGTTCCCTAATAATCATGCAACCTTTAATGGGTGCGTAGTCAGCCATTCCTGATTTGACTACGACCTCGGTATACCATTCGGAGAAATCTTCAGCCTTTTTTGTGGTAACGCCAGTATCAGACATACATATCCGCCTCATGTTTTATTGTTGCCGCATATAACCATAACGTAAGGCTCATTGGAGCTGCATCATTATGCCTTCCTTGTAATTCGTGATCACCCTTATTGGTCCCCTTAGCATGTCGTTAACTTCCGCGTCTCCTGTGTCAACTCTGAGTACTCGTTCTTCAACGCTTTCCAGCTTGTGCCTTGTGGCTACGACGATAATGTGTTTCTTGCCCAGACGCTTTATTATTTCAGGACTGACTTGCTGGTTTCCTCTCCCTAACAACATTCCCTGGTGCCCAATGGGTGAAACAATCAACCAAGCGTTGCTCCAATCTCGTATTTCACTAAGAATCTGTGTTTCATTTACATCAAGGATTACCTTTCCGTCCCTGTAAATGTCGACTCCCAAGAGCGTTTTTCTGACTCCCAATGACTCAGCAATCCTTTCAACTGTGGTACCTGGACCTAACAAAAAAGTACTCCCAGTTGGCATCTCATCAATCACAAATCTCGCAATTGCTTCTTGACTTGACCTCTCATCGCCAGTGTCAGGCGAGATTTCCTTGCTGCCTTGAATCCGTGAAGGAACGTAAAGCCCCTTTAAGTACCCATAGAATTTAACAGCAAAAACGTCGTTGCGTATTGCATTTTCGTCAGCGTCCATGATCTCGAAATTGGTCAATTGCGCATTTCCTTCGGAAAAGGCAACGACAGCTGCCGCGGCATCAGATGGGTTTACGGCGAAAATCCCGCTATACATCTTGACCCCTGAAGGAACACCTAAGACGGGAGGAGGATCTGCGCTTGCCTTTAAAACATCAAGGACGTTTTTGGCGGTGCCATCTCCGCCAACAAAAACTATCAATTCTACTTTTGCATTCAAAGCCTCACGAATAGCCTCATTTGTATCACGTGAGCTAGTATCTTTCCTAATCTTCATCGGAAGCACGCTAGCAGGGATAAAGGCAGCCTTCGCTTCGTCTTCTCCCATCATTCCAGGGCAAGAAATGATCTCAATTTGTGCTTTTCTGTTAAGTTCTCTTAACTCTCTCAGAAACTCTACCGCTCTTTCCGGCGCAATAGGGTGGGCGCCTCTTTTGATCGCCTGCTGCAAAACGCCGTCGGTTCCTTTCAAGCCTACTCTTCCACCCATCCCGGCAATTGGGTTGACGACAAAAGCCATCTTCAAGTTGTTGCATCCCTCAAAGAATCAGAAACCTGGTTTTTCGCACATAGTTAACGGTTTGACAGTTGCTTCAAGACCTCGATTAACATTCATAGCTTTCGCAACCTAAGCGCTTATTTTCGGTGGGGGACGTACACGTCTGCCCAGTCTTATGCGCAATGCAATTCTGTACAGCTTTCTAAGAGATTTTACTAACTGTTCGATACTTGGTGAGGCAGAATAAATGAGTGGTATCTGCTCGTACTCTGCCAACTTTACAGCGTAGTCGTCGGGTCTTGTTTTATGAAAGACTACAACTCTCGGCTTAAGATTGCTGACACGCACTATCATCATGGGCAACGCTCCGCTCTCCACGTTCGTGAAAATAAGCGCCCTTTCCGTCGTTGCTCCAAAAAGTTGTGCATATTCCAATCCTGAAAGAGCCTCAACCGCCTTTCTGCTGTCCACTACGGTGTAGCCGTTAACTTCTCTGACGAACTTGTCCGCGCAAGCAACAACTTCACCACCTATGGCTTTGCAAAGATATTCAACTCTGACCGGAATCGGAAACTCCCTTAGATCTAAGACTGCAATCGACGGAGAACTCGTTAGCTTAGCGAACTCCCGGATGAATCGGCTCCCTTTTTCTTCATCAATTTGGAGTAATGCCAAGACAAATTTTCTAATGAATTTTGCCCCTGGGCTTTCACGTCTTCCACTTTCGTAATCGCTTATTACAGCTGAAGAAGAAAGCGCCATCTTCTCGGAAAGTCCAATCTGGGAAACTGCAAAGAGCTCACGCCATTTGCGCATGGTAGCTCCGGGTTTGCTCGAAAGAATTATTTCTCCCGCGATCCTTCTGCCAAGAACTTCGCGCGTACTAGGCGAAACGGGCGCACGCGCGCTAGTGGAAGTTGTCATTCAAACCACTTCAGCGTTTGCTCTTCCCTTCAAGGAAGATGTATAAAACTGTACCGCTCACCCACACAGCCAAACCGTGCGCCTAATCTCATGCCCTAAACAATAAAAATTAGGGCAACCCCTGCGACAATCACAATTGCGCCAAGAACACTCTTGCGAGACAACTTTTCATGAAAAAGAATGAAGCCTGCGAAGGCTGAAAATAGTGGGGTTGTCGAAGAAATTGGCACAGCTTGTGCCTCCAGAATACTGGCAAAACTAATGTTCATCATGAACCAGCCTATCCCGTTGGCAACCAAACCCCCAAGACACAAAAGGAGAACGTTTCTACGTTTCGTCTTAAGAAAATCGTGATTTCTATCGACCGCTGGCACTAACGCAAGAAGCAGAATCGAAATTGAAGTTATCCTGAGTGTAATTAACGCAAAATTGGCATCAACGCTTTTTGACCCTGACATTGTTATCGCAATATCCATCAACGTTATACTCACTGACCAAACAAAAGCCGTTGCCAAACTCAGCAGAATGCCTTTCCGGAACGAACCGTTAATGATCTTAGTATCTTCTTGCTTGCCTCGGCCCAATAAAAGAATGCCAAGAAGAATGGCTAAAGCTCCAGCTAAAATCGGCAGGGTCAAGCGCTGGTCTAGCAGAATGGTCGCCCACAAAACGCTGAAGAGTGGATAAGTGGAAGCCAACGGAACGGCCCTAGAAACGCCAACATGTTTGAGTGCTACCATGTAAAGTGTGTCCCCGATGCCTAATCCTATGAAACCGCTAATGATAGTGAGAATAACTGATTCCGTCGGCAGTTTCATCAAAGCACTTAGTCTGCCAGTACCTAAAAGAACTAGCAAAAGAACAATGCAATTGCTTAGACACCGAACAATGTTTGCACTCATAGGTTTTGTTTTAAAAAGTGCCTGTCGGTAAAGCAAGGGCGCTAAAGCCCAGCACAAAGCTGCACCCAAAGCTGCGAACTCGCCGACAATTATTCCGTTCAAGGCAGGACCTGAAAATAGGTTGCAGTTAACGTCGCATAAATAAATTTTCCACTTAAGACCGAAAAAGGATTAACCTTGGAAATATCATTTTGGTTCAAAATAGAAAATCAATAACAGTAAAGGTTATCCGGCGCATTCCTAAATAACAAACGGGGCTACATCTGTCATTCAAAACCCAAATGGAAAGAACATCGAGAACAAGAGAATCTAGTATTGTTCTCGCCCTGGATTTTCCATACCATGACCTAGGAACAAGAGATGAACTTCTAACAAAAGCAACATCCACACTAAAACTCGTTTTACCATACATCTGTGCAGTGAAGATCAATCATCATTTGGCTTTACCCTTGGGTACGTTTGATGGAGTGCAAGAGCTGGTGAGACAGATTCACGAAAATGGATGTTTGGCAATCATGGATTGCAAGATAAACGACATAGGAGCCACTAACCAAGTCATCTCAGAATACTACTATTCAGCTGGTTTTGACGCACTAATCGCTAATCCATTTATTGGATGGGAGGAAGGACTAAAACCCATATTCGAAGTCGCCCATCGGCTCAACAGAGGAGTAATACTGCTAAATTACATGAGCCACAAGGGCTCCCTCGAAGGCTATGGACAGACGATAATTGATCCCCAAACAGGCGAAAAGACCCTTCAATACCTCTACTTCGCCAAGAAAGCACTTGAATGGCGTGCTGACGGCGTTGTGGTAGGTGCAACCTATCCCGAGAAAATAGGCGAAGTTTATGGTCTTCTAAAGGAAAAAATACCCATTTACTCGCCAGGTGTAGGAGCCCAAGGTGGGTCATCTGAATTAGCCCTAAAGGCTGGTTCCCGATACCTGATCGTTGGCAGAGAAATAGTGCAATCGCAGGACCCAGCTTTCACCGCCAACAAACTTAAGGCAGAAACGAAGACGGCCAACCCTTAGCAAAACAGCAATTGTGACCTGAGCTATCTGCCGCGCTTTTCCCAAAGTTCTTTCTTCAACAAATCCCTTACTGAAGATCTAATAACTGAACTTCTGCTTGGGTACATATTGGCTCTTACTAATTCATCCAATCCTTCAAGATAAGCTTCAGGTAACAATACTGTAACGAGTTTCGTTTGGTTTCCTCCAAATATGATACGTCTATAACATGTGTCAAATATAAGAATTGAGACTCCCTCAAAATTGATTTCTTTAGGGTCAATATCTTCAGATGCAAAATTCAATTGATGTCTGTTTGCCGAAACCGTTATTTCGTATTTCCACCAATGTAGATTGAACGGCGAGAAAGTGAGGAGACCTAAGGAAGACAAGTACGCTTTCATTCTCGTTTCAGATGAACCACGCTGGAACCAGTTGTGTGCCCACACTAAAGCAAGCTCCGAGACAAGCGTTTTCGTTAGGAAAAGCCGAGTTGCTCCAAAATACGGTCAGAAACTTCTTTTCTACATTAAGAAACCTGATGCACAAATTCGAGGGGTAGCCGACATCGTTGAGCGTTTGACTGGGAGTGGCAAGAACTTGTGGGAACAGCTTGGGAAAGAAAGCTGTTTTGGTTCATTCAACGAATACAATGCGTTCCTCAAAGGAAGGGAAAACGCAACTTTCATCCGATTCAGGAACCTAAGAGTATTTAGAATTCCAATTTCAGGCTTGGTTTTCAGCTCCCAAATTGGATTTCCTCTCCTTCCCCGAGGAGGAAAATACCTCTCTATTGAAGAATTCTGCAAACTTGATGTTCAAAGCCATTTTTTCTGAACAAGAGCAGCCTTGAACTGCACAAGAGGCCTAACTTATGGCTTAAGTAATAGTATTGATATGATTAGTTCGACAAAGTGGTCAATTATGTTCCGAGTAAGAGTTAACAAAATCGAGTCATCAAGAGATATGGACGGTAACCTTGGAAAAAGAATTGAGCTACTGGAAGAGAGGGAAGTCTCTCCGTATGTCCTAAGACCTCAAACTGATGAAGCAAAGGCAGTCCAGGACGTTCTTCAAGCTTTGCAGCAGCAAATGCCCATTTTTCCCCAGAGAACGCAGTTTTCCATCCCGAAAATTATGCTGTTTCTAACTGAACAAGAGTACGACGATTTGGGCATAGACTTCGACGTGAACCAAGTCTTTGAAGTAATTCTTGAAAACCAAGCAATCAAGTTCAGGAAAGTCTCATAATAGCTGGTCGAGCACGCTTCAAAGCTGAATTCTGCGGATGGAAAGACAATACAAACATCATATTTTTCAATGTTGCACAAATTTCCTGCAGTTCGAACTCTTTTCCTTCGTCACAATAGATTGGAACAGGCTCATCATCGCCATTCTCATAGTAAACGTAAATCGGTGAGCGCATTCCACTAGAGTTGACAAATTCATAGCCCAAGTCTAGTTGTTGTGCCATTTTCTCTGTTGCCAATTTAACCTGATGCAATCTCCTCCTGTATGCACCGCCAGTCGAAGCGCGAACCAAGAGCTTTCCAAAGCAATTCTTGTACATGAAATCCGCCAAATTCCTGTCCATTTCTATGCTCTTAAAGCACCCCACGGGAAGTAGTGCCCAAGCCGGGGGGAGGGTAGAATTAAAGTGAAAAACGTAAAAGTCGCGAATACAAGAATAGGGTGGAAAATAGACGCTAGTGATTTGATGAAAATAAGAGCTCATGTTATGATTACCGGTCGCGTTCAAGGGGTCTTTTTTAGGGCATTTACAAAACAACACGCTGATAGGCTAGGCGTCAATGGCTGGATGAAGAACCTGCCGGAGGGTGAAGTCGAAGCCGTCTTCGAAGGAGAAGAAGTCTCAGTGAGAGAGTTGGTGGACTATTCCAAACGCGGGCCATCAAGAGCCCTGGTTAGAAGCGCCGAAGTAACGTACGAGCCGTTTAGGGGTGAGTTTGCAGGGTTCATTGCTAGGTAGGGAATCAATTTTTCTTTTTGTATACCCTAAAGTGTGAATCTTTTCCAGCGCTTATATACTCTCCACCCATTCCTCTCACGGCAGAAGCAATTTTTGCAAAATTCTCTGACCCCAGGAACGTCTTCGGTTTGACCATGATGAATTCGTCTTTATCTTCAAAGCTTAGCATGTTATCCAAATTCTCTGGGAATGCCATTCTAATGTCTTCCACCGATGTTTTTTTCTGCTGGGTTTGCACAGGAGCGGTGGACGGACGTTGGATGGAAGGTTGAGTTATTTGGGAGACCGCTATTGACTTAATTGAAGCAGAAACCGACTTGAGCTCTTCAGAAATCTTCCCCATAGTTGTGACAAGGTTGTCGATTTTTTTTAGGAGTGCTTCAAGATTTTCTTTTTCGGTACTCATAACCGTCCTCCAATTAATCCTAAACTACTCAACAATTTAATATTGTCTGCAGGTTCCTTATAAAATAGGATTTCCAGTGACGCCTGGAGTGGCATCCATGTTTGAGATTGACGGAAGTAGGGAAAGCGGAAGCGGTACAATCCTCAGGCTTTCAGTTGCTCTGTCGGCTTTGGCAGGCGAGGGCTTACATATTTACAATATAAGGCAGAACAGGCCACAGCCAGGCTTAAGACCACAACATCTTGAAACAGTGCTGACAGCTGCTAGAATTTGCGGCGCGAAGACAGAAGGAGTAAAACTTAACTCAAGAGAATTGTGGTTCACGCCAGCTGAAATAAGAAGCGGTAATTTTGAAGCTGAGATCGGAACCGCTGGGAGTATACCCATGCTTCTGATTGCAGTTTTGCCAATTTGCTTCTTTGCCAAAGCGCCAATAAGCTTGCACGTGGTGAAAGGCGGAACTGACGTTCCTAATTCACCCACAATCAGCTTCCTTCAGAACGTGCTCTTGCCAACTCTAGAAAAAATGAACTTGCACGCTTCAATCTCAGTACATCGATACGGTTACTACCCTAAAGGAAACGGGGAAATAACCCTGAGAACCGTCCCCCACCAGTCAGTCAATCCCATTCACTTGGAAACATTTGGCAAAATAGTTAGCATACGCGGCATTTCGGTTTGCACCTGTCTTTCCGACAGGAAGGTAGCCGAACGGCAAGCCCAAGCAGCTATAAGACATCTTTCCATGAATGGCTTCGAGGCTGACATACAAATCATCAATGACAGCTCGAACCTAATTCAAAAAGGTAGTTCAATCGTCCTCGTAGCTGAAACAGACACGGGAGCAATTTTAGGTGCGGATGCAATAGGTGAACTTCGAAAAACAGCTGAGGCTGTAGGTCAAGAGGTCGCCGAGAGACTAACCGCTGAAATGTCAGCGAACGCCACAGTTGATACTCACTTGGCTGACATGCTCATCCCGTACATGGCATTCACCAAAAGTACATCCTTGTTCCAGACAAGGAAATTTTCAGATCATATGAAAGCAAATATTTGGCTTGCTAAAACCATGCTAAATGTTGATTTTGTTGTGACCGAACAGAAAGGACTCTATAAGGTGCAGAAGGAATGACTGACGCTGCATCGAAGCAGTCAAATTGCCTAAGCGTGCCAAAAGGTTTTGGAGACAAGGCCAAAAGAGTGGCAACCGAATTAGGGCTTGTGAACAAGGAACTCGAAATTGCCAAGGATAACGACCGAATTTATATTCCACTCATTCGTCAAGCCCGACCCGAAGAAATGCTACAACTGCAAAAAGTATTTCCTGACCTCAATTTTGCAGTTTGTTCTTTCCGTGAAAAACAGAACATTAACACTTCTTTGGAGGTTACGCTCGAAAAGGAACTTCCATCAACTCTGATGCACCTGGTGCCGCGCGCTTTAGACGTCATTGGCGACATAGCTGTTGTCGAAGTTGCACCTGAGCTCATCGAATACAAAAAAGTAATCGGCGAAGCGATACTTAAAGTGCACCCAAACATAAAGTCGGTACTAGCAAAAACCGGTGCAGTAACAGGAATATATAGACTTCGTCAAGTGGAGCACATCGCCGGAGAACAAAAAACAGCCACAATCCATAAAGAATATGGTTGCAGCTTCAACGTTGACGTTGCCAAAGCCTACTTTTCGCCTCGCCTGTCAACCGAACACAAACGTGTTTCTTTAATTGTGCAGTCTAACGAAACCGTGCTGGACCTTTTCGCTGGTGTTGGACCATTTTCTATACTGATAGGCAAGAATCATGTGGACTCTAGAGTTTACGCCGTTGACTTGAACCCTTATGCCATCGAGTTGCTCAAGAAGAACGTCAGGCTGAATAGAGTTGAAAACAGAGTTTTTCCAATAGTTGGAGACGCCCGACAAGTCGTGCATCAAAAATTGGCACAAACTGCAAATCGAGTGATAATGAACCTGCCCGAACGGGCGGACACCTTTATTGACGTTGCGTGTAGCGCTGTGAAACCAGGTGGAGGAATAATCCACTTCTACGGTTTTTTGAAATACCCTGATTCAATTGAAGACTCGAAGAAGAAATTCGCGGCTGCTGTCAAAGAATCCGGAAGACAAGTCATCGAATTCTTATGCGCAAAGGGTATTAGGGAAACAGCACCGTTCGAATGGCAATTCGTTTTGGACAGCAGGATTCTTTAAGGAACAATCTCTAGCGTGATCTTTACTGTCTGAGCAGGATTCGTTAGCTTCTTTATCAATTCGCGCGAGAGATTGCACGCGGCTTTGTCAGCGTGTACGGCTAGAGTTCTGTCACTAACGAAGTCACTTTTTCTGATTACCATTTCAGTCGGGTGAAGCAACGACAGATTTTCGCTACCTCGGGCACTAACTACCTCGATTAGTCCATCAACTTCAACTAAAATGGAAAGCTTGGCATTCGGTTTGCGTAGACATTTCTTGAATTCGATGTTGAGATCGTTTAAGCCTTTGTTTGCTCCCACAGCAATAATGCAGTCGCCCATTGCTGAAAGATAGCTGTCTTTGGTAATTTCGAGGGTTGAATGATGAGAAGCCTTAATGTTCTTGTGACCTTGGGCAAGGATTATTTCAGTATTCGAACCCAATTCTATTCCGGTGCCTCTATAGCGTCTACTTTTCCGTCCCCGTCCAGATCCAGACCTTGAATTACTGTGGCAAAAGGTTCTTTTCCATTGTAATTCTGCAGCGTTTTGTTCCAGAAATTTGAAACGGCCAAAACACAGGCTTTTGTTCCCACGGCTTTGTTTCCAGCCAAAATCATAATTCGTTTCGTGCTATCCCATGGGTTTACAATTTTGGCCACAACACCCGCCAAATCCGTAGTATAAACCCGTGAAGTCTTTCTCGAAGCCAATCCACCCAGCAGAAATCCTTGATCTGAAGACTGCATATTGAACCGTATGGGCAAATAATCGTTTATCTCCTGCGTGAGAAGATTTGTTCCAGGACCACCAACGAGAATCAAATTGTTCTTTTCTTCTTTCTCAACCTTGACGTCAACATCTAGCTTTATGGCAAACTCGTCAGGCATTCTGGCAAACTGCCCAAGAAATAACGCAAGATGTGCAGCATAGTGACCATCGCGAGCGCTAGTCTTGAAAGGACCGTGAGGAGTGGGACTTCCCACGACCATCTTTCCTTCGAAAATACCGTTTTTGTTAATGAATTCTTTGAAGAACTCTTGAACGTGCTCATTTACACTTAGTAATGAGGGTCTCTGCATATTCTTATATCCATGAGGAAACTCTATGCCAAAGGCTGGTGACACTGTTCGGTAATACTTGGCCATGGCGCCCTTCTTCTTTTCTTGTTTTCCAGCAATGATAGCGCCCGCATTAGCTAGCTTTCTTATATGGTAGTAGACTTTTTGTTCATGAACCCCCAGTTTTCTCGCCACTTCCATTGAGTACATCTCTTGTTCTGAGAGCATTTTCAGAATTTTCCAACTGAGACTGCCCACTATCATTTTCAACTTCTGTGGGTCTTTCATTATACATATTTCTTTTATCTTCTGGGAGTCACCATCTTCTTCTAGAAGCAGCTTTTTCTCCATATGTTTTCAACAGAACAAATACAGATGTATTATTAAAAATTTTGTTATAGTTGGTTAGAGGGCGAAGGATTCAACGCGCATAGGAATTTGCTTTCAAAGCACAGGGCGAGTTTTAGGTTCAGGAAATCCTTGCGATATTGTCTTGAAATTGCCAACAACTCTGCCAATCCTATAAGTATTTTTTTAACAGTTCTCAAAAACATGCCCAACTGTCGAGTTGTCCCTTCGTCAGTACGGTAACCCCTAAAAGATTTCTTTGGGCATATAAGAATTCTCCTAAGAACACTTATTAGTAAAATTCTCTTTTTGAGCCCTGAAGCAAAACCGAGGACTAACGAAATGTGTGGAATATTCGGATGCATTACGGATGGATGGAAAGTCGCTCCCGTTATTCATGCTTCTCTGAAAAGGCTAGAGTACCGAGGTTATGACTCAGTAGGAATAGCTGCTATTAACAAAGGCGAAATGAGAATCAAAAAGGACCAAGGAAAAATCGACGAGGTTCACATGCTTCTTAACCTCGACGACCTCCAAGGAAACATAGGAATTGGTCATACCCGATGGGCAACACATGGTGCGCCTCTTAAAGTTAACGCGCATCCTCATGTTGATTGCTCAGGACAAATAGCAGTAGTCCATAACGGAATTATTGAAAATTACTCTGAATTGAAATGTGATCTCGAAAATCAAGGTCATACATTCATCTCAAAAACAGACACAGAAGTCGTGGCACATCTCATTGAAGAAATTCTCAAGAAAAATCCATCATTAAGCTTCACCGACGCTGTAATGGAAGCTGTGCGAAGTCTGGATGGATCCTATGCTCTTGCAATAATTTCAACCAAGGAACCAAACAAGATAGTCTGCGCCAGAAACGAGAGCCCACTGGTTCTAGGAGTTGGCGAGAACGCCATGTATTGCGCTTCTGACATGACTGCATTACTTCCTCTCACAAACAAAGCAGTCTTTGTCAATGACGGGGAGTTAATTGTCCTTTCTACCAACGGTTACGAAATCAGGAATATCCGCGACGGTGCACCAATCTCAAGAGAACCCAAGATTATCGATTGGACGCCAGAGATGGCAGTAAAGCAAGGATATCCACATTTCATGATTAAGGAGGTTCATGAACAACCCTCTACTCTTAGGAACACGCTACGGCTCCAGGAGCACTATCTTGACTTGTGCTCAACATTTCTCGATCGTGCTCACGAAGTTTATCTCGTAGCATGCGGAACTTCATATCATGCCTGCCTTGCCGCGTCATATATGTTCTCTAAGCTCGCATTCCTCCCAACGTACCCTGTCTATGCATCGGAGTTCGTCGAACAACACGGCAAATCAGTTAACATAGACAGTACAATATTGGCTGTGAGCCAATCAGGAGAAACAGCGGACACCCTCGCCTCAGTAACCTGCGCCCAGCAACGTGCCGCCACAATTCTCGGACTAACAAACGTCATCGGCTCAACATTAACACGGGTCTCTCGAGTTTACATAGGGCAACAATCTGGTCCAGAAATCGGGGTTGCAGCAACCAAAACTTTCACCTCACAGCTTTCAGTCCTTGCACAACTGGCACTAAGACTAGCTAAGAAAAGAGGCAAAGTCTCACAGGACGAAATGGACTATTTAGCGGAAAAACTCGAAAAACTCCCCGACACCGTCGAGACCATAATCAGGACTCAGGAAAAGAAAGTGGTGCAAATAGCCAAGAAATACCGTAGTTCAAAAATATTCTTCTTCTTAGGACGAGGAATAAACACTGCAACGGCTTCCGAAGGAAGACTCAAACTCATGGAAATCGCGTACGTCCCAGGTATAGCCTTCCCGGCGGGAGAAAGCAAGCACGGTCCAATTAGCCTCATCGAGCCAGGATTTCCGGTAGTCTTCGTATGCAGCAGAGATGGTACCCACAAGACACTAATCAGCAATATCATGGAAATGAAAGCTAGAGGAGCTTCGATAATAGCAATTGTCGAGGAAAACGACAAAGAAATCAAAGCTTTGGCTGATGACTTTATAGAAGTGCCAAACGGCATCCCAGAAGTCCTTTCGCCTATACCATTCGTCATTCCACTTCAGCTTCTAGCATACAATATGGCAATCGAAAAAGGCCACGATCCAGACATGCCAAGAAACCTTGCAAAATCAGTAACTGTCAAATAATCAATCACTACCCTGCTGCTTCAAGATTCACATGTTTTAAAAAGCAGCAGTCACAACTGCTTTTTGGGTAAACAATTGGAAAAGACAGACTGGGATAAACTTGTCGACAACCTGACACAACAAGGAGTGCTGCACACCCAGAAAGTGATCAGGGCGATGCGTATAGTCCCACGCACAAAGTTTCTTCCACAAGACATGAAAGCCTACGCAAACTCTGACACTCCTCTTCCAATTGGCTTCGGTCAGACAATCCTCGCGCCACATAGCCCACCGTTCCACGTTGAGCTAGGCGATACATGGTTTCAGTAATGAACGAAGCCCTTGAGCTGGAAGTGGGGCAAAAGGTCCTCGAAATAGGTGCTGGATCAGGCTGGCATGCCGCTACAATAGCGGAGATAGTGGCCCCAAAAGATTCGCCGCGTAGTGAATGGGGTCACGTTTACGCACTTGAAGTTGTGCAAAACCTTGCAGAGCTCTGCAGAAAGAATATCCTTGTTTCAGGATACGGCGACCGAGTTACGATAGTGTCAGCCGATGGTTCAAAGGGGTATATTGAAAAAGCTCCATTCGACAGAATTCTTGTTACCGGGGCAGTACCCAAAATACCAAAACCTCTTACTGACCAACTTAAGTCTGGTGGCAAAATGGTCATTCCAGTTGGAAGTATGTCCCTTTTCCAAAACCTCCTAAAACTAATCAAAACGGCGGACGGAAGAATTAATGAAGAGAATCTGGGCGGAGTGGCTTTCTCTCCTCTGACCTAACTCAACTCCAGAGATTTTAGCCAAACCATTTCTCCAGAGTGATTTTTTCCTTCTGCTTCTTTATTCCTTCATGCATTCGTTCAAGAGCTTTCCGTACGCGTTCTTCAGAGAAGTCTTTTTCTCTGCAAAGAAAATCCACAATTCCTTCAGCATCTGGATCTTTCCAGTATAGAGTATAATTGTCGGTTACTTTTGGATGCAGAAATATCTCCCTAATCTTTTCTGGAGGCGCTGGAAACTCTGCATTCTTCAAATGAGGTAAAGCATTCTCCAGACTGCCATACGTTTTAATGAGTTTCAATGCAGTTTTTGGTCCGAGGCCTTTAACGCCGTCTGGGTCAAAGTCTGTTCCAGTAAGAAGTGCAACATCGATCAGCTGCTGCTGTTCTATACCCAATTCTTTAAGGACCCCTTTTAGATCAACAAGTTCAGGCGCTACGTCAACATAGACGCCTTTGCTAGGAAGCTTCCTTCGACCAGAAATGGTTACGTTTCTAACCAAACGCGGTGCGCCAAAAAGCAGACTGTCATAATCCTGACTTGCGCAATAATCAGAATCGCCCCGCTTCGTTAAATGAGCAGCCTGAGCTTCGCCTTCGCTGGGTGCTTGAACCCACGGCACCCCCATCAAACCCAAAAGGCGTTTGCTGTCATCCTCCATATAATCCTTCAACCGCGAAGTCGCCTGAGCATAAACTCGTGCTTCCTCTAATCTGCCCTTAGCTACAGCATTTTCATACCGAGCGAAGGCCTCCTCCTTGACTTTCATACGCCTCTTGATCTCAACCTCCTTTAAAGCTGGAGGAGTGCCGTCAAAAACATAAATCGACTTGATTCCCATCTCGATCAAATTACTGGTACGATAAAACAAACCGCTCAGGTGACTCGTAACCTTGCCTGAACTGTCTTTCAGGGGGGTTCCATCAGGCTGCCGGATTATGGCTAAGAACTGGTAAAGCGCGTTATAGGCGTCGATTGCCATGGATTTGCCACTCAAATCCTCAAGCTTAATTGCGACCTTCGAAATCAAATCCCGGAAGTTTACCCCCAAAATAACCCCCACCCCTAATGGCAAAGAACTCAAATAATAAACTTGTGAAACAAGAATTCAAAAGCAAGTTTCGAAGGGATAATTTAATCATAAGCTTCAAACAAGAATTCAGATCTCTAGATAGTCACTTCTTAGGATTTCAAGGAAACAACCTAATATCAGACATATGGAGGACCACTCGTTTCAAACATAGAACATATAAGCAAGTCTTACAATTACTGAGCGGTCACGAGATGAGTACGATGTCTGAAAAGTCTACAATTTCACTAACCACCTGCACGAGTTGCGGCAAACCTATTCCACCGGGTTCGGAAGCGACCAAATTTCTCTGCCCAAGTTGTGGCGAAATTCTCATAAAACGAGACGCAAAATGCCGAAAGTTCGGTCGCCCGTACAAATGTCCTAAATGCGGGTTTAGCGGTCCGTAGACGTGGAGAGAACTCGAAAATGGGCAGCGTAATAATAACTTACAAGATTTTTCCAACAGACGTACTCGAGAATTTTGACCCCCTCAAAAAGAAAATCGAAGCGCAATTACCCGAATTTTGCACTGTTGAAGGTTACGGTGAAGAACTCATCGCCTTTGGTCTGAAAGCATTACTCGTTCAGCTCAGGTTTCCTGAGGATCAATCAGGAATACTTGACGAATTCGAGAAGAAAATCGAAGGAATTGAAGGCATAAGTCAAATTCAAACCTTAATGGTGCGAAGAACCAGCCGATAAGGTTCTTTCTCGCATTTTCTTGTTGTTCTCAAGTAATAATTTCAATGTCTTAACGTTTATATAGGGAACGAAGCTCTTTTCAACTCACATCATTTACGACAGGAAGTATTCTCATGAGTGAAGTTCAATTACGCGTAGGCGATGCACGGCAAAGGGACGTTGGAAGAGGAATAGCCCGAATAGACCAAAGAACCATGCAGAAACTGGGAATCAGCGCGGGCGATGTTATAGAAATTGTAAACAAGCGCACCACTTCCGCTATAGCATGGCCTGCCTACAGCGAAGACCAAAACCGGGACATAATCCGGATTGACGGCTTCACGAGAAAAAACGCGGGTGCAGCCATAAACGAGTACGTCGTTGCACGACCAGCAAAAGTGAAGACTGCGCTAAGTCTAACTCTTGCACCTGTTGATATGCGCCTGAACGTGGATGAGGACTTCACCAACTTCGTTAAAAACAGACTCATGGAAAGAACTCTGGTCGAGGGCGACACAACCCTAGTCATGATGTTGGGGCATGCCATCCCATTTACAGTATCAAAAACGCGCCCCCATGGGATTATAAAAGTAACAGCTGAGACGAGGCTAACCATACTAAACGAGCCCGCTCCAGAAACCAAAGGACTTCCGCGAACCACATACGAGGACATAGGCGGATTGCATGAAGAAATTCAACGTGTAAGAGAAATGGTTGAGCTTCCCCTGCGCCATCCTGAGCTCTTCCAAAGGCTAGGAATCGAACCTCCGAAAGGTGTTATGCTTCACGGACCTCCGGGTTGCGGTAAGACTCTGCTCGCAAGAGCTGTAGCCAACGAGTCAGAAGCCAATTTCTACTCCATAAATGGTCCCGAAATAATGAGCAAATTCTACGGTGAATCCGAAGCCAGACTGCGCGAAATCTTCCAACAAGCTCAACAGAACGCGCCAAGCATAATATTCATAGACGAACTCGATGCGATAGCGCCAAAACGTGAGGAAGTCACAGGCGAAGTTGAAAGAAGAGTAGTTGCCCAACTTCTTGCTTTGATGGATGGCTTGTCAGGAAGAGGAAACGTCATAGTAATAGGCGCAACGAACAGACCAGGTGCACTTGACCCAGCTCTACGAAGACCAGGAAGGTTCGACAGGGAAATTGAAATAGGCGTTCCAGACAAGGCGGGTAGATATGAAGTGCTTCAAATTCATACTAGAGGCATGCCTCTCGCTGAAGACGTAGACCTTAAAAAGCTCTCCGACATGACTCACGGATACACTGGCGCTGACCTTTCAGCTCTGGGGAGGGAAACCGCCATGAAGGCTCTACGCAGGTACTTGCCACAGATAAACCTCGAAGAAGAACGCGTACCGCCAGCTGTACTCGAGAAAATGGAAGTCCGAATGGACGATTTCATTAATGCTTACAAAGAAGTCACCCCGACAGCAATGAGGGAAGTTTACATTGAAGTCTCTACGATCCACTGGACTGACATTGGCGGACTGGAAAGCGTTAAACAACACCTGAAGGAATCTGTCGAATGGCCTCTTAAAACCCCCGAGATCTTCAAGCGTTTAGGCATAAAACCACCAAAAGGCATCCTCCTCTACGGTCCCCCTGGATGCGGCAAAACTCTCCTCGCGAAAGCTGTAGCTACAGAGAGTGAAGCCAACTTCATCTCAATAAAAGGTCCCGAAGTTTTCTCAAAATGGGTAGGTGAATCAGAAAAGGCTATTCGTGAAGTCTTCAGAAAAGCCCGCATGGCTGCGCCTGCCGTTGTCTTTTTTGACGAAATCGATTCATTAACGCCACGCCGAGGAGCAGGTTACTCAGACAGCGGCGTAAACGAACGCGTAATAAGCCAATTACTGACGGAAATGGACGGCATTGTTTCCCTTCAAGACATTGTTGTTATCGCAGCCACAAACCGACCCGATATCGTTGATCCCGCAGTCATCAGACCTGGTCGTTTTGACAGGCTAATCTATGTTCCTGAACCAGACGAGAAGAGCCGTCTCCAGATAGTCAAGCTCTATACCACGGGCATGCCGTTAGCAAAAGACATTGACTTAAACCAGCTCGCAGTGAGCACGAAGTACTATTCCGGAGCGGATATTGAGTCTGTTTGTCGTGAAGCAGCAATGCACGCACTTAGAAGAGACGTGAACTCAGCAGAAGTGACAATGAAAGATTTCCAGGATGCCCTCAAAGAAGTCGGACCAACCGTGACGCCAGACATGGAGAAATGGTACAAGAGCTTCGTCCAGCAAGCCCGTCAAGTACAAAAACCAGCAACCCCGGTAGCGTAGCAGGAGAGAAAAATCGTGCCATCTGTTAAGATATGGAAATCGCAGCCCCCCTACTTTTTTGTGCTCGAGGTCCTCGGCAAGAAAGGAGACATGGTGGACACTGACTTGTTTGACCAAGTGAAAAGCGAATTCGAAGACATTGGGTTCAAAGACTTCAATGAAATGCTTTTGCGCCTCGAAGTAAGTGGCAAAATCCGCACTTCTTCTTTGGGCCGCGGAAAAAGACGCGTAGAACTTGTCGTCAAATGAAAACTTCGACGTAACAGTCGTAGGTGGTGGGCCAGCAGGCTCCTTCGTAGCCCTCAATCTCGCGAACTTAGGTGTGCAAACTGCAGTTTTCGAAGAACACCCTATAATTGGAGCCCCTTCACACTGTGCGGGTCATTTAAGCATACAAGGTTTAACTCGGCTTGGCCTATACCCATTGCCAAAAAACATCATTGAGAACACTTTTTCGAGAGCACGTTTCTTTAGTCCCAACGGGTTCGAATTCTCCATAAGACTTAGAAAACCTGTAACATGCGTTATAAACCGTCAAGCTTTCGATTCATACATAGCTCAGAAAGCGATGACCGCCGGGGCACGCTATGAGTTAAACTCCTCAGTCTGTTCCCTGAAAATTGAAAAAGGGGTCACGAAGGGTCTAATCGTCAAAACTCAAACCGGCAAAACGACAACCTACGCTTCTAAAATTACCATTGACGCAGAAGGCATTTCTACCAGAATCTTGAAACAAGCAGGTCTGTCAACGCCAAAGCGCCGAAAGATCGTCTATGCCATTGAAACCGAACTCGAAAACACAAATGACCTCGACACGGATGCGGTTGAAGTCTTCATGGGAAACGACTACGCACCTGGATTCTATGGTTGGCTCATTCCACGGCTCGACGGCACTGCAAAATTGGGCCTCGCAACAAATAGCGGAAATCCCAAAGATTATCTAAACAGGCTGATGAGCAACCATCCGATAGCATCGCGGCAGCTCAGGAAAGCAAGAGTCACACGAACCGCGTTCCACACGATTCCGCTTAGCGGACCAATCCCACGGTCTTACTCAAACGGTTTTTTCGCAATAGGCGATGCAGCTTCCCAAGTAAAACCCACCACAGGTGGAGGAGTAGTATTCGGGCTAACAGCTGCCAAAATCGCAGCCCAAGTGGCATGCAAATCTCTACGTTCTGGCGATTATTCTTCAGGTCAACTGTCTTTGTACCAAAAGGCATGCAACAAGACTCTCGGATTTGACGCAAAAGTGATGACCAGAGCAAGGAACTTTCTCGACAGACTATCCGATCAAGAAATTGAAAACACAATGAAATTCTGCTCTAGAATAGGTTTGGACCGAAGTCTTGAGGATGTTGATGAAATAGATTTCCAAGGTCAAACCCTTCTTAAAACAGTAAACAAGCCAGCAGTCATGGCTACGCTCTTGTATTTTTTGGGTCTTTACTTTTCTGCAAATCTTTAAAGTCTGGTACAACAACGTTAAGCAGCGGGGCAACAAATGGACGAGTTCGAGTATAAACTAGTTATTGTCTTCCGTTCCGATCTTAAACTAAGCAAAGGTAAAGTCGCCGCTCAAGCTGGGCATGCTGCAGTGTCCTCGGCGGAAGAGGCACGAAGATACCGCAGGGTCTGGTGGGATGAATGGTTCATGGAAGGTCAACGTAAGATAGCCGTGAAAGTCAAGAATGAAAAGGAAATGCTTGAACTCAGAAAACAAGCATGCGAGTTTTCTCTGCCAAATGCACTAATTGTTGATAGGGGATTAACCGAGATTCCGCCGGACACTACAACTTGTTTGGGAATTGGTCCAGCTCCCAGCAAAATGGTGGACAAGATTACTGGCAAGCTTCCTTTGTTTTAGCCAAAGGCGAACAATGTGAGTGTTTCCGCCCTCGACAGACACATTGGTTTACTCTGCTACCTCACCAAGACAGGCGGTATCCAGGGCGTTATTAAGAAAACTTCCTCAGATTTCATTGTGAAGGAGGTGCTCGTCGATGGTTCAATTGCTCAATTGGTCGGACCGATCGCTAGTCCGGTTTTAGGATCATCCCCCGTAAAACAACCCTATCTGCTTTGCATTCTAGTCAAGAGGAACTGGGACACATTAATCGCCGTCAAGAAAATCGCAGGGCAAATGGGAATAGACCCCGCCCGTATAGATATTGCAGGAATCAAAGATTCCAAAGCCAAAACCGCTCAACACATCACGATCGAAGGCGGATCCGTAGAATCTGTCTCAAAGGTGAACATTAAAGACATTGAAGTGCACCCCGCAGGCTATTTCCGGGACAAAATGTCATCTTATTTCCTGTTAGGAAACAATTTCGATATAACCATCCGAGCTATTCCAACTGAAAAACCGAAGCTTGAACAACAGATTGCGGAAACTACCAAACAACTAAATGGCTTCGGGGGTATACCCAACTTTTTTGGGCATCAACGGTTCGGAACGTCTCGTTCTATAACTCATCTTGTAGGAAAAGCAATCGTCAAAGGAAACCTCGAAGAGGCGGCGATCCTGTTTTTGGCCAAACACAGTCAGGACGAGCATCCCGAGTCCATGAAAGCACGTATTAACCTCGAATCAACTCGGGATTTTGGTCAAGCTCTTAACGATTTTCCCAAACAGTTGCGTTTCGAAAGATCAATGCTCATCCATTTATCCGAAGATCCAAAAGATTTCGTAGGCTCATTCAGAAGGTTGCCGATCAAACTTAGAATTCTCTTTGTCCAAGCATACCAATCGTACTTGTTTAACCTATTCCTCAGCAAAAGGATTCTCAGCGGACTTCAATTGAATGTTGCAGTTTCTGGCGATTATGTTCTAAATGTGGAACGTTCAGGATTACCTATGGTGCACACAGGCAAAGTTGTAAATGCTGACCAGCTACCACAAACTAACAAGCTGGTTCAAGCGGGAAAAATGAGAGTTGCTCTACCAATGGTTGGGTTCAGACAAAAGTCTTCTCAGGGTAAAATGGGAGAGATAGAAGAAGAAATTATGCTTTCCGAGGAACTTAAGACGCAGGATTTCGCTGTAGATGCAATGCCTGAAGTGCGTTGTGCTGGAGGTTTAAGGGCAGTCCTTTCACCCATCCTCGATCTCAAACAAGGACGCGCTGAAGCTGAAACAGAAAAGAATCTGAAAATCGACTTGGAATTCACCTTGATGAAAGGATCTTATGCTACCGTGCTCCTTCGTGAATTAATGAAACCTAAGGATCCGCTTGTGGCCGGCTTCTAGAAAATCTGTAACTTGGCAGAGGAAAATCTGCACTGGTTACCCTTCTGTGGACTACTTTGGGACTTTATCTGTTTTGGTAATGTCTCGAAGCCTGTTGACTCCGTCAATAGCCAAGATGAACTCCGCCACACTTTCAGGAACTAGCGCCTTCCAGTTTTCATCGTTCAACATTTTTTCCCTAACCACTGTAGACGAATAAATGACTCTCTCAAAGAAAGGAATATTCTTGACTTTATATCCCGCCTCGGAGAAAAGCCTGCGGGTTAAGGGTTCATTCGAGTAGACAAGGTCAAATTTTGGAGTATAGCCTTCAACGTTAGAGACCCACATCATATGGAGATGCACATCGGGCACAGGTACGACCCAGCAACGAAAAGGATCAATTCCCGCTTCCCTCAAAGCTTGACGAATCATTGTCAGCCGTTCTCCAGCTGTGAAAGGATTATCGCAATTATGGCTGTACTGTGCACTGCCTATGACAACGACAAGTTCTTCCACATTTTCAAGAATATTTCTTATAGCCTTCAAATGCCCCAGATGGAAGGGTTGAAAACGTCCAACATAAAGACCACGGCTATCCATGTTACTTTCCTATTTTGAGCTTGCACCTCTCCTGCATTTATGATTTGCTATCCCAAAATCCAACGTTCTGCCAAACAGCCTTGCATTATGTTCTTGCTTGAAGGCTGAGTCTACGCATAGTAGTTCTTCATTCTTTCAAGAACGAACTCGACTGGAAATACTGTTAAGTTTCCGGCTTCTATTGGAATCTGTTGTGTGGATGTGTATCCTCTTTTTTCGCGCCTAAGGAATTCAAACTTTGCTTTTAAGCCTCCCCCATATCCTCCCAATGTGAAATCTGCAGCCACTACCCTGTGGCATGGGACAATTGGGGCGAGAGGATTTGTGGCCATTACATGACCCACAGCTCGTGGGCTGCCATCTATTGCGTCAGAAAGCTGTCCGTAAGAAGTAATAAAACCTACTGGGATCCTAAATGTTGCATCCATCACTTTTCTTCTAAATACGGACAAGTGTTCCGTGCCCAACGAGAATTCCACTGTGGCATCTTTTCCTTTATACAATTTTTCCACCGTTAGAAGTACTTTCTTGCCGAACATAGAAGGCGTTGTCTCAGTCTGAAAAGAAGCGTCATACGGAACAGCGTGAAGCAAACCCTTAAGCGCTTCTTGCCGATCCGATTCAAAAGTAGTCCCAAAAACCCGCGGTTCATCATAGGCCGCACCAAACCACACACCCTCCTTTTCCATCAAACTAATATTAATCAACACAAACTCCCCCCGAAACGAAGTTAGTTCCGTTGAAGTATTCACGGCGAATGATTATATTTCTTTCTTTTCCATGCAGTTAAGGTCAGAAGTAGACTTAATAGGTCGGCTTGCTTATATCAACCAGAAAAGGTGAAAGCCATGGAAAAGTTTGAAGGACAAACTGCACAACAAGGTCTCGGATGGGTTCCAGGCGCAACAACCATCGGATTAGTCTGTCACGATGGCGTTATACTTGCATCAGAGAAACGCGTTTCTTACGGTAACTTCGTAATCAGCAAGGGTGGAAAAAAAGTCTTCAAACTCACCGACAGAATAGGTGCTGCCTGTGCTGGATTGGTTTCAGACATGCAGGTGCTTGTCAGAGATGTTGAGGCAAACGCTAACTTGTTCAGTATGGATGTTGGCAGAAGCATTTCTGTAAGAGCCGCATCGAAACTAATGTCAAACATTCTCTTCAACCGCCGCATGATGCCCCTGATCTCACAAACCATAGTGGCTGGAATAGATGAAGAAGGACCATCACTGTACGTTCTAGACGTGTTAGGCTCTCTCATACCCGACAAATACGCCGTGGTAGGGTCAGGAACAGAAATAGCCATAGGCGTCCTCGAAGAAGGCTACAAAGAAAACATGAAAATAAAAGATGCCAAAGACTTGGTCACCAGATCAATAAAGTCAGCAATAAGCAGAGACGCCATGAGCGGTGACGGTATCGATTTCCTAATCATAACGAAAGATGGCATAACCGAAGAAACCATAAAATTCTAAAACGTGCCACAAATAGAAATGCTTGGCTGAGCTTTTTCCGGTCTCCCCAAACAAACCATAAACTTAAAGGAGTAAGGACATTTGCCCTTCGAGTTAACCTTAGACGAAGGAAGATTTCTGATAGAATTAGCCCGAAAAGCCGTTAGCGAACACCTCCAAAAAGAGAGAATTATCAAGCCGCCAGCCAATACTCCGAAAATTCTCCGTGAACGTTGTGGGGTCTTTGTCACAATTAATTGTTTGAAGGATGGAGAAAAACAACTTCGCGGATGCATAGGATATCCACAACCCACTTTTCCGTTGGTTGAAGCTACAATCGACTCAGCAATAAATGCAGCTACAGAGGATCCACGTTTTAGCCCTTTATCCCTAGAAGAACTCGATGAAGTTGTTTTCGAGGTAAGCGTGCTCACACCCCCAGAAGTAGTTGAGGCAAACAAACCTGAAGAGTATGTTGGCAAAATCAAAGTTGGCGAGCACGGGCTTATTGTCGAAAAAGGCTTTTCCAAAGGATTATTGTTGCCACAAGTGCCGGTGGAATGGGGCTGGTGCGAAGAAGAATTTCTTTGCCAATGCTGCATGAAAGCAGGGTTACCCCCTGATACTTGGCTTGCAAAGGGAACGAAAATTTACAAATTCAACGCCATAATCTTTGAAGAGGAAACTCCAAAGGGCAAAATTGAACGCAAAAGCCTGTCAACTAAGTGATTTAACACATCCTATGGCACAAGGTTCTCAACGATTTCTGCCGCACGTTTTAGGCCCTTGAATCTTCCTGAGAAGGAATTCAACCTTTCAACGTTCTTCTTGAACGCAGGCGCTTCATTTCCTATCTTTTGAATCGCCCGTTTCAGGTCTGTCCGATTGTTCGAAACTATCGAGCAGCCCATCTCCTCAAGCTTCGCAGAGTTTCCCATTTGCTCAGGCTGAGTTGGAACGCACACGCTGGGTTTGAGGTACTTTATGGTTTCAAAGCAAGTTATGTGACCGCCGCTGAAGATTACGGCGCTGCAGTTTTTCATGTATTCCGCACGTTCAGACTGCGAAAGCCATGAGTATACTTTGCATTTCCCAAAGTCGGCGAATTTCTTTTCCCCTGGCATTCCCAAGCTCACTACGCTGCTGATGCCAAGGTCTTTCAGTACGGGAATTATCAAGTTAGCTAGCCTTGCTCTTGTTCCTGGAGGTCCGCTTATAGGCGCAAAAATAAAATCTTCTTTTCCCCTAATGGGGGACGTGTCAAAGAGACTGCCCACAAACTCTACCTTGTCTTTGATCCCGATATGACTCAAGTCTCCAATATCGTGCTCACAAACCGTGAATGGCGGTGGATTGTCAGGTACAATTATTCTGAGGCAGTCTTTCAGGTAACGTTCGGTGAATCGTTCTCCGGGATTTAGAAAAGAAGAAAAACCGTAGCTCGGGCGAATAAGGTTAGTAATGTATACTGAGCGTAGGTTCCATCTTCCGGCGAGCCTTAACGCGTGAATATCCCCATCGGTTATCAACAATTCTGGAGAAATTGTCTTCAAGAGTCTGCGTAAGTCATAATATCTGTGAATCGTTTCCATAGCGCTTGAGCTCTTCATCTCGAATTTTTTGGTTCCAGAATTGAAATATGGTAATGGAAAAAGAATGTTCAGAAGTGAAGCGGACGTGATTATTCCATGAGCGTTCTCGTACCAAGCTACAGGAGTGCACTCGTACACGTGCTCGAATTCTTTCTTCAAAAGCGAATAGGCTCTGCCGCCTGAAAAGAAAAAGAGTTCATGCCCATTCTCCTTAAGCCTTTGTCCCAGCGCTGTTGTTCGTGCGGCATGCCCTAACCCGAGCTCTGAACAGCTGTACATTACTCGCATAATCAGAGATGATGTTTTAGGTTTATTTTAGTTCTCCTACAACAGCAAAGCAAAAAAATTAATCTCGCCCGAATGAAAAACAAGCTTTTAAGCTTGGGCGGGGAACCTAACCTTATGTTTGTTCCCCAAAAGATTCTGGAGGAGAAGCTTACTAAGTTACTCGAGGAAGACGTTGGACTGGGCGACGTCACTTCTTCACTCGTGATTCCAGATGACGTTCAGGCGAAAGCAGTCGTTTTGGCAAAAGAAGCAGGCATAGTGGCAGGAATTGAGGAGGTATCTATACTAGCTAAAAGCGTTGGGCTAACAGTTCACGCTGAAGTAGCTGACGGGGAGGAAATCAAGAAAGGTCAAGTGCTCCTCAAAATCGCAGGAGACGCTAGGCTTATTCTATCAGCTGAAAGAACCATGTTGAACCTTCTCTCTCGAATGAGCGGAATAGCAACCAAGACAAGAAAACTCGTAGCGATAATATCCAAGTTAAATTCCTCAGCAAGAATTGCGTCAACCAGAAAAACGGCGCCAGGCTTGCTCTACTTTGATAAAAAAGCCGTCATAATAGGCGGAGGCGACCCGCATAGGCTCCATTTGGATGATATGATTTTGATAAAAGACAACCACATTGCAGTAGCAGGAAGTGCTGAAGCTGCTGTGAAGAAAGCAAAGGCTATGGCTTCGTTTAGCAAGAAAATCGAGGTGGAAATTTCAGATGCCGCAGACGTACTGAAGGTGGTGGCTGCTGGTGCGGATGTCGTTATGCTTGATAATTTCACGCCATCTCAAATCAAACAAGCCTGCGGCCTTCTAAAGAAAGCTGGTTGCTCCGACAAAGTCCTCCTTGAAGCGAGTGGAGGAGTCACTGAAGAGAACATAAAGGACTACGCTAAAACGTCCGTGAACATCATAAGCATCGGTGCTTTGACTCACAGCCCTAAAGCATTGGACATAAGCTTGGAAATTACGAAAACGCGGGAGAAAAAGAGGTCCTAAAGAAATAGGCTGTTCAGCCAACGAGAGAGATAAACGCTGTCTCAACATAGGCGCTGATCAGTAGTATGATCCCGCAAATGGTTACCAACAAGCAAGTATTTCTGAATTCGTGCTTTCCTCTATGTTGCAGTATGCGCCGCGTAAGCCAAATGCTTCCAGCAATAGCCGTTGAATAAGCCGCAAATTCCAGCCAAATGATCGGCGTTGCGAATTGAGCGATTAGAGCAACGTAGGGGGAATAACCTTCAGTCATGGCAATAGCTGAAATAGCGGTTCCAGTGTTGAACAATATAAAAAAGCCCAAAATCGGACCTGCAATTGGGATGAACATGATTAAGCAGATCATGAAATTGTTGCCGAAAATGTATGTTGTAAGAGCACCGTTTTCCTTCAATGATTGAACGGTACTGTTGAGGTCGTTGCTGATGTTTGTGGCATCTTGAGAGCTGATGGGCACAAGCGTTCCGAGGGCGGTGAAGATTACTGATAGAATGAATATGCCTACTATTGTATAGATTCTTTTTCGCCTTGTTGATGCGTTTTTCCAGAAATTTAAGCTCACACAAATCTCTCCATGAATTGAAATTAACCGAATTGGAACCCTTGTTACAACGACTTGAGAGCTTCCAAAATATTAATCTTGTTAAATGCTCACGCAGGAATCAAAAACTGCAAGAAAATGAATTAATTTTCCAGAATGATCCGGGGCGCTTCACTATTCTTTCTGTTCACTCTTCATGTGCATCGCTAGTACGTACATTTCAGAACTTTTCTGGCGACTCGCAGGAGGCTTAACCACTTTTACCACCTCAAAATGCTTTCCAACCCGCGCCACAAAGTCATCGAGCAAATCTCCTTCGAACACTTTAGTGAAAAAGTTGCCTGAAGGCCGAAGCACTTTTAATGCAACCTCCAAGGCGTGCTCAGCAAGATCTATCTGTCTTGCATGATCTACTTCCCAGACTCCTGAAATGTTCTGAGAGGCGTCTGAAAGTACCACATCTGCTTTTCTTGGTAAGAATGAGCGAATCTGCGTTGGCAAATCAGGGTCAGTCATGTCTCCTATGATTGTTCTTATGTAGGCTTGGGGAAAAACTGGAATCGGTTTTACGTCGACCCCAAGAATGAAGCACCGGTTACCGGCTAGATTCTTTGCGGCTTGAATCCATCCGCCAGGTGCTGCTCCTAAGTCGACAATAACTGCGTGGCGTTCAATGAATCCGTATTTTTCCGCTGCTTGGGAAAGCTTGTAAGTTGCCCTCGAGCGGTAATTTTCCGCTTTAGCCTTCTTGTAATAGAACTCTCTTTTCCTATCTTTGATCCATGTCTTGGGCAATAACGCCGTCCCCTAGAGCGACTGGATCGGCTTCTTTGCCTAAGCCAGAAATCCAATCAGTTAGTCTGCAGCAGTCTTTGGGTGAAATTGCGGTGGTTGGGTCGCATCTTCCGCTGTCTGGGCACATTAGGCATGGGCAGTCCACGATGGTTTCAATGGACGCAGGGAGCCTCTTTGGGAAAAGCCTGTAAGTCCATCTTCCTTCACGGAGTTCCTTTTCCCTGCGAACAAGCCCTTTCTCCTCAAGCTTAATGGCAACTCTAGATCCTTCGCGGCTACTGGCATCCAGTTCACGCCATAAATCGGATTGAAGTACACCGTTAAAACCCGTGTTAACAACGTAGTGAAGCGCTTTTTGTTCAAGATCGTTACGTTTAGGCATGTTAAATCAGTTCCAAATAGACACAACTCAAAGTTGACACTATATATACGCGTACATTCAAGATAAAAACATGTATGCCACATCGAGAAGAATTGCGTGGAAATGAAAAATGCTGAAACGACAAAGTCACATGTATTGTCTAGGAATCGAATCAACAGCTGACGACTTCGGCGTTGGAATCTCCACCTTCGAGGGTGACATTTTAGCAAATTCCTCAAACAGTTACATGCCTGCAACAGGCGGGATACACCCGAGAGAAGCTGCTAGACATCATGCAGAAGTAGCGGCCCAAGTGCTAAGCAAAGCCTTTTCTGAATCTGGCCTGAAACCACGAGATCTTTCAATAGTAGCCTTTTCTCAAGGTCCAGGCCTGGGTCCCTGTTTACGAACGGGCGCCACGATTGCCCGAGCTATGGCTTCATTTCTCACCATACCTCTGGTCGGAATTAATCACAGCATAGCGCATATCGAAATAGGTAAACTTAAAACGCAAGCTCGCGACCCAGTCACGCTTTACGTTTCCGGGGGCAATACAATGGTCACAGCATATGAGGCTGGACGTTACAGAGTCTTCGGTGAGACATTGGACATCGCTCTCGGAAACTGCTTGGACGTTTTCGCCCGAGAAATTGGCCTAAATCCAAAACCCGGCCTGCCTTTGGGCGCTGCGGTGGAACAACTCGCCACAAAGGGAAAAGAATTGATAAATTTGCCGTACACTGTCAAGGGAATGGATTTCTCGCTGAGCGGTTTACTAACAGCGGCAACAACAGCTTTCAAGAAGGGGACATTCAAACTTGAAGACGTTTGCTACAGCCTCCAAGAACACGCCTTCTCCATGGTTGCAGAAGTTGCCGAAAGAGCAATAGCGCACACGGGAAAGAAAGAAGTCCTCCTGACTGGGGGCGTAGCTGCAAATAATAGACTCCAGTCAATGCTAAGGTTGATAGCTCAGGATCATGACGCCGAATTCAGTGTGGTTCCACGCCAGTTTGCCACTGATAACGGGGCCATGGTGGCGTGGACCGGCGTCTTGTCTTACACTCACGGAGTTTCTACTCCAATTGATGAAAGCTTCGTAAAACTCAAATGGCGTGTCGAAAAAGTGGATATACCATGGATAACATGAACTCACCGAAAGAGCTGCTCAGGAAAGGCGCAGAAGCAAGCTTGTATACCACCACTTGGCAAAACAGACGAGTAATCCTCAAGAATAGACTACCAAAAGCCTACAGACATGAAAAACTCGACAAGCAAATCCGCTACTACAGAACCATCCACGAAGCTCAGTTAATTCATGAGGCAAAGAAAGCAGGTGTTCCGACGCCAAAAATTTATGAAGTCGACATCGCCAGTTCTTCCATTATCATGGAGTACATCGAAGGTCAACAGGTCAAAGCTTTGCTTTCCAGCATTTCGAAAACTGAAAGAGAAAGAATATGCCAAAAGATAGGCGTGCTAATAGGCAAGCTTCACAAGGTTGGCATAATTCACGGCGATTTAACCACGTCCAACATGATTCTGGAAAGCACGGGCAGGATTGTGTTGGTTGATTTCGGGCTGGGCGAAAAATCGGAAGAAATAGAAGCCAAAGGAGTGGACTTGCACTTGATGAAAAGAGCTCTGCAGAGCACACATTATCAGAATGCCGAAGATTGCTTTGCAAAAGTAATAACGGGATACTCGAAGATTTTGGGCGCAGAAGACACAAAAGACATCTTGGACAAAATCAACGAAGTAGAAAAAAGAGGACGTTATGTTGCAGAACGAAAACAGAAATAACCCAACTAAACTTCGCTTCAAAGGCAGAGTTGTCTTCTTAGCTTCAAACAACATCCACAAGTACAAAGAATCCAAAGTGGTCTTATCCGAATCTGGCATCGCGTTAGGCATGTTGCGTGTGAAAGGGCAGGAAATTCAAAGTGACATTCTCAATGAAATTTCACAAAAAAGCGCCAAAGACGCATTCGCCTCATGCCATTTGCCTATTATCGCAGAAGATGCTGGACTATTTGTTGACTCGTTGCACGGCTTTCCAGGACCGTACTCAGCTTATGCTTACAAAACACTGGGAAACGTGGGCATACTAAGACTCATGAAAGCCATAACCAACCGGAAAGCACGATTTCAATCATCAATCGCCTACTACGATAATAGCATGGAAGTTCCTTTATGCTTTGAAGGTTCATCGGAAGGGGAGATAACAACAGAGGAACGCAGTGGAGATGGGCAATCGGGCTTCGGGTTTGATCCGATCTTCAAGCCAAAACTCAGCAAGAAGACATTCGCAGAAATGTCAATCGAAGAAAAGAGCCATTTCTCACACCGGGCAACGGCTGTTCGCAAATTCGCAGAATGGTACAAAACATCTGGTGAGAGAAACAAAACTTGGCGCTACAATCAATCTCCAAAATGAAATTTGCTTGTTCTTGAAAACAGTTTAAGACTATACGCGAAGACTGGTGATTAGGGGTATTAATGTCCAGGCAACAGCTATTTTTAAATATTCGTCTACAGTGGGTCATACAGAGTTTAAGGTGTATAGATGCCCAAACAGGAAAAAGGAAAGTCTCATTCAATACGGCCTGTAAGCAGGCGCCCACCTAGCTGGTGCAAATATCAGCCAGAAGAAGTGGAAGCCTTCATTATTAAATTGGCCAAAGAAGGTCACAATCTTAGCAGCATAGGGACAATCCTTAGGGATCAATACGCAATTCCCTTGGCCAAGCCAATTACTGGAAAAAGCATCAGCGAAACTCTAAAAGCCGCCAATTTGGCTCCGGCGCTGCCTGAAGACTTGTCAAACATGATCAAGAAAGCCAAGAGCCTTGCCGTGCACATGGATAAGAACAACAAGGACCTTCATAACAAACGCTCCATGCAAATGATAGAAGCAAGGATCTACAAGTTATCTAGGTTCTACAAACGCGAGGGCGTCCTGCCCAAAAACTGGAAGTACGAGACAAAAATCGCATCATTCACCTAAAAAAGTTTTTTGAGTAACCATTTTTTCTTATTGAAGTTCGATAGCATGATGTTTAAATCTCTACTAAGTCTTAGGGCTGGGTGATTGTTATGGCGTCGGAATCTGGATCCAACGAAGGTTTTCTTGCGTTGGCCGCTGAGGGTGCGGAACAAATTCTCAAGGTCGTTAAGAGAGATGGTTTTGTGCACGTGTTCTCTCACCTCGACGCCGATGGCATTGCTGCCGCGGGCATAATTGGCAAAGTCCTCTCTAGGTTTGACGCTCGTTATAGAATCAGAATAACTCAGTGGGTCGACGCTAAAATCGTCGAAGAAACGGACGTTGACAAGCCAGACCTCGTTATCCTTTCAGATTTTGGCAGTGGATATCTTGACGTTCTTAGAGAAAAGGTAACACAGTGCCCAATCTTGGTTCTAGATCATCACCAAATCGTCGGAACAGCCGGCTCAAACCTTCTTCAAATTAATCCTCACCTTCACGGCATAGATGGAGCCACGGACGTAAGCGGATCAGGCGTTGCGTACTTCGTTGCTAAGGCAGTAAACGCTGCCAACGTGGACTTAGCCCCCATCGCGTTGATTGGAGCCTTGGGCGACATGCAAGACAAATATGACCAAAGAAATTTCGGCGGGCTAAATGCAAGAATAGTTGAAGACGCCGTGAATGCGAACTTGGTCAAAGTCGAAAAGGACCTTACCTTCTTTGGAAGAGAAACCCGTCCAATTCACAGGACATTAGCAAGCACGACAACACCGTTCATTCCCGGCATCAGCGGAGAAGAAGACAAAAGTCTCGCCTTCCTCGCGAGTTTAGACATAAAGACGAAGGATGGTGAAAAATGGCGCGCCCTGCGGGACCTTTCCGAGGAAGAAAAGAAGCGATTAGCCACAGCGCTCGCCGACCATCTTGTCTCAAAAGGTTTACACTTTGAAGTGACCAATCTCATTGGAAACATCTACGTCTTATCCAAAGAAGAACCATGGACTCCTTTAAGAGACGCCAGAGAATTCGCGGTTGTCCTCAACTCAACAGGGCGGATGGACAGGCCAAGTTTGGGAATAGCGATTTGCATGGGAGACCGGGGTGGCGCATTAGAAGAAGCAAACCGAGTCCTGGAAGAGTATCGCAAGAACATAAACAAGTATCTAAACTGGATCATGGAAAAGTCTGAGCGGATGAAAGAACTCGCCAGCGTCTACGTAGTTTTCGGAGAGAGTTTCATAAATGACAAAATCATTGGAACAGTATCCTCAATCCTGACGGGTAGTCTTCCAAACCCCGAGAAACCAATCTTGGCTTATGCCAACGTTGAAAGCCAAAACTTAGCTAAGTTCAGCGCGAGGACAACTGAGGCTGCAATTCGAAAAGGTGTCAACTTGGGCGAAGTAATGCGCTTAGCCTGCGAGAAATCGGGTGGAAATGGAGGTGGTCACAACATCGCAGCCGGAGGTCAAGTTCCAATTGACCAAGTTCCAGTTTTCATTGAAAACGCAAACGAACTCGTTGGACGGCAACTCAGGGGAGAAAAGATTGGAAGCAACAATAACTCTTGAGTACGAGAACGATAAAATCGCTCAGGCGATCGCGAGTGCAGTATCTCCAGAAAATTTCAAAACACCCCAAGGTCTAACGATAAAAACAATCAGGAGGGGCTCCTCAGTCTTAACGGAAATTCATGCCCAAACTAAAATGACCACTTTCATAGCTACTATCGACGATCTCCTATCCAGTGCCTCTACGGCTGAAAAAACCCTCCAGCTTCTGAAGAAGAAATAGCACAAGAAAGTCTTAGTTATCAGCGTTTTTGTGAGGTTCTGTGCATTGGCTTCAGCCCTGGCAAAATTCTTTTAGTTCCTCGACGCAAATTGTTCTAGGGTTGTGGGACTTTGAGCAGAATAATGACTCGCAATGCGCCCGTACCTGTAGGGTCTTATAGTCAAGCCGTGAAGGCTGGCAAGTTTCTTTTCGTTTCCGGTCAGCTTGCCATAGATCCTGCAGAAGGCAAATTAATTCCAGAAGGTATCAAAGACCAAACGCGTAGAGCCTTAGAAAACATGAGAGCAATTCTGAACGCAGCAGGATACGGGCTCGAAGATGTCGTGCAAACCAATGTTTACCTTTCGTCGATGTCGCTTTTCAAAGAATTCAACTCCGAATACTCAAAACACTTTGACAAAAACTTTCCGGCCCGAGTTACCGTCGGCACTGAACTTCTGCAAGGCGCGCTCATAGAAATTTCAGCGATAGCCTACAAAGAATAGGTGCGTCGCGTCTGGTAGATCCATTTTGTGACTATCTACTCGGAAAAAGCTTCTAGAAAGCTTATCACTTCAATTTTCCATTTAGTTAATGAGGCGATTAGCCATGAATGTGACTCAGGCGGCTGAGAATGCGTTGGAATGCGTTTTTGAGGCAAAGCGCCACGAAAGCTTGGTCATATTTTGTGATGACACTAGAATAAACGTGGGCACTGCTTTTCAAAGAGCTGCTGAGAACCTTGCTCTTGACAGCATTCTTATTGTCCTGCCCACAAGTCCAGTTGCTTTCCGAAAAGACATTCCATCTCAGATCGGGCCTTATTTGACAACGAAACGGCCACAAATCTACATAAATTTGATGAGGGGAATCAGAGAGGAGACCCCTTTTAGAATAAAACTGATCCATCTGGAAACAGACGATCATAAAACTCGCTTGGGGCACTGCCCGGGCTTAACTGAAGATATGCTCACGAATGGCGCCCTGGCTCTGACTAAGGCGACGCACCGAAAAATGCAACGACTCGCTGACCGCTTAATCGAGAATTTTAAGTCTGCAACTTGCATCCAGCTAACTACTCTTTCAGGAACACACGTCTCATTTAGCGTGAAAAATCGAGCCTTCTTCACTGATACCAAGATCGACTGGGTAAGTATGAAATGGATGAACCTTCCAACGGGCGAGGTAATAGTTGCACCAATTGAGGATTCACTCGAGGGAGAAATCGTCTGCGACGTAGCCATAGGTGGAATAGGAATGCTCAAAGCACCACTCAAACTAATTGTTGAGAAGGGAAAAGTTCGCGATGTCGTTACAACAGATAAAGAAGTACTTGACCGGGTCAAGACTTCTCTGCAAACTGACGAGATGGCGTCAGTTGTAGGCGAATTCGCGTTCGGCATTAATTCGAAAGCGCGCTTCATTGAAGAGTTTCTTGAATCTGAGAAAGTCCTGGGCACTGTCCACTTAGCTTTCGGGGATAACACAGACTTTCCAGGCGGAAAAAACGACTCTGCAAATCACATGGACTTTTTGATGTCAAAACCCACAGTCAAAATAGTCAACGAAGCTGGAACCGAAACCGTTGTTTTAAGAAACGGCAAATTCGACTCATCTGTTACATAGTTTTCTTCTCTATTTGCCACTAAAAAGCTTCTTCCAAGTGCTAACCAGGGCGGAGTCGGTCCATTAGAAACTTCTTCGCTTCTTTGTGATAAGTTATAATAATAAGCCATCTCAACATATGCAATGGTTTGTACGATGACGTTTGCCTTCAAACGATTTGTGGAGCGTCTAGCTGATCAAAGAGCTCCTGGTCCACCGGCAACATTTTCTTTTTTTCACGTTTTCTTTGTTCTGGAGATCCTGGCTGAGAAGCCGATGGGTCGAAACCTTCTGGCCGAGAAAATAAACGTCGGGGAAGGTGCGATTAGAACAATAATCAGTCGTTTGAAGGGTGCGGGTTTGATTGTTACGTCCAAGACGGGCTGCAGTCTGACGCCAAAAGGCGTTGCTTTGTGGAAAGAGTTTGAGGAGGTCTTTCCTAAGAGGTTTGAGATTCGTAAGAACGAGTTAGCAACTTCCCCGTTCAATTATGGTTTCCTTGTGAAGGATGTGGGTCACAAGATTAAGTCAGGGATAGAGCAGCGTGATGAAGCAGTATTTGCTGGGGCACGAAAAGCGATTGCAATTGTGAATGAAAAAGGCTGCCTGACGATCAAAACCGTAAGCACCGATGTAAAGCGTGATTTTCCCAAAGCCATTGCAGAAATTTTGAAGCAAGTAACTCCAATGAACAATGATGTTATTCTCATTGCTGGAGCCGATGATTTGTTTAAAGCCAAGCACGGAGCCTTCGCCGCAAGTTGGATGATGCTTGATCCAGGCAAGAAAGTGAATTTGTCGCAGACCATCTAGGTCGTGTACTTTTCTCCTTGAGCAAAAATGCGTTCAAGTATGAGGTTTACGTTCGTCATTCCCTCATTAGTTTTAGCTGAAATTGGGATTAGCGGAAATTTAAGCCCAAGGTTTCCAATCGCTCTCACCATGTTATGGCCAAACAAGCGTTTCTGTCCATCAAGCTTTTTGTCAATGGAGTCCTGCAGAGTTGACGTGTTCGCGGACCAACCGACGACAGTATCAATATCTTGCTTTGGAAGCAAATCGGATTTCGAAAGTACATGAATCTGAGGCTGGAAGAAACGGTTGTAGACAGCTGCAGACAGAAACATGTTGGAAACGTAGTTAAGAGGATTTACGGAGAAAACTGCGTCAAATAGGAAGAGGATCGATTTTGGTTCTTTGGTGAGTTCGCTTACGATGTATGGTCCGCTTGCCCTGAAAGCGAACAATTCCATTTGTCCCGGAGTATCAACCAAAATTAGATCTGCGTCTACGTCTTCGATGTCTCTTGAAAGATTTTCTATTTCGTCGGCAATGAGGTCTGCGGCCATGATAAGAGCCCCGTTCGGTCCCAACTCGTACTTTTCCATCAGGTTACCTACGTCGACATAATTACGCACGTCCACGTCAGGAGAGTACGGAATCTTTAAAGCTCCTGGATCCATGTTTACCACGGCTACGTCTTGTTTTGACATTTTCAGCCATTGGCTAAATGCCGAGGTAAAAAGTGATTTTCCTGAACCCGCAGTTCCAATTATGAACATGATTGGCATTTTCTGATCTCCATTTCTCAATTCGTTCTTTGCTGGTAGGATCGAGACTCTAATCAATTGTAATAATCTTTCTGCACAATCCGGCGAGACTCCTCGAAAGTCTGCCTTTTTGACTATTCATTCTTCAACTACAATATCGAGGCCGCTACGACATCTGCAATCATTGAAATCTTGATTTGCCACCTACACGATTTTTCCACCGTTCTTTACTATGAGCTCGGAGAGCTCTGAGGCGGCTTTCTGTAAAGTCGAATCAGCCTCTGTTGTGTTTTTTGCCGAGGTGGAAAAGTGAAGTTCCATATGGGGAATGTTCTCCCTGCCTTTAGGGTGGGACTTAATGTAGACAAAAGGATTGTCGTGCATCACCTTATCGATTAAGGGCGCCAGGTTTGATTCCATTACGTTATCTGCAAAAATGCTGTGCTCATGGAAACTCAGCCCACCCGAGGCCTTTTTCAACGTGGGCATGATTGTCTGCTCAAAAATTGCCTCCATCTCTGATGGGACGCCCGGTAGAACAAAGAGGACAGTGCCTTTCAACTGAAGCTCCACTCCAGGAGCTGTGCCAGCGGGATTATACAAAGGTGTTGCTCCCTCTGGGATGATAGCCATTTTGGTTCTGGGCTGAGTTAGTTCGACACTTCTGCCTTTTGCAAATGCTTCATATTTCCTTTTGACCATGTCTAACGCAATTTGATTTACGTTTAGGTTTAGGTTCAAAGCGTTTGCTATTCCTTGCAGCGTCATATCGTCGAAGGTTGGGCCTAACCCCCCCGTAGTTATGACGAATGCCGGTCTTCTGAGCAGAGTCTCTTGGATGATCTCCGCTATTTCTCCCAAGTTATCGAGTAC
>JGI20215J15232_1000055_pt1 | contig 39294 bp, 40 predicted proteins | sample WetSurMetagenome_2_FD_15232 | JGI IMG/M metagenome (IMG submission 15232) | reverse complement strand
TCCCTTAATCACTTGTTTTAGCCAAGTTTCTGTCTCCTCAAAATCAGTATTAAGTATTGATAAGAAAGTCTCTAGACCATTTGTATTCTCCCACTTCAAACCATAGTTATGTATTGTTTGTTTCCAGCTGTCATATTCTCCAAGAAACTTGGACAGATTAGATAATGAGCACATTGCTATTCTACGCATATCCTTAGAGAGTAAAAGTAGCTGTGAAGCCATACTAGGCTTTTCTAAAATAATTGCATATTTTCTAGATTGCCTAAGTAGCTCTTTAGCATGAGATTTTCCATGAGTTTTATATAGCCAACTAGTAAAGTTAATCCATTGGTCTTCATTCAGAGACTTGCACTCAAGAGGTCGGGGGTTCAAATCCCCCCCGGTCCACTTCAACATTGTTTGCCGTGATTCCTGGTCCTATATTGTAAGGCTTAGTTTTCGCTATTTGCGTTTTCTGAAGAGTTTGTTTCCGTCAGCATATCTAGACTACATGGTTCTATTTGTCAGCAGAAAGTCTGACACAGTTTTTCGTAACGAGAAATCTTCAAAAGATAATGAAGAATTTAGTCAAGAAAGTTTGTGTCAAGGTCTCTGTACAAAAAATCCTTTAAGAACGCAAAAACGTGTGATTAACTGATCGCTATGAAAAAGAAATCTGCATTTATTGTTCTTGCACTGGGTTTGTTAATGATGTTTACAACCACCCAAGTCTACGCCATAGGAACAATCGCCACGATAACAGTGGGAAAGGTTCCTGGACCGATGGTCTATGATTCTGGCAAGGGCTTGATCTTCGTGGGAAATACTAACATGCCTGACGAGACTAACTCCAGCACGGTCAGTGTGATTTCGGATAGCACTCATACTGTAATTGCAACCATACCCGTGGGAATTTTTCCCGGGCAGATAGCTTATGATTCTGGCAAGGGTTTAATCTTCGTGTCCAATAAGTATTCCAATACTACTTCGGTCATTTCGGACAGCACTCTTAGCGTTGTCGCAACCATCCCTGTTGGGGGATGGCCCCTTTGGGTGTGTTATGATTCGCGCGTGGGCGAAATTTACGTATGCAATATTGTTTCAGGCACTGTCTCCGTGATATCGGATACCACTCTTGAAGTGGTGGCAACCGTAACCGTAGGAACCACGCCTATGCGACTCTGTGATTCTGGCAAGGGCTTAATCTTCGTACCCAATTTAGATTCCGACACTGTTTCAGTGATTTCGGATAGCAATCACACTGTGGTTGCAACCATACCCGTGGGAAGCGAACCCGCTTGGGTAGGTGACTATGATTCTGGCAAGGACGAAATCTTCGTAACCAGTATTTATTCCACTTCTGTCTCGGTCATATCGGTGAGCACTCTTAACGTGGTCGCAACCGTACCCGTGGGAAACTTTCCCATGGCCGGAATTTATGATTCTGGCAAAGGCGAAATCTTCGTACCCAATCGTGATGACGGCACGGTCTCTGTCATATCGGATAGCACTCATACTGTGGTTGCAACCGTCCCCGTCGGAATTTGGCCCGACTGGGGATGCTATGATCCTGACAAAGGCTTGGTCTTCGTAGGAAATGCTAACTCCACCTCGGTCTCGGTGATATCGGACAGCACTCATGAGGTGGTTGCAACCGTCCCCGTGGGAGATTTTCCCTGCACTCTAGTTTATGATTCTGGCACGGGCGAAATCTACGTAACCAATTATGGTTTAACGGAGTCCACGGTCTCCGTCATATCGGATACCCCTAGTTCATCTATGATGCCAAGCCCGACTGCAACACCAACAGCACCAACAGCAACCCCAACATCGGCGTTTGCCTTGTCGATGCCAGATGTCCTCGCAATCGCTGGGGTCGTGATTGTGATTATTGTGGTCGTAGCGGCAGTCGTTTTCCTCAGAAAGAAAAAATGCAAGAACGGGACAGTTCGAAGGTAGGGATTGCTGACGCGTGCCTAGGTGAAGTCCTTTATTGCTCCATCAGCAGGAACTTTGACACAAGATTTCTTGACAAGAACCCCTTTAAGCAGACAAAACGTTTGATATGTTGATGGCTATGAGCAAGATCAGGTTCTTGTCTTTAGCTTTGGTTTCTGCTCTCCTTGTGACCCTGTTTCTTTGCTGTTTGACAAATCAAACCAAAGCAACACAGCCTTGGAGTATAAGCATCGTAGGTCCAGAGAGAATGGTTGGTAGGTACACTTCCATCGCTGTTGATTCAGTTGGAACCCCGCATATAAGCTATTACGATGAAAAAAACCGCGACCTAATGTACGCCTTTAGGAACGGTTCTAATTGGATCACTCAAACTGTGGATTCTGAAGGATATGTTGGAAAGGACACCTCGATCGCTTTGGATTCCGGTGGAAACCCGCATATAAGTTACATGAGAGAGATAGATGGCGGTCTAAAGTACGCGAAATGGTCAGGCACCGCTTGGGTTATTCAGGTTGTTGACGCCTCGCACAGTGTAGGGATGTTTAGCTCTATTGCCTTAGATAAAGCTGGAAATCCGCATATTAGCTACTTCGATCTTGCTAACGGCGATTTGAAGTATGCTGAATGGAATGGGTCAGCATGGGATATTCAAACCGTAGACTCGCCCGGATATGCTGGTTCAGAGGGCTCGATCGCTTTGGATTCGCTTGGTCATCCCCATATCAGCTATCGTGCTGGCGAGCCAGGTTACAGTTTTCTGAAATATGCCTATTGGAACTCGTCGTCATGGGTCATTGGAACAGTCGAGTCAGGGGACGTGGTTAGCGATACATCTATTGCCCTTGACAGCCAAGACAGCCCACACATTAGCTATTATGACTTATCCAGCAATCATTTGAAATACGTAGAGAAGTCGGGTTCAGATTGGATTATCCAAACGGTGGATTCAACCGGTAAGGTTGGAGCCTATGATTCACTTGCCTTGGACTCTAACGATAATCCTCACATAAGCTATTGCGATATGACTAATGGTTTCTTTAATTATGCCCTAAAATACGCTCAAAAGGTTGGTTCTTCTTGGGAAACCCAGACTGTGGATGCCGGCAGCGGCGCCGGAAGATATACGTCATTAGCGATAGATTCCCAGAATAACCCCAATATCAGTTACTATAATGAAACAGGAGCATATCTGAAGTATGCCAGCATAGAATCTCCAGGCCCTCGTGCTGTTAGCGAGGTTAAAGATGGGTTGCAGCTTGTTTTGACACTTGAGCGAACCCAGTACGAATTAGGAGCACACGTCCCCGTAACCCTTGCTCTCACAAATGTAAGCAACCAAACTGTAGATTACGCTAATGAACTGGAAAAATCAGCTTTTGACTTCAGAGTATACAACAGCGAAAACACCGTGGTTTACACGTGGACAATGGGAGCCTTCGCCTTTTACAACTTTTCCGCGCCCTTGGCTCCAAACACAAGCTACACAGCAACTCTTAATTGGCAAGGAGCAAGCAACTTTGGATATCCTGAAGTTTCTGCAGGCAAATATTACATCATAGGCGATATCATTAACGCGCGTGGAGAACCAGCCCTTTTCAAAACAGCCCCTCTTAACTTCACTATTATCTCAAACCAACAACCAACAGTATCCATTTCACCAAGTCCAGTCCCAACAGCCACATCTTCCCCAATAATAGAACCTTCTTCTTCACCTGAACCCCAATCAGGTTTCTTAGGTACAAGTATGCCAATGGAATATGGCTATGCCATCATAGCTGTCTTAGTCATAGTTGCTGTAGCTGGATTGAGTTTGGCTTACTTCAAGAGAGTTAGGAAATGAGAAAGTGAAGAAACGGGGTAGCAGCATGAATATTCGTGGGAAACTTAAGGAGACTGGTTGCAGCGAAAAGCGATTCAAGAAATACTGAACTATTAAGGTTCTGAACAGTCACCGGAGTCTGCCTCCTGAGGCGCCTGTTGCTCAGAGAAGCTTAGAGAAGTCATCGTACACTCTTCTTCTATGTCCGACGAAAAGCACTGTAACTTGATTTTGTTCGGAGTCAATTTCATAGATAGCTCGATAATCGCCTGATCGGATGCTCCAAAAATCTGAAGGATGCACCGGTTTTCCCAGTTTCCATGGATCCTCTGCAAGTTCGGCAAGAGCCTTTTTCATTCTTTGTTTGTTTATTTCATCGAGTTTTCTTAGGGCTTTCGCTGCACTTGGATGGAGCAAAATTTTGAAAACCAAAAAAGTCTATGCTTCCTTTAATGGAACCAATTTTTCAGGATGCTTCTTGGCATCTTCACTGCGCTTATGGAGGAGGTCGAAGAATTTGCGTGTTCTCTCACGTTCCTCATATAGGCTTATGATGGTTTTAATAGCGTCGCTGCGGCTTTTGAATCGCCCTTCGGAAACCCAGATGTCGATTTCTTCAATCATCTTCTCAGGTAATCTTAACTGAACTTGAGCCATCAAATCACTGTAAACAATAGTGTTTACAATCAACACTTAAACATTTTGTCATTTAACGCGCATGGTGTACTTTTTCCACAATAATGCAGATTATAGCGCTAAAGATTCCATAACGGCGCTACAGTTAACCTCAAGAAACAAAGAAAAAGGTTAAGTCAAGAAAGTTTGACACAAGATTTCTTGACAAGAACCCCTTTAAACAGACAAAACGTATGATATACTGATGGCTATGAGCAAGAAGACTGGAAAATAATCCACCAAAGAGTATGAGTCTTTGAGTTAATCTAAGCAACTTAACACAAGTAAAACATATTGTCTCAATAAGCAGTCTAGGATGTGCCCTTCTACATCCAGAATGATAATTATTATGCTCCAAAAAGTTACTATCCCAAGACCAATCTGACAGCGGTTGTCTTCCGGGCTGGTGAAAAGAATGCTCCTTTTATTTCAATAATGTCAATTCAAAACAAAACCTATGAAACGAAAGATTTGCTAATTGAGTCATTGTTTAGTTTTGTGGGTTATTAGTGTCCAACTAGGCCGCAAGCGACAAAATGGTTCCGTGAAACTTCGACCAACTCGGGTTCTCGTTCGGCGCAAATCTCTTCCGAATAACGACATCTAGTATGAAAACGGCACCCTGAGGGAATATTGATAGCTGAAGGAACATCGCCTACGAGCTCAGTGGCCTTTCGCTTTCGATCAGGATCAGGCACGGGAATCGCAGCCAACAAAGCCTTAGTATAGGGATGAATGGGATGCGAGAATATGGCGTCTCTATCGCCAATCTCCACTATTCTACCAAGATACATAATGGCTATTCGGTCAGAGATGTATTTGGCAATAGCCAAGTCATGCGTTATGAACAGGTAAGTTAGCCCGAAGTCCCTGCGCAGGTTCATCATTAAATCAATAATTGCAGTCCGGAGAGAGACGTCAATCATGGAGACTGGCTCATCGGCTACGATGAACTCTGGCTGCAGTACTAGTGACCTTGCCAACGCCGCTCGCTGCCTTTGACCCCCACTCATTTGGTGCGGAAACAGGTCTACAAACTTCTCCGGTGGAGACAAGCCTACACGCTCCAAGACTTCCAAAACCTTTCTTCGTTTTTCAGCACCTTTCGCCAAGTCGTGTACCATCAAAGGATGGCCTACAGCTTCCCCGATCTTCATCCGGGGATTGAACGAAGCGTATGGATCTTGAAAGATCATTTGCATCTTTTGTCTCAAAGTTCGCAGTTCTTCGCCTTTCAAAGTTGTGATTTCTTCTCCGTTAAAGAAAATCTTGCCTCCGGTTGGGGCGGCTAGCCTTAGTACCAGTTTTCCCGTGGTGGTTTTTCCGCAGCCGCTTTCGCCAGCTAATGTGAAAATTTCCCCCTTACGGACGCTGAAACTCACATCGTCAACAGCTTTCACGAAATGCCTGTTAGCAGTCATTATTTTTTCTAGAAAACTCTTCTCAACAGGAAAATACTTCTTTAGATGCTCGACCTTTAGAATCTCTGGTTGATCTAAGGTCACTGCTTGTTCCCCCGTGATTTGTCATAGAGGAAGCAACGAACAAGATGCCCCTCTTCGGTTTCGTAAAGGGCAGGGTCTTCTCTCGGACATCTGTCAAAGGCGTAGGTGCAACGAGGCCAAAAACGGCATCCACCAGGCAAGTTAAGCAAGTCAGGAGGACCGCCAGCGATAGTTTCTAGTTTCTGATCAGCAAGCTCAATGTTTGGAATAGATTTAAGCAATCCTTTCGTGTATGGATGCTGAGGCTCTCCGTACAGAACACTGCTTTTCGCATATTCAACCATCTGACCAGCATACATAACCAGAATTCTTTCACTTCGTTCAAGCACGACACTTAGGTCATGAGTAATCAAGATTAGTGCCATTCCGTATGAGTCACGCAAACTGACAAGCAAATCTAGTATCTTCGCCTGAACAATTACGTCCAGAGCAGTGGTCGGTTCATCTGCAACAACCACGCTGGGATTCAGTGCAATCGCCAAGGCAATCATAACCCTCTGACGCATCCCGCCGCTGAGCTGATGCGGATAATCGCTTACTCGTTCGGGCGGAATTCCCACGTCCTTAAGCAGTTTCGCAGCACGTTCTAATGCTTCCTTCTTCGTGACTTTGGGCTGGTGCGTGCGGATCATCTCGACGAAGTGATCTCCGATTTTCTTAACGGGATTCAGAGAAGTCATTGGATCTTGGAAGACGTAGCAAACACCGGTTCCTCTGAGATCACGCAAGTCTTTCTTCTTAAGTTTCAGAACCTCTTTTCCCGAAAGGAACACAGTTCCTTTAAGTATTTTGCCTGGAAACGGAACCAAACCGATAAGGGAAAGCCCCAAAGTGGATTTACCAGATCCAGATTCTCCCACAACGCCGAGCGTTTCAGCCTTTTTGAGAGAAAAGGACACATCTTCAACAGCGTGGATAGTGCCTTTTTGAACCTTATAAACTACGGTTAAGCCGGCAACAGAAAGCAATGGTTCTGCCATTACTTCTCCTCTCCCTGCTCTAGCCGCGGATTTAGAAGTTCACTTAAGCCCTCCCCCATCAGAGTGAAACCTAACGCCAAGAGAATTATCATAGTCCCTGCAAAAGTTATGACCCACCAGTTGCCGCTAGGTAGAAGCTTTCTTCCATTTGTGAGATCCCACCCCCAGTCAGGAACATTTGCAGGAAGCCCTAGCCCGATGAAAGTTAACCCCGCAGCTGTAAGGATGGCATCAGCAAAATTGACTGTTGCGACGACGACGACCGAAGGCAAAACGTTCGGAAAAATGTAGCGTCTAAGGATTGTGCGGCGTTTTGCGCCAATAGAATTGGCGGCTTCAACATATGGTAACTCTTTGATGCTAAGAACCTGGCTACGGATTACTCTAAAATAGGATGGAACATAAACCACAGCTATGGAAAGTGCCATATTTATGACACCTCTGCCAAGAACCAAAGAAAATGCAATAGCCAGAATAATTCCTGGAAATGCGTACACGCTGTCCATAATTAAACTGAAAAACTTGTCTACAATTCCTCCAGTTTGAGAGGAAAACAAACCCAATGGGACCCCTATTAGTAAACAAATAGCGACTGAAACCAGAGCAACTTGAAGCATTACTCCTCCGCCTGCAATAATTCTGCTAAGCATGTCCCTGCCCAGGTTATCCGTACCGAGAGGAAACTGCGAATTCGGAGCCGTCAACGGTATTCCAACGTTAATCTTGCTTGGGCTATATGGTGTAATCCAAGGCGAAAGCAAAGTCATCACGACAATTGAAGCAGTTAGGATTGCCCCCAGAATTACGAGTTTTCCCGCTAAGCCTCGTCGTTTTGCAAGCGACCCCAGCCCTGGAATTATTTTCGCAAGCATGCTTTTGTTGACTATGTCTTTTCTCATTCACAGCACCTCACAGGCGGATTCTCGGGTCCAAATAGGCATAGAGCAAGTCTACTACCAAGCTGACAATCGAAACAAAGAGACCAAAAACAACAACGGCTCCCTGAATTGCGGTGTAGTCGCGGAAGTTTATGCGATCAACAAGATATCGTCCTAAACCCGGCCAAGAGAAAGTCGTTTCAGTCAATACAGCACCCCCAAGAAGCAATGCAAACTCAAGTCCCATCATAGTAAGAATAGGCAGAAACGCATTCCTGAAAGCATACCCATAAGTCACATTACGATCTTTTAGTCCGCGAGCTTTGGCCGCAGTGACGAAGTCAAGTCGCATTGTGTCAAACATGTTACTTCTTGTGAGCCGGATGAAGACGCCGCAGAGGACCAAACCCAAGGCAAGCGAAGGCAATAGGAGATATTTTATCGTGGTCCCAAACTTGAAGATGTTTCCCTCAAGCAAACTATCAACTGTGAAAAGACCAGTGGACACGTGAATTCCTCCACTGGACATAGAATACCAACTGATAACCCCAGAAAGAAGTGAACCTGCTGCAAAAAAAGCGAGAGAAAAAAGGATCGCTCTTCGCCCAAACTTCTTATGCTTTGCCTTTGCTGCAGTAAGGTAAACAGACACAAGAAGCAAACCGACCAGCAGTGGTGCCACGAAATAAGCAACAAAACTATTCGAGTTAGCATTAAGCGCCAAGTTCAATCCGCGGGGGTTCATTCCAGGTGCAACTCTTCCGCCAGTCGGGAGCCAGCGGAGCCACACCCCGAAAACAAGTTGCAGTATCATGCCCAGAAAGAATACAGGAATTGCATACGTTACTATCCCGAAAACCCTTATTACATGGTCTTTTGGCTTGTTGTACGATTTTGAGGCTTCAACGCCAAGAAATATTCCAATTATGCCTGCAATCAGCATGGCACAAATGGCCAATTCAAGGGTTGCTGGAAAAGCTGAGAAAATTTGTTGACCCACAGACGAGTAGTCCTGCATTGATTTGCCTAAGTCTCCCCTAAAAAGACCAAAAACATAGTCGAAATATTGCGCCCAAAGTGGCTTGTTCAATCCAAGCTGAACCCGCATTGCTTCGATGGTCGCCGGAGTTGCCATTTTCTCAAAGTGCATTTGCACCGGGTCCCCTGGTAGAACACGCATTACTATGAAAACGGTAGTGAGAAGGATCAGTATCATGGGTATTGTGAGCAGAATTCGCGTGATTACGTATGTCCTAAGAGTCATTTAACTCACAAATTGTGTAGACTTTATATAAAGAAAAAAAATGGATGGTTGGATTATGTTTGCTATTTTTGAATGTCCCCTTTATGATCCAGTTGCGTAGACAAGCCAGTTTCGCCATTGTTGAGTTATGTCGAGATATACGCCCTGCACGTTGGTTTTGGTGACAGCAAATGCACTGCTTTGGTAAAGCGGGATAAGTGGGCAGTCTGCGACAATTAGGTCATTTATTTGACCGTAGATTCCCTGCCGAATTGCTACACTGGTATTTCCTCGAGCATTGGCAACGAGAGCATCCATTGTTGAGCTGTTGTAGTTAATGTGGAGCCACGATCCTCCTGTGGATTGAACAAACGGATAGATGTAGTCGTCTGGGTCAATGTAATCTGGGTACCAACCCATAATGTAGGCTTGCATTGTTTCTTGCGTGCGAGCGGTTCTGTACCCTGCCCAGTCAAGGCTTTGCAGGTTAACAGTTATTACACCGCTTGCTTGCAGAGAGTCTTGAATCACCAGTGCTTGTTCAGCGCTTGACGGATAGTGTCCTGAAGATTCGTACCACAGATCAAATGTCAGCTTGTTGTTGGCGTTGTACCCTAACGATGCCAAAAGCTCCTTTGTAAGGGTGTAGTTCGGAGCACCAAAGGACTGGAACGCATCGGTGTGCCCAAACATTCCAAGGGGTATCATGCTGTAGAGTTCTTGTGCTTGTCCTTGGAAGACAGTTTGAACGAGTGCGGTTCGATTCAATGCTGAAGCAATGGCTTGCCTGACTGTTACATCGTTGAATGGAGCATATTTTTCTTGCATACAGAAGTATTGGATGAAAGCTCCAGTGCCCGTCCAAACTTTGAGATTAGAGCTATGTTGCATGTTTATTATGTCCGTGGTAGCCAACTGCCTGAAGGCAACGTCAACGTCTCCTGACTGAATTGCTAGTGCCAGGGAGGATTGGTCGGCGTACATCTTTATGTTGATATTCTTGGTTTTGGGGTAGCCTCCGCTTGCGTTCCAATAGTTCGGGTTAGCTTGAAGTTGAATTTCACTATCCTTCCCCGCGGTTCTGGTCCAGCTCTTGAGCGTGTAAGGTCCTAGTCCCATAGGGTTACTGCCTCTGGGATCACTGTCTCTGTACACTACGACGTCGTTTACGCTCCATGTTGCTCCTGCTTCAGGAGCGTATTGAGGATCGACAATACATGACGCTTGAGAAGCCATCAGAGAGAGAAAAGCAGCGAACGGAATTTTCAAATTAAACTCGACAACAAATGGCGATATCACAGTCACATTGCTGATTATGTCACCGTAACCTATGCCCACGAAAGGCCCGTCTGGATCAGCGATTTGAATGTTTCGATCAAAAGTGTATTTTACCGCATCTGCAGTAAATTCTGAGCCATTGTCAAAGTGCACTCCCTGTCTAAGGTTGAACGTCCATCTCAAACCGTCGTCGGAGACTGACCAAGAGGTTGCAAGTGATGCAATAATTTGGTCGGTTCCAGCTTGGTATTCAACGAGGGGGCATCCCAAAGACTGGATTATTTCCCATCCAAAGAAGTCATATGCTCGAGCTGGGTCAAGGCATGTCTCGACTGAGTCTGTTGTCCCCATAACCAACGTTTCCTTCACCGTTGAAGGTGACGCTGTTGGCGATAGAGATGCCGATGGTGTCGGAGTTGGCGAAGTTGGTTGTTGCGTTGTGCTGTAGTAGTATCCTGCTGCAACGCCTGCAATTATTATCACAAGTATTATGGCAACAATTGCAATCATTTTGCTAACGGCTTTCACATCTTTTGTGTTCAAATGTTTCACCGTAGCAATATGGTTTCAGTTAAATTGCATATAAGATTTTGGTAGACTCTATTCTCCCCGGTCAATATGGGAACAAATCCTACGTATTCGAACTCTTTTGGACTAAAACGATGCATGTTACGTTGCCGCACAGACAAGTCAAAAACTGAGAACATACGGCGTTTGCCGAAAATTTATAGCTAAAGCACAAGATGAATTTTGAGGAAGACGAACACGAATCAATTTTCTTTTTCGGCAAAGTAAATAGTTCCCTGGAACCCAAAGAAAAAAATAAGATTGGCTTAGGCTTGGCTCAAGCGATTTTCTCGGAGAGTTGTGCTTCCTGAGGGAGTGCTTCTTTCTTACTGCTTTCTTTTCCAGACCGCATTGATATGAACGCAGTTGCCAACGAGACCACCGCAAGAAATAGATAAGGTAGCATGGCTGACAAGATTTCAAATTGGACGTAGCTCGTTGGAGCAAGCGGGCTAACAATCTGCAGGAGCTTGAGTGTCAAAAATGCTGAGATGACGGCGAATATCATTGAAGCGATTCCGAAAACGGTGGCCAAATTGCTAATAATTTTCATTTTTCTCAGAGGTAGACACCTATACTGCTCCGTAATGTGCGCCGTCCCCTTTTAAGCTATATATTTATGCGCTGCGGCTCAACTACGAAGATCAGGAGTCAACTCTACTTCCCCAACATCTTAAATTGCCTGCTGAGTGCCTATTCACCTAAAGATCTTGTGAATTGGGCAAGTACACTGCGAATTTTGTGCCTTTGCCCACTTCGCTTTCAAAAGTCACCGAACCGTTCTGTGCCTCAGTCATGCGTTTCACCACGGCTAACCCAAACCCCTGCCCCTTAGATTTCGTGGTAAACAATGGCGTGAACACCTTGGACTTGGCCGATTCAGGGATTCCCGTGCCGGTGTCCTCAACTGTTATAACTGTGCCGTCAGCGTCACGGAAAGCCCTGACAGAAAGCTTCCCACCATCAGGCATTGCTTGAATGGCGTTCATCACCAAGTTGCCCAAAATACGCTTCAAGAAGTCAGGATCAGCAACAATCTTCTTAGCATCATCTTCTACACGGCTATAAACTTTGATTGATTTAGGAACAATGTCCTTCCTTAGGCAACCATGAATGAGTCTTTTCAAGTCAACCTCTTTAGGGATTGCTTTTATTGGTCTAGCGTAGTCTTGGAGGTCAGCCACAATCTTGTTAATGTATTCAACATTTTCGCTTATGGCTTGGGCAGACTCTATTGCAGATTGCCTGCTTTCTTTGCCAGGTATTTCCTTAACTTCGTCTTTTAGCAGGTATACGTCGCCAACAATGGCCTGTAAAGGATTTCTAATATCGTGTCCTACCATGCCCGCCGTTGCACCTATGGCAGCCAAGCGCTCAGCGTCCTTCAATTGGCGTGCTCGTTCTTCAGCGAGTTTTTCCGCTTTCCTGAGTTCCCTAACATCTCTAGCCGCTGCAAAAACGCCCTGTGGATCGCCTGCCTCATTCTTGTAGATGACAGCGTTGTATAAGACGTCAATGACTTCTCCAGTTTTGCACTTAATGGCCAGCGGATAGTCCCTTACCCAGCCTTTCGTGAATACTTTTTTGTACCCTTCCCTAGCCTTTTCAGGGTCCGTAAAGTAGTCTGAAAAATCACTACCAATCAATTCTTCTCTGGAGCAACCTGTAGCCAGTTCCGTGGCACTGTTAACGTCCGTAATTTTGCCTTCAACATTTATCGTAACCAAGGGATCAAGACTGGCCTCAATAAGGCTTCGAGCATACATGGCCAAAGATCTGAGCTTCTTAGTCCGCTCATCAACAAGCGCTTCCAAACTGTCAGAGTATTGTCTACCCATGTCCTCAGCCTCTTTGCGTTCGGTTATATCGCGAACAAAACCATCGCGATAAAGAGGCTTACCATCCTTATCGCGTGTGATCACTATCTGATTGGACCACCAGATGTACTTGCCGTTTTTGCTCTTGAAACGGTATTCCGAAATCCCTTTTCCATTCTCATTGATACGGGCTAACTCTGTCTTCAAGATAGCTAAATCATCTGGATGGACAAGTGAGAGAACTTCTGCGTTACTCATGCCCATCAATTCTTCCGGTTCATAGCCTAAAACTGTCTTGCTTGATGGACTCATGTATTCATAATGTTCAGTCTGTACGTTAAATCGATATATAACGTCCAACGAATTGTTCAAAACAGAGCGGAAACGCTGTTCGCTTTCTCGAATCGCCTCTTGTGCTTTCTTGCGTTCTGTTATGTCTTCGAATATCGCAGCAAAATATCCCTTTTTTGGGCTGTATGCGGAAACGGAGTACCCCCTTTTCAAAGGTTCCGCATAGTTTTCAAATTGGGTTGGCTCGCCAGTCAATGCAACCCTTCCATATTTGCCAATCCAGTCTGCAGGATCTTTTTGGATTCCAGGTAAAACTTCCGTTACTTTTTTCCCAATTATATCACGGCGTTTGAGACCCGTCAATTTTTCAAATGCTTCGTTGGCAGCAAGAAAAATGTAGTCAACAGGTTTTCCATTGGTATCAACTGTAATTTGTTGGTATGCAAATCCGTTTAGCATTCTGGCGAATAAGGTCTCAAACTGTTGGCGATCGCTTCTGAAAGTTTCTGTCCAGCCTGCCGACAAATCTGGATCAGATTTTCTGGATCTGACAATGGCAACTATTAGGTAAACGGTGCCAACATATAGGGTTGCTCTGCCCAGCCAAGTTGGTACATCACCGATGGCTTTTACTTCAAAGGCGGTGAAAAGTCCTATGGCAAGAAGCGCAATAGCTAGGGCATATAAGAGAAGGGAAGGCGCTTTCGATTTCGCATATTGTATCGCAAAAATTATGAATGCTACACCGAAAAGAATTGCTGCTGAACCAAGAATTGCCTGACGCAACAATGTTGGTCCGGACGCAGTGAAGAAGGTGGGTAATGAATCTGAGACAGCTAACGCTGAAATTAGACCTACAAAGAGAAGCGAGCCAGAGTATGCTAGCAGCAATGAAACCTTCCTATTTATGGTCGGAGTTCCTTCTTTACCTGTTAAGGAGAGCACGCTGCTGGCTACTTGCAGCGTAGCAGCAACAAGGAGACAAGGGTTCGATAAAGCAACGCTTTGGTTTCCAGAAGAGTTGCTTACCCAGCCAGAGACGATTACGGAAGAACCAAATATTAGGATCGATACGCTTATCAAAAAGATGGTTAATGATCCGTTCTGAAGATAACTTTTTATGGAAATATACAGGATTGCTGCCATTGCTAAAGTCCAAAAAACAACGTTTAAAGTGAAAAGAAGATAGGGCGGGTTAAAGGAGAGTCTATCTGAAAACTGAAAAACCAAGATCAACATGCTGGAAACAGCTAACACGACGACTGGAACGGTAGCGAGTTTTGTTAACTGCATTTGTCAAAATATTGTTTGGAATTAACCTTTAACACTTTCGAGACTCACGCAAAACGACCAGAAATGAGTCATCCAAATCCCGACAGACTATTACTTGTGCCCATAAATGTTTCGCATTTTGTTCAGAGGCAAAATTTATTTCTTTTTCAAAATCATAAACCCGATCTGTGATCAAATTGGTCAAGAATTCGGAAGCAAATAATGGGTGGGCTATCAAAGGTCTGGGGGCAGACGGTCCTGATCCAAACTTGAAAGAGAAAATGATGCTTTTTGGTCAATTCGTGGGTGACTGGGACATTGTTGAAGCCCGATATTGGCAAGCGGACGGGACCGAAGTCAACATGAAGGGCGAGGTTCATTTTGGATGGATTCTTGCCGGGACCGCAATCCAGGATGTTTGGATCGGCTACAACGAGGGCTCCAAAAAGATGATCCTTTTCGGAACAACTATCCGATTCTATGACTCAAAGATCGACGCTTGGCGAAGCACTTGGCTCTCCCCCCTTAAGGGGCTTGTGCAAACCTTCATTGCCAAAAAGATCAATGATGAGATTGTGCTTGAAAGCAAGACCGGCGAAGGTTATCCGGAGAGATGGATATTTTCTGAGATCACATCACGTTCTTTCCGTTGGCACTCCGAGGAAACACATGATAACTGTAAGAGTTGGCTGCTCACTGAGGAAATGCAGATTCGAAAGGTTAACAAAATGAAAACGTAGTTCTTGTTCCCTCAACCGTTCTTTTTCTTCTTAAATTCCTTGTACAGACGCTCCCAAAACTCAAAAATGTACGGACTTTCAGACTCTTTACGCATGCCAACAATGATCTCTTCATTTCCCTCCCACAACGACATGGCGAGGTCTCCCCAAAAATCGAACACGATGTCTGACTCAACCAATTTTCTGGCGACCAAAAGACCAACGCCTTCAAAAAAATTGCCAAGCAGTTTAAGTGCTGTCTGTTCGGGTTTTCCTGCGTACTTCTCAACGTAGTCCTTATAGTCGGTGTATTCGGCTGAACAGACTAAGTTGATAGCTTCTTGAATTTCCTTAGCAGTCAAACCAAACCATGGAGAAAGTCTCAGAATGCTTTCCGTTTGTCTTTCTCGGCGCTGATGCCTAGTTTCAAGCATATAATATACTGCGCCTGCTACAACGCTAGCGGACGCCACTAATACTGAAATAGTTTGAACATCTAGCGCAAGGGACATTCTGGTCACCTACATTCTTCGCTTTCGCCTAATAGCTTTTTTTCGTTTCAACAAAGATATTTGAGTATCCGATTGTTGAATATTTATTGGCTGAATAGACTTTGAGCTTAACTGTTCAGGTTAACCAACTTTCATTCTCTCCAACAAAATCCGAGAATCTAACCAGAATAATTCAGTTGCTATCCGAGTCCCAAGCGGATCTTGACGTTTTTCCAGAATACTGCATGGGCATGCCGGATAAGGGCTTAAGTAAAGGTTTTGTGGAAGAAAATGCCGAACCTATCGAAGGCGAATTCGCTCAAGAAATTATCAAATCAACCAAGAGTCGCAGGTCTTCAGTTGTTTTCACTATGTTTCTTAGAGAGGATAAATCGATTTACAACGTCGCTGTACTAGCAACTGCTGGACGGATAGAGGCTCTCTATCGAAAGATCCATCTTTTTGATGCTTTCGGATACGAGGAATCCGCATTGTTTGCCTTGGGGAAATCGCTCGCTATCGCCACTCTTGGTCCTTTCAAGGTTGGTTTGGCAATTTGTTTCGACTTGAGATTTCCAGAACTTTTCCGTGCCATGGCTTGCAGAGGAGTCAACCTGTTTGTGGTGCCCTCCGGCTGGTATAAGGGTAAACACAAAATTGACCAGTGGAATGTACTCAATAAGGCTCGAGCGCATGAAAACTTGTCATACTTGGTTGCAGCAAATCAGACTTTTCCTAATTTCATAGGTCATAGCTTAGCCGCTTCGCCGATGGGATGCAAAATTGACGAACTTAAGACAGGCCAGACGAATTTCAAGGTTAAGCTTGATTTGCAGGAGGTCCAATCGGCGCGGCGTCTACTGCCAACAGTCCTCTCACCGCAGGGTCTACGTTCAAGTCATTACCAAGACGTTTAGTACATTCTTGATTAGGCGGACTCATCTGTTCATACAGCAATTGGCTGCTGGCCTAGTGCGATGGTGCCTTCCATTTTCCAAATGATTCTTAAACTGCTCCTCTGAACTATTCTTCTAAAGGGATTGTTTATGGCCGCTGGACAATGGGATCTAATTATCGTCGGTGCGGGCGCAGCAGGGTTAGCTGCGGGAATCTACGGGGCTCGAAGCGGGTTGAAAACATTGCTTTTGGAGGAGAAAATCTCCGGAGGCACTGCTTACGAGGCTCCACTCATCGAGAACTATCCCGGCTTTCTTAGTATCCGGGGCTCCGAGCTTGCAGATAAAATGGGCGAGCAATGCCGCAAATCGGGCGCCATTATTCACGAACTTGAAGCCGTAGAAAGTCTTCAGCTTAACGGTCCACGAAAAACTGTGACGACAAATGCCGGAAGTTACGAAACCCCAGCAGTTATTCTTGCTACGGGGTCGTATTATCGGGAGATAAGCGTCCCTGGAGAGCGCGAGTTTCGAGGAAGGGGCGTTAGTTACTGCGGTGTATGCGACGGCCCGCTTTTCAAAGGCAAACATGTTCTTGTAGTTGGCGGAGGCAACTCTGCGTTAACAACAGCACTGTACCTCTCGGGGTTAGCAGCTGAGGTTTCAATAGTTCATCGAAAAGACAAATTCCGTGCAGAAGAGGCCCTTGTTAAGGACGTAATTTCCAGAAAAAACGTAAAAGCACTGTATGCTACCGAAGTCAAGGAGATCATGGGTGAAAAGTTTGTTTCGAAAGTAAAAGTTCTTGAAACTAACAAGGGGCAACATAAGGAAATTAATGTAAGTGCGGTTTTCGTGCAGGCTGGAGAAATTCCAAACAGTCAACTTGCCGTCGATTCAGGGGTGGAAACAGATGATTGCAAATGCATAAAAACGGATGTTTATCAAAGGACGAACCTCCCCGGAGTCTACGCAGCAGGCGACGTCACCAACCATCCGGTGAAGCAAGTCGGCACTGCCGTTGGACAAGGCATCACGGCGGCATTGGAAGCCTACGCCTACATCAAACAACCTTACTATAGGAAATAAAGAGAAAACATTATATCATCCAAACCCTCTTTTCAAAGTTTCATAGCGTTCGTTGGGCTTCATTAGGTTGAAAACCAGCGAAATGTAAGATGGGGTTCACAGAATGAGTGAAAAATGTCTCTCTGTGGTTAACATTAATCAAGACTATTGCAGCCGCTGTTCAACATGCTATTCTATCTGTCCATATGAAGCCATAAAGCGTGATCCTGAGACTGGAAAAGTGGAAATCAGTGCTCAGGAATGTGAAGTCTGCGGAATCTGCTACAGCGCTTGTCCTGCATCAGCGATCGAAATGAACTATTACAATTATGATAACCTAGTAGACTATGTTGAAAAAATGAAAATTAAGGTTAAGAGCGACACATTGGTCCTGATGTGCCGTGGCAACTCCCCTTCCACGGGCGAGGTTCGCCAGATCTTAACCGATCAAGGCGTGGGAGTTGGCGATTACATCCCATTGCGCCTGCCCTGTTCAGGCCGGATTCCAACCGATTTTATTTTCAAAGCAATTGGCACAGGAATAAAGAACATAGTTTCAATCCAGTGCGAGGATCCGTTCTGCCGCTACAAAGAAGGAACAAAGATTAACACGCGCAGAATGAAGCTCAGCGCTGAAGTCCTCCAACAACTTGGATTCGACGAAGACATTCTTAAAGTCATAAAATATTCAAGGAAAGCCATCTACGACACCGAAAAATGCGTAGGCTGTGACAAATGCGTCTTCATCTGCCCCTACGACGCAATTAAAGCAGAGCCAATGGCTACACCAACAATCGATCAAGACGAATGCATGGGCTGCGGCGCATGCGCCCTCGTTTGTCCACACCATGCAATTCAAGTGAAAGGTTTCGAGTTCGACGACGTGCTCAAGCGCTACGGCGAAGCAGCGATCCAACTAAAAGCAAAAAGCAAAACGCCGGCCATACTGTCGTTCATATGCCAGTGGTCAGAGTTTCCAGCCCTTGATAATCCAGAGAACGTTTTCAAAGACAAGAACGTAATGGCTCTGGAAGTTCCATGCTTCAAGTCACTCGACCCCGTACACGTTGTCAATGCTTTGAATTGCGGGTTCGACGGAGTCTTCGCCGTTGTCTGCTCCGAAAAAGACTGCAAACTTCAGGAAGGAAGACAAACAGCTGAGCGCAACTTAACGGTGTTGAAGAACTGTCTGAAGCACATGAACTTGCTTGACCGCTTTGACCTCGTCGAAGTCTCGCCAAGAAGTGAGGGTGACTTCAAAGAAAAGTTTGATGCTTTTTACAAACAAATTGCAGCAATGCCACAACGTGTAATGGTAACCGTGGAGGCGACAAAGAAACGTACAAAATAATAACAAAGAAAGAACTTGCCCCAAAAGAAAAACTGTTTGAAGTTGAAGCTCCAGACATCGCAGCAAAAGCTCAAGCAGGCCAATTTCTAATGGTAATAATCCAAGATACAGGCGAACGCATACCCTTAACCATTTGCGGCATCGACGCAAAGAAAGGCACAGTTTCATTCGCATTCCATGAAGTGGGCAAAACAACTAAAGAGCTAGGTTTGCTCTGCGAGGGTCAATGCATTGAAAACGTGACTGGCCCATTGGGAAACCCGTCCGAAATTAAGAAATTCGGAAAGGTCTTATGCATAGGTGGCAGCATCATGATTGCTCCGCTTCTTCTTCAAGCAAAAGCCATGAGAGAAGCAGGAAATGCAGTAACTACGGTCTTAGGCGCTAGAGGAAAAGAATTCCTAATGATGGAAGACGAAGCCAAAGCCTTAAGCGAGAAAGTCTACATTGCTACTGACGATGGTTCCAAAGGGCACAAAGGGTTAGATTTCCTAAAGGATGTCCTTGCCAAGGAGAAGTTTGACCGATGTGTTGTTATGGGTCCAGTTGTCATGATGAAAAACGTTAGCGAAATCACCAAACCCTACGGCATTCCAACCGTTGTTACCCTAACACCAATAATGATTGATGGTATGGGAATGTGTGGTGTTTGCCGAGTTACTGTAGGCGGAAAAGTGCTTTTCGGATGTGTGGATGGTCCAGAATTTGATGGACACCAAACCAACTTCGATGAGCTCATTTTGCGTCAACGTATGTTCCTTCCGGAAGAACGTCTCGATTCAGTACTGTGGGAACTAGGAGGTTGCCAATGTGGCAGAAGCAAAGCCTAAACCTAAAATTAAGAAAGAAGCCATAGAAATGCGAAAGCAAGAACCCAAAGTTCGAGCAAAAAACTTCAACGAAGTTGCTTTGGGCTACTCAAAAGAGGAAGCCTTAGAGGAAGCAAGCAGATGCCTGCAATGCGTGAAACCTCAATGCATAGAAGGCTGTCCAGTAAGCGTTCCGATTCCTCAATTCATAAAGTGCATGCGCGAAGAAAAATATGCTGAAGGCATCAAAGTCATCAAAACAAAAAATGCGTTGCCAGCCGTCTGCGGACGAGTTTGTCCTCAAGAAGAACAGTGTCAGGCAAAATGTGTCATGGGTAAAATTGGTCAAGCTGTCAGCATAGGACGACTCGAGCGTTACTTGGCTGATTGGGAACGCGATAATGGTGCGACTGCTCCTGAAAAAGCTCCGTCAACAGGCAAAAAGGTTGCAGTTGTCGGTGCTGGACCCGCAGGCTTAACAGTCGCTGCGGACTTGGCGAAAAGAGGTCACCAAGTTACCCAGTTCGAAGCTCTGCATCTACCAGGCGGCGTCTTGGTTTACGGCATCCCAGAATTCCGTCTGCCCAAAGCCATAGTCAGAAACGAGGTTAACTACATAAAAACCCTTGGAGTAGACCTTCGTTTAGGCAACTTAATTGGAAGAATACACACGATTCCTGAACTCATGAAAGAAGGCTATGCCGCCGTTTTCATCGGAAGTGGCGCAGGCTTGCCAGAATTCATGGGACTGCCAGGTGAAAATCTTGGCGGCGTTTACTCCGCGAACGAGTACCTGATCCGGATAAACCTTATGAAGGCATACGATTTCCCAGATCACGACACACCCATACGGGTAGGAAAGCATGTTGTGGTCATCGGTGGAGGCAACGTAGCAATGGACTGCGCAAGGTCCTCGATGCGTCTAGGCGCTGAGGTTTGCTTAGTGTACCGTCGCTCACGCGATGAATTGCCCGCACGAAAAGAGGAAGTCGAAAATGCAGAAGAAGAAGGCCTAGTGTGCAAGTTCCTTGCAGCACCATTACGCTTTAATGGTGACGAAAAAGGTTGGGTCAAATCGATGGATTGCATATGCATGGAGCTGGGTCCAGCTGACGCTTCAGGCAGGCGTAGGCCGGTTCCGATCAAAGGTTCAGAGTTCACGATGGAGACTGATACAGTCATTATAGCCATCGGACAGACACCAAACCCAATAATTCAAAGGACCACGACAGGCTTGGTTGCAGATCCAAGGCACGGTACTATCCCTGTGGACGCTAACGGGAAAACAAACCTCGAAGGGGTGTATGCCGGAGGAGACGTGGCTACTGGTGCAGCGACGGTAATTAGCGCAATGGGTGCCGGAAAGAGAGCAGCGCAAGCGATGCATGAATACCTAATGAGCAAGAAATAAGCTTCCTACTTGGAAACTCATTCTTTTCTTTCTTGACTTTTCCTTCTAAAGCAAAGTTCATATCCATTGGTTGTTTTGTTTCAAATAGGTTCCAGATGAAGGATGGTTAACTGATTTGCTGAAGGTTCTTGTGCTTTATTACAGCCGAACTGGAAATACTGAAAAGATGGCTCAAGCCGTGGTTGAAGGCGCAAGAAGCGCTGGAAACCTTTACGTCGAATTAAGCTATTATGTTGAGCCAGAGGATCTTGTTCAATTTGACGCAATCATCGTTGGAACACCAACATACAATCATAGTGTGCCTGCTGACATAACGAAAATTTTTGAGGATGCATCAATAAAGGGCTTAAGCCTCCGCGGAAAAGTGGGTGCAGCCTTTGGTTCTTACGGCTGGAGCGGCGAAGCTCCAAAGAGTGTGATTGAGATTATGAAAAACAAGTTTGAGATGAATGTGACTGAGCCGCCGCTGCTTGCAAATTACGTTCCCGACCAAGTCAAGTTGGCAACTTGCAAAGACCTTGGAAGACGCATCTCCGAAAGCCTTATCCAACCACAATAGCTTCTTTCATACCGAGGACGAAGAGATGAGCTCGAAAGACAAACTTATAGAATTTATGAAACACCAAATAACGATTGAAAAGGAAATCGTGAGCTCACTGAACATAGGCTTAGCAGATGTGCATAATCCTCCAGTTAAAGGTGTCCTGAAGGGCATTTCCTTAGACTCAGTGAAACATGCCGAGTTGTATTCTGCGGCTATCACGCTCTTGACTAATCCGTCGAAAGCACTGACGCAAGAAAACTTGGATGAACAGCGGGAACTTGTTGAAAAACACATAAAAATGGAATCTGAATTGATCCAGAAACTAGAGAAGATGCTGCCATCTATCGAGAACAACAAAGTTCGGTTCCTTCTTGATTCCATCCTGACTGACGAGCGACGGCACCATGCCATGCTCAAGATTGTGTTGGACATAATCGTTAAGGGAGAAACCATGACTGAAGATGACTGGTGGGAATTGTTGTGGAAGAATGTTCCGTTTCACGGAGCGCCTGGCGGATAACCCTCGTATTACCTTGCGGCAATTAATGAGATTTGCAGTTTCTGGTTTCTCAGTTGTTTTCGTTTCCTTTTAGGAATTGTTGCGAGGAAAGGAGAGTCTCCTCGACAAGATTGTTGAGGTCGATTAGTAGATTCGCGAGCTTTTCTCCTTTGGCCGTTAAACTGTAAGTTTTGGGCGTTCTTCTCGTAAAAACTAGCTTCTTTCCTTTTAGTCTTCTGAGATATTTGTAAGTTCTTCTTATCGAGAGTTCGGTTTTTTGGGCAAGTTTCTTGGCGGATACTCCGTTGTTGGCTATCTGGCTGTATACTTTACTTTCTGTTGGTGAAAGGTCTTCTTTTTCGGGGTTTCGTTTTGAGGGAAAGAAGAAAATGTAGTCCTTGTCTTTGGGCGTCTCTATCAACTCGCTCGTTTTTAATCTTCTTAGTATTCGGGAGACTATTTTTTTGGATACTAAGCCATTCATGTCTTCGAAAGTCTTGGGACCGACTAGTAGACCTTTTAGGATTGTCTCCTCGTGGCATTCGGAGTGCATGGGGAGGAAGTTTACAATTTCAACATAGTCTTCTATGAGGTTTGTGAGTCTACCTCCGAATGTTGTGGCAGAATATTGTTCTTGAGCTTCTTCAGCGAGTCCAACTTTGAGGAGCGGTCGTAAATATTCTTCTGTTATGGTATCTTGGCTGTGCATGTGGCCTGTCTTCTTTAGTTCTTGTTGGATCTTGCTTACAGAGTAATGGTTCTTAGTAATTGTCTGCAATATGTGTAGCCTTGTGTCATTTTTTAATACGTTCATGAGGTCTTTCATGAAATTGGGATTTTCCATGGTTTCGTTTAGTCTTCTGAGTTCATTCTTGAGTTTCCATGTTTTGCATCTGGAAATGCATTCCAGGGGAGTTACTGGCTTGCATTTTTTGCACTGTTGATCTAAAGCAATGAGAACTTCTGCGTAATCACTTAATTTTGCGGTCTTGTCTTGATTGGTTGTGGTTTCTTGTGCTTTCATTGTATCTTTCTTCCGTTTCGGCGCATGTCTTAGCGGGATGAAGGCGGTTTGGGGATTGGATGTAGAACTGAAACCCGTATTGACATACGTCATAATAGTATGACTTACGTCATCTTTATATTGATTTTCCCAGATAGATGCAATATCCGGTGGAAGATTGCTCATACCCTGCGAGGTCGCTACAAAAACAGTTTTGCCTTCCATAAGAGCCCTAATGGCAAAAACATTAATGGAAAAGCACCAAATGAAGGAAAAACAAACCGCCGCACTCTTAGGAATATCCCAATCCGCAATAAGCAAATACTCACACAAAGTAAGAGGAACTGCCCTTCCAATAGAGAGCGCGAAGGAAATCCAACAAATAGTCGACCAAATGCTAAACCTGCTCATTCATGAACCCAACAAGAAAACCGAGGTAATGCGCCTATTTTGCCAAGCTTGCACATCAATACGTGAGCACGGGCTCATGTGCCCTTTTTGCCAAGCTCACACCCCAGAGGCGGACACCAAAGACTGTGATTTCTGCACTTCTTCCATGCCTTCCAAACCTGAAACAGGCCAATAAAAAACTTATTAGATTGTTGTTACTTGACTTTTCCGGCGACCCTGCTTGGTCCAGTTTGACGAAAACAGAGTCCTAGACACAATTGAGAAAGTAACGAAAAGCGTTGTCAACATAAGCACCGTTAAGCTCATGCACAACTTCTTCTACCAGACCGTTCCAGTAGGAGGAATGGGGTCAGGCACGATAATTGATGCTACTAAGGGTCTAGTGTTGACCAATAATCACGTCGTTGGCGGTGCAGAGAAAATCAACGTGACACTTTGGAACAGTGAAGTCTTGCAGGGAACCATTGAAGGTTACTGCGCTGCTGAAGACATCGCGGTTGTGAGAGTTAAGGGAAAAGACCTACAGCAAGCTGAATTCGGCGACTCCGATAATATTCGAGTGGGGCAAAGAGTCTACGCAATAGGGAACCCTTTTGGTCTTGCAGGTGGGCCTTCAGTTACTTCTGGAGTAATAAGCGCTGTAAAAAGAACAATTCAATCTGAACGTGGATTAATAGAAAATCTTGTCCAGACTGACGCTTCAATTAATCCTGGAAACAGTGGGGGACCACTCGTGGACATGGAAGGCAAAGTAATCGCCATTAACACTGCTATAATTCCTTACGCTCAAGGAATCGGGTTTGCAATACCGATTAACTCAGCCAAGTCATGCACGTTAAGTCTGACCACACCAGCATTCCGTAGACCATGGCTTGGGGTTATCGGTCTGACAATCAACGCTGACATCGCGCGCTACTATGGATTACCCGTTAATCGAGGGGTTCTTGTAACCAACGTTGCAGAGGGGAGCCCCGCTGAAGACGCGGGTATGTTGGACGGAGACGTGATACTGGAAGTTGACAATTCAGAGATCCTTGGCATCGAAGAACTTGTGAACGAAATCCGTAGAAGAAAGGTTGGCGACCAAGTACGAATCTTCGGTCTAAGGAATAGCCAAGAACAGTTCTTCGAACTTGTTCTCAGTCAAATGCCTTAAGCGTCTCCAGACCTTTAAGTCCGACTTTAGCAGGTTATACATGAAGGAGTCTAAGTGGAAGACGAACAACTGAGACAAATTTTCTCGGAAAGCAGAACGATTGCCGTTGTCGGTCTTTCGAGGGAGACCGAAAAGGCCAGTTTTAAAGTTAGTTTGTACCTGAAAGAGCATGGCTTTCGAATAATCCCAGTCAATCCGTTTGCTGATGAGGTTCTGGGGGAGAAAAGCTACGCAAGTTTAATGGAGATTCCAGCTGACCTTCAAAGGACAATTGACATCGTTGACATTTTTAGACCTTCAAGCGAAGTTAGATCTCTTGTTGAGCAAGTGATCGAACTGAAAAAGACTCTTGGAGTTCCAACCGTTGTCTGGATGCAACTTGGCATTAAGAACGTAGAAGCGGAGGAAATGGCTAAACGTGCAGGGTTGACAGTCATTATGGATAAATGCATGATGATTGAGCACAGCCGCCTGTGTTGACTTCTGCAACGTTCTAGATTGCACCTTGTTTCACAACGGATTGCTTTTTCGGTTGAAGAGTTAACTTCTCGGCGGAACTATCAGAACCGAACACTGCGCACTATGACTCACGTCGTCGCTCACGCTGCCTAAAAGGAACCTTTCAGCCGTTCCGAGTCCTCGACTGCCAAGCACGATCAGATCAAATTTTCCTTCATTTGCCATATCAGATATTACGTTTGAAGGTGTCCCATATTCCACTCTCTTCGCAGTTTCGAGGTTTTCTTCTTCAATTGCGTTCAAAGTTGCAGCTAGAACAAGTTCCCCGATTTCCTCTGCTGTTTTGGGAGAAATGTTCTGCACGAGTCCTTCTTGTACATTCAGAATTGTGATCTTAGCGTCAAGCTTTGCCGCCAGTTTAGCCGCAAAAGACAAAGCTTCGATGGAATGCTCTGAACCGTCCGTGCACACCAAGAAGTTGGAAAGCAAGCTGATTTTCTTTGCGATTAGGATAGGCAGATGAATGTGCCGTTCGACCTTTTTGGTTACACTACCGAGTTTGCAGAGGTCCGTTTCATGTTCACCGCAAGCACCCATGATTACCAAGCCGAATTTAGGAGTTGCATTTTCAAGAATGGTCACAGCAGGGTCGCCTCTGCCGATTAAGACGTTGCTTGGAACGTTTTCTTCATTGAAAAAAGAGCTTGCTTTGCTAAGAATCGATTCTGAACGTTTCTCTTCGCTGAAAACTACTTCGCCTCCCACGCTTTGAGAATACTCATAGACTGTGCGAAACTCAGGAATTACGTGGAGAATGGTTACGGTTGCCCCTGTCTTCCTTGCTACGTACGCCGCAGTTTCTTGGGCCATTAAGCTAGATAAGCTATTGTCAATTGGAACAAGAATTCTTTGCAGGAAAACCTCAGCCATATGATTATTCCTTTCAGGCACTAATTTGTTCCTTGAGCTGAGGATTTAAACGTAATCATCATAGTAGATACCAACATCTGTTACAGGATTGTTCTTAACGTAATAATTGTTTGATATATTTCTACAGATGTTTGAAACAAAAAAATGAGGTATGCGTCCTGATAAGAACGCGACGGAGCAAAATGGTACTTTCTTAATTGTCTTGTTTCCAAAAGAGCGGCAAGATAATCTTTACTGGGCTATTCTATTTTCGCTAGTGCCCGTTCAAGTTCTTCGTAGTTAGGTTCAACTGTTGGGTCTTCCGATATCCAAAGGTATAGAACTGTGCCTTGTTTGTCCAGTATGAAAATGGAGCGTTTGGCGACTGAATATCCCTTTAGACCTGCGAAGTCGGGGTTTTCAATGCCATAGGCTCTTATTGCTTCTCGATTGTAATCGCTTAGTATTGGGAATGGAAGTTTGTTTTTCTCGGCGAATCCTTTGTTTGAGAATGGATCGTTAACGCTGATTCCAATTACTTGGGCTTTCAGGTCGATAAGGCGAGACATTGAGTCTCTGAACGCGCACATTTCTTTGGTACATACAGAGGTAAAAGCACCTACGAAGAAAGCTAACACAACTTTTTGACCTTTGAATTCTTCAAGGCTGTGGTTTTTCATGTCTATGTCAGGTAAAGCGAAATTCGGAGCCTTGTCCCCAATTTTAATCAAGTTCCGCATGTTGAAGTCCTCAAATTATCCTGAAGAAAAGGTTAGTAATAAATTTGCAGTGTCAGCTGAAAGCGAAAGCTGACGGGCATATTTTGTTAAGCACGCAAATATCGCATATGGGTTTTTTTGCCATGCATATTTTTCTGCCGTGAAAAATTAGCAGGTCTGTTATTCTAGCCCACTCTTCTTCAGGAACAATTTGCATAAGATCTGTTTCTATCTTATTAGGATCTTCGTTTTGAGTTAATCCTAATCTCTGTGATAATCGTCTAACATGTGTGTCAACAGCGATTCCTTCGACAATTCCGTAGGCGTTCGATAGCACGATGTTTGCAGTTTTCCGAGCCACTCCTGGCAGTTCCAGAAGCTCATCCATTGTTTTTGGCACTTTTGAATTGAATTTATCAACTAGCAAACGGTTGGAGTTCTGTATGTTCTTGGCTTTGTTATGGTAAAATCCAGTGGACCTGATCTCTTGCTCCAGTTCTTTTATGTCAGCTTTTGCGTAGTCTTCTGGCTTGGTGTATTTCTTGAAAAGCGTCTTAGTTACCATGTTTACTCTTTCATCTGTACATTGAGCCGAGAGAATTGTGGCCACGAGAAGCTCGAGCGGGTTTGCATAATGCAAAGCCACTTTTGCATCTGGGAATTCCTTCTCAAGTAGTTCAATAACTTTTAGGGCGCGTAGCTTGGGTTCAAAATAGACTTCAGGTCTTTTCACGCTTAATCCTCTCTTAGTTGATTGTTCTCTTCAGAAAAAAGCTTTTACAAGCGTTGAAATATGAATCATATGAGGTGAAGTTAGATGACGATTAAACTTCGTGTTGACAGTAAAGAGATACCTTTGAACGAGTTTGTTGGTAACATCCTAAATGGCACGGTAGTTGGAGCTGTTACCTCTTTAAAGGGCATAAAGGACGATTGGAAGAAGATAGAATTGGAAATATCCAAGTAGGCTTTGAGGGCTATCCTGAGAAGGCTACTGTGGTTTTTATTTCCGCGAACAGTTCTCTTTTTGCTTTGCATATGGGACAAATGTATGGTGGGTCTTCTCTGAAAACTACATAGCCGCATTGTTTGCAGTACCACATCTTTGGAGCTATTTGGATCATTTCCTCTTTTTGTTCTTTTGAAAGGGTGGAGGCTTTGGTCGAAGTAGCGTTTCTAGTTTCTGTCTCTGCCACTTTTGATCCTAGTGCACCTGGAAATGTTGACTCGCTATAGGCTCTTGCCTGCTTCTCAATTGGTCTTCTTTCTGGCACTGGCTGCAATTCCATTTTGCCCTCGTATATGTCCTTTCTGACGTAGAGGTTGCAGTAACATGCACCGAATTCCATTACGTCTGGGTCTCTGTAGTCGCATGGGCAAAGTATGTCTCTATCGTATTCGAGTTTTCCTGAGGCGAGTCGGCAGGGGCATGAGAAGTATCCGTAGCGTTCTTCGTTTTTCTTTAAGCCTTCTGTGAGACCTTCGAAGAATTCTGGGTCTTTAACTAGGTAATAGCCGTAGGTTCTTGCGTCTGCTTCGGCTCTTTCTTGGATCTGTTCCAGAGTCGTCAAATTTCAAGTGCCTCTTTAAGCAGGTCTTTTCGAAACCCAGTGATTAAGATATGGTCATCGACTATTGTAGAGGGGTAACTGAGAGCTCCGCCTTTGCTAATAATGTGTTGTCGGATTTTTTCTTTGTCTCCTTCTGCGCAAAGGTCAACGTCGACGTATTCAAATTCAACCTCATTGTCTTTAAGGAATTGTTTCGTCATTTTGCACCATATGCAGGTGCTTAGAGCGTAAAGTATGACTTTGTGCTTGTTCTTCTTGCCAGAAACCTTGGAAATGTTCATGTTCTCACACGTCTAGCTTTGTGCGGGCGAATATAAATTTTCTAGCTGAAAAATCGAACGGCTTTGCACCTTAGAGTGCGACGAAGTGAGCAAGTTTCAATCTGTTGAATTTAATGAGAGTGCTCGTGTAGGTTCCCGAAGGCTTGTTGAACGACTTCGCACATGGCTGGGTGTATGTGCATTGACCTTACAATAGGCGCGAAGCTTCTGTTTTCGGTGTTCATAGCATTGACTACTTCTTGGATCAGCGATGATGCTTCAGGACCAACTATGTGGGCACCTAGGATTTTTCCAGTTTGATCTTCAACTATTACTTTTGCGAAGCCTTCTGGTTTTCCGAGGGCAGCTCCCATAGCGGTATCTTTGTATTGAGCTTTTCCAATTAGGATTTTGTACCCAAGTTTTCTGGCTTCTTCTTCTTTTAGGCCGACGGATGCAACTTGAGGGTACGTAAAGATAGCGTGAGGTGCGACTGAGTAGTCCATTTTTGCTTTATGGTCATTTGTTGCGTTGTGCCATGCTATTCCAGCTTCGTAATTTGCCACGTGTTTGAACATTTGCTTGCCTATGGCGTCTCCGAAAGCCCATATCTTTTTTTTACTGGTTTCAAGGTATTCATTGACCTGGACATAACCACGTTCATCGGTTTTCACTCCAGTTTTGTTGGGTTTGAGTAGGTCCGAGTTTGGAACGCGCCCAGTGGCAATCATTAATGCTTCAGCCGAGAATTCTTTGATTGTTCCATCTTCCTTGTTTCTTGCTTTGATTGTTTTTAGTCCGTTTGACTCTGCTACTTCTACGACTTCGTGGCTCGTGAATATCTCCATTCTTCTTTCCAGTTCAGTTTTCAGCAATTGTGAAATCTCTGGTTCTTCATCTGGCATGATTATGTTTGGTCTTTGGATGATTGTGGTTTTGGTTCCAATGCCCGAGAAGAAGTGTCCGTATTCCACGCCGATGTAGCCTCCGCCCATGATGACTATGCTTTTTGGGGGTTTTTCGATCTCAAGGACTGTGTCGCTTGTTAAGTAATCGACGTTTTCGATGCCTTTGACTGACGGAATTCCCGGACGGGCGCCGGAAACTATGAAAATCCTTTCGGCTTTAATGGTTTGTTTGTCAGTCTGTATTGTGTGATCTTCGGTAAATTCGCAGGTTTCTTTGAACCATGTGAGGTTAGATGTAGCTTCTGCAGCTCTGGCTTGTGAGCCGGAATCTTCTGTTACCACTTCTCGCATTCTTTCCATTATGTTCGAGAAGTCAACAGAGTTTATTTGGGCGTTAATGCCCAGTTGACCTGCTTCTTTGATCATTGCGGTTAGGTCGGCTGGATGGATGAGCATTTTCGATGGAACACACCCACGGTTCAAGCAAGTTCCACCCATTGGTCCGTTTTCTATCAAGGCTGTTTTGTAGCCGCTGTCGACGGCGATTGAGGCGATTAGCATTCCAGAGCCTGATCCTATTACGGCAACATCGAAGTGTTCCAAGAATAAACCTCGTCTTAAGAGAGAATGACTGCGCAAATAAACTTTTCAATAAAACGCATAGTCATTTTTGGAACCGAAAAATCTTTTATTTTGTTCTGTACGCTGTGATCTTGTGATTAGTTATGTCGAAAGTCAAGAAACCAAACGCTAAAAAGGCAGAAGAAGAGAAAAAGAAGAAAGAGTACTATAGTAAGAAAGAGAAGAAAGCTGCAGCAGTCAAGAAAAAGTAGTTTTTTCTTGTTTTAGGAACCTCGGGATGCACCTATCATCTTTGATGGGGTTAAACATCTCGAGTTCGTTTTTTTCTAGTGGCAAAGCGATTCTTGAAACTAGCCCATTAAGACTATAAGGCAATCTTATGAGGCGCATTTCTCCTGCTGTTACCCACTCATCTATCTGAAAACCCTTCTTCTTCACAGTAGCTGCAAGTTCAATTCTTCCTTTTGATGTTAAAGAGAAAGCATTGGCATCTAGAATGTGCAGATGAAATCCTCTGCCGGAATAGACGGTCCGTATACTCGAAAATTGCTTTTCAAGATACTCGTTGAGCTGGATTGCTTGATCCTTAACCATTTTGAGCTCTATGCTGCAGAAGCTTAGACCTTGCCCGCGCTTCATTTTATCCGCCAAGCTTCCGTGAATAGGGCAAGTTATGTTTTCGGGGTCGAGGTCAAAAGCCAATTCCTGCCCTATTTTTTTGCCATTTTGGTCGTACACGTTCCGGTCATAATAGGTTGCTTCAGGAAGAAACTCCAATATTTCGTTTTGGAGATCACGCAAGGTTTTGTACTCATCGATTGTTATGGTAGTGTCTGCGTCTTTTTCGTAAATTTTCGGAAAAATTTTTGTGTGTCTTCCAATAATGACTGCAAACTTGATCTTGTCTGTGCGTTCACCAAGCCACGTCTGAATTTTCGCTATGTCAAACTCTGACGCGTAAAATTCTCTTCGCTCCCGGAGGGTCGAATAGCGCATACCTCTAGGCAAATGGTATCTACTCATCTTAATCCATTCTCTATAGCAACACGTTCCCAAAATCTCTTTGCTGGAATACTGGTTTCTTATAACTTCTCCAATGATGAGGTCGTGAAGCAGAAAAGCTAATATTTTCCCGTTCGACCGAGTATTGTGGTGCAAGTTTTTGCCAATTGACCCTGATTTTCAAACGAAACGACAAGTTGCCGGCGAACACAATGGCCATCGAGTTTGGGGTCCAATAGAGCTACCATCGAAACAAGGAATCCATGGAACGAATGTTGCAGTGGACTGGGATGTATGCACTGGAGATGGAATATGCATAGATGTTTGTCCCGTCTCCCTATATGATTGGGGGGAATCTCCTGGTCATCCCACATCAGACAAGAAGTCTGACCCCGCTCGAGAAAAAGACTGCATACAATGCCTAGCATGCGAAACCCAATGCCCGACTCAAGCGATAAAAATTACCCCTCCCTAGTGAAGGGCAAGCGCCTGTAACGTGGCGCTCGTATTTTTCTACTCTCAATTCAAAAAGAGCAAATTTCTGGTAAAATAGCTGTAGATTAGGAGAAAAAAGGTAGCCTTAAAAGGCTATTTTTAGATTTTTAGGATTTTGTTTACGTAGTCCCAGTTGACGATGTTCCAGAAGTTTTCTACAAATTTGGCTCGGTCGTTTTTGTAGTCTAAATAGTACGCGTGTTCCCAAACGTCGAGGACCATTAAGATCTGGAATGATGGGTAAACGTTAACGTTGTGTTTCTCTATTTGCATTATGAGTGGTTTGGAGACGCATTGATGCTTTGCTAAGACAGCCCATCCTGAGCCTTCAACGCTTGTTGCGGCTTGCGTGAACTCTTTCTTGAAACGGTCGAAGCTTCCAAATTCTTTCTCAATTTCGTCGGCAATTGCTCCTCCTGGTTTGCCTCCTCCCTTTCCAGCTGGGGCCATGTTTTCCCAGAAAATGGAGTGAAGCATGTGCCCCCCAACGTGGAAAGACAGCTCTTTGAGTGTTGCTTTTATGTCGATGTCGATGTTTTCTTTTCTTGCTTTGTCCAGTTTGTCAAATATGGCGTTTGCCCCATTAACGTAGGCTTGGTGGTGCTTGTCGTGGTGAATTTTAAGTTGTTCTTCTGATATGTAAGGCGACAATTCCTTGTAGTCGTATGGAAGCTTTGGCAGACTGAAAAGTTTTACACCTTCCATGCTAATCACCAAAAATGGCTGATTTTCCAAGGCTGTCTAAGATTAATATACTTTGCTTTCGGTTTCTTCCAGCAATTGTGAAAATCGGCTTTTCGGTCAGCTAGTATAGCTTATTACCTACTTCAGAATAGTTTTTGTCAGGTGGAAAAATGAAGAAATCTAATGTTAATCTTGTAACTGCTTTCGCAGGAGAATCGCAAGCAAACAGGAAATACCTGGCATTTTCGAAGAAGGCTGAAGAAGAAGGTTTCACTCAAGTCGCTAAATTGTTCAAAGCGGCGGCTGAAGCGGAGACAGTTCACGCATTGAATCATCTGCGGACTCTTGGCGACGTGAAATCGACATTAGATAACTTAAAAACTGCGATGGCTGGCGAGACTTTTGAGTTTGAAAAAATGTATCCTGAATACATAGAGGAAGCTAAGAAAGAAGGCAACAAATCAGCTACATGGACTTTTGATGTTGCGAACAAGGTCGAACAAGTTCATGGGAAACTGTATGCGAAAGCCATTGATGCACTAAAAAACAAAAAGGAACTCGAGAAGGTCGATTACTACGTCTGCAGCGTTTGCGGTAACACTGTGGAAGGTAGCCCTCCTGACAAGTGTCCTGTCTGCGCGTCGCCGAAGTCGGCTTTCTTCAAACCGAGCTAAAACCTAGCCTTTTCTTTCCTTTCTATTCATCTTGCCTTGATCTCTTGTGCTATTTCTCTTCCGAAGTTGAAGCAGTTTTTCAGGGCCGCTTCGTTTGGCACATATTTGATTTCGACACCTGGCTCTTGTATTTCAAAGCCTGCTTTGCGCGCCACTTCAGCCATGCCCTTAACTGCGCCGCCGCCCCATCCGTAGGAACCAAAGAAACCCCAGATTTTACCTCTCGGTTTCAACCCGGTGATGTAGGTTAGGAAAGAGCTTAAAGTTGGGAACATTTGGTTGTTCTTCGTTGGTGAACCGACAAGCACTGCTTTTGCGTCTAGAATTTCGGTTGCTGCATCTGAATTGTCTGATGCCCCGAGTTTGAGGACCTTAACCTCGACGCCTTCACTGGCTGCTCCTTTGCCAATTTCTCTCGCCATTTTATCGGTGCTTTCCCACATCGTGTCAAAGACAATAACGACTTTTTGTTTGCTTTTTCCTTCGCTCCAGTCTAGGTATGCCTGGATAATTTTGGATGGGTTTGATCGCCATATGATTCCGTGGCTGGGCGCGATTATTTGTGGCGCTATGCCCATTTGGATGACTTCTTGGATCTTGCGTGTTATTAATGGCCCGAAAGGCATGAGTATGTTCGCGTAGTATTTGGCGGCTTCTTCCATCAGAATGTGTTGGTCAACCTCGTCGTCAAACCTTTGTGACGCGGCAAAATGCTGTCCGAAAGCGTCGTTTGGCATCAAGATTTTGTCTTCTGCCATGTAGGTGAACATGCTATCAGGCCAATGAAGCATGGGTGCCTCTACAAACTGCAATGTTCTTTTTCCAATTTTCAAAGAGTCTCCAGTTTTAACGGTTTCAATTTTGAAATCTGAGCCGTAGTGTTCGATTATTGCCTCCTTGCCTCTTGGGGAGGCAATTATAGTCGCGTTCTTGGCTGCTTTAGCAACTGCTGGCAAAGAGCTTGAGTGGTCTTTTTCCACATGGTTAATTATTATGTAGTCTATCTTTTCAAGATCCGTAATTTCTTGCACATTCTGTAGGAGCTCGTTTGAGAAATTGTACTTTACTGTGTCGACTAGTACGGTTTTTTCGTCTGAGATTAGATAGGAATTGTAGGAAGTTCCTCTGGGGGTGGTGTATCCGTGGAAATCTCGGAGGTTCCAGTCGACAACTCCGACCCAATATATGTTTTCAACTATCTGAGTTTTTGTCATGTTAAACACTTCATGCTCATTTTGATTTTTTTATGTCGTAACTAATTTTGACACCTGCTTTTTCAAACAGCACTCCGACAGGGCAGTGCTCCAACGTGAGCTCATGTAGTCTTTGGATCCTGTCGTCGGATGCATCCGCTTTGATCAATATGGAGAACGTTTCTTCTACTATGGTTCCTGCTTCATCAGTTTTTGTCGCTTCAACTTTTACTTCTAAACCTTTCAGTTGCAGACGCATTTTCTTTGCCGTCAAGACGCAGATCGTTGCGTAACAGCCGGCGTGACTCATGACGCATAATTCAAGTGAGGTGGGACCAAATCCTTCAGTTGTTTCGGTAGGTTGGTCAACTACAACAGAGTGAGATCTTCCGTTGTCAAGGGATATCTGAAAATCCTGGATCAAACGTGCTTTTGCGTGGAGTTTGGTTGTCAAAATTTTCCCTTCCAAGCTTAAAACTATAAAAAAGCTGAGTTTTAACTCATAAATAGGTTTCGCAAGCGGTAATTCCAGTCTAAGGTATCAAGTTAAAATGTCTGATATTTGCCTTCCAAACACTTTGGCTTGGTCTCTTCTTCTCAATTCACTTTTGTGTCTTGGACATTGAGCTGCATGTTAACTATTTGATGAACTTTGTCGGGTTTTTGTCAAAAGTTGTCTTGCACGAGGCGTTGCAGAAATAGATCGTTTTACCTTTATAGTCCGATTTGTATTTAGCGGTTTTTTCGTCTACCAGCATGCCGCAAATTGGGTCTTTTGCCATTTGATTTTCACCTCAAGATCTCTTCTATGCTCAAATAGTTTAAGGGTTGCTATATTTGAAGAAATAGAAGAATTTGAAATTATGCGCCGGCTGCGATTGGCTCTCGATGTCCTATTCCAGTCGTTTTATTATATGGTACCCGAACTGGGTTTTTACGATGCCGGAGGTTTCTCCCCTTTGAAGGGCAAAAGCAGCGGTTTCGAATTCTTTAACCATTTTTCCTCTGGTGAAAGTCCCAAGGTCTCCGCCCTTCTTGCCTGAGGGGCACTGAGAGACGTTTTGGGCTACGCTTCCGAATTTTTCGCCTTTGGCTAGTCGTTCCACAACGTTTTTTGCGTCTTTTTCTGTCTTTACCAGAATGTGGGCGCAATGAACTTTGTCTGTCATAGCCTACGTAAAGTGTATTTTCCGTTTATAATTCTTATCGTCTGAAAATGACAATCTAGAAATGATTTTGCAATATTCTTAAATGACGCCTAAGGCTTAGGCTTTTTCATGCACGAGTGGGCGCTGGCTGAAGCAGTTGTTAACGCTGCGGTAGAGTTTTCTGATAAGGAAGGTTTGAAGAAGGTCAAAGAAGTTACCGTGAAGGTCGGAGAGTTACAGGACGTTGATCGCAAAATCTTTCGTTTTGCACTATCGCAACTTGAACCAGACAAGCTCAAAGACGCAACATTTCATCTGGTCACGGTGAAGGCCAAACTTAGTTGCCACGTTTGCGGGAATAGTTGGCTCTTCAGGAAGGACAAATATGATGAGGAAGTCTCTGAAGCGATGCATTTTGTTCCCGAAATGGCTCATACATACATTAAGTGTCCAAAATGTGGCAGCCCTGATTTCGAGATCGCCGAAGGCAGGGGGGTTTGGCTTGAAAGCATAAAAGGAGTCAAGTAATCTTGGTGGATCCCAGGCCAAGCATAATCACAAAAAGGCTTGAAGGCGTAAAAAACATTGTTGCAGTTTCAAGCGGCAAAGGCGGGGTTGGAAAAAGCCTCGTAGCGACAACCTTGGCGTTGGCTCTAGCCCGCAAGAGTTACAGCGTTGGTCTTTTTGATATAGATTTCACCAGTCCATCCACCCATGTCATCTTGGGTGCTCGTGACGTTTGCCCCCGAGAAGAGAAAGGTCTGATTCCTCCAGTGGTGAGCGGTCTAACTTACATGTCAATCGTGTACTATTCTGGAGAGCTGGCAGCACCATTACGTGGGGCAGAGACATCCAACGCATTAATTGAGCTTCTTGCCGTCACTCAATGGGGCGACTTGGACTATCTAGTAATTGATATGCCTCCAGGGATAGGGGATGCTATGCTTGACCTAATAAGACTGATTGGTAGGGCAAAGTTTCTTATCGTAACTACGTCTTCGAAGTTGGCTTTCGAGACTGTCAAAAAACAAGTGAGGCTTCTCAAGGACATTAAGGTTCCAGTTTTGGGTATTGTAGAAAACATGAAGATCGCTGGTTCTGACGCAATAAAAGATCAGACAAAGACTTTGGGCCTAAACTTTCTTGCTGGTATTCCATATGACCCCAATTTGGAAAGTGCAATCGGTCACCCTGATAAGCTCCTTACCACTACTCTGGGCAAAGCTTCCAAAATCGTAGCCTCCAGCGATACCTTTTCTTGCTAACAAATAGTTGGCTTATGGGAGGAAATGCCAGTTTTCTGGGCAACTCTTATTATGCGAGCATACGCTTCTGAAGAAATAATTAACAAAGGTGAATTCCTAATTGCCAATCAAAGCCGTCGTTATGGATTACATTGGCACACTGACTAATGCAAAAGCCTACAGCCTAGACATTTCACGGGCAAAATTGTACGAAGCGCTCGTGGCAACCGATTTTGACATCGAGGAAAAGTCGTTTCATGAGGCTTACATGAAGGCTCACGAGAAATACCGCGTCATTCGCTATGAGAAACACATTGAGGTTACAAATGCGGTCTGGGTAAGCGAAGCGTTGAACAGTCTGGGGTTCAGAACCAAAGTGGAAGATCCACGCCTGAAGGCTGCCTTAAACGTTTTCTTTCAAGATTATGTAGACTCTCTCGAGCTAAGGTCGCATGTGCTGGAATTGCTAAAAGATGTTTCCTGTCATTGCAAACTTGGTTTGGTTTCCAATTTTACGTATGCTCCAGTTGTCCATTCCAGCTTGCGAAAGCTGGGCATAAACCAATTCTTCAATGCGATCCTAGTGTCTGATGAAGTGGGCTGGCGCAAGCCGCATAAGTTGATCTTTGAAGATATGCTAACAAAGCTTCATGTTGCCTCTTCGGAAGCTATCTTTGTAGGTGATAGTCCTCTGGAAGATATCAAGGGTGCTCAATCGGTTGGAATGAAAACTATTTTTGTTTGTTCCCAGTTTAACAAGGTTGAGGACTTGACAGCCAACAGCATAAAGCCCGACTTAACTGCTCAAGATATCACAGACGTTCACAATTATCTAAAAGAAACCTTGATCCGGGCTGGTTAGCCAACTACCACTCTTTATTGCCTCTTTGTTCGCACCTTTTCCTGCTTCTTATCCAATGACTTGAGTTCTTTCTGAAGCATATCGATTGACAACAAAAGGCGTTTGCGCCTTTTGGCCACGCTCATTTCATCGTCTTCGAGTTTTTCTTCCAAGAAAGGCGTAAAAGGCGACGGCATAATTGGTGTCGGAATCTTCCGGGTTTGAACATTCAAGACGTCGGTTGCGAATTCCTGGAACATCTGGTTTATGTTGTTTGCAATTTCGCCTTGTTTAATTAAGGTGCTTTTGAGGATTTGTCTCCCTGTGTCGGTGATTTTGTAGACTTTCGTTTTTCTCTTTGTAAGAGTGCTCCATTGTCCTTCTATGTATTTTGCTTCCTCTAGATCTCTTAAGATTGGGTAGACTCCGCCAGCGGTGGGTGTCCAAAAACCTTTCGTTCGGCTTCGTATTTCTTTCATTATTTCGTAGCCGTGGGTGGATCTCTTGTTGAGAAGGATGAGAACGCCAACGCGTATGTAGCCTTTCTGTGCCTCTTTCATCCACAACGCTGTCGTTCTTTCTTCATTCTGCTGTGGCATTTGATTCCACGGTGTAATTGACATCAGTAATACTTATATTTTGCTTCGATATATTGCATCGAATTATATTCGGTCTAGGTGATCCCCGTTGGAAAACGATTCCATCATCAGCGTAAACGGCTTAACAAAGATGTTCGGCGATTTCACAGCAGTAGACAACATATCTTTCAATGTCAAGAAAGGTGAAATCTTTGGACTTCTAGGTCCAAACGGTGCTGGCAAAAGCACTACCTTGAGAATTCTATCAACGTTAACAAGGCCAACTAAGGGAACCGCTTCGATAGGCGGCTATGACATTGTTAATGACGATACTCAAGTTCGCAAACTCATAGGTATCGTTTCAGAAAAAATGATCATGTACAACCGTCTAACCGCAAAAGAAAACCTAATTTTCTTTGGGAAACTCTTCAACATCCCCAAGGGCGTTTTGAACAAGCGAATTGATGAACTGCTTGAACTTGTTCAACTTACCAAATGGAAAAATGCACAAGTTGGGACTTTTTCCACGGGTATGCGCCAGAGAATGAACGTCATTAGGGCATTGCTTAACATGCCACAGGTCTTGTTCTTGGATGAGCCTACTCTGGGCTTAGATCCTCAGTCTTCTGTTGAGATTAGAGAATTCATCAAAAAACTTAATCGTGAAAATGGAACCACAATAATCATTACAACTCATATGATGGTTGATGCTGATTTGCTCTGTGACAGGATCGGCATTATGGATCACGCAAAGATTGTAGCACTTGACACTTCAGTCAATCTGAAGAAGAGAATCTCTGGAGCGGATACGACCATTATGAATTTAGAAATTGGCAATTTGTCACCTCCAATTATTGAAGCTGTTCGGTCATGCAAGTGTACCGATGCGGTTACTCAAGAAAACACGACTCGCCTTAGAGTAATTACACATGGAGAGGATGCGTTCGATTCAGTGATTGATGCTATACGAGCCAAAAGCGGAAGGATCGATTCAATGGCCAATTTGCAACCCACTCTTGAGGACGTGTTCCTTCACATTACAGGTCACGAAGTAAGAGACAGCGCTGACCAGAAGATCCCTTCCCAGATGGGAAAGCATCGTTTTGGAGCCCCACAACAGAGGATAAGGTGATTAAGATGGGCACAAAAACTCTTTTTTCTCACAGCATACGGATAGCTTGGAAAGACCTAACTGAACTATTTAGAAATCGCTTGGGGCTGATTCTTCTTATTCTAATGCCATTGTTCATGATGGTGATGGTCGGTTTCATATATCCCTCCAGCAGCAGCACAGCAACTTCAACTAACTTCCCCGTAGCCATAGTCAATGAGGATCAAGGTTTCAATGGTTCAACTATAGCAAGCCACGTTTTTATCATGACTTTGCAGCAGATAAATAGCCGCTC
>JGI20215J15232_1000053_pt1 | contig 40213 bp, 31 predicted proteins | sample WetSurMetagenome_2_FD_15232 | JGI IMG/M metagenome (IMG submission 15232) | reverse complement strand
GTTCCAGGCGCAGCTTTGATTTTGCTGTTAGGGGCAGAGTAGATAAGGTACAGTAGCCTGGTTCTTGGTGACTGAATGTCCGCACTTATGCCGCGTGATTTCGCCATACCAACCTACACTTCCTGAATTGCAGAGGTAAAGATAAAGAAAGCTTTTCCCTGCCCCTCCTTTCCAACTTGTTTCTACCTCGAAATGGTTTCTGCATATGACTCTAACTCTTAGAGCTATCCCTCCAAACGTTAGATCTGTCTTAGAGTTTTCATTCTAAATGTTAGGGCTATATCCCGCGTGCCATCAGTATGTTTCCAAAAAAAAGGAGGAAAAAACAAAATGAACGTCAATTTCGAATACAGCAAAACTTTGACCGGAGAAGGCTCAATACTGCTTCTACTCAGCATCATTCCGTACGCTGGTTGGGTACTAGGCATAATCGGTGTGGTTCTCTTTCTAAGGGGCATCAGGGAACTTTCAAATTATTATCAAGACAAAGAAATCTACGAAAACTCACTAACGGGAGTCAAATTCTACGTAGTCGCCTTGATAGCCGTGGCGGTAGCCAGTGCTGCATTCTTTATTGGCTTAGCGTCAGCAACAGGCTTCACATTTACGCAAGGCTTTGTGTTTACCACTGGCTTCGCGGTTGGCTTGGTAGCTTTCATTGGGGGGCTTGTACTTGGTTTCGTATTCTATGTCCTTGCAGCTTCGCACTTAAGAAAAACCTTCAACACGCTCGCACAGAAATCGGGAGAAGCATCGTTTACAACTGCAGGTAATTTGCTTTGGTACGGGGCCATACTTACAATCATTCTTGTTGGCATAGTGCTGATATTTATCGCTTGGATATTTGCAACAATAGGATTCTTCACGATGAAATCTCGACAATTTCAGCAGTATGCTCCACAAACAAATGAGACAACTCCACCTTTTACGCAACCTCAGCAAGCTCCGGTATATGGAACGAACCAAAACAACGACGCAGCAGGAAGGAGGTGAAATTAATGACTCAAGAAATTGAAGCTCAAGAAAGTTCAGACGGGAAGAAATTCATGAAGAAACACTGGAGAGCCGTCTTAATCTTTGTTGCAGCCGCCATCTTCGCAGCCATAGGTGCAGTCTATGTCTTTGTTTGGTTCACAGGAAACGCTCAATCAACAGGTCTAGTACCATCGACACTTGAGACGTGGACTATGAACAACGTAGTGATGTTCATGCTGCATGCTATCTTCTGGGAACTCGTCTTAGTCGGAATCCCAGTAGCCGTAGGCGCAATTATCGGTTGGCAATGGTGGAAGAGACTGCCCGAAGAAGAAAAGAAGGAATACCACTTTGGCAAACGCTCACGGCGTAGGGGCGCAGGAGGGGCAGTATCACCGCTGCTTTTCATTGCGTTCGCCCTCAAAGTATACTTTGACGGAAACTGGAACTCGCCAATTGCAAACTGGGCACTAGACTACGTCGTAGGTTCAATGGTTACAATACTCGTCTGGACAGTTGCCATCTTTGCAATTCCTGCCACAATAGGACTGATCTGGTGGATACGCCGTGAGATGACGAAAAAAACCTAAACCATCCAAAGATGTCTGCAAAAAAGGGAGCTTACCGAGTAATGCGCTGAGACTTGCCAAAGAGAACTTTTGCCAAAATCATGAAACAGAATCAACGCTTAATGACAAGCATATGACCTTTATGCTTAACCATTCTGTGCACCCTCAAATCCTCAGGATTACTAAAACGCACAGCACATAATCGACATTTAAACTGCTCCCCACATCCTTCTCTATAAGTCAACATAACATCTCCGATCCAACTTCTGCCCCGGCAGAAGTCGCCTTCTCCAAATCCCATTAAGCAATGCTTCCCCTTATAAATCAACGGATTCACTCCACAGGTTTTGTGCTTTGACTCTTAGTTCACGTAACCCAAGCATGCCTCTCCAAGCTGTTTCTTTCGTTTTATGATAATGTGAATTTCAAAATTGAATTTTAGAAAGGATAGCTTTTAAAGGAAGTTGCGCGTTTAACGAAAGTGCAAAACTTGTTTTGCAAAGTCGGAAACAGGAGATGAAAAAGTAAATGTCTTATCCAAGAGAGTCACACAAGGCAACATGCGCTGACTGCGGAAAGGAATGTGAAGTTCCCTTCAAACCAGACGGTAGCAGGCCAGTATATTGCCGTGAGTGCTACGCCAAACGAAGACCACCACGAAGATATTAAGCTAACAAGCTAACATCTTGACTTCGTTAAGAAGTATTTTTTTCTTTTTATTTTTTATTACCTTTCATTCAAACTATTATTTTGTTGCACTGAATAAGTCACCTTTTCCTTTTACGGGATCATTTTAACCAGTGCTTCATAAGGTACAAACATCCTTGGATCAGAGCACAATCGTTAAATCCAAAAGAATTTCATAAAATGCTTCGAACTGTAAGAAGGTGAATGGAACTGTTGTTTATGGGAGAAAGGGAATTGGATTTGGACGACGATACTCCGGATGAGGAGTTTAACGAAGAAGAATGGGAATAAACACACTGAAAATATTTGATAAGAACGCTTTCTTCATTGATAATTGCATGTTGGATTACCTTTTGAAAGCGCTGAAGAGCTAGCAAATGTTTGTATAGTTTGACATGAGAAAACTTAACAAGAAAATGCAGCTAGAATGGAGATACATTCTTGCAAAAGAAGAATAAAGGGAGATTTGCGATTGGATCGTAATATAGTGTTCTTGGTCGATTCGTCAAGCAGCATGAAAGAAAAAACCAAAGACGAAACCTATTTTCGAAAAGCTACACAGGCAATAGCAAGAGTACTAACAACTCCCGGCTTGTCTCATACGGACGACTATTTGACAGTAGTTTTTTTCTGGGTTGACGTATTCAATCGATTCAAAACTGAAACACTCTACAGCAATGTCCGTCTCAACACCAGCGTAAGTGCAAAGAAGCTAAGTGATTTTGGTGCACCTCCAAATCACGCTGGAACCGGGTTAGAACGGGGCTTGGATTTCGCAACTAAACTACTCGAGGGCAAAACGGGCGAAAGAATAATCAAGTTAGTCACTGACAGCGCCGCTAATGCACAGAAGGCGCGCGAAGACAACATCTTTAAGTTCTATGACCAAGGTATCCGACTTGATTTCATCATAATTGGCAAGGCAAAAGACGATAGACAAGTGTTGGGAGCAGGGACGCTAGGACAAGTTTTTCAAGAATCCGATGTTGACGCTATTGCAGCCGCTTTGCTTTGTTAAAGCGAGGCATTTCAAGGAATTCTACACGTAAGTACTACTAAGTGCTTGCTTTCATGCTTCTGTATAGACCATAAAAATCAAAGGTCACAGTTCGCTGACTATCGTTGCTTTCCACTTATGGAAAGAATTAGCTTTTGACCATTGGGGTTTATTTAATAGTCTGAAACCTAGATTTGCCGAGGTTTGACAATGGTAAAGACCGTTTTTGGTTTCGAAGAAGAAGACGTCGAAGACGACTGCGATTGTGACGACTGCGAAGACTGCGAAGACGAATAATAACCACGCATCTCTTTCTTTCTTTTTTTGCAGAACAAGAACCTGCTTTGACAATGAAGCGGATCAGTTACCGAGGACCCCGCAAGAAATGTAGAAACGAATTCAAGATCAGAAAACTGAGAGAGCCTATAGAATAAGAAACATGACTAGCCGATTTGATTGTGGGACATAGTTGAGCCACCCGAAGTGTTTATGTCTCCTAACGTGGGGTTTCCAATGTACGTCAACCGCGAGCCTCCGCTCAAGTTCGCGTTTAGCCTGCCAGTCACGCTTATGGTGCCTTGGCTTCCACCACTAAAGTTCACATTTGCATCGTTAACTGTAAAGCTCGCCATGTCCAGAATGCTTCCTTCAGAACACAAGACTTCAAGGTTGTCCGATCCGCCTGTCGCCCTAAGATGGCTTCCTCCTGATAAGCCAACATTCAAATCATTTAATGAAGAAAATCCAGTTAAGTTAACATTTGATCCGCCCGAAAGCTGCAGTCCTTCAAGTGTTGGCATGGCAATGTCCGCCCTCAAAGTTGTGGTCTGAAAACTAAAGCCAGACTCTAGCCTCACGGTTAGAGTGCTTCCAGACTTCGTGACTTCCACGTGCGATAATACGTTGTCATCAGCCGTTACGTTAACGCTGTACGTACTCGAATGAGTAATCTGCACCCTGAAACCACTATCTACAGAAACGCCAACAAAGTTGGTAATGCTTTTGGTCTGGGTTTGAACGTTTCCTGAACCTACTATCTGCCCTCCAGGTATTATCCCTCCAAAAATCAAAGGTAAAGCAATCACAAAAGCAACGGCAACCAATACAATCAAGACAATACCGAGAATTGCCAGAGGTCCGATTGGGCTTGCCCTTCGAACCGTACTTTCAGTTCTTTGAACCGGTTTTGCTGCAACAGGAAAGCCGCACTTGGTGCAAAATTGCGCGTTCTCCTGCAACTCCGCTCCACAATTTCTGCAATGAGCCAAACTTTTCGCCCCAATATTCTTCATCAGCAATACTATAAAAGATAAGCGCTTCGATTAACGGTTCATCGAAATTTAACCGCCGCCGAATCCCGTATGACTGAATATGGCGCTCGTTATCACGCTAAACATCAGTTTCAAATACAAACCTTTAAGTCGAGCGCAAAGGTTGATAATTATGATAATTGGAAATTCATTTTTTCAATTATGTTTAACCGAATTAGTGGTGGATACAATTCAGCAAAATATGCATGAAATAAAATGTTCACAATGTGGAAAGGCTGCTTTCGTTCCCTTCAAGCCTACAGAGGGCAAACCTGCTTACTGCAAAGAATGTTTTTCAAATCATAATGCCCGAAACAAAGAACTTTTAAACAGAAGCGGTAATTTTCAGCCGAAACAAGTTTGGGCAAGGCGTCGGGACAATGAAAGCGAGAAGAAAACGGTGGGTCATTCAGTTTCTCGGTGGGTCCTGAGCACAAAAGAGTGACTAATTCCCGAAAAACGGTCTTTGAGAATAGGCGGGTGAGACAACTCGCCAACAATTGATTTTTCAGCTTTTGCTTATCAACTTGGCCCATAAATCCATCAAGATTCTAAATATTCGCCGATTTTCAGTTGTAGAGCAGAAAATAGTGAACCAGAGTCTAGAAAAAATGGAGCAGTCGCATTCTTCATGCAACGAGTTCGACTACAGTTCCGATGGCTTGACCAGGAACACCTTTCTTGAAGGCGGCTCTAACGATGCCATTCCTTCCATGAAAACCGACAATTCTTCCATAGAGCATTTTCTTTTCACCCTTCCATACTACTTTTCGCCCTATGAACTGTCCTGCTTGTGCGGCATAGGCTTCCTTGGGGAATTGAACTAGGCATTCATGAGATAGTTGTGCTCTGATTCCAATTCGGTAATTAATTATTCTTCCATATGTCGGTTGGGACAAGATCATACCTTCTAGGCAATTAGTTGGATGCAGATCTAGTTCTTAAATGTGTCAGTTTAGCTTAAATCCGAGCCTGACTCGTTGACGGAGCTTCCTGCACGACATCGGTTAGGAAAACCATGTTTCTGTTGGATTTTGATTGTGGCCGTGCCGATGTCCCAAATTTTGAATCCTGTCGGTTTTTCAAGTGATGACTAGCTGGGCATTGGATTCCAGCTCTTTTTCCATCCTCTGAAAGCCAGACAACACGGCTCATCCTACTGCATTCTGGGCATTCAACGTGGTCACCAACCTTAATCATTTCTTGAGTTCACCCTTCTTTTTGGTGTTAACGAAAAATTTCTTAGCTGTCTTCTTTCTCAACGTGCAAGTGGTGCGAATAGACGACTTGCATCTGTTGCAGTTCTTTACTAGGCCTGCTCTAAACATACACAATTTCATTTACCCCTTTTCTTTTGGTTTGAAAAGATTCGGTCTCCGGTAGGTTCAGCCCAGAGGATAAAAGAAACTCTTCAACTATTCATTCGCCTCGCCGCTTATAAACGCGCTCGGAAAATAATGCGTTTTTTCCAAGGAATAGGGAAATTTAGTAGCTATCTTGAAATACTTAAGAAAAATACCTTCGAAAATGGAGTAAAATCATGGAAGAAAGACGTTTCGCCGCGAACAGCCTAATATACTGGGGCGCGCACTCTTATTATACTGTTAGAATTCTTTAGAGGAAGAGTCAGATCGGATAGACGCGCATTTGGGCAGTTGCGCCTTGCTTTTTCTCCAATCATTCTAATTGTTAAACATATTGGAAAGTTGGTTTGGCTTGAGTATAAAAGAAATGAGCAATGAGGATAAGGCTGAGTTTTTGATAGCTGTAAGGAATTACAAGTTTGAAAGGAAAGAGAAATGGTCTAGAGGGCTAGATTTTAAAGTCTCGGACGAGGCTTCGGGTGAGAAAGTACTTTTGCGTCTCGTTGAAATGGAAAACAAGTCGGGATACGTTGGTGCGGATGACGTTAAGACCATGGTTCAGGTTATGAAGAAGAAAGACTGCGAGATGGGCATCCTGATTAGCCGGAGATTTACTGAAGCAGCTTCAAATGAGATGACTGAGGGTAATATCCAGAGGGTATCTGAGGATTATATGCCTCCAATTAGCTCAGAGAACATGATTCTAACAATAAACGATTGCATAAACAGTCTTTGCACCTCGAAATGCGGTAAGATTCCGGCACTCAAATCTGACTGCAAGGGTGACCTTGAGAACAACCTCTGCAAAGTTAGGACTATTAGTGACGATGTTTCTTTTCATTCTGAACGAGGCTGGATGAACTTGTTGAAAAACGACCTCAGGCAACTTCTTGTAATGAACAAAGTGGCGAAGACATGATTCAAAGGAAGATGTGAATATAAATGGGTAGGCGAAAAATCACAAATGAAGGCAGTCTAGACAACATGATATTGCCTTCCAAAAATGATGTCTTGGGATTGGCTGTAAAGATGCTTGGTGGGGATAGGATCATGGTGAAATGCCAAGACGGCAAAGAAAGACTGTGCAGAGTTCGAGGAAAGTTGAAACGCAGAGTCTGGATCAGAGAAGGAGACGTTGTTTTGGTTTCTCCTTGGGACTTCCAATGTGACACCAGAGGCGACATTTTCTGGCGATACAGAAGAAACCAGTCTGACTGGTTAAGAGAACACAAGTATCTGAGCATGTAACCGAAAGGATAGTGAAAGCGTTGAGGCACAAAAAATCTGCAGGAGAATACCTTGCTTACCTGTCAGTGAAACACGAAGTTGATCCAAGCAAATTCTTTTCTGCGTTGCGTCAAGCTTTCTTCGAAAAAACCGCCGAATGCGAGCACCTCCATGTAGAGTGCCGTGGAAAAAACCAAACAAACTGCATTCTTTCAATCAGGAATAAATCCCAGGTTCTGGCTCAATTCAAAGTTACCTCTGATTTTCTCCTCTCAGACGAAAACTCGCTTAGCAGATTTATGGAGACCGAGAAAATTCGCAAGCTTATACTCAGGAGAACAAGCACAGTTCAATCTCATTTCATCAAAGACCTAAGATCTGGAATGACGCACGTGAACCTGAGAGCAAGAATTCTGCATGTAGCCGAACCGAGGCGAGTAATCACAAGGTATGGGAACTATGCTAACGTCGCAAAAGCGCTAATAGAGGACGAGACTGGAACTATTAGTCTCTGCCTTTGGAACGAGCAAATACGATCTGTTTCGGTGGGTGACACCGTTCAAATCGGAAACGCAAGAGCCTCAACATTTAGGGGCGAAAGGCAGCTAACCCTCGGCACACGAAGTGTGATTAACTCTGCTGAAACCAAATTGCCACTAATAGCATCCACTTTCCACACTTAGCAAAGTTGGGTTATTTTGAGAGAGATGAAATCGTGATCGGAAAATGTGTGGAATGCGGAAACACCTTCAAAATTGAAATTCAAACCGAAAAGAACCTCGTAAGTTGCCCAATTTGCGAAGCCACCTACGAGGCAGTTGTTACGGACGGGAAAATCCACCTGCGAGTCTTCATCTACGAAGGCGAAGACCCCGGCGAACTATAAATAAACAATTTCTGTAGCGTTTAACTAAGCATCAAAACATATCGATCATATCGCCAGATTTTCTCGGGCGACAGAATTATTTGTCAAACCAAAAAACATGAACTCAACGAGTTAACTTCTCAAATAAGTACATAAAACGGCACCTACAAGCAGCAACCACTTTTTATGCACATAACCCCGATTAAACTCAGCGCGGAGCTGAAAACGCACGCTAAATATTCATGATAGATTCCAGAAATGCGTCGAACGCCTATTTTTCAAAGGTAAATCAACGAAACGTAGTGTGTTCCTGACCTATGCACTATGTAACATAATCTTAATGCTTGTTCTGTTTTACACGCTTCTTAACACAATCGCCTACGATTGGACAGGGCAACTTTACCCCGCGGGCTCGGGTTACAGCCTCGCTTTCCTTTCAATTGGACTTGACAACGCAATTCCATTCATCCCAGAATGGGTCATATTTTATGTATATCTCTTCTACCCTTTAGCCATCTCAACCATGCTTTACTTCGCTTTCATAAAATACAAAGAAGGCTACACCTTGGGCTGGTCGCTCGTAATAATCAACGCCATCGCCATTGTAGTATACATTATTTTTCCAGTCTCAACTTACGGGTGGCGCCAAGATCTACTTGCTCACCCGATAGTAGGCAATTTCTGGGCAAATCAAGCGTACGCCGTGTGGGGAAAAGATACCTCATTCAATTGTTTCCCTAGCCTGCATGCCGCGGTGTCAACCATCTGCACGTATGCATGGTACCGACAAAGCAAAATGAGACCATCCACAATCACAAGATCAGTGACGATAGCAGCGTTGATAATTGCCTCCGGCGTAATACTTTCAACCCTCTTCATTAAGCAACATTACATAGCAGATGAAATTGCAGGAATAGCCCTTGCACTTGGCGTGGGCAAATTTGTCTTCCGCCGCTTTGCAGAAAGTGGTAACTCATAAACGTTGACGATTTTACAATTCAAATGAAATGCTCTACGTTCTACTATTCATTTCGAAAAAAAATTGCCTTAACCAGCAAGGAGGCAGAAACCATCACTCATTTTTCTAATGCGATTCTTTCAAGCCAATCATCAAAGTTTAGATAAAGGAACATCCTACTACTCCTGAATATCCATGCCAAGAATTAACAAGAAGCTAATTACTGCAATCGCGATCACAATTGTAGTCTCTTTGCTGGCAGCATTCATCGCAAATTCCATTATCGTAAATAACAAAAGGTTACCGTTTGAGGTTCAGGCAGAAAGGATCTACAATTCTGCCATTGAAGAAATAGAGAGCCTTCGAGGGATTACCGTTCCTCGACTTCCATTAATAATCATCACTGAGGATCAAGCCATGAAGTTGTGGGGCGGAGGTTCATACACTCCTGACTTTGTAGGCATTAAGCGTGACGAAAACGTCTACAAGGGACTTTACTTAATGAAAGAAAATGAAAGTTTGTACCAAGCTCAAACCGATTGGGTAGGTGCTTGGATTGCTGTCACCTGGAATAACTCAATTTACGTCATAACAAAATATTTCAACCCATACCACACTACCGATGCTGAATCCACATTAGTTCACGAATTGACACATGTTTTGCAGGGCAATCAGAGCATTCCGCAGCAGGCTTATTCCACATTTGACGCCGACAAAGCCAGAGGTGCCATGAACGAAGGAGACGCGGTTTACACTCAAAACTTCTTCACCAATGGCAACAAGCCACCGACAGTGAACGTCGATTTCACACTGGCTGGCCTTTGGGTACTCCAACCCCTCAACCCGTTGCTTAACAGTGTACACGCCAGTATTCCATCTTCTATTTCCAACCTAAACTATTTTCCCTACACCTACGGTAACAATTTCATCAGCCAATTGTACAGCCAAGGCGGATGGAGCGAAGTAAATCAAATCTACAAGAACCCGCCGAACACAACACAGCAAATACTCCACACGGACAAGTACCTCGAAGGCGTCAACCCGCTTACGCCAGAAGCACCTGCCTTGAACCAGGGAGGCTGGAATCAAGTTCTGAACAATACATATGGTGAATACTTCATTCGAAACATGTTAAACACTTGGCTCCCGACAAACGAATCAAAAAATGCAGCCTCAGGCTGGAATGGGGACAACCTAACCTACTACGAAGATTCGATCAACAATTTCCTTTTCACTTGGAACATAACTTGGGCATCACATGACGGCGTTATAGCATTCACGTCTGCCTTCCATAATATGTTGCAAGCCGCTGGCACCACAGGCGACACCCAGAGCACTTACTTGACAAACGGGAGATACCTAACAATCACATTGAATGGTGGCAACTCAACGCTGATAGCTTGCTCTTCGAATAGAACCGCTGTGGAGCCAGCAAATTTCAATCTTCAACAAACATATATTTGACGCAGCCCATCGCGTAGGTTTATTTGGCGAGTTTCTTTCCATCGCTCCATGCTTTCCCAATTCTGTTGCCCAGACTCCAGTAGCTACGGTCATTCATCACGAACAAAATCGGATGCACTTTGCCAAAGTCAACCGCACCTTCATTCATCACGCTTTCTTCACAGTACGTTTCCACTATGCGTCCAACGAAAACATCATGATTTGTAAAATCCACCGTTTTTAACAATTCGCATTCCATGTTAATGGCACACTCTTCAATCATTGGCGCCGTCCTTAGAACCCCGTAAAACGTCTTGAAAAGTTTAGTTTTATCCTCGCTCCTCCCGGAAGTCAGCCCACAATAGTCTGTTTCTACTACCATTTTTGCGGAGGGAATGTTGATGCTAAAAGTTTTGTTCTCTTTTATGCCCTTGTTCGTGAAATGCTCCTTATTCATTCCTAACGAAACCGACGCTATCTCCATGATGCCAACATGGGCTATGGTTACGTAGTTCGGTTTACCATCCACTAATGCGCCAACCAACACTGTTGGCATTGGATAAAGACAGTTTTTAACTCCCAACTTGACTTTCATCTGTAACCCTAAATCAACATCAGAAAGTCGATTAATATGAAGATGACGATAAACATCCGGCAACAGATGGTTGGGAAATCAACTGCCAAAAATCCTTCTCCTATCCAATCCTTAAAAGACTAAACCTTCATTCTATAACAAACAACATAATAGGTTTCGTCAGCGACACGCCTGCGGAGACAGAATACTTGAAAGTTGACAACGAGAAAAACATCGAAGACGACTTAAACGCAACAACGATCCAAACCTATGTTTACCTAATCAGGGCAGGCAAACCAGTGGGACCAAGAGATGTCATGAGAGGCGCAAATCTTACTAGCCCAAGCGTCGCTTACCGAAACTTGCAAAAACTTATCGACCTCGGTCTCGTGCTCAAAGACCAATATAGCAACTACGTAGTCAAGGAAAAAGTTGGTTTCAAAGGACAAGTATGGGTCGGAAAGACTCTGATTCCCCGCGTCATAATACTTGGGTTTGTATTCTTAGGTGTCTTAATAGGAGAAATCGCGATACTGATACCACATCTGTTCATTCCTAACGGTGTTCAAGAATCATTCTGGTTTCTAACAATAGTAACAGTTGTCGCTGCTGCTGTTCTTCTGATCGAAGGTTTACGGTCAGGCAAGAGAAGCGTAAACTAAACCAATTTCCACTTCGTCTTGAACGCTGAAACCAACTCCGCCAACTGAAATCTAAGACACATTTTAATGATTAAGCGAAAAAACAAACCAATCAAATCCTTCATCTGACGGAAATCAAGCAATTGCCGGCACGTCTGTCTTTTCCATATTCTAAAGAAAATGTCGAAAACACCCGCAAGTTGGGTTGAACTTGCCCTATTTTCTTCAACCAACTACTGACCAAAGATCCATTTGGGGTCGGAGACGAAGAAATCGACCAGAAAAGGCTCTTGAGACCAGAAAAAGCAACAATGCGCCAGAAAACTCCACCACAAATGTTAAAGTCAGATTTTCAGCATATTCTAAAGACCCACGAGCGGAGCTGTTGAAAATGTCACAAGATTACGCTTCTTCAGTTATGGAAATGCAAAACTCACAATTAATGAAACGCGTAGAGGACTGGAAATCCAGACTAATAGACCTCTCCAAACGAAACAGTCTTCTCTACTTTAAACGCACTAGGTCAAACCTTAACGTTTCAAATCCAGACCCCGAAACTGTTTTTCAAAGGCTCGTAATAAAAAGGAAGCAGTTAGAATTTTGGATGCCGCCAGAAGAGGCAGCATCTCAAGGTCAAATGGCTGAAACAATTATACCCGAAAAACCAAAAACCCCGGCTGCAAACCAACTTGTCTGCAACGGAATAGCCAGAAAAGACCTTGAAAACACTCTCAAGAACCTCAACAGGCGATCATTATCTGACTATCGAGAGCGAGGTGTCCGCATTCTACATGCCGCCTTCGGAATGTTAGTGTGGAAAGAAATAGACACCCAAGAAGAAATCCGTTCTCCCTTAATCATAGTGCCCATCGAACTTGAAAGAGAGACTGTACGACAGCCTTTCTCTATCGCGGTTCCACCAGTTGAAGAGGAGGCAATCCTAAACCCCGCACTGCAAGTTAAACTTAGGACAGACTACAAACTCGAACTGCCACCAATACCGGAAGACTGGGAAAACCACAACTTTACAGACTACCTCAGCTCGGTCTCCAAAGTAGCTGAGGGGCTGGGATGGAGGGTTGAAACAACCCTAGAAATTGGGCTCTTTTCATTTCACAAATTAGTCATATACAACGACCTTGACCAAAACGCTCCAACCATAATCCAACACCCACTGGTCCGAGCAATAGCAGGCGTCAAAGATTTTCCCCTAATAAAAAGCCAACTACCAGCAGAAGAAGATGTGGACAAAATTGAAAACCCACAAACAACCTACCAAGTCCTAGATGCAGACAGCAGCCAAAGAGTCGCCATACACTATGCCCTGCAAGAACAAAGCTTCGTAATGCAAGGACCGCCAGGAACAGGAAAAAGCCAAACCATAGCCAACATAATGAGCGAAAGCATAGCCCGAGGAAAATCCGTGCTATTCGTGAGCGACAAAATGGCCGCACTCGAAGTTGTGTATAAGAGACTCAACGAGGTTGGCTTAGCGCACTTCTGCCTTGAACTTCACAGCAGCAAAGCAAACAAGCAAGAAGTCGTTGCCGAACTCAAACGATGCCTTGACGAGCAACTCGTGCCCAGAAAGCTTCCATCAGTGAGCGAATTCGAAAGGATGAAAGAGCTCCGAAACAACCTCAACGATTACGTAACTGTCTTGCACCAAAAACAAATCAACCTGCAAAGAAGCGCATACGAAGTACTTGGCGAGCTCGCGAGCCTCGAACATGTTCCTTACGTTTCCGTCGATTTGGTCAGTCCTGGAAGCCTTACGCCTCAGAAAATGCAAGAGCTAGATGAACTGGTTACAAGGCTTAAAGGTGTCTGGCAGGTGATGGAAGAAAAAGACTTTCCATGGCTAGGCTACCGAGCCCACGCCTACAACCTTGAGATTCGATCCGAACTATCCACATTTTTGGACGACATACTTTTCAAAATGAACTCGCTCAGGCTAGAATCCGCGAACTTCTCATCCCAACTCGGCTTAGAACCCCCACTAACGTTTGAACGAGCTAGCTGGCTCATAGGTCTCGGAACCTTCCTCTCTGAGAGCCCCAAACCTGAAGCTTCGTGGGTTCTAAATGTTAGTCTCGATCAGTTCATAACCGAAACCACCCGCCTGAAAGAAACTTGCGACATGTGTCAGGCAATACGCCACAGGTTGCTGGAATGCTATGATGTGTCCTTTTTCAATCTAGAATTAACTCGATCCTCCGAGATCGAACACGAACTCTCTGACACACGAACATTACTTGCTCCCATAAACCTCGAACAGAGCGAATTGCTCAAAAAGCTTGAGCAACTCCTCGAATTTACAAAAAATATCCAGATATTCACAATCAAATGGGAGCAAACATCAAGAGAGCTCGCAGAGCTATTCGCTATACCAACAGAAAACCTCACACCCGAACGCGTTAAACAAATTTCTCGGATTGCAGCCATTTGCCTTTCACCTGACAAACCTGAACGCCAATGGTTCAACCCAGTAGTACTCCAACAAACCCAAGAGATCGCGCAAAAAGCCAAAAGAGATTACCAAGAACTCAACAACCTCAAGGCACAAATCGGGCAACTTTATAACCCCAAGATTTACGAACTAAACCTTGACGAACTCGTCGTGCGTTTCAGCGGACCCTACAAAAGCTTTACCCGATACTTCAGTTCTGAATATCGCCGCGACGAAAAACAAATAGCCCTGCTAACGCATGATGGACGAGTACCGAAAACTGTTCTCTCTGACTTAATAATTGCCCGCAAAATCAGAAATCTAGAAGTTGACGCAAAGAGCTACGCCGAAGCCGCACGCAACTTGCTGGGACATTTCTACCGAGGGTACGAGACTGATTTCCAAAAAGTCGAAAAAGCACTCGCAGAAACGGCAGAAATTCTCAACCTAACCGGAACCACGACCACGCCCGAAAACCTGATTAAATTGGCTTCAGAGTTTTCGGATGTTCAACTCGTTATCAAACATAACAACGACACTCTAATTGATTCATTAGCTATTTGGGATCAAGGCCTTCGAGATCTCGGGAGTCTCATACCGTCACGCAGCTTACCCACTTCCGGGATGCCGATAGGTGGAACCCCTCTTCGCAAGCTTCAGGAATGGGCAAACCAGTCAGAAAAGCAACTTGCCACACTGAACGCTCTCACTAAGGAGTCTGTAGGCAAATGCAAACAAGCAGGTCCCCAGAACTACAGCCAACTAATAGCCGACTTGAAAGACGGAGAAACGGTCAGGAGAAGAGAAGCAGAATTCTTGGGCGAGAAAAGCTTGCTTGAAATGAAATATGGGGCACGTTTTACTGGTTTAAACACAAATTGGACAGAGATTCTAAACGTTCTTCAGTGGACAAAGAAGGTTCAAGCATATTTCAATCAGTTATCAATCCCTGAACTTTTCGCCACCGTTATTTCACATGGACCCGAAGGAGCACCATCCAAGACAGAAGTAGCTCTACGATACAACTCAGCTCTTAAAGCCTTATCTTCGTTGGAGTCTCGTTTCGAAAATGGCTTGATTTACAAAGGTCAACGTTTACAGTCAATGAATATTGATGTCGTGCACGAAAGAGTAAGAGCGCTAAGAGATCGTGTTGATGACCTTCGAGTTTGGGTAGACTTCAAAGATGTAAAGAACCTCTTTTCGTTAAGAGGCCTGGACGGTTTCTTCACAAGGCTCATAGCTCAACCTCCAGCGGGTTCACAGCTGTTTGATGTCTTCCACAGAGGTGTCTACCAGGAATGGATAAACAACCTCTACCGTGAAGACTACCGCTTAGGCAGGTTCCGAAGAGAAAACCATGAGCAGCTGGTCAGCGAATTCAAACGTCTCGATCAAGAACTTATTCATATGGCAGCGAACATGGCAATCGAAGCTGCCAATGGACATAAGCCTCAGGATATTCTGATACAAGCAGGCGACTCGGAGGTAAACACTCTACTCAAAGAAGCTGCCAAGAAGAGAAGACTAATGCCCCTTCGTAATCTCTTCCAGAAAATACCACATGTTCTACCTAAACTCAAACCCTGCTTGCTCATGAGCCCGATCACTGTGAGCCAATTCCTGCCGCCAGGATCAACCAAATTTGACTTAGTCCTGTTCGATGAAGCCTCACAAATAGTACCCGAAGACGCCATAAGCGCCATCAGCCACGGAAAAGCCGCAGTCATAGCAGGCGATAGCAAACAGTTGCCGCCCACATCATTCTTCCAAAAATCACTTTTCGAAGAAGTCGACTGGGACGAGATGAGCGATGAAGACGTGGAAGTTTTTGACAGTATTCTTGATGAATGCTCGGGAATCGGCCTGCCCGTAAAAACGTTAAGGTGGCACTATAGAAGCAGGCACGAGGAACTAATTGCCTTCTCCAATCATCAATTTTACAATGATAACCTGATCACCTTCCCTTCAGCTGCGGCAGACACCGCCAACCTAGGTGTAAAACTCATTCACGTCCCCGACGGAATATATGACAGAGGAGGCAAACGCGACAATCCCAAAGAAGCCCAAATAATATCAGACTTGGTCTTCGAGCACTTCCACTCACACCCTGACAAAACCCTTGGAGTCGTTACTTTCAGCATAGCGCAAATGGAAACCGTTGAAGAGGCAATTGAAAACCGACTTAAAGAACAACCCGAATACGAGCATTTCTTCAAAGAAGACCGCCTTGAAGGCTTCTTCGTCAAAAACCTAGAGAACGTCCAAGGTGACGAAAGAGACGTAATGATCTTCAGCATAGGCTATGGACGCGACAAACAGGGCACGTTAACCCTCAATTTTGGTCCACTTAACAAACCAGGAGGAGAACGCCGCCTCAACGTCGCCGTAACCCGTGCGCGAGAAAAAATAATACTCGTAACCTCAATTATCGCTTCCAATATTGACCCCAAAGCGACAACGGCCAGGGGCGTACTAACACTGCGCAACTACTTAGAATATGCCGAAAAAGGACCCGAAGCCACAACTCTCGTACAATGTATCGCTCCAAAATACGAATCACCATTAGAAAAGGACGTAGCTGAAGAAATCCAACACATGGAATACAACATAGCCCCACAAGTAGGATGCAGCGGATACCGCATCGACATAGGCGTAGTTGACCCAGCTAACCCAGGATACTACCTGCTAGGAGTAGAATGCGACGGCCAGACTTACCGCGCAAGCAAAAGCGCACGCGACCGAGACCGCCTCAGAGAACAAGTACTAAACCAACTCGGCTGGCGAATTCACCATATTTGGTCCCCTGATTGGGTAGCAAGGCACGACTCAGAAGTGAGACGCCTCAAAGACGCAATCCAACAAGCATGTGAACAGCGCCCCGAAAAAGAAACGCCCAAAGCCCTGACCAAAGAAGATCAAAAAGCACAAACTCAAACAAAGGCAGACATCCGCAAAGTCCAATTCTCTGGAATCGAGAAAATCGGTATTCCTTACGTCTACCACCCCATCAATGCAAACTATGAACCGTATGTAAAAGTCCCAATCTCGAGACCTCCCTACACTTCCAAACAAAAAAACGAGTTCCACTTAGAGACAAACAGGGCCCTCCAAACAAGGTTACTCTCGGAACTTGTCAAAGAAGAAGGGCCAATCCACATAGACTACGCCTTCCAAAGACTAGCAAAAGCCTGGGGACTGAAACGTGCTGGCGTCAAAGTCAACACCGCGGCTAAAGTAGCATTGGACACACTCATAAAAGACAAACGAGTCGTGTTGAAAGGAAAGTTCCTCTGGCCGCCAGACAAAATGGAAATCCCAATCAGAACCCCTGCAGTTGGAATCCCAGAATCAACCAGACCACCCGAATACATACCTCCGGAAGAAATCGAAAACGCCATGAAAACCATAACCCAATATGCCGTCGGTATAAGCCCAGAATCACTCATAAACGAAACCGCGAAAGTATTCGGCTTCGAACGCGCCGGCGAGAAGATCAAAGAGTACTTCACTGAATCCTTCAAAAAAATGCTCCGTGAAAGAAAACTCGTCCTCACCAACGATACAGTAACAACTTCCTAAGATCCTCCGTTAAGTGATCATACCACAAAGGCTATTTCTGCAAACACTCAGACGTTATCACCTTTGTAACTACTGCATATGATTGCTGGCGAAAAGAATGGAAAATGAGCATATTAAAGTCAACGTTGAAGCCAGAAACCTCTCAAAGAAATTCGAACTGGAAGGCAACAAGACAATCGCCCTCAAAGATACAAGCTTCAAAATAGAAGAAGGGGAATTTGTTGTCATTCTAGGGCCTTCCGGATCAGGCAAAACGACATTGCTGAACATAATCGGAGGAATAGATCGCCCGTCCAAAGGAACCATAATCGTGGACGATACCAATTTGGCAGAGCTGGACGAAACAGCCCTCTCAGAATTTAGATGCAACAAAATCGGCTTCATATTTCAAACATACAATCTCGTATCCACGCTTACAGCCCTTGAAAACATCGAGTTTCCCATGAAATTAGCAGGTGACTTGGGCGACAAAGAAATCGAAACAAAAGCAATTGCCCTCTTGGAGCTCGTCGGTTTGCTCCAACGAGCTGATCATCTTCCTTTCCAGATGAGTTGCGGAGAGCAGCAACGTATAGCCATCGCCAGAGCATTGGCAAACGACCCGGCCATAATTCTAGCCGACGAGCCAACTGGAAACCTGGACTGGGCAACGGGACTCGAAATTATAAAGTTCCTAAAGAAGCTTAGCAAAGAGCAAAGAAAAACAATGATTATAGTCACTCATGACGAACGAATAGTTGACCTCGCAGATCTCACGATCCACATCAAAGACGGGAGCATCGTCAACATTGCTAGATGAACTTGGCTTCGCGAAGAAAGACTTCAAACATAGAAAATTCGAAACATTCCTCGCCCTCACGGGACTAATCATCTGCGTGGCAAGCACCACGTTCCTGCTACAAACAGGACTAGCCCTGTGGCTGCCGAACATTTCAAGAGGAAACGTCAAGCCAACATCATTTCTAGTAAATGCAACCCTAACGTTCGTAAGGTTTGACACGCTCCTCGTTTTCTTAATTGGGATGCTTACCGTGTTCTTTCTTACTTCAACCTTGATGTCAAACAGAGTCCATGACATAGGTTTAATCAAAGCCATGGGCAGCAATAACGGAAAAGACCATTCGTACATAATGTCAGGCCCACTATTGATAATTCTTTTAGGATGCTTCACTGGCGCCGCGATCGGAACAGCATCATTCACCCTGATGGCTTTCTTCTTTCTCCAGATTAACCTCCTCCAAATCATAATCAGCATCACAGGGTTCGTAGGCGTCTTCATCCTCACATTCTTGATTGCGTGGTTCATCGCTGGCTATCAAATAGAAAACACGTTCAAAACCACCACCATAACATCATTAGCTGGAGACACAAACACATTCGACTTCAAAAAAGAGCAATTGGTTGCACTCAAGAAACTTATCAAGCGACTACCTTTCTCGGTTCAAACAGTTACCCGAGGAATCCTCAGAAGCCGAACCAAATCAAAAACCGCCCTCATATGCCTAAGCGCAAGCCTGCTCCTGCTAACAGTCTCCTTCGTAGGCGGCTTCGTTTCATGGTACACCACACGAGACTATGTGGACAAAGCCTTCGGGCAAAACGTACTAGCCATAGGCAATCAACAAGTAACGGCACAGTACGTTGACCTCCTTCAACCAACCCTTAATCCGCAAAATACCCAAATCAACACATTCAACTTCCTCAACACAGACTTCGTCATCGACAATACATTCATCCAAAAATTAACATCGAACTCGCAAGCAATGACAGTCGATAGCCGTCTTGTAGCTTTCGCTCAAATAACTGAAATCGAAAACTTCACAATCGAAAACGAACCGATAAACAATGAGCAGCACTACCGAACAATCGGAGACCACAGAACCACTCGATCCCTAATTGTCGGAATCGACCCTGAAAAAACAGTAAACAACCCAGAAACCCAAAGAAGCGAAAGATTGATTGAGAATGAATATACCATAGCCATCGGTGATGCCGTAGCCAGAAACCTTTTCGAAGACCCCTACCAAGAAAAACTCAACATCTCAGCTAACTCCACGAATCCATTGCAGGAATTCTCTATATCAAACGTCGCCGTGGACCCGCTGAACCAAGGAAATACCGTCTACCTATCGCTACAAACGATGCAAAACCTGTTCTCAGTAAATGGCACTAACCTTATTCTAGTCAAAACCCAAGAGACATCACAAGCTTACCAAGAAATAACAAACCTCGCCAACCAATACAACCTTACCGTAACTAAGATGAACATAGTCCACGCAGAAAGCTTAGCCAACGTCGACAGAATCTGGCTATCCGTCCTGCCCTTCCCGTTCATGTCAATGATAACTACAGGAATCGGCTTCCTTAACGCTTTGTCAGTATCGATGGCAGGGCGAATGCGCGATTTCGGTATCATCAGGGCAATAGGCGCCAAACCAAATTACTTAACGAGAACCATACTCCTCGAAACCGTCATCTTCTTACTATTGTCTGCTCCCACAGGAATCATCCTGGGTATGATGTTCAATTTCATCTTCCTAATTCCTTCAGCCACGCTAACGCTTCCTATTCTCGCACTATCCCTTACCGCATTAGCAATAACCCTGCTTGCCATAACGGGACTAACAACCGTAATTACAGTAAGAATATTCCGGAAATCGCCCACCACAATCCTGCAAGAAACAAACTAGCACAAGTGGTCATGACTCCTACTCGAGCGAAAAAAAACTGAGTTGAAGTTTTTTGGGCATAACAAAAGAATAGCGCAAAATCGGCAATAACCAAAGCAGACTAAAAGCCACCCATTGTAGACAAGACATTTCTCCAGCTAGATAAGCACACAGCGGACTTCAATGTGAAGGTCCCAAATCGCATGAGTATTTCCAGCCTCTATAACCTTGCTCGTCCAATAATAGCCTCTTTTCGAAGCTCTTTTCACATACCATCCTAAAATTACCATGCCAAAACCATTTCAGACCCCGAAACGGGGAAAAATCTTTAAGCGACACAAGCATTCTCAGAAAAAGAGGAATTCAAATTGGTTGACACAATAGAGATCTTAGCCATAATCATTCCACTCTTAGTGATCGCATACATGCTCTTATCTTCACTAAGAATAGTTAGACCAATCGAAAAGGGTCTTGTTGAAAGGTTCGGAAGATATCATCGTTTCGTTGAAGGAGGCATAACGCTACTTCTTCCGATCGCTGACAGAATAATCAAAGTAAACACCACCGAACGAATGACCCCTGTCCAAAGACAGGATGTAATAACCAAGGACAAAGTGTTCATGGGAGTCGATGCCGTAGTTTTCTACAAAGTTAAACCTGACGAAATTTCAGTCAAAGCTTCACAGTATAATGTGGCAAATTTCCAGTCTCAAATCGACACGCTAGCCCGCACTGTACTCAGGGATATTATCGGCGGCATGGACATGACCATCGCGAACACTTCTCGTCCCACAATAAACAAAGCACTCAAAGAAGCACTTGACGAACAAACCGAGAAATGGGGCATCGAGATCATAAGAGCGGAAATCAAAGACCTTGAACCGCCCCGAGAACTAATAATTTCAATGGAATCAGTCCTGAAAGCAGACAACGATAGACAAGCCGCCGAGAAAACGGCTATAGCGCAAGCAACTCTTGCGAGTGGAGAAAAGAACGCGTCAATTCAGCGAGCAGAAGGAAACAAACAAGCTGCCATACTTCAAGCCGAAGGACAAAAAATAGGAACAATAACAATAGCAGAAGGAGACGCCCAAGCCACAAAGCTTAGGAACGAGGCTCTAACAACCTACTTCAAAGACACAGCCATAGTCTTCAAACAACTCGACACAATCCAAGCTAGTTTGCAAAACAACACAAAAATAATCGTCCCTGAAGGCAAAGCAATAAGCCTCATACTCAACGAGCAAGAAAACATGACAAAAGCGACAATCATACCTATAACAGCGCAAAAGCAAGATACAACATCAAAGAAAAGCTGATCAATCTCCTAAAACTAGCCCGAGAGAGCAAAGCTTGCATCTCGTGGGTCTTTCCCTTTTGTTTTTTTATTCATTTCTTTATTAAGATCTTTCAGGAAACTGAACCCGGTTTGCAATTATCCAACCATCTTGATGTCAGGAAGGGTTTCAAAGAAATCAATTTCGTTTTGTAAGAAATGCCGTTCAAAAAAGTGCAGCTGAAGTAGCCTGCGTTAGCCCGCGCCTGTTGAGGCGTTTCATTGTTAGCCGCTTAACCTATTTCTTATGACCGACTATTACTTCCATTTTGCTCCGAGCGCCAACGCGAAAGCTTGCGTGTATGAACAAACTTTGAGCAACGGACCGGAACAGACTCAACAGAACACTTGATGCAAACTGAAGAACTAAACCCAAAACATCTGATAATAACGGCAGAATAGACCCAATAAACCAAGGAGAACCTTACGGGAATTTCAGTTTTGCGTAGGGCTTCTCAAGTTCTATGCGGATTTCCTTTTTCATTTTCTCTGGCGCGAGTTTGACGATCTCCCACGCAATAAAAAATCCAGCCTGTAGCCAGAAGAACCAACGAGGCAGGAAGCAACAACAAATTGCGTATTCTTTTTCGCAAGCTGTAACCCCTTAGGCATGCTTTTAATTGCTAATTACTCATAAGCCTTTTTGCGAAGTTTAACACACTAAACAAGTCAACTTCTGTCGGATTGGGTATTCTAAGGCAAAAACCATTATTGATTTGTGTTTATCCTGCTAACCTAAGTGACAAAATTTGCCTTCTAAAACGAAAAATGTGTCCATATCTGGGCTATTTTCAAAGGTTTTGGCCTTGGAATAGGCTCTCTGAGCTGGGCATTCTGGAGGCATAGGCGGGGACAGGGGCAGCTTTGTTCCGCGATTTCCGGCGAGCGTTTCTTTGCGCTTTGGGTTGCGAGTTAAGTACGAATCTAGTCTTCTCTCCATTTGAAAAGTCTGGCAGCAATGACGAAAGCGGCAACTGTAATCACCGTGACAATCCCTATGTCTAACAGGGCAGCAGAATAATTGCTGTAAATCATGACAGCGTTCAAACCGTCAATTATGTAGTACAAAGGTAGCACGTGGGCGATAGCCTGCAAGTACATTGGCATTGATGCGACTGGAAAGAAAGTTCCAGATAGGAACATCATCGGAAAAGTGACAACGTTCCCGATGACACTAGCCGTTTCTGTGTTTCTTGAAACGGTGCCTACAAGCATACCCAGCGAGGAGAAAAGCATGGGTCCCAGAATCAAGAATGGGATCAGCCACAGGGACAAAACGACATTCGCTTTGAAAAGCGCTGAGCCAACACCAACCATCAGGAGAAATGATACCGAACTAAGAAAAATGTAGAAGATTACCTTGGAACCGAGCCACTCTAACTTGGTGAGTGGAGTGAGTGACAGCTGCTTGAACAGTTTTATCTTCTTGTATTCGGATGAAATGTTCACGAGAGAAAACATGGGACTCACAAGTATAGAGAACCCGATAAGCCCAGGTATCAAGAAGTCCACGTATCTGTAAATTTGGGAATTGGCAGTGGTCAAAACAGCACCGATTATAGGCGGACTATTATGAGCATAGTACTCAAAGTTGAAGGAGTTGAGCACGCCAAATGTTGTCCCCTGAACTACAGCACTGGAACTCGACGATGGATTTCTGTAGATTGTGACGTTAATCGGCGCCCCGGCTATGTAGCTTGCGGTGAAATTTGCCGGAATTATCAACCCATCGGAAATCGAATGTACTGAGAGATAGTTTGAAAAATTCTCAGATGAGCTAACTAACTTTACCCGCACCGTATCTGTTCCATTCAAAACGCTAATCAAAGAGGTAGATACTTGCCCTCCATCGTTATTCTGGACGTAAAGTGGAAACGGTCCGTTGGATCCGCCAGAGAAAATAGCCCCAAAAATCAGGATTAGAATAACTGGGAAAATTAGTCCGAAGAACAATCCGATTCTGTTCCTAAGATAACCTTTCCCAAATAAACGCAAATCAGCTAAGGTCCTCTTAAGACTAAACATAATCATTGACCTCCATCGTTGTTGGATACCTTCTTGCCCGAAAACGTGACCTCGCCCTGTGCATCGACAACTCCTCTAACCAATTTTATAAAAACATCCTCTAAGCTGTCTCGACGTGTACGAAGCTCATGCCACTCGAGTTCAGAAGCTTCAATCGCAGCCATTGCAGCTAACGCGTCATGTTTCCTGTCAATGTTAATACTTATCAAATCTTTGCCGTCAAATTCCACTTTCAAATCTGTGTTTGCTTTGATGTAATCGGCCATCTTTTCAGATCCGTGGACTTCCAACCGTTCGCCTGAACCATGCGCCTCGATGATTTCGTCCACTGTTCCAATAGCTGCAATATGTCCTTCATTCATAATGGCTACTCTGTCCGACAGATGCTCTGCTTCCTCAAGATAATGAGTAGTTAAGATTACCGTTGTTCCCTTATTTTTGAAGCCCATGATTACTTCCCAAATAGCCCTTCGAGCATTAGGATCCAGACCAGTTGTGGGTTCGTCAAGAAACAGAAGCTCGGGATTGTTAACCATCGATAATGCAAGTCCCATCTTTTGCTTCTGTCCCCCTGAAAGATTCTCGAAGAGATTAGTTGCAGAGTCCTCCAACAAAACCTCTTTCAGAATCTTTCCCGGACTGACTTCAACTCCAAAAAGACTCGCATAGTAGCTAATGGCTTCTTTTGGGTTGGCCTTCTCAAAAAATGTAAAGTTCTGAGGAATTACACCTATCTTCTTGTGGAGTTCTCCGCCGTTCTCCCACGGGTCAAGTTCTAGAACCTTAACAGAGCCACTATCCTGCTTCCTTAGGCCTTCCATGATCTCAATTAATGTGGTCTTTCCTGCACCGTTTGGGCCAAGTAGAGCAAATACTTCACCTTTAATTACAGAAAGGGATACTCCATCTACAGCCTTCAAGGATCCGTAGTTCTTCTTAACGTCCGCGATTTCGACTGGTATCATGTAAAGACCACTATTCTACACAGGTTTTGCTCACAAAAAGCTTTCGGTAAAACTAACCCCAATTTAAGGCGTAAATTGAATTTCCATCAAGAAACAAAACAATTTGAGTTTGTTGTAACATGACGCAACCACAACTTTTTATTAACAAAATCTAGAACGGTTACACTTATATCGGCATTCTGAATTAGGGAGCGTCTGTTACTCCCATTCAAATTGACGAGTAATCTTCAGGACGATAACGATATGACCGAAGCAAGAACAGTACTCGTAGTAGATGATGATAAATCCATTCTGCGAACTTTCACGCGGATACTCCAGAAAGCCGGGTACATCGTTGACGTAGCTGAAACCGGCAAAGAAGCCATTGATAAGGTCGGCAGTAAAACCTACGATGTTGCATTGATTGACGTTCGTCTTCCAGACATGGATGGAACTGATCTTTTGCTGCCTTTTCGGAAAAAAATTCCAGACGCTGCCAAAATCGTCATAACGGGCTTCCCATCAATGGACAACGGGGTCAAAGCTCTCGACTCGGGTGCGGATGCTTACCTTGTTAAACCCTTGAAACCCGATGAACTCATTTCAGTTATTGAGGAAAAAATAAGAGAGCACCAAGAAGGATAAGCATCGTTTTCTTTTGAGGCATGCATAAGTCAACTGTCTTTCTTGGAAACATGTATTATTAATTCATACAGTTTTTATGAGTTCGGAGCGAACAAGCATACTGAGCGGCGAATCCTGCTCAAAAATATTATGAGCTTCCCCTCTCCCTTCTCCCCTTCCCAAAAAGGAGCGGGTTCGCCTAGCTCATACCTCCAAAACCGGGTCATTTCTCTCATTTCTAATTAGAAATTGGCTCAGAATTTTCTCCTAATGGAAAATAACAAACGCGGCGAATGAAGAGGTAAAAAGAATAGCCATGGATCCGACAAGGTTCATCAAGAAGTCCAAAGATGGTCCAGCCGCGTCTTTCAAGGGGTCTCCAACAGTGTCTCCGACCACCGTTGCTTCATGAGTTTTGGTCCCGGAGCCACCAAGGTTTCCTTTCTCAACATACTTCTTGGCGTTGTCCCAAGCGGCACCTCCCTGAATCATCATCAAACCTAGGGGAATGGTTGTAACTAGGTTGCCCGCCAAAAGTCCACCAACCGCTTCAACACCAATGGTGTAGCCTACGATTAACGGTACAATTAGGGCAAATATCGCCGGCACAAACATTCCAATCAGGGCTCCACGAGTGCTAATGTCCACGCATTTGGCGTAATTTGGTTTTGAAGTGCCCTCCTTCAACCCGGGAATCTCTGCAAACTGCCTACGCACCTCGGCAACCATCCTGAAGGCTGTGTTCCCTACTGCCCTTAGAATCTGGGAAACGAAAAGAAACGACATTATTCCTCCAACCAGCAGTCCAGCAATAACGACGGGGTTTGCGACATTTATTGCAGTCAAATGGACAGTTTCGATGAAGGCGGAAAAAATCGCTACTTGAGCAAAAGCAGAAGTTCCGAGTGCGTACACTTTGCACACGGCTTTTGTGGTGTTTCCTACAGAATCCAGCTCGTCGATGACGGCCAAAGAATCGCTTGAAGCACCTGAAAGCTCAAGGATCCCCTTAGCGTTGTCAACTATAGGGCCGTAAGACGACATGGCAATCAGGGTTGCGGTTATAGATAGAAAACCTACAGCCACCATCGAAATCCCGTAGAGCCCGTTGAGCTCATAAGCAAGCACAATTGCGACAGTGAAAACCAGCGTTGAAGATACGGTGCTTTCAAACCCTCGGTAGAAACCAAAAATTATGTTCATCGCAGGTCCACCAATCGAAGCCTTGGCGATACCCTTAACGGGTTTCCCATTTACTGAAGTGTAGTACAGCGCGATCCAGGACAACAACGCGACCGTAACTAACCCGACAACTGTTGCGTAGAATTCTCTTAAGCCACCAAAAAGAATCAATGCTAAAGGTAAACTAATTCCCATAACCAGCAAAAGGGCGACGTACATTCCTCGGTAAATTGCCCTCTGAGCGTTCGAACTCCTCAAACGGACATAAAATGAGGCTGCAAGAGATGCGATAATTCCTATGGCCGCTACAGCAAGAGGATAAACTAGGCCCTGAACTCCATAGACTGCAGAACCCAAAATCATCGCGGCCACAAGAGCCATAATATACGACTGAAAAACATCAGAACCCGTTCCAGCGATATCCCCTACATTGTCACCGACTTGATCCGCAATCACAGCTGCATTACGAGGATCATCCTCGGGTATTCCTTCCTCCACCTTTCCAACAAGATCAGCCCCGATATCCGCAGCTTTTGTGTAAATCCCGCCTCCAACACGTGCAAACAAACCTATTAATGAGGCTCCAAAACCCATTCCCAGAAGTAAGAACGGGTCACCGACCAAAACGTACATCAACCCTACCCCCAAAATACCCAATCCCGTCAGAGACATCCCAACAACCGTTCCGCTTCTCGAAGCGATGATGAATGACTCTCCAAGACTCCTACTAGCTGCGTTGGCTGTTCTCGCATTCATGTAAATAGCCACCCTCATTCCAATGTACGCAGAAACCCCTGACAACACAGCACCTAAGACAAAAGCGTAGGCGACACCCCAGCCAAGGACGTATCCAAGAGCTACAGTTAAAACTGCGGTAAATACTGCCGCCACCAAAAACTGACGTGCCAAATAAGCATGTGCTCCAACCTTGATTGCATCTGACACCTCAATCATCTTAGGTGTTCCCCTGCTCTCTTTTAGCAGGGCTCTGACCTGGCGAGCAGCAAAAATGACAGCCAAAACGCCGACAATTGGTGCAAAAACAAGAACCAAATTCACGATTCTTGCTCACCCAATCGACTGCAAAGTTCCGTCAAGAGATGTTTTCTCCTGCGCACAAACTCCTACGATTGATCAAGAAACCCTTCTTCTGATTTTACATAAAGACTTTTCTAGGAAGCGGAATTAGCCGTTCTGCAAAAAACACAAAGAGACAACTATTACCATTTGTTTTGATGAACGAATTGTTCGAAAGGCTTTCGTTTATTGCTGGCAATAAATTTTTTGACCACCTTAGTTCCAATGCCCTCGTCTGAAGGATACCCAATTGGCGTTAAAGCAACAACTCTAATGTTCTTAGGAACTCCAACCAACTCCTTGACTTTGCTCTCGCTAAAAGCCCCAATCCAGCAGGTGGCTAAGCCCAGATTGGTTGCGGCAAGAACTAGTTGGTGCATAGAAATTCCGACATCAACCAAATAGTAATCCATTTTATCATGTGCCCCCGATTCGAAAGGGTCCGCACAAGCAACAACTACAATGGGCGCCTGTTTGAGCCAGGAATTAAAAATGTTGCCAAGTTTCGATATTATTTCCTTATCCTTTATGACTATGTACTGACAGCATTGCTTGTTAGCCCATGAAGGTGCTAGCCTGGCAACCTCTAGAATCTTATCAAGTTTTTCTTCTTCAACTGGCTTGTCTGAATAAGCCCGAACACTCTTCCTTTGATCTATGATGTCAGCAAAATCCATAGGAGCCACTCACCCTACCGAGAAAAAAGAACTATAATAACATTCTCGAAAGCGGAGTCATTAAACAATTGGAGAATATGTGGCTTGGCCAATTGTGAGCGAGATTCGAATTGCCATTTTTGGAATGCTGCTTCAGTAGCTTAAGAAGTTGGATTTTGGCTTTGTATGGGTTTACTCGGCTACCGCTACGCTTGCTTAATTAGCGTATGCATCAAGTCGGATTTTGTGACGATTCCTATCAGCTTCTTTGGATTCGCGGGATCTAACACTACAAGTCGACCTGTGCCTTGTTCGCTCATTTTCTTGAAAGCCTCAAACCCAGTCTCTTCAGGGTAGACTACCTCCAAGTTTCTTCGAGCTATTTCCCCAACAGAAGTCTTGTCCCTTTTCGCCTTTTCTATCTTGGAAGCTTCTTCAATCGTGACTATGCCCACAAGTTCACCCTCGTTATCCACGACCGGGTAGCCAATATGACGTTGTATTGCCATAAGTTCAAGAAGTCTGCTTACACTCATGTCAGCGGTAACCGTGCTGACGCCCGTTGTCATGATGTCTTTTATTTTTACTTTAGCTAATGCCTCAGTCTCTCGGAGCAACCGGACAGGAATATATCCCTTTGATTCTTCCAGTTTGAAAGCTTCCTTAAGTGCGTTAGTCCGTTTCAGCATAGCTGCCTTAACAACCCTCTCAAACACTTTCGGTTCTTGTTCAATCACCCAGGTGCTGATGATTCCCTTCCTAACCGTTTCATAAAAGAAATCTTCCCCAGCCTTGGTGCGAATAATGACTGTGGACCAATCTGTCATCGGATATGCACTGCCTATTGAGATATCTGCCAACTCTGAGGTAAAATCAGTACAAGTTCTACAACTTGGCAGAATATGACCTTCAATTTCCTCCATTGGAATCCTGACTTGCCCCTTCGAAGTCTCAACCACGAACTCTTTCGAAAGTCGCATCGATTTGATCTCTGATGGCTTAATCCTGTAGGTTTTCGTAATATGTTCCAGCAGGGGGCTCAACGAGAAAGTTCCAAAACAAAAAAGACCAATTGTGATTTTCAAGTTAGCACTGATTTTATGTTGCCACGCTTCCATCTTCCGAAGCGCAAGCACATGGCACGGGACTCCGACGAAAGCTATCTTTGTTTTCCCATAACCCAACACAGCACTGCCGTAGGCTTTAGCTACAGCTGAAGGAAAGAACTTGCTCCCCACCGCCGAAAGAATGTCATCTGGAACTACAGCAACTAGCGGCTTTGGCTTGGATGGATTATCCGGTTCAGCCTGAGAGACGATAGCGCTGTCAAAAATCTTGTTATCAATCCCGTAATTCAAAAGGGTGGTCACAACGGCTGCACCGTGACATTGTTCCCTGAGTTTTGGGTCAGCTGCTTGCGCAAGTAGAATCTTTCTGTAATAACCGAAGGCTTCATTCTTATGGGGTGCATCAGAAACTGCCCTGGAACTTCTAAGCAGGAGAGCTTCAGAGTGAGGGCACATCTCATAGCAAATCGGGCAAAGATCAATTTCATTTGAACAATCAATCAGGCGTTTGACTTTATCGTCCTCTATCTGCAACGCCCCGACAGGGCATGAAGCTTCGCAAGCTCCACAAGCGGTGCATAGGCCAGATTTTATGATCTTCTTGTCTAGAACGTTATACGCGATGAGTGATTTGCTCTTTGATTCCATTTTTTCCCCGTCCCACTAAAAACAAAAGCTTAGAATCTTAAATACATAATCATCCGAACTTCAGGGAAAAAAGCATTGACACCCCAGATTTGTGGATCATAGACAAACTCGATCTCTTGAGTCGGTTTCAGTGTTTGTTCCAAACGACGGAGACTGCCTTGTTTTTGCATGCTCTGGAACATGGTGTTTTTTGTCCTTCTGGTTTGCATGCACTGCATGTGTACTTGATTTTTTTGCGGTGCTCTTCTTTCACAGCAGCAACGGACTTGTCCTCTAAATCCATCATCACTGTCTGAAGTTCTAAAACTTTCTGAGGACATCCTGCAATGCATAGACCGCAGCCGTTGCAGGCGGCAGCGTCGATTACAACATAGTATTCTCCCGAACCATCACTGTAACCATGGTGAATTTTCACGGCGTTCACACTCACTTGTTTTTCAGCTAGCCTGAGTTTTTAGGTACAGGGCTCTCGCAAGCAAAGCCGCACCTAATGCTCCGGCAATCATTGGGTCTAATCCTTTTTCTCTCCAGTTTGGTGCTGGGAGGCACTTTACGTTAAGGATGGTCTCTATTCTTGAGACAACTCCAACATTCTTGGATTGACCACCAGTTATGACCAGTTCCTTCTCGAGTCCAACTCGGTTAATTAAGTTAGCCATTCTTAACGCCATTGCACGCGTGTAAGCCGCAAGCACTTTTTCTTTTGACCAACCGTTGCGAAGTAGACCCATCGCCTCAGTCTTGGCAAATGCCACACATGTGCAGCTGACTGGCTCGGGTTCTTTGTCAACTTTTAAAGAGAATTCTCCTATCTGCTCGATTGGGATCTGGAGAAGGTCAGCGAAAACTTCCATTCCTCTTCCCGTCCCAGCCGCGCATTTGTCATTCATCAAGAAACTGGTCACTCTTCCAGTCTCATCGATTCGAATTGCCTTAATGTCTTGACCGCCAACATCTAAAACGGTTCTAACAGTGGGTCCCCAGATGTAATTGGCTCCTTTGGCATGGCACGCAATTTCCGTAATAGCCTTGTTCGCCATTGGGACATTCACTCTTCCATATCCTGTCCCCACGGTGTACTGAAGGTCAGCCAAGCTAAAACCCGTCCCTTCCAAAGCCCAATCCAGTACTTTCTTAGCACTATCAGGGCTGTTCGATCCTGTACGCATTACAGCCCACGAGTAAGCCTCGCCATCAATCATTATGGCGGCTTTTGACCCGACTGACCCAACATCAACGCCTGCGGTGACTAATCCTGGTTTCTTTCTCTCAGGAAATACTCTTTGGTACTCTTCCCATCTCCAAAAACCAGCTGTTCCTTTTTGACTCACTATTTTTGCACCCCTTTGGAACGATTTGCTGCCGTTAATGCGGCTCCCAGTGCGCCTGCAAAATCTGGGTTCTCGGGCACCAGCACATTAATGCCTAATTTTCTCTTCAGAGCTGAGGTAAAACCAACATCTTTTGCGACGCCGCCTACCAGAACAATGTCAGGGTTGAGCCCAAGTCGGTAAACCATTGAAGACACCCTGTCAGCCATGGCGTCAAAAATAGCCCTGGCTATTTCCTCTTTGGGTTCCTGGCGATGAATCAGAGTGACTACGTCTGATTCTCCGAAGATAACACAGCTTGCGTTGATTGGACTCGACCTTGTGGCTTTCAAGGATAGTGGTCCCATCTCCTCCAGACTGACTTCCAGGGCTCTTGCCATGGCTTCAATGAAGGTTCCCGCTCCGGCGGCGCATCTTTCGTTTACTACGAAATCCAGCATTGCACCTTTGTTGTCACATTTGACTGCTCGTGCTTCCTCTGCTCCAACGTCAACAATGGTTCTGGCCGAAGGGATTAGGTAAACTCCAGCTTTGGCATCTGCTCCCATCATGCTTATGGTTGAATCCGCGAATGTTATCATTTTCATGCCAGCGCCTGTCGCGGTAATGTGAGTTAAACTGGGGCGACTCATTTTTGCTTGCGACAAGGCTTCCTCGAGAGCTTGGTCAGCTGCCTTTGCCGGTTCAAACCCAGAAAAAGCTTGTTTTCTTGAAACTACCTTTCCATCTTGGAGAATTACCACTTTAACGCGTTGAGTACCAATATCTAAGCCGGCGGTGGTCACGATTTGTTCCCCTAAATGTCCACTCTTGAAGACAGCATTTCGAGAAAAGCTTCTACTCTGGTCTTCATCTGTCCGGCGTCTTCCCGTGTGTATTCTGTGTCCAAGTAGTACACTGGAATGTTCAACTTGTCGAGAACTTTCTTAACTCGCGCGTACTCCATGGCGTAAAGCATGCAGCCTCTGACAACGTAGTATATTACGCCGTTGACTTTGTAATCCTTAACTTTTGTCGTCAACCAGTTTATCCTGTCTATATTTCCTTCTGCTGAGGTGAAGCAGGGGCACGTTGAGGCCATCAAGTACCTCTCGGCGATTGCGTTGATCATATCCTCCATTGTCCATTCATCTATTCCAACAGGGTCGTTGAGAATTCTGTCGCTAGAGCATAATTCGTCAGCAACGATAATCCCCTGAGGGGTGGCTTCTTCGATTAGGCTTGGAACTTTCCAATTGTCGGGCCAAAACATCGGCGTGCCGGTGATTAAGACGCGTGGAGTGTCAGCTGGGCATGCAAGTTGTTTCTGGGAAGCTTTTTTCTGAAGTTCGTTGCAAAGCGTTTCGGTCTTTTCGGTCCAACGTTTGATATCGTCCCACAAGCTTGTTTGGTTAACTAGCATGGCATCCCTGCCCATAATGACTGGAGTGCCCTTGCGCATGTCTTGGAGTCGACGAAAAGCCTTTGTAGCTTTTTGCATGAGTTCGATGGCGGTGCGCAGATTCTTGCCTGTTATCTTGTTGCCTGTCAACTTTTCAATTCTTTCTTTAATGTTGAGGATTTCCTGTTTCCACAATTGAAGCGATTGTTTAGAATCCTTCATGCGCGGGGGACACATGGTCCAAACGGGCTTGGCATCGCTCAGGATCTCGCTCATCTTCGTCATCCCGTCACACGTTAACGTGCTGATCACAGCGTCGCTTAACTCAAAATATGGTGATAAGCCAATCATTTGAGCTCCAATGGTAGACCTTATTACTGGGCACACTTCAACAGGCACAACTCGGTCTCCGAGTTTGGAAGTGTCATACCATCCGGAGTTGATCCGAACCGGAATGGCGCCAGCAGCCAGGATTAGCTCGATGGGTGCAAACACGCAGGAGTAGCCAATTACTTTCTTTCCATTCTTCTTTGCTTCCCGAATCTCCTTTTCCCGTTGACCGAAGAAATTCGAAATTTCATCAAAATACTGCATCGTTTCAGGGCGGTTCTTCGAAGCCTTTTTCATCCGGTCGATATAGTCAGAAATAACTTTCTCAGACGCGGACTTTACGTTTTTCTTAAGTTCTTCGCTTTCGTTCGCGGGAATTTCGGGCATGAACTTTGTTTGGTTGTCACTTTTCATTGCGGTTTCCTCAATCGCTTTCTGACGGTTCCAGCCAGTTTCTCGATTTGAACACGGTCTTTCCAGCTACTTTTACTTTCAATGTGTCCTTGTAGGGGCACATTTCAACGCAACGGAAACACAGCATGCATTTCGAGACCGTTACGTTTCCACCCTTCTTGTCGTAGACTTCCGTTACTTGGGTCGGGCAGACCCTCTTGCAGACTCCGCATTTTGTGCATTTTTCTTCATCCTTGGTCAAGCGCGTGAGGGCAACACGGTTGAACGGATTGAATGTGCTGAACAGGGCTGTTAATCCGCCGAGTGGGCAGATTCTGCACCAAAACCGCCTAAATGCCAATGCTAAGGCGCTGACCAAGACTAAGACAATCACGTTTATCGAGGTAATATAGTATCCTGCTTCTGCAAGGAGTCCTGTGGTATGAGAGATAACGTATGACCAGTTCATTAGTCCCAATGCGCTTTCTGCAAGTACGCATAATGGTCTCATGGGGCAAACTAAACAGAAGGGTGCGTTGAAGTAGTTGGTCACGTACCCGTCGGTCTGAGTTTGAGGCACCACTTGGGTTCCGAAAATTGCTTGTGCCCCCAGAACTACGCTTATGATAAGGAATGCTGCGATTATGACGTATCTACTTTGACTCAGGAGCGAATTGGTTCTGTCGGACAAGGTCAGATGAGGTTTCTTGAAGACTTTTCGCAGTCGAATCATTAGGTCCATGTACAAGCCGAAGGGGCAGATCCATCCGCAGAAGAACCTTCCCAGTATAAGTGCCATGATTATTACTAAGCCAAAAACTATTGCCAACCGTTCGATTCCTGGCGTAGAATAGTAGTAGTCCCAGCCTTTGCCTGTTGTCCAGAAAGGGAAAATGTATGCTTGCATCTGCCAGATGGGGCAAGTCACTGTTCTTCCAGACGAGTAATAGCAAGCTAAGACGGGAAGGGGCATTCCATCTGGGAAGGGCACTCCTAGAATGTTTTTTCCAACCGCAATGTCACGTGGTGCTGTTCCTAACGGCTGAAACTGAACGGCGGTAAACGGTCCAATTACCAGACCTGCGAAGATCAGTGCCAGAATAGCGAATTGAACGAAGAGTCTAAGGATGCTTACCTTCTCGGTCTTGTTTCGGACCCAGATGAGGATAGCTAGGATTCCAGCAAGTATTGCCCCTGCGATCATCGTGTCCATTAGTAGAGCGCTAACTGCGTCCATGTCATTCATCCTCCGATTATTTTTAGGGCAACTAGTAGCGTGAAAAGGCCAAGCGCGATTAGCAGGACTCCGCCAAATGCTGCAATCCATCTTCGAAGAAGAGGAGCCTTGTTTAGGAGCCATCCTGTTGTTCCTCCCAGCAAAAGCATAGGTGAGATCGCTGTTCCGACGCCAAACAACACCGCTAGAGCAATAGTGTCGATTGGTGTCGCGAAAGGTATTGCATAGAGCAGAATAGCCACCAATGGTGCACAAATCAGCAACCCTCTAGACAGACCTAAAAGAAAGGCACCAATATCAAACCTGTAACGCTCTTTGGTTGCTCCTTTGCTTTTAGGATTCTCGGCGTAATCGCACTTCTGAGATTTGCTCTTTAGCAGGATACTTATTCCGAGAACTACTGTAACGACGGCAAAGCCAAACGAGGAGTAAACTTGGAACGAAGTCAAGAGTTCATCGCTTACTAGAAGCTTGAAAACCCCAATAGCAGCCCCGATTATTGCGTAAGCGACAATCCGACCAGAATTAAAGATCATGGTTATGGCGACTCCTTTTCGAAAACCGGCCCCAACTCCAGCGATGTATCCCGTGATGTAAGGGAGACAGGCTGATGTGCAAACGGCGAAGCCGTAGAGTATTCCGCTTGCGAGTGCAGCAAGGTACGGATTGGGAATATTTGGTACCAATGACATTCTTATTTCACGGGAGTCTCCGAGTATTGAAAGGAAGAAATTGAGAATTTAAATGTTGCATAAATGACCCGTTTCAAGCGGCGAAACGATTCAGATGCAAAATGCAGCGAAAAAATGCGTCTATGGCGTGTTCAGGACTCGGGTATTCCATGATTGAAGGTACGCAAGATGAACTGGGTCGATAGGATAACTCTCGTTTGAAGGATATGGAAAACCACTCATGCTGCTGAAAGGCAAGGGTTCTACCGTGAAGCCAAATCCGAAACCCCAATTTCCGCTCGGATCTTTGAACCAGCAAGCTTCGAACAAGAAGAAGTCTCTCTGCATATTTGGTGCCAGTGCTGGTAAGGTGCTTGTGGAGAAGCTAAGAGAAGCTGCGTCGCCCTGTTTTCCAATAACGAACATATCGTCGGCTTCTAGTACTAACGGACTGACATCTCCGTACTTTGTGAAGTTGCCTTGGACCGATGAATTGCTTGAGAACTCCTTGTAAAGGTTGACCGTCGGGTTAACCTTCGTTACGATAATGGTCTGTTGAGGGCTCGTGTCTATTGCAATGTAGTCGAAAGTCACGTTCCAGAAATTGCTTATTCGCAATGAATAGTCGTTTGTCGGGAATAGCCCTGTTAAGTCAACAACGTAAGTTCTGAGGGTGTCTGCTGGGATGGGGAATTGTCTTCCATCGGGAACTCGAATCCAGTTTCCGTTTGTATCCTTAACTTCCATGTAGGGCGGAGGAGTAACTTGAGTGCCATCAGGAACTGGCTGAGCGAAAAACTTGTCTAACCATATTGAGTAATCGTCGGGAGACCCGAAATCAACCACTCCTCGAATCACGAGCTTAATCTGTTGAGCCTGAGACAGCTTGCCTAAATCCAGGGTTAAAATGTTCCATGTGATGTTGTTGTAAGCTGGGCTTTGTAGACCGTTTATTCCAGGGGTGCTTATTCCATCCATCTTGGAAATTTGTGGGAGAACATTTTCTCCTTTCTCGTTGACTGCTGAGATTGGCGTCTTCAAATTATTACTTACGGTGTAAATTTGGCCTCGATAATTAGGGTCTAAGTACTGTTCAACCATGGTTGAATAAACGTCCGTGTTTGCTGGGTGATCAACTGCGAGCATGTAAGCCGAATCCAAGTAGAAGACTTCATCATATCTTTGAATCAAGGTCAGGTTATAGTAGCCGTTGTTGGGTTTCAATTCAGTGCTGTTCAACTTGACATAATCCCAGGGGTCGTTTCGGTAAAAAGCGATTGATCCGTCTTTGTTGATGTAGTTAATGTAGCCTAGCCATCCATGGTCCGAGATATCCGTAGCGTAGATGTAGCTCGTTCCGTTCCAAATGTACAGCGAGGGGCAGGAGCTGCCTCCGGTGTAAGAAGCTTTCAATGTCGTTACCTTTTCTAGATCAATAGTTCTTGTCGGGTTTCTGCCCTGAGTATCTTCCCAGTACTGAAAAACGTACTTTCCTGTGGGGTCCGCAGGGGGCATTTCAATTGTGTGTTTTCCCACGGGCAAGAGTGCCGTTGCTGGCGTGGTGTAAGGTTTCCCATCTATGTTGAAATCGGCCGATGCACCGTTTTTTGTGATGGTTAGTGTGTGGTATCCTGATTTCACAACGGTGAGAATTCCAGTCAAAATGTTAATCTTCGCAGTGTAAATGCCGACTGGTCCTGCAGTGGTCGTGAATCCCACTGTGGTAGTTGCTCCCCCGTTCACCTGAATCATTTTGTTATCCTTAACTTCACCATTGATTGAAACGCTTAGTGAGGACGTTCCAGTTTGTTCCCCATAGTTTCGGACGTCAACAGTCATTTTGACTGATTCGCCCGGCCAAGCTTCAGGAGGGGTGATTAACATGTTTGAGAAAATGAGGTTAGCTGGTTTACCAGTTTGGGTTTGGACTGTTAGTGTTCCCATAAGGTTGCCCACCTTCACGGAATAGGTTCCCTCGTTTTGTCCAGTGACCGAGAACTGCACTGTCGTAGGGACTCCCGGTGCCAGTTGGACAGTGTGGGAATCAGCCTTGGCATCGTTAACCATGAGGTCCAAGGTGAAGCTATCTGAAGCTTGTCCCCTGTTTGTTGCCTGAACTGAAATGCTAACTGACTTGCCAGGTTGAGCTGGAGATGGAATTATGTTCAAGTTAGACAAGTCAAGTTCAGTTACTGGAGGCTTTGCGAAGACGCCAAGAATTCCCGACAAGCTGCCAATTCTTACGTTGTAGTTGCCTTCAGTTGCTTCAGTAATTATGAATTCAACAGTGGCTTGTTGAGCTCCACCCAGTGTCACTGTTTTGGTTTCTTGTGGCTCGTCGTTGACTGTTACCGTTATTGGAAACGTACCCGTTTTTTCGCCTGTGTTCTTGGCCGTGACTGAAATTCCTACAGGTTGCCCTATTCCAGTAATAGTCTGGTTCATTGAGAAGCCAGTTAGCTGTAGTTCCGCTGATTGCAAAGGAGGTGACAACACAAAATCAATCACTAATTCCCCAATCTGGATCGTGTGGTTTCCAACATCGCTTAACGTCATGGTGAGTGTAAAATTCACGATTTTGGACTGAGTGCCATAAAAATCTACGGTTCGATTTTGGACGGAGTTGCCGTCAAGAAGAAGTCTCAAAATGTAATAGCCTGCAGTATTCTCCGTGTTTGCTACATTGACCATTACTGTAAATGGCTGATTCGCCTCAGGTTCAGTTGGATCTATTGATAATCCGGAAAGTTGAGCTTGAATTGGGCTGAGGGGTGATGTCGCTTGAACGTAATAAAAAGCTGCGGCTGCAATGGAGACAATTATTAAATCTATGATCAGAATCGCTTTAAGTTTACTGCTGCCTTTCTTAGATAGAATCGATTGCAAGCGTATTTCCCTTTTCAATGAAGAGAGATCTCGCGCTGCATATAAGAGTTAATCTTGTATAGAAAAGAATAGAGTGCGCACGCTCGTTTCAGATTTTGCAGAAAATACGGTTAATTCATTAGTTTTGCGTCTATTTCTGAACAGTCAAACGGGGCTGTTTTTCTGAGCGGGCAACAAATTCACTTCCGTTTCAGCCCTAGGCAAAGTTTATTAGTTCTTGTGTAAAAAACTACACAGCAGTGAAAAAAAGTTCCAGAGTGTGGACCTAAATTTGACCAGTCCCAGCAAAATTAGCAGCCAGACGAAAATCATTGCTCTAATCGCAGTTTTTTCCGCGTTATATGCGGTGCTAAGACTCATTCAAGTTTTCCCAATTGTCGGAGTTCCAGGAGCTAGGTTTTCTATCTCAGATTCGCTTGCGCCAATTTACGGCATTATACTCGGACCTTACGCTGGAGGATTAAGCGTAGTCATCGGAACCTTTCTTGGAATGGCTCTTGGCAAGCCAGTAGTTTTTCTTGGATTAGATTTTCTACCAGCCTTGGTAAACGCCGTTGCTGTGGGTCTTCTGGTTCGACGCAAATGGATTCCAGTAATAATTCTAAACGTTGGCTTGCTCATTGTGTTTCTTCTCTATCCACTCACAAGCTTCTTGATTACAATTCCTGGTACTAACATCGTAATTCCATTCGTTTGGCTCCACATCGTTGCCCTTGCAGTGCTTATTTCCCCTCTCGGTTACAAAGCTGGAAATTGGGTAAACTCGTCAAAGACCCAAAACCTCCTGGCGGGCATTGCGATCCTTGGATTTGTCGGAACAATGATGCAACATCTAATGGGCAACATTCTTTTCGAAATAGTCTTCGGGGTTCCCATAGGCGGATGGACTGCCAGCTACTTCCACACGTATATTTGGCCTCCAATAGTCATTGTGTATCCTTGGGAGAGGTTGGTTCTCGTTATTCTGACTATACTGATAGGTGTGCCAGTAGTCAAAGCTCTTCGAAATACGCTGCTGAAACCAGGGAAGTAATCGGTTCTACTTTTGGTTGCAGTTGTTACGTTGGGTCATTTTGGGTGCACTGGACTTTTCTTCTTGAACAGCGGCGTATCCTGAACGTAATCCTTCCCAGTTACCAGCGCTATTTCTGCCTTTGCCAGTTCGTTTCCCAAGTAAGCCGCGTGTTCGAGGCGTGAAATCAAACCTAGTTCCATTATTTTTGAATAGACACTGTCGGCAGTCTTGCCATTGATTATTACGTCGGGTGTGCCGTTGTCGTTATACTTGGTATGAATCGCAAACAGGGCTAGTTTTTCTCGATCGACTAGGATTCTGAAAGATCCTTCGGGGTCTGGATCTGTTGGCGAAACCGTTTCTTCGGCAGAAATTAGTCTCGCGGTCGTGATGAGTTTGTCGTCGGATTGTTCTTCACGGTTTTTCTTGTTTTTCAATATCAATAGGTCAATACCGAGGTCCTTTGGCACAGATTCTCTTTTCTTTGCGAGAAACATCATTTGGGCAGCAATTACCTCTTCTTTTACAGTTCCTCTTGTTTTGTTGCTCTTTTCTGTTGCCAGAAGAACGCTTGCGCCGATTTCTGAGGAGATTCGAGCCAACAATGCATTGATTCCTACAGAGTCTGCATCAAAAAGTTCTGTTACATTTGAGATTCCCACAAAAAGTGGAATGTTCGGGTTTCGCATGGCAAATAAGCGAAATGCAGTGATCGATTCTGAAACGTTTGCAGGTTCGAGAACTAGATCTGCGAGGATCTTTTTCAAGCCCAGTTTTCGTGCTTTCTTTATGGTTTCTTCAAGAAATGCAACGCGGTCCTCAGCTTTCTTAGGAAAATACCCCTCTCGCTGATTTGTCGGTATTACGACAACCGGTACGTTCGAAACGTAGTCGGCGATTTCATCGAGATTTCCCGCGTCTATGCTTAACACCATGTCCGCGCCTGCGGATACTGCTGCCTTTATTTCTGTTGGGTTCAGTGTGTCGATGCTTACGGGGACGTTTACTGTTTTCTTTACGCTTTGGACCAACTGCTTGACCAGTTGTGGTTTTGGTTTTCCGGCAACCATGCCTATGTCTATGATGCTAGCACCTATCTT
>JGI20215J15232_1000052_pt1 | contig 40397 bp, 41 predicted proteins | sample WetSurMetagenome_2_FD_15232 | JGI IMG/M metagenome (IMG submission 15232) | reverse complement strand
CCCTGCAACCAGCGTATTAACTCTTTCCAATCCATTCTCNCNAAGGNCCGCCACCGTATAATCAGTTATGCAGCAATGAGTTATGCTAACTGAACCAAGCTGGCGAGCTATTGCCTCGAATCGGGAAGCAGCTTCGGGCCTTCATCCCCTATCTTCTTGACATTGAATTGGCTGCCCTGCCTAGTAGTCAGGGGTGGCAAGATGAGATGCTCCCTTTCAGTCCCGATCCTTCTGCTGGCTTCTCTGGCAGCAGCTCAAACTGCATCACAGTCCGACTGGTCGGGCGGCCCGGGGACGCCGGGGCCAGTTACTGCCTGGGGCACATGCTTCTCGTCTGAGACTGGGTGCTTGTGGGACGCAGATCCGGGATCGGTGACAATCGCCACGATCGTTGAGCATCCTATCGGCAGTTCACTTGATGGTCCGACGCGTGTGCGCTCCTCCGATATTGACGGAGATGGCGACATCGATGTGCTGGGGTCCGCATATAGCGAGATCTCATGGTGGGAAAACCTCGACGGCCTCGGCGTTACGTGGAACAGGCACATGTTGTACTCCGGACTCCTCATCTACCCGCAAGGCGAATGCTCGGATATCGACGGTGATGGCTCTATGGATGTGCTAGGGGCACTTTGTCTCTCGGACTTGATCGTCTGGTGGGACAACGTCGACGGCCTGGGCACCAGCTGGGTGGAGCATTCGATCGGCGGCTATTTCTACGGCGCCTATGCCATCTACTCCGCCGACATCGATGGCGACGGCGATGTGGATGTGGTGGCAGCTTCCGCCTCGTATGGCCACCCCACCTGGTGGGAAAACGTCGACGGCCTTGGCACCTTCTGGATCGAGCATACGATCGAGGAGGTGGGCGGCTGCAACCGGTCTATCTACGCCGATGACATTAACGGCGACGGCTGCGTCGACGTACTGGGAGGTCACTCGAGCAACGATGAAATTGTCTGGTGGGAGAACGTCGACGGCCTTGGCACAACTTGGATCAAACGCATAATCGACGGATCGTTCGACTCCGCCCGCAGCGTTCACTCGAATGATGTGGACGGAGATGGTGATATCGATGTTCTCGGTGCTGCTTATGGCGCGGATGAAATCATCTGGTGGGAGAATGCCGACGGCGCGGGCACCAATTGGATCGAGCATCCTGTCGATGCGGAGTTTGACGGCGCTCTCTCCGTCTACTCCGACGATCTGGATGGAGACGGAGATATCGATGTGCTTGGTGCCGCCGCCGCTATTTCCACCGATGACATCGTCTGGTGGGAGAACTCCGACGGATCGGGAACAAGCTGGATCGAGCACATCGTAGACGCGGATTTCATGAGTGCGGACTGCGTCTACTCCGATGATCTGGACGGAGACGGTGAAACTGACGTATTGGGGGCTGCCGAAGGAGACGACATGATCTCATGGTGGGATCTCCATGCCGACTTCGACAGTGCCAGTCTTGAGTCCAGCATCCTCTATATCGGCTGTGACCCGGACTGGGGTTCGCTGCTATGGACTGCTCAAAATCCTCCGGGCACGGCAGTCTCGTTCCAGGTCCGGGCTTCCGATGACTACACGCAGATGGGCGCGTGGTCAGATACGCTGACCGTTCCATGCTCGCTTCACGGCGTTCTCGCAGACAACGCCAGCTACATTCAGTACCGGGCCATCCTGACAACAGCCGATCCCGACACGACGCCGACGCTTCTCGATGTGACAGTTACCTGGGATCCGCTCGGCACGGGAGAAGGCGAAGGGCCAGCGACCCTCGAGCTGTTGCCGTTCTCCCCGAATCCCATATCCGGGCCGATTGCCGTGAGCTTCGGTCTGCCATCCGCCATGATGGCTGGCTTCTCGGTATTCGACGTATCGGGGAGAGTGGTCGTTCAGAAACCGGCTGCAGAGTACCCCGCTGGCTACCAGCAGAACCAGCTCGGAGAGCTGCCGCCCGGCATCTACATCTGCCGCATGAGTGCAGGGAGCTTCACCGCCACGCAGCGCTTCGCTGTAGTGGAGTAGTACCGAGCAGGAGGACCTTTCTTCCTGGTGCTCCAATCCGACATGGCTACTTCTTTGCAGACCAGTAGAGGATCGATGACCTCCGGGGGCTGAGAACGACGTCTAGATGAGGCTTCACGAAGCCTCGCTCCAGGCCGCGATCTTCACGAGTTGGGCCATCAGGGTGTTCCAACCGGAAACGACCAAGCCCGCCAGGGGGGAGCCTCGGCCCGATCTACTCGTAGTGCGTCCACATTCTGAGGATCTTTATGGTCTTCTCTTCATCGAGGACCTGGTAGACCAGTCTGTGCTGGATGTTGATGCGTCGCGAGACGGCTCCTTTGAGATCACCCAGGAGACGCTCGAACGGGGGAGGGGACGCATAAGGATCCTTATCAAGCAGTTCGAGCAGGACCTCCGCCTTCTCCCGGAGGCCGGCTGCCTGGATCTTCTTCGCGTCCTTCCGGGCCTGCGCGGTGTAGACCAGGCGCCAGATCACCAGCCGGGCTTTTCGCTGCACTTCCCGACCGGTGTCTTCATGCCCTCGACGATGCTCTCGCGCATCCCGGGGACCGAGAGCAGGAAGAGGGTTTCCTGGATGGAACGCCAGTCCTCTTCGGACAGGAGCACGGCGTTACTCCTCTTACCCGTTATCAGGATCGGCTCGTGAGTCTCGGCCGCCTCGTCTATGAGGCGGTACAGCCGGGCTCTGGCATCAGTGGCGCTGAGCGCAGACATTGGCTCCCCCTTTGGTCTGCAATATCGTACGCAATGCCGTACGGAGCGTCAATGCCGACCATTTTGCACCGATGCTCCATTCCTCCATGGCTACCTCTCCTCCGACCGGGAGAGGATCTGAGGGGGCAGCGTATTATAGACGCAGTCCGGGGCTTGCATCACGAAGCCTGGCTCCAGGCCGCGATCTTCATGAGCTGGGCCATGAGGGTGTCCCAATCGGAAACGACCAGGCCGTAAAGGCATATCTTGTCATACCACAATATGATATGCTAACTGGTACATGCTGGTGGGCTATCGCCCGAATCGGGAAGTGGCGTCGGAGTCACAATCTGAGCACCTGCCCGGATCCGAGCGGCCGTTCTCTTCTCCCGCATTCTTCATCGAATCCAAACACTCCGGCCTGATCTTCTACAGCACTTCGAAGGGAGTCTGCATGGAGAAGACAAGGGTTCTGTTCCTGTGCACCGGGAATAGCGCCAGAAGCCAGATGGCCGAGGCATTCCTGCGTCACTACGCCGGTGAGAGGTTCGAGGCTTTCAGCGCAGGGCTGGAGCCGAAGGAAATAAACCCTCTCGCCTCTCGCGTGATGGAGGAAGCCGGCATCAGCCTGGCCGGGCAGCGCTCCAAGAGCCTGTTCGAGTTCATGGGCAAGATGCACTTCGGCTATCTCATCACCCTGTGCTCCCATGCTGAGCAGAGTTGCCCGGCCGTCTTCCCCGGCATCGGGCAGAGACTCCACTGGGATCTCGAGGATCCTGCCGCTTCGACCGGAACGGAAGAGGAGAGGCTTGACGCCTTCCGGCGCATAAGGGATGAAATCGCCAGGAAGGTTCTGGCCTTCACCCGGATGTAGGAGATGCAGCAGAAGCAGAGCAGCCTGATAGCTGTTGTAGATGACGAGCGCGACATTCTCGAACTCGTTGATCTGCACCTTCGAAGGGCCGGATTCGAGACTGTGATCTTCGAGAGATCCAGGCCGTTCCTCGACTCGCTCTCGTCACGCCTTCCCGACCTCGTCATCCTCGACCTCATGCTGCCGGATCTCCCGGGGCATGAGGTCATGCGCCTGCTCGGATCCGACGGCCGGACCGCGCGCCTCCCGGTGATCATGCTGACCGCCCTCGGTTCGGAATCCGACAGGATAGCCGGGCTGGACAGCGGTGCTGACGACTACCTCCCGAAGCCCTTCTCGCCGGCCGAGCTCGTGGCGAGGGTGAAGGCGGTCCTCCGCAGAGCGGGAGAAGGCGGAACCGGGATCCTCGAAGTCGCGGGGATGCTCAGGATAGACTTCGACAGGTACGAGGTATCGGTAAAGGGGAACCTGGTTAGCCTCACATCAACCGAGTTCAGGCTCCTGCGGATCCTTGTCGATGGCGGGGGAAGGGTGTTCTCTCGCGAGAAGCTGCTCGAGCTGCTGTGGGAGGGCGAGAAGTTCGTGTTCGACAGGACCATAGACGTCCATATCACGAACCTCCGGGCGAAGCTGGGCGAAGCCGGCGGCCTGATCCAGAGCGTTCGGGGCGTCGGCTACAGGATGAAGACCTTATGAGGCGAACGATACTCGTCTCTTCATTTCGCGGGTATGCGATAGTCATACTCGTACTCGGCCTACTATCGCCTCTGTTGATCTTCGGCGGGCTTCGGCCCGTCATCAGGTCCCTCGCGCTCGAGGACCTGGCAACGACCACCTATGCTGTTAGAAGCGCGCTGTCGGAAAGCATTCTCTCCGGCGACATGGAGCGGACGGACAGCCTGGCTCGCAGCCTGCAGGCCGAGACAGGGGCGCGGATTACCGTGATCGCCCCCGACGGCCGGGTCCTGGTAGATACGGATGCCGATCCGCTCGCGATGGAAAGCCATCGAACCCGCACAGAGGTCATTGCGGCGCTCGAGTCCGGCGAAGGCACAGCCATAAGGAACAGCGCCACCCTGGGCACCGCCATGCTCTATGCGGCTGTGACGCTGAAGCAGGGCGACACCGTTCTGGCAGTGGTCCGATCCAGCGTTCCGTTCCGCCACCTCGATTCCATCGTAGGCGGGATCGCCTCCAGGATGGCGCTGCTGGCCGCTATCGCAGTAGCCCTGTCGGCCTTGATCGCCTGGATCTTCTCCAGGTCCCTGGCCGTGCCAGTCAGGAGACTCGCCGATGGTCTTGCGTGGATGCAGGCGGGCGACTACGGGGTTCGAGCCGAGCCGTCCCGCATCCGCGAGCTGGACGATCTGGCAAAGGGGTTCAACAACGCCGCCGAGAGGACGGGAGGACTGATATCCGATCTGTCGGAGAGGACTTCCCAGTTCGAGGCCATACTGGATTCGTCATCCGGTCCACTTGCCGTCCTCGACAGGCAGGGGCGGTTCGTCTTCGCCAACGATGCGTTCAGAGCTCTCGGTGCGAGTGACGATCTTTCAGGAAGGGACTACAGAGAGGTCATCGCGAGTTCCGAGATCCAGTCCTTGCTGCGGAAAGCGCTCGAAGCGCCCGGGAGTGGCCAGGACAGGGTCTCGAAGGACGGCAGGACCTGGGCCGCTTCCTGGACGGTCGTCGCGGGTCACGAACAGGTCGTCCTCGGCATGGCCGACATCACAGATGCGGTAAACCTCGCAGCCGTAAAGCGCGATTTCGCGGTCAATGTCGCCCACGAGCTGAGAACCCCTCTCACAGCCATCAAGGGCTTCGCGGAAACGCTTTCCGAACACGCCGACGATGAGGAGCGCAAGTATCTGGATATCATCCTGCGCAACGCGGAGAGGCTCATCAGCCTCGTCAGGGACGTACAGGCTCTCGCGGAGATGGAGAGGCCCGGGTATGAGCTCGAGGCCGAGGAAGTGGATCTCAGGGCTCTTCTCGGCCCGGTCATCGAGCTCTTCCGCCCTGCGGCGAAGGAGAAGGGGCTCGAGCTGGCTCTGGAACCAGGCAGCTCCGTGCTCGTGAGCGGAGACCCCTACAGGCTCGAGCAGCTTGCCATAAACCTCCTCGACAACGCGATCAAGTACACGGACAAGGGTTCTGTCCGCCTGTCAGTCTCAGAGGATGAAGGGCAGGCTCTCCTCGAAGTTTCGGACACGGGGCAGGGCATTCCCGAGGCTGATATCCCCCGGCTCTGCGAGAGGTTCTACGTGGTGGACAGGTCTCGCTCCCGCCATCTCGGGGGAACCGGCCTGGGCCTGGCCATAGTCAAGCATATCGTCATGCTGCATAGCGGGGCACTAGGCATAAGGAGCGAGGTCGGGAAAGGGTCCACTTTCTTTGTGAGATTCCCGTTGTTCACCGGCCCTTCACCATCCTAACAGAATCTTAACCCGACCCCAATAATTTCCTCACATGAGAAACCGATACTCCCTCCATGCACCGAGAGCACAACACGAAGGCCGGCGAATGCCTGAGCCGGGATTGTGCCTGAACCCGAGGGAGTGAGCAAATGCACATGGCGAAAGCAGGTTTCAGCCTTCTTCTGCTGCTGGTTGGGTTGCTCTACGCCTCGACCGCACGGGCGGACGGCGTCTACGGCGACTTCATCGTCGACTGGAGCTACATTGCGGGTCACCACCTGGACGGCCAGATGACATCGGACTCGACCGTCATGGATCTCGACGGCTGGAACGGCTTCCAGCTCCGCAGGGTCCGCATCGGCTTCAAGCGCAGCCTGACTCCCGAGCTGGCCATGAACTTCAGGCTCGAGGCCTCCCAGCCCGATTTCTTCTCCTCGCTGGGATACGATGGCAAGGTTCCAGCCGTGGCGACGCCGTTCGTCAAGGACGCCTATGTCACATGGACCATCGCCCAGGGCTTCAACCTCCAGGGCGGCCTCCAGGCCAACCCGATGAACAACAATCCCGAAGCTGTCTGGGGCTATCGCTCCATGGAAAAGACGGTCGGTGACCTGCAGGGCCTCGAACCGAGCCGTGACCTGGGCCTCGCCCTCACAGGCAGCTTCGACAGGTTCTACTTCACCACGCTGATCGGGAACGGCCAGGGCGATAAGAGCGAGGACTACCGAGGCAAGGAGATCTTCCTCGTCGGCGGGTACATGCCCATGCCCAACCTCTACGTGGAGGCCGGCCTCGGATACGAGAAGGAAGCTGAAGACCAGACCCACACCACGTTCCAGGGCTTCCTCGGGTACAACGGGACCTCGTTCCACGGTGGGGTCCAGTACGACTCGTTCGTTCGCAGCTATGCCGATGACACCGAGGACCTGGAAATCAACGCCATCTCGGCATTCGCCGGCGTGCCGCTGTCACCGAAGTTCGAGGTCATCGGCCGCTTCGACAGGGTGGATGCGAATCCCTCCGCCGACAACATCACGCAATTCCATATGGCGGACTACGCTCCGACCAACACGATCATCGGCGGTGTGGCCTTCACGCCCGTCGCCAACTTCCAGATCATCCCGAACGTCGAGTACGTGTCGTATGGGGACCCGGAGGACTCGACCATCGAAACACCCGATCCCGACACTTTTGTAAGAGTGACTCTCTGGAACAAGTGGTAAACCCGGGAAGCGCCGGCGGCCGGGAGCCGCCGGCGCACTCCAGAATCGAGGAGACTGTCGTGAAACTGCACAGGATAGCCCTTTCGAGCTGCGCTATCGCAATTCTGGTTCTCAGCCAGGGCTGTGGCCGTCAGGGCGGCTCCGGATCGTCTGCCGCGCAGGAGGATACTCTGAGCGGTGAGATCTCCGTGGTAGGGTCGACCACGGTTCAGCCGGTGGCCGAAAGGCTGGCGGAAGCATTCGAAGCTCTTCATCCAGGTGCAGTCATCAATGTGCAGGGAGGCGGGAGCAGCGTAGGAGTCACGTCCGCCGGCGAGAGCAGCGCCGAGATAGGCAGTGTCTCCAGAGACATAGCCCAGAGTGAGTTAGACCAGTATCCGTCACTCGTGATCCACACCATCGCCCGTGACGGAATAGCGATAATCGCGAACACCGATGTCGCTGTGAGCGACCTCTCGCTGGATCAGATCAGGGGAGTCTTTTCCGGCTCGGTCATGAACTGGAGCCAGGTGGGCGGTCCGGACTCCCCCATCATTGTGGTGTCACGGGAAGAGGGATCCGGCACCAGGGACGCCTTCGAGGAGCTCGTCCTCGGTGAAGGCTCGCAGATGGCTGGAAGCGCGATCCTGCAGCCTTCGAATGGGGCCATCCTCACCACCGTGGCGGGAACTCCTGCGTCCGTCGGCTACCTGTCGTTCGGATACCTGGATCCCTCGGTGAAGACGATCTCGATCGACGGTGTGGCTCCCACTCCCGGAAGTGCTGCTGCAGGGACATATCCTGTTGTCAGACCATTGAATCTAGTGACAAATGGAGAAGCAACCGGCCTCGCCCGTGCGTGGATCGACTTCATCTACAGCGCGGATGGACAAGCCATAGTGGCCGAGGAAGGCTACCTCCCCGTCAACTAGCCGATCCCGGCCCTGAAGGGAAGATCATGAAGAGCAAGCTGCTGGAAGTAGTTGTCCTGGCCGCAGCCGTGTCCCTGGGAGCGCCTGCAGCGATCGCACAGGACGAGGAGATCACCATTGTGGGCTCGACAACGGTTCAGCCCCTTGCCGAACTCCTCGGTGGGGCATGGGAGGCGATGAACCCCGGCGTAACCGTCACGGTTTCCGGCGGCGGATCGAGCGTCGGCGTGACAACCATAGGAGCGGGGAATTGCGACATCGGAACGGCTTCCCGCGAGATCACCACGGCCGAGATGTCCAGATACCCCAACCTCAGAGTGTTCACGATCGCCAAAGACGGCATAGCGATAATCACAAACCAGGACAACCCGTTGTCCAACCTGAGCAGCGCCCAGGTGAGGGACATCTTTACGGGCGACATCTCCAACTGGTCCGAGGTCGGTGGTCCTGACGAGGGAATCGTGGTTGTGTCGCGCGAAGAGGGCTCCGGCACAAGGACTGCGTTCGAGGAGTTGGTCTTTGCCAGCAGTGCAATCATCACCGGCCTTGCCATCCTGCAGCCGTCGAACGGCGCGGTGATGACCACGGTAAGCACCACTCCGGGCTCGATCGGCTATGTCTCCTTCGGCTATCTCAACGATTCTGTCAGAGTCTTGTCGATCAATGGTGTGGTGCCGACAGCAGCCAATGCTGTCGCCGGCAGGTATCCGATAGTCAGGCCTCTGGAAATGCTGACGAATGGCGACCCCTCTCCTGCAGTGCAGGCCTTCCTCGACTTCATTCTCGGGTCCGAGGGCCAGGCGATCGCAGTCGACGAGGGATACCTGTCGATCAGCGAATAGGGCAGAAAGGATGAGCATCCGGAAGGCCGGTATGACCCGCAAGCACCTCTCCGACTTGGTGATGAAGAGCATCTTCAGGATATCCGCGTTCGCGTCCGTGGCGATCGTCGTCCTGATCGGCCTCTTCATCCTTCGCGAGGCTCTGCCTGCCTTCCGCGAGATAGGTGTCTGGAAGCTGCTCACCGGGACCGAGTGGAGGCCCGGGCAGAATCTGTTCGGCCTACTCTCCATGATAGCAGGCTCCGGCCTGGTGACACTCGGTGCGATCGTCCTCGGCCTTCCACTTGCTCTTGGATGCGGGATCTTCATGGCTGAGATCGCCCCTGCCTGGATCCGCGGCATCGTGAAGCCCTCGATAGAGCTTCTTGCGGGGATCCCCTCCGTCATCTTCGGGTTGTTCGGGATGGTCGTGCTGGTGCCCCTGGTTCGCGGCATCGACTATCCCGGGAACGCAGGATTCGGGCTGCTCTCTGCTTCGATCGTCCTTGCCGTGATGATCCTGCCGACGATCGCCAGTGTGTCGGAAGTGGCGATACGCTCCGTTCCGGACGAATACCGGCAGGGGGCTCTGGCTCTCGGCTCGACGAGATGGGAGACGATCCGGAAGGTCATCCTGCCAGCTGCCCGCTCGGGAATACTATCTGCAGTCGTCCTCGGCCTGGGCAGGGCCGTCGGCGAGACGATCGCCATGATCATGGTCATCGGGAACTCGGTGATGATGCCCACCGCGGCGGGGGGCGATCCACTCGGGATCTTCCTGAGCCGGGCCAGGACACTCACCGGCAACATCGCCGTGGAGATGAACTACGCCACTGGACTGCATTCCCAGGCCCTGTTCGCGACCGGAGTGATACTCTTCCTGCTCATCATGGTGATCAACTCCACGGCGCGAGCCCTGATGGCCCGGAGCATGGGCAGCAGCAGATGAGACGGTATCCGTCGGCCGGCAGCTGGCGCATGGCCCTGCGGAAGGCAGGCCAGGGGTCTGCGTTCAGCCTGTTCTGGATGGCGGGCATCGCCGCGACGGCGGTCATGCTTGCCGTTGTCGGCTACGTGGTCGTGAAGGGCGCCCCCCAGCTCTCGCCGGACTTCTTCACCACCTCGCCCCGGGGGGGACTCTCGGGCGAAGGCGGGATCGCGTCGACCATAGTCACGACGTTCTACCTGGTGCTGATGACCCTCCTGGTCGCGGCCCCCCTGGGAGTCTGCGCCGCGATCTACATGGTGGAGTATGCCGGGGCGACCAGGAGCCACCTGGCGGTCGGCTTCCTCCGCGTCGCCCGCTTCGGAGTCGAGACTCTGGCCGGGATACCCTCGATCATCTTCGGCCTTTTCGGGTATGCCCTGTTCGTCACGGCTCTCCACTTCGGGTTCTCCCTGCTCTCCGCCTCCCTTGCAGGAGCCTGCCTCATCCTGCCCGTGGTAATCCGCACGGCCGAAGAGGCTCTGAAGGCGGTTCCAGCAGGCTACCGCGAGGCTTCGCTCTCGCTGGGGGCCAACCGATGGGAGACGATCCGGAAGGTAGTTCTCCCCTCGGCCCTGCCCGGGCTGACGACCGGCCTGATCCTGGGCGTGGGGAGGGTCCTCAGCGAGACGGCGGTTTTCTACGTAACGCTTGGTGGGAGCTACAGGACCCCGACTTCGATCCTTTCGTCGGGGAGGACCATGGCGCTGCACGTCTACTACCTCGCCATGGAGACCCGTGCGTTCGAGAAGGCGATGGCCACCGGCGCCGTCCTGATCCTCCTGATCATCGCGGTCAACCTTGCCATCAACATGGTCTCGAGGCGGCTCTCGGCCTCGATGAGGGGCTGAGGGCATGTCCGACGAGCACCGCCTCCGGACAGAGAGCTACAGCCTGTTCTACGGATCCTTCCGCGCGCTGAACGACATAACGGTGGATATCCCGGCCAACGCGATAACCTCGATCATCGGACCCTCGGGCTGCGGGAAGAGCACCTTCCTACGAAGCTTCAACAGGATGAACGAGCTGATCCCCGGAGTCAGGATCACCGGGAGGGTTCTCCTGGATGGTGAGGACATCTTCCTGGAGGATGTAGTCGCCCTCAGGAAGAAGGTCGGCATGGTCTTCCAGCGGCCGAATCCCTTCCCCAAGACGATATTCGACAACGTTGCATACGGTCCGAGGATTCACGGGGCGCGCGACCGGGGAGGGCTGGCGGCTCTCGTAGAGCGAAGCCTGCGCGATGCTGCGCTCTGGGACGAGGTGAAGGACGATCTCCAGAAATCGGCTCTCGCCCTCTCCGGGGGACAGCAGCAGCGCCTCTGCATCGCACGGGCCCTCGCTGTCGAGCCCGAAGTCATCCTGATGGACGAGCCGGCTTCGGCCCTGGACCCGATAGCAACGCTCAGGATCGAGGAGCTCCTCCAGGCGCTGAAGCAGAAGTACACCATCGTGATAGTAACCCACAACATGCAGCAGGCTGCCCGTGTCTCGGACTTCACGGCCTTCATGATGACCGACGAGCAGAGAGCGGGGAACCTGGTGGAATTCGGACCCACGAAGCAGATCTTCACCACTCCGCGCGACAGGCGGACCGAGGACTACATCTCCGGCCGGTTCGGATAGGAGACGGACAGGAATGCACAGGGATGCTCTGGACAATGAGCTCCTCGCGCTGCGCGAGGAGGTCGTGGCCATGTCGGGCAGAGTGCGGACAGCAATCCGGGAATCGATGGTTTCCTTGAAGTCGAGGGACCTGTCAACAGCCCAGAGGCTGATCGAGGCTGACGAAGAGACGAACCTCATGCGCTATGGCATCGAGGAGAGATGCCTGACCGTCGTCGCGACGCAGCAGCCGGTCGCGGGGGACCTGCGGGCGCTGTTCTCCATCCTCGAGATAGCGACCGAGATCGAACGTATCGGCGATTACGCCAAAGGTATAGCCCGTATCAGTATAGCCATCGGTGACAAGCCTCTGATAAAGCCGATCGTCACGATCCCGGTCGTGGCCGATAAGATCTGCTCCATGCTGGAGGACGCGATGAAGGCGTTCATCTCGGGCTCGGGCGATCTTGCACGCGAAGTGGCTTCCAGGGATGGCGAGATCGATCTCCTCAACGACAGGATCCAGCGGGAGATCCTCACCTTCACCATGGAGGACCCTCGGAACATCCCTGGAGCCCTGCAGCTGACCTGGGTTGCCCACAACCTGGAAAGGGCCGGAGACAGGATCGTGAACATCTGCGAGAGGATCATGTTCACGATAACCGGGGAGCTCACGGATCTGGACTGACAAGCATCGGCTTTCCGGGAAGTGGATCCTCCAGTCTTCGACGCCCGATAAGAGTCAGGCCCCGCCATTCCTGACGGGGCCTGATCGCTCTGCCGAGATTCCGCTCAGTGGATCAGATGTACGCCCTCTCGCCATGGAGTGTCTCATCCAGGCCCATGATTTCCTCGTCCTCGGAGGTTCGTACCGGAGTGATCTTGTTGATAAGCCATAGCATTCCCCAGGAGAAGACGAAGGCGTATGCCGATGCTCCGAGCACAGCAAGCACCTCTTTCAGAAAGAAGCCGACATTGCCGTACAGGAGCCCGTCCGCACCATTTGGATTGATCGCCTTGGAGGCGAATATCCCGAGCAGGATCGTGCCGAGTATCCCGCCGACGCCGTGAACACCCCAGACATCCAGGGCATCATCCCACTTCAGCCTGTTCTTGAGCGCGATCGCAAAATAGCAGATGAATCCAGCATCGATCCCGATTATCACAGCTGAGTGGATGCTCACGTATCCCGCACACGGGGTGATCGTTGCAAGGCCGGCCACGGCACCCGTAAGCAGCCCCACGAATTTGGGTTTCTTCTCGGCGATCCAGGCCATGATCAGCCAGGTGATTCCTGCGAATGACGCTGCGGTGTCAGTGTTCAGGAATGCCTGTGCGGTGACTGCATCGACCTGAAGCTCGCTCCCCGCGTTGAACCCATACCATCCGAACCAGAGGAGGCCGGTTCCCAGAGCCACGAGGGGGAGGCTGTGCATCCCGGGGTCAGCCACTTTTCGTCTTCCGACAAAGAAGACCGACGCAAGCGCGGCCATTCCCGCGATGGCATGTACGGCAATGCCTCCAGCGTAGTCCAGCACGCCCCACTTTGCCAGCAGGCCGCCTCCCCAGATCATGTGAACCACAGGGAAATAGACGAATAGAAGCCACAGCGTGAGGAATATCATGTACGGCAGGAATCGGACGCGATTTGCGAATGCGCCCGTGATGAGAGCAGGCGTGATTATCGCGAACATCATCTGGTAGGCGCAGAAGACCCACATCGGGATATTCGAGGAACCCATGAAGGGCGTCAGCGGGTCGATCCCCCGCAGAAACGCCATGTCCAGATTGCCGATTATCCCCCCCTGGCCGCCGCTGAAGCACAATGAAAACCCGCACAGATACCAGATTACGGTGGTCCATCCCATCGAGACGAAGCTCTGCATCATTATGGCAAGAACGTTTTTCCGGCCCACCAGGCCGCCGTAGAAGAATGCAAGCCCCGGCGTCATGAGCATGACCAGGCTCGTGGCCAGGAGCATGAAGCCGGTGTTCCCGGTATCGAACACGTTTTCTCCTTCCCAGGTTGTCGCGACTCGTCAGAAGTCGGCAAGGCCTGCTCATCTGATGATCAGTTCGAATCTGTTCGATGGGAACCAGCAATTACCCTCCTGCAGATGGAGGGAAATCCCTGCCGATCGAGCCTGAACTGGACGGGTGTGGGTCACCTAGTCCGCCGAGGTCAGCCCCTCGCGGATGGCGTACTTGGTCAACTCGGCAATACTTCGCAACCCCAGCTTGCCCATGATCTGCGTTCTATGCGCTTCGATCGTCTTGATGCTGAGACCCAGCTCTTTCGCGATGCTCTTGGTGGAACGCCCATCAGCGACCAGGCGGAGCACTTCCTTCTCGCGTGGCTTCAGGGCTGTCGGCCCGCTGTCAGCAAAGGTCTTCAGCGCCTGTGCGTACTCTCCGATCACCTGGCTGTTGATCGAAGGGCTCAGGAAGAATCCACCTGAAAGAACCATGCGAATGGCCAATATCAGATCCTCGAAAGCCGATTCCTTCAGTAGATAGCCTCTCGCTCCGGCATTCAGGGCTTCGGCGACGAATCTCTTGTCAGCATGCATCGAAAGCATGATCAAGCCGGCCTTCTTGTCGATCGCGGATATTCGCCTGGCAGCCTCGATCCCGTTGATCCCGGGCATCGAAATGTCGAGGATCACGATATCGGGCCTGTGCTCGGCAAAGAGACTGATAGCGTCTTCGCCGTTGCCGGCCTCCGCCACGACCTTCAAGCCCGGGGTGCGCCCGATCATGTCGCGGAGGCTCTCGACGAAGATCCTGTGATCGTCGGCCAGGAGAACCCGTGTGGCCATCAGCCAACCGCCCTCCATGCGGGGATGCTCAGGATAACCTTGGTGCCCCTGCCCAACCCTGACTCAATCCTCATATCCCCGCCCAGGGATTTCGCACGCTCCATGACGCTCAGGAGGCCGAACTTGTTCTCTCGGCCCAGCTCCCTGAGCCGGGATTCCGGATCGAACCCGGCGCCGTCGTCTGATACTTCGAGGATCAGCTTGTCGCCCTCTGAATGCACCCGGATTTCTGCCAGCGAGGCGCCTGCGTGCTTTGTGATGTTGGCCACCAGCTCCATGGCGCACCTGAAGACGACCATGGCGATCCCTTCGGGAGGTCGCGCAGCATCTTCCGATACCGAGACGACAACGCGAAAACCACCTTTGGTCGAATAACGCTCCGCAAGCCAATCCATGCCGGCGCAAAAGCCCAGCTCTGAAAGCACCGGAGGGCTCAGCTCGAAGGTCAGGAACCGTGTGTAGGCTATGATCTGATCCAGCAGGGATTTCATGCCTTCGAACGCCGGATCCAGGCCGCAGAAGACGGCGTCACCCTGGGTCTCGACAAGCTTCATACGGAGCAGTGCAAGAGCATGCCCAAGATGATCATGGAGGTCTTCAGCGATTGCCCTTCGCTGCTTTTCCTCCAGGAAGGCAAGAGAAGCACACGGATTTTCCAGGTGCCTGTTCTGAGTTCCCGAGCTCCGTGCCTCGTCGCCCTCTGGAGAATTTTCGAATCCGTGCATGGCCCTCCACTGGATACGCCTGACTCATATCGAATCCGCCAGCGAGCTATCGATGTCGGCGGCGGGATGGTTAATACCAAACCCACATCGGACCCGCCAGACTGGGAAACGAACAGCTGTCATCACAGGAACACCTGGACTCGGCCAGGGGAATCCCCGCCCGACTCCAGTCCTCTCAGGCCGCTGCTCCTCCGACTGGTAGAAGCCCGGCAGCATCCCGGGTTGAAACGACCTCCAGAACTGGCTTCACGAAGCCCCTCTCCACGCCGCGATCTTCACGAGCTGGGCCATGAGGGTGTCTCATCGGAAAACGACCCTGCTCGCCATAGCACAAACGCTTATATATCATATTTATAGTAATTATATGCTACCTGTGGTCTGCCCGTGGCTAAAGGATGGCTGCCGAGACTGCTCCTCCCACCAGAACGACCCAGGCGACATCGACCTTCCGGAGCAGAGCGACCAGTGCCAACCCCGCGAGGATGGCGGAAGGGACGCTCCAGGGTGCCACCCGGGCGAAATGGATCGTCACTGATGCGAGGAGTCCGACGAACGACAGAACCAGGGACCTGGTGGCGGCTGCGAATGCAGGAGACGACTGGAGCCGCCTGAACCAGGGCTCTGCCAGCAGGAGGATGAAGAAAGAGGGCAGGAAGATGGACAGCGTGGCCACGATGGAACCGAGCAGCCCCGCCACCTGATAGCCGACGAATGTCGCCGTTATGACGATCGGGCCCGGCGTCACCTGGCCGAGGGCGATGCCGTCCATGAAGACGCCAGCACTCATCCAGCCGTGAATGCCTACGACCTCCCGGTACAGAAGCGGAAGCGACGCGAAGCCGCCACCGAATGCGAGGATGTCCACTTTCATCATGACCAGGGCCAGTGCTGCAAGACGGGTGTTCACAGCGATGAGAATGCCCAGGAGAACTGCTCCAAACGCCAGAACCAGCGCGGGCGATCGGAATGACTCGATCCCGACCTTCATGGCAGGGCGTTCCTGTGGCAGAGGGGAGGAATGCCTGAGGACCAGGGGGCCTGCCAGGCCGGCTGCGAGAACGATAAGGAATGTGTTCCCACCAATGAAGTAGAGCGCTCCTGCCGCTGCCGATATCAGACCCTCCCGGACACTCCCGATCGATGACCGGCCGAAGGTCCAGGTCGCATACGCCACGAGAGCAACCACAAGGACCCGGAGACCGAGCAGTGCGGAGGCCACTCCGGGGATGCCCGCTGCATGGTCGTAGGCAGCCGAGAGGACGAGCATGATGAGGAAGGCTGGCAGACCGAATCCGAGGAAGGCCGCAATAGCACCCTTGAACCGCAGCGTTCTGAGCCCGGCATAGGCAGCGCACTGCATGGCAGTGGCACCAGGAGCCGCCTGGCACAGGGCGACACCCTGCCTGAACTCCTCCTCCGACAGCCAGCCCTTCCGCGAGACCACCATCCGTTTGATGTAGGCAACCATCGCCGGTCCGCCGAAGGAGACTGCCCCCAGACGAAGGAACGAGAGAAAGACCCGCCACAACCCGGGGGGCTCCACCGTGCTGATCGGAATCCCGGGTTCAGGCATCGAAGATGCTCTAGAACATCGGGGTCGGGACATCCCCCCAGCCGGTTCCCGGGGGCGTATCCTTCACCTGCATGATCTCGAGCGTATGAAGATGGATGTCCACGAAAAAGCGGGGCATGCGCTCGTTGTCGAGCGAGAAGTCCTCGGCCTGCGATTCCAGGGGGCCATCTCCCCTGATCTCCATGAAGATCACCCGCCGCATCACGGCCGGGCTGTCATACATGTCCGTTTCGTCCCGCATCATCATTCCGGCGCAGGGCATGTTCCCGTTCTGAAGATGACCGACGGGATGCAGGATGTAGTCGGTGAACATCTGCAAGGTCTGGTGGCGCTGGAACAATCTCCACTCATCCCCCGTGTCGGCGATCATCCCCTGCATCACATAGTCCACCGGGAGTACATAGGCGAGCACGCGGGTGCCGGGCTGCGCCTCCAGGGAATTCAGGCGACCCGCGAGGAGAGAGTCGTTTAGTACTCCCTGGACGAGGTCCACTGCCAGGGGGAGCTCGCCCGTGCCAAGGGCAAGAACATCGATCCCGCCCACGGAAGCGAGCGGCAGGTGAGCCACGGCATAGGCCCGGAGTCCGAATCCGAGAGCTGCGGCACCCCCGAGCGAAGCCGCAAGAATGATCATCGCATGCCGGAAGCCGAGGGAACCGGAGCCGGGCGTTCGCCTCCGAAGCCTCGGGAAGAACCTGCCGGTGCGCTCCATGTACGGCAGATACGTGTCGGGGTATCGGGCGAGCATCCGGCGCTCCTCGTCCCTGGCGAGCACGTAGTAGAGGAACAGCATCAGGCCCAGGAACATCAGGGTGAGGAAGCGGGGCCACAGGATCGTCAGGCCCAGTCCGGCCATGGCCAGGCCGACGTACTGGGGATGGCGGATGAACCGATAGAGCCCGTGCCTTGCGACGCCCCGCTCCAGGAGCTTCCCGAGATACACCTGCACTGCACAGACAACGAAGATCAGGCTGCCGAGGAGGAAGGACGCAGACCCGAAGACACGGATCCCCATCAGCACCGTGTTGGGGGGAACGATCATGTGAGGGAGGAAGAAGGAGGTGAGCCAGCGTGTCCACAGCGACTGATCCAGACCGAGCAGGATGGGGTTGAAGACAGAGTAGAAGAACAAGGCAAACGGGCTGATCATCACTGCAATCTCAAGGGCCATGATGAAGTAGATGACCGCAGCCCCACGGACAGCTATTCCCAGGCCATGTCCTGAGGATCGAGTCTCGACTGCATTCATCATGGTCCCTTTCGATCGAATTGACTCTTGATCTCTGTCGGGCGTGCCCGCAGTAGGAGCTCATTCCTGCTATCCATGCAAGAACCGAGTGGCCCCGCCGTGAATGGCGAGGCCACCTCCATCAGATAATCGCCGGCTGGAGCCTGTACATCGCAGGGAAACGCCCTCCTAGCGCCAGCCTCCATGCCCCGTGTATCCATGACCCATCGTGCCGCAATCGTCCCATCCCCAGTTCGCACCGCACCAGGATCCTTCTGTATCGATGCCGGCAAGCTCTGCCAGCTGTTCAGAGGTCAGGACATCGTGGATCTGGACCAGGGTTTCATACTGGATCCCTTCCAGAGTCTCCTGGAGCTGTCCCAGTTTCTCAGTGAAGGCGGACAGGCTGGAAGCGCTGAGATTCGGCTGACAGAAGATCTGGAGGAATCCATCGAACGGATTCTCGAATCCCGCATCCGCAAACGCAGCCTCGACGCGATCTTGCGTATCCTCGACGATTGCGTCGACTTCATCCCGCTGTGAATCGGTGAGGTCCATTTCCCGGAGAAGGACAAGAACGGGGTAGCAGCCCGTGGCGCCGCAGAAGTCATCCCCGGGATCCCCGCATCCGAACGGGTCACAGTCGCTGCTCCAGGACGGTCCTCCATGCTGACCGTTGTCACCGCCGTGCCAGTCGTCCCCACAGCACTGGGCCTCGGCGAGCCCTGCGAAAGACAGGATCATCGCCATCACAGTCACGAACAGCCCCTTTTTCATCGATGAACCATCCCTCTCATGTGAGATTCCGACATCGGTCAGCCCTTGCCGACTGCGCCGGCAGCAGGTTTCTTGTCACAACTGCGATGCTCCTCACTCGTCCCCCTGCAGCCCTGCGACTTCCTTGTGGAATGCTTCCCTGGAGCTCCATTCCCGGGCGTCGCCGGTCGATCGCAGCAGCAGCTATTTTCGCACATCTGCGCAAGCCTCCTTATGGCCTTTCCCACCGGTGCATCTTTCGCTGCCGGGCTTCTCGGCCAGGCGACCGATCAGGCCTTCGATCGGCTTGAGACATGCCCTGTCGAGCTCATAGTGGACATGGTATCCGCATTTCATGCTCTGGACGAGGCCGACGGCCTTGAGAATCCTGAGATGCTGGGAAGCAGCGGACGGGCTCATCTCGAGACGCGAAGAGATTGCCCCAGCGCAAAGGCGGCCGTTCTCGAGGAGAATCACAATGCGAAGCCTTGCTTCGGAAGAGAGCGCAGCGAAGATCCTGGAGAGTACTTCCGGATCCATTCTATCACCTCCTTAAGTATTTTAGCAATTACTTAAATTATAGTCAAGGCATAGACCGAATTCCCATTCGCATCGACGGGATCGAGTCAAAACAACCAACCTGAGCGCAGGGCTTCAGCGGTTTGCTGCTTCCTGGGACGGGGGCGCCGATCCCTCAGGGCCGGACTCGGCGGGCCAGAAGTGGATATGAGGGGCAGGCAGGCCCTGGGCGTTTCGCATTCACCGGCCGATTCCATTCCTGTGACGGATCCGCACGATCATCTTGTCCAGTTCCTGGAGGAACCTCGATCGGTCCGCAGGGGCGAAGGGCCTGGGCCCGCTGGTTATCATGCCCTGCTCTCTGAGATCGTGCAGGAGATCGCGCGTCGAGAGGACATCCCCGATGTTGTCCTCGGTGAAGGGGCGCCCCGTGTTTCCCAGCACCAGAGCCCCCTGCTTGAGGCATCTCCAGGCGAGCGGGATGTCTCCGGTGACGACGATGTCATCGCGGTCGACCTTGCCGGCGATCCAGTCGTCGACGACATCCGCGCCTTTTTCGACGACGACGAGTCTCAGCCAGCTCGACTCGGGCGCATTCATCCAGGAGTTCGACACGAGGGTGACATTCAGGCCGTATCTTCTCGCCACCCGGTATATCTCCTCCTTTACGGGGCATGCATCCGCATCGACATAGATCTCGAGCATCGGCGAACCTTTCCTCTCTCCTGATCGGAAACCCCTGCCCGCACGCCAGGGCGCCCCGGCGGATTGCCGCTCCGGGGTCCTTCGGCGCGATGCATGCCCCCGCTCCGCGGATGCCGGCGCAGGTGGCGATATCGAGGTGCCCGGGGTCGCCCTGTCGTCGATGATATCTGCGGCAGGACCTCCATGCATCCCCGTGTGCAGACTCATCGGTTCTCCGAGGGTACCGCATCTGCAACATTGTTCATAAGTAACTGCAAATCCCGGCATTGCCGTTCGTCTCGACCCGTGAGATAGTTCCTCGGGCATCCGGTCGCGATCCTCTTCGACACTCGGTCGGCAGACATCATCCACCGCATCGGTCCCAGAAGGCCGGAGCCTCGATCATCCGGTGATGCCTCATTGTTCCACAACGCCTGCGAGGAGGAAGCGATGAGCAAGCCAGCCGGCATCCTGCTGATCCTCGGGCTTCTCGCGGCTCGAGCATCTGCACAGTTCTCCCTGCCGTCGATCCCGGATCTGCCGATCGACCTCCCCGACCTCTCCTCCTTCCTCGAGGAGGATCCGGTCATCACGACCAGCCTGGACGACGCGGTCTACGAAGCTCCGGAGATGGACGGGTTCGAGCCGGGATCGTTCACGCCGATCTATGACATGCCGCACACGTCCGACGGAGTGTTCTACCTGCTCCCCGGAGCATACGAGCTCGAAGCTCGCAGCTACTGCCTGCATGCCGGCACCTTCATGGAGAGCGCGAGAGGCGACGGCTACGTCTACGCCCCGCTCAGAGGCTCCGGCGCCGAAATCATCGACGCCATCCTGGACAGGTCGTTCGACCATCCTGAGATATCCCAGGAACAGGTTCAGACCCTCATCTGGGCGATACTGGCCCGTACGAAGATCTCCGAGATGGATTCGGAGATGAGGGATGTCGCGAACGCCCTTCTGACATCGCAGGAGAGATCCAGAGTCGACGGAGGGGCTCTCGGCCTCGTGTCCGAAGAGCTCCGTGAAGAGGCGATGGACCAGCTCCCCGAAAGCGTCAGATCGGTGTTCGAGGCCGAAGCCGGGATCAGGAGCCTCCTAACCGGGACCGGTGCTTCCTACGAAGAGCTGAGGGGCGTTGCCGTGCTCTCGGGCGAGCCTCCGGACGATTGCTGGGAGAGGGACATCCCGGCCGGGAGGTGGTCGCTCCATCCCGACGGATACTACATCCGCTACCTGCCCGTGCCTTATGAGCAAACCCGGATCGAGTTCTGGATCCCGGAGCAGTCCGGCGGCTCATCCGTTGCGCTGGCCTGCGCCGGGAAGAGCGCGAAGGCCCCCCAGGTGCTGCTGCTGGCCCGCAGGGGCGGCTCGGGCTTCATCCTGCCGGTGATCCCCCAGAACGGCGTGGCGACCCCTTCGAACACTGTTCTGCAGAGGCTGGCCGTGGCCACGGGGAAGTCTCCCGAAGAAGCCGGGGAGTCCATGCAGAGGATCCGCAACGCGATGTCCGGATTCTCCACGTTCACCGATGCCACAGGCGGCTTCCTGGAATGGCTGGCTTCCGGTGTGCCCAGCTGGATCTTCGGACAGACGCTCGACATGGTGATAGACAGCTGGGCCGGGGCGATCAACGCGCTGGGTTCCGATCCACCACGCTACGACTTCACGGAATACGCGGTGCCCGAGCCCTTGTCGGTGGAGCACCTGGCAGCCGGACCGGAGATCTCGTCCGCACGCGCGACAGCCATCAACGACCTCATGGACGCTTCTGTCGAGCTGATGGCCAGCCTCGAGGCGGCACAGGTCTCACTCGACCGCTTCGGTGGTGCGATAGAGCGAGGGGACGACACATGGGCAGGGGAGCAGGCGCTATGCTTCATCTACTACAAGCACATGGCAGGCATCCTGATGGAGGAGACTGCCACCGCACTCGACAATCTCCTCGATGTTGCGTACGAAGAAAGCGTCCCGGACAGGTACATCACTGAATCCGAGCTGGCCGCCTACCAGAACGGGATCAGGAGCGACGGCTTCCCCCGGAGTCGCGTGGAGGCCGCGCACGAAATGGGCATCACGGACGATCAGCTCGATGGCTACATCGAGGTGAGGCTGTCCTTCACGGCGGACGAGATGGAATACGGGCTCTATCAGGAGGGCCGGGACTGCGTCGAGTTCATGCGGGAATGCTCCGGCACATGGCAGGGCATGCCCGAGGTGGAACCCTACTGGCTGCAGTAGAGGTGGCGTCGGCAGGTTCAGCACCATCGTCCTTCGAGATGCCCGGGCAACTCTCGGGGGGTGTCGAGCACCCCAGGATCAGCCATGCCAAGTCAGTCGGCCCCGCGCGGACCGACCCGACTCCCTGCTCTATCCCAGCAGCGCCGGGTTGAGCCTCCAAACAGCATAGGTCAGGGCGGTCGCATAGGTGACCCAGGCCACGTAGGGGACCATCAGGATGCCGGCCACTGGCCTCTCGCGCCAGAACGCCAGCATCGTGAAGATGATGAGCACGAGCAGTCCGAGTATCTCGACGAAAGAGACGGCACCAAGCCTCCACGAGAAGAAGAGCCATGTCCAGAGAGCGTTGACGGGGAGCTGGATGATGAAGAGCGCCAGCGCTCCTCCTGCGATTCGCCAGCCCTTCTCCTTCCACACCATCCAGGCCGCGATGCCCATCAGCAGATAGAGCACGGTCCATGCGGGAGCAAAGAGCCATGCCGGAGGAGCCCAGACCGGGCGGGCGAGCTCCGAGTAGAAGCTCCCGGAGCCGATCGAGGCCAGGCTTCCGACGGCCGCCGCGGCGAAGCACGCCGCAAGCCACGCCAGAAGACCCAGGGCGTTCTTCACGGCCGTGTTCCTCATCCGAACCCCCCTCCCTGCACATCGCTGCGTACGACCATGACCCGCAGGCCGCGCCTGTCCGGACTGTTGCTGCCGATGAGATACCCAATCCTGCACCTCGAGGAAAGAAGCTAGGATGACTCTTCGTCATGCGCCTCATTCCGGGAACAGCGCCTTGATCCCTGCCCACGTGCTGCGGGAGAGGCCTACCATTCCGTCCTCCACCTCCAGCAGGAAGAGGCTCCACTCCAGGGTCGCGCTCCCGCCCATGACGGCATAGGTGTGACCGTGGAAGGTGAGCTGGATCCAGTCGCCCGGAGTGACCGGGAAGATGCAGGTCTCGGTGTCACGCGAGTCGGCGGTGGCCGGCGACTTGAACCCCCAGGACTCCGCGTCGCTGACCAGGGTGTGATCCACTCCGCTGATGCAGAGAGTCGCCTCCAGTGAAGCGTTCGCATAACCGTTCGTGGCCCATCCCGTCATCGAGTAGTCGTGCTCGAGCACGACAACGATGGTGTCGACTCCGGCCGGGATGGTCATCTGGTTCGATGTCAGGAACTCGTCGTCCTGCTGGCCGGGTCCGCTGGGGACCGTCGTGGTGATGTCGAGCACGGCTCCGAGAGGGGTGAACTGCCACTGCGACGTTGCGGTCCAGCCCGTTGGGAGGCTGGCGAAGTCGAAGGACCACATCGTGTATGCCGAAGCTGTCCCGCATATCCAGAGCAGCGCGGACAAGGCGGGGCATCTCATGGACCCTGCCGCCTGGCTCTTCCTGGAGCCGCCATCCGGTCGGATGCCGCCCCGGACAGCTCGTCCAGGTTGAAGTCGACCCAGAACAGGCCGCAATCCTGACCGGTCTGTGCGGCGAGCGCCTCGCCGATCGCGGTCGGAGGAAAATCCATCTGCTCCCACCAGGGCCTGTCGCTGTCGTAGCCGTACTGGAAGAAGACCGGATACGGGGCGAAGGCGGCCGCCCAGGCGCCCATGTCGTCCAGATATGCCTCCAGGTCCGCATACCCCTGTCCGTCGCATACGAAGACTATGCCGCCCCTGCAGGACGGCGGCATGAATGCCGGGTCCCAGTGCTTCAGGAAGAGCAGGTACTGGGGATCGCGGGCCGTGACCACGCTCTGCCAGGCGGAGGCGACGGAGTCCCCCACGGGAACCCCTTCCCCGCCTTCAATCACATTCCCGTACCATTCGACATCGACACCGAAGCCCAGGACGCAGGGGTGCTGGCCGTACCTGTCCATGACGAGGTCCACGAGAGTTGGGACATCGGCGAAGCCCGGCTCGACCTGCAGGAAGACCCCGATGCCATGCTGGTCGAACCAGGTCAGGTACTCCTCGTGCAGGTCCTCGTCGGAGAAGCTGACATGGGGATACGATCCCCCGTCGGAAGGGAACTCGAGATTGATGCCCTCGATCTCCTCGTCCACCGTGCCCACTATCCAGAGCGCGGAAGGGGCCGAGCCCGGGAAAGCGTCGGACATCACGCGGATGCAGGATTCCCACCCCCCGGGATCGGGGTAGGGATCGGCGCCGTAGCTCGAGGAACGGACGCCCGCATAAGCGACATCTCCCTCGGGGCCGCCTTCCGGCGACTGAGGATTGCAGCCTGCGAGCAGCGCGAGGCAGAACGGCAGGGCCAGGGTGACGTGGGGAAGGCCGGTGAGGGTCCTCATCGCAACCTCCTGTCTCCTGCTCGAATATCCTGCCCGGGGGTGGAAAGGCAAAGGTCGTCGGTCACAGGCCTGGACCCGGTTCTCCCCCGGGGATAGAGTCCGAGGTGGACTGACGGAAAGGTGGTCGAATGTGATCCTGTTCGCATGCATCGTCCTGGCGGCTCTCCTCCCGGCCCGGGTCGACTCTGATCAAGCCATGATCCGCACGGCGGAAGGGCCTGTCGCGGATATGGTCTTCGCGCTGATCCCCGGCGGCAGCTTCACGATGGGGGCTCCTGATTCGGTGGAAGGCGGCGAACGCGATGCCCTCCCCCGGCAGACCGTGGAGATCGCCCCGTTCCAGATCATGACCACCGAGGTGACCCAGGCGATGTGGGAGAGCCTGATGGGCGACAATCCATCGCACTTCACGGGCGACGACTCCAGGCCTGTGGAGATGGTTTCATGGGAGGACTGCCAGGACTTTGTCGAGGCTCTCAACGCTGCCGGGGACGGCTATTCCTACCGGCTCCCGTCGGAAGCCGAGTGGGAGTACGCCTGCAGGGCCGGGACGACAACCCGGTTCTACTGGGGAGAGAGCGGGGACTGGATCGCGCGGCGATTCTGCTGGACGGGGGAGAACTCCGGGCGCTCCACCCACCCCGTTGCGGGAAGGCTTCCCAATGCATGGGGCCTCTACGACATGGTGGGAAACGTCGCCGAGTGGTGCCAGGACAGTTATGCCGAGAGCTACGACGGGCTTCCCCTGAACGGGTCTGTGCAGTACCCGGGCGATAGCGGCTTCAGGGTCTTCCGGGGTTCGAGCTGGACGGGATCGCTGTCCAGCGGCGCGTCCTTCGCCAGGGATGACTACGCGTCGGATGTCCGGCTCAACTACGTCGGCCTGCGCCTCGTGAGGACGCGCGCCTGAACGGGCGCCCGGCTTCCGCCGCCATCCCGCCCGGGGCATATTGCAGATGAAGACCTGACACGGAGACGGGCGATGGCAGAGAAGACAGACTGGGCCGACGAGAGGCACAGGAAGATGATCGTCGACCAGAGGCGCTTCCTCTGGCGCGAAGACACCATCTCGATGCTCGCGGGATGGATTGGGATCCGCCCGGGCATCAGCGTCCTGGATGCGGGCTGCGGGCGCGGTTATCTCGGCGAGGTTTTCTGGCCGCACTTCGGGCGGGGCAGTCTCTACGTCGGTGTCGACTGTTCGGCATCCCTCCTGGAGGAAGCGCGGGAGATTAGCGGGGGTTGGGCAAGGGGAGGAAGGGCCCGCTTCGCGCTCGGCGATGCCTGCGCCCTGCCGTTCCCCGACGGCACATTCGACTGGACCTGCTGCCAGACCCTCCTGATGCACCTGGCGGATCCCGGTCTAGTGCTCGGCGAGATGATCCGCGTGACGAAGCCCGGCGGAGTCGTCTCATGCAACGAGCCCGACAACGAAGTCGCCCTCGCATCCCATCCCTTCGACTCGCTGCCTGACATGTCGTTCGAGGATCTCGTCCTCGTGGCGAAGGTGAACCGGCACTGGATATCGGGGAGGATCGCGCTGGGCATGGGGGACTGGCGCATCGGTCCCAGGGTCCCTTCGATGATGAGGGAACTCGGCCTCGTGGACATCGACATCCGCGTGAACGACCTCGTCGAACTGCTGCAGCCACCTTATGAAACGCCGCGGATGCAGTTCCGGCTCGAGATGATGAAGGAGAACATGGCAGCGGAGCGAAGGCTGAGGAGGAGGGGCGTCGCGGATCCCCTGGACGAGGAGCACCGCAGGTTTTTCCTGGCAGGAGGAGGCACACCTTACATCTACGGGAAGTACCTCGCCATGAAGAGGCGCATCCACCGGAAAACAGCCGGCATGATGCGGAGGCAGCTCGAGGAGGGCACGTATTCCATCTGCCCCATCGCGTGCTCGTTCTTCTGCATCATGGGCAGAAAGCCCTGACCCGGGCACTTGGTCCTTTGCACACCGGGATTCATGTTCCCCTCGGCCTCTGCATGACTGCCGCGGGCAGACGCACCGGAAGAAGGACGATACGGCAATGAGAAAGCTCATCGTGTTGCTGTTCCTGGCAGCCCCTGTGCTCGCGGCCCCGGTCGGGGAGGATGCCGCCGGAGCGGTCGCCGCCACCCGGATCCTTCGCGACGGGATGGCGGGCGTGGTGTTCATCACTGACTGCACCGACATCGAATCGGCAGGCGGGGAGGCGATCCTCGCCCGGGCGTTCGGACTCTCCCCCTCCGGATATGTGATCGTCAGCGCCGATGACGCGCTCCCGCCGGTCATCGCCTACTCTTACAACGGCAGCCTCGACGGCCCTGATGGCAGCTTCGGCATCATCGACCTCGTGAGGTTCGACCTGGAAGGCAGGCTGGCCTGTGCCGACGGCATGACCGGGGAGTCCGCCGGGGTCTGCAGGGCCCTGTGGGCCGCCTATCTCTCCGGCGATGCAGCGGCGGTTTCGGGCACGGACCTCGAGCAGTGGCCTCCGGCCGGCACGACTCCCACCGGGGGATGGCTCGAGGAGAACTGGACCCAGTCCTCGCCCTACAACGCTTACTGCCCCATGGATCTGCTGGCAGGATCGCGCAGCGTGGCCGGGTGCCCCGCGGTCGCGATGGGCATGATCGTGGACAACCTCGAGACAGCCATGAGCATGTACTTCTATGACACCGACGATTATTACCACAATTACCACGAGTATTACTGGATCGACGACGACTGCGTGGCACACGACTTCCCGTCGTGGTCCGAGCTGAATGCGCTTCTGGACACACTCGAGTACCACTACGTGCACTCGACTCCCCTGACCGATTCCGACAAGGCAGCTCTGGTCGCAGCCTCCGGATACGCCTGCAAGCAGGTATTCACCGCATCGGTCTCGGGGACATTCGGCGTGGACCAGGCCTATGACGCCTACCTGAGGTTCGGCTTCGACGAATGTCAGCTCCTCGATTCGACCTCCGAGAACCTGTTCGTCATCCTGCCCCAGAACATGATGAACGCACTCCCTGCGCATCTCGCCATCGTCGACGCCGGCTGGCAGTACGGGCACAACATCGTGGTAGACGGCTACAACACGGACGACTTCTACCACTTCAATTTCGGATGGGGCGGCTCCTACAACGGATGGTACCAGTTCCCGCTCAGCGGCATGCCCTACAGCATGAACGTCATCGAGGGGATTATCGTGGACATCGGCACAGGGCAGGCCTCCGCGGGTGGAGAGGGGAGCACGGTCAGCCCTGCGCTGGCCATCTCGGCCGGCCCCAACCCGTCGAGCTCGGTAGTCTTCACGGTCGTCGAGGTGCCGGAGCAGTGCCCCGTCACCCTCGAGGTCTACGGACTCGACGGAAGGCTCGTCGAGGTCCTTTCCTCCGGCACGCTGGATGCGGGCACCTCGGAGTTCGTCTGGGATGCCGCGGGCGCCCCGCCTGGCGTGTATCTCCTGCGGGCCTGCTGCCCTTCGGGTGCAGCATGCGCCAGGGTCACGCTGACAGGCCGCTAGAGTGCATGGAGTGCATGGAGAGCATGTGTCGCGGCTCCGGGCCTGCTGCCCGGGAGAGGAAGGAAGGGCGATGATCCGTACCCTGGTGCTCCTGCTGTCCGTGATCGCAGCGGTCTCCGTCTTCGCCGGATGCGGCGGGAAGCCTGCCGGGGAGGGAGCTGGAGAAGCCGCCTCCGGGACGGACGCCGCCGAAGCGTCCGGGACCGCGGAACTCAGCGAGACCATCACGCTCGCCCCGGGCTGGGAGATCAACGACGCCCTGTCTCCTGCCGAGGTCGAAGCGGTCATGGGCAGGACAGGCTTCCAGACCTGGGCCGAATGCCTCAGCGATGCCGCCGCCGGCAAGCCGCAGGGGAGCTTCTTCGATGGCAGCCTCGCGAATTCGAAGGTCTTCTTCCTGGTGTACTGCGCAGAAGGCCAGGCGAACTACGACAGGGTCCTCGACTTCGTGGAGAGTCCCGTCGAGATATCGAACGACCTCTGGGATCAGGGCGTGACGGGGAAGCTGGAGGGCGTGGATGCCATCCTCGTCCGCAGGGGCGATGTGTGCATCAGGATCGGGTACGACTCGACTCTCTATCCTGAGCTCGATCCAGTGCAGACGCTCGTGAAGCTGACGGAGCTGATCATAGACAAGCTGTACGCCCCCCGCTGACGCAGGTCCGGCATAAAGGCAGGGGCTGCGGGCATCCCCCGCGGCCCCTTCGCATCCCGGTTCTCCACCCTGTCACCCGAGCGGCAGGGAACTCGCCCCCGGAGCCGTCCCGGGCGACGCATTCCATTCCTCCGCCGCCCATGCGCGGGTGCTGGAAGACGCACCGTATATGTTGCCATACATGAAGATAACCTCCTCTGTGCAACCCCGGTCAGCACTCCCGCCACATGCTGTAACTGTCTGTTACGCTTCGGACATCCCTGCGACACCGGCGGTCTTCAGGTATTGCCCGTAGTTCTCCTGAAAGGAGGAACATGGACACGGCAATCCTGCTGCTGAGCGTCCTCGTTGGCGGGGACACGGCTGCGGCGACCGGGTCGGGCATCGTCAGAGTGACGGTATCGGGTTATTCCGCCCAGTGGGGCACCATGACCGTCTACCTGTTCCAGGAGGATGCAGGGATGCCTCCGGAACCCGAGGAGGTCTTTGCCTCGACGGAGAAGACCATCTCGGACAGCACCCTCAGCGTCTCGTTCCTCGGGGTTCCATTCGGGCAGTACGCAGTTCTCGCCTATCAGGATACGGACGGCGACGGGGAGCCGGACATGGGACAGGACGCCGAGCCCTGCGGGTATTCCATGGGCGAGCCCCCGTCGGCGCCTGCCGGGACTGGAGGCGCCGGCGGCTCATCCGTCAGCGCCGGGGAGGACGGTTCTCCTGATCGCCCGCGGATGGGCACCCGGCCCTCGATGGACGAGCCGACCTTCGACCTCGTCTCCTTCGACCATTCCTCGGACGAGACCGAGGTCATGGTGATGATCATGGGTGCAGGCCCGTCGGGCAGGCCTGCGGGAGGCCCTCCTGGAGGCGGAGCCGGGGGTGGCGGCCCAGGCGGAGACGACGGAGGATTCGGCTTCTGATCCCTCGAACAAGGAGGGTGTGGCAGAGAGGGGGAGGGGCCGTGCGCCCCTCCCCCTGTTCGCATCAGAGATCGTGCCCAAGGGCCTTGACGGGCTCCAGGCGGGCGGCCCTGGCGGCGGGCACGACCCCCGCGACCATCCCCACCAGGGCGCTGACGCCCACGGCCACTGCGACGCTCCAGGCCTCGAGGCCCGCCGGCATCTCCGTGACGGCGGAGGCCAGGACTCCGATGGCCGCTCCCGCCAGGATGCCGATGAGGCCCCCTGTCACCGAGAGGATCATGGCCTCGGTGAGGAACTGGACCAGTATCTGGGATCTCGTGGCCCCGAGCGCCTTGCGCAGGCCTATCTCCCTCGTCCTCTGGGTCACGCTCACCAGCATGATGTTCGCTATGCCCACGGACCCCACCAGGAGCGCGAGGCCGGAGAGGCCGATCATGCCGATGAAGAGCCACTTTGTCGTGGAGGAGAAACCCTCCTGGAGCTGCTCCGCGGTCACGAGTGCGAAATCGTTCTCGTCGTCGATGCCGAGGCCCCTCAGGCGTCTCATGCATGACTCCACGGCGGTCATCATGCTGTCCATGGCGGCCGGATCGCCCGTCTCGACCACGAGGCTGAGGTTGCGGTCCAGGTTCCCCCAGCGCTGGAAGATCGTATACGGGACCAGGACGATGTCGTCCTGGCTCTCGCCGCTCATCTCGCCGAAGGACCCGAGCAGGCCCACGACCGACAGCGTGTTGCCCTGGACCGCTATCTCGCTTCCGACCGCCGATCCGTCGCCTGCCAGGCGCGCGGCCACCTCGGAGCCGAGGACGCAGACCGCACGGTGGTCGGAAACCTCCCACGAGGTGAAGAATCGACCCTCGGACAGCTCGCGATGCCCGATGAACAGCCATTCCGGCGAGGTCCCGATGACGGACACCGTGATGTCAGAGCCGTCCAGAGTCTTGAGAACCGCATTGGTCTGGCTGGTCGGGACAACGGCGCTCACGCCCGGCAGGCGGCCGAGTTCCTCGGCGTAGGAGAGCTCGATGTCGCGCCTGCTCCGCATGCTCCTGTCGGGCGGGCCGCCCAGAGTCATGGACTCCGACTTCTGCACGTAGATCGTCGAGGTTCCGAGGCTGTTGAGAGTGTCGGAGACCTGGGAGCTGAAGCCCTGGAGGAGACTGACGACCCCTGTCATGGTGGCTATGCCGATCACGACACCCGTCGTCGTGAGGATGCTCCTCATCCTGTTGGCCAGGAGTGCGTCGAAGGCGGATGAGAGGTTCTGCGAGAACAGCCTCCACAGGGCGGACACCCTACTCATATCTCAAGGCCTCCACCGGGTCCATCATGGACGCCTTCGTCGCGGGGAAGATGCCGAAGGTGATCCCCACGAGGCTGGAGAACCCCACCGCCAGGGCCGCCGACCATCCGTTCACTTCGACCGGGAGAGGCGACAGCCTGCCCGCCACGAGTATCAGCCCGGTGCCGACCATGAAGCCTGCAAGTCCTCCCAGGGCCGAGACGGCTATCGCCTCGACCATGAACTGGCGCACGATGTCCATGCGGGTGGCGCCTAGGGCGCGGCGCGTTCCGATCTCCCTCGTGCGCTCCGTCACGCTGACCAGTGTGATGTTCATGATCCCGATGCCGCCGACCAGGAGGGAGATGGCGGCGATCCCTATGGTCACGGCAGCGGCGATGGACAGCACCTTGTTCATCGAGCCGAGGATGCCTTCCTGCGTGACGAAGTAGAAGTTGTCGTCTTCGTCCACCGTCAGACCCCTCAGGCTCCGCAGGATCGCCCTCGCCTCGTCCTGGCACTCCTCCAGGGTGGACCCGGAGGAGGGCAGCACGGTGATCCGCACATCCATGTCCGGCCGCGAGAACAGGTTCTCGAAGGAGGAGTAGGGTATCGAGACATAGCCGCCCAGGTCGCGACCGAAGGCGCTGCCTTCGGCCGCGGCGATGCCGATGACATGGAACCTGTGGCCGTCCAATGAGATTCGCGCCCCGAGAGAGTCGCTGTCCATCCCCAGGGCTTCGGCGAGGTCGGACCCCAGCACGCAGACCCTCGCCCCGGCGTCATCCTCGGAATCCGTGAAGAACCTGCCACAGCAGAGATCGATCCCAGAGACCTGCCCGGAGGACGGGGAGAGCCCTCGGATCATCACATCCTCCGCCGTTCCGCCCCTGCTGGAGACGCTCCCGCTCGAGAAGCCGCTCCACGAGACGGCCTGATCGGTCGTCATCAGGCCGGCCATATCCTCCGCGAGGTCGGCCGTCAGCGTCGGCCATGAACGGGACCTCATCATGGACTGGTAGTCGTCGAATCCGGGGTTGTGCATCGATATGTCGAAGGCGCTCGCGTTCAGCATGCTCTCGAACTGCTGCCGGACGTAGTTTCCGATGCCCGTGGCGAGGCTCGTCAGCGTCACTATGGCCGCGACGCCCACCGCGACGCCGAAAGACGTCAGAAGGCTTCTCACCGGATTCGACCGCAGAGAGCCCAGCGCCGTGGATATCATCTCGGCGTTCCTCATGACGCGGTGTCGCCCTCCACGAAGCCGTCCTTCAAGCGGATTGTCCGCGATCCCCTGACAGCAACCTGCGGGTCGTGCGTGACGAGCACGATGGTGTTGCCTTCTTCGTGGACGCGGCTGAAGAGCTCGAGGATCGACTCTCCGGTCCTGCTGTCCAGGTTGCCGGTGGGCTCGTCGGCGAGGAGGAGAGCGGGCCGCGTTACCAGGGCTCGCGCGATGGCGACCCTCTGCCTCTCGCCGCCCGAGAGCTGATTGGGCCGATGGTCGGCGCGCGAGGCGAGTCCGACGCGCTCCAGCATCGCCATGGCCCGGTCCTTCCTCTCGGGGCCGGGCATCCCGGCGTAGACCAGGGGCAGCTCGACGTTATGGAGTGAAGATGTCCTCGGGAGGAGGTTGAACGTCTGGAAAACGAATCCGATGAATCGGTTGCGGGTGCCGGCCAGGTCGCGGTCGGACATGTCCTCCACCTGCCGGTCCAGAAGCGAGCAACTGCCCGAGCTCGGTCTGTCCAGGCATCCGATGATGCTCAGCAGAGTGCTCTTGCCCGATCCGGAGGCACCCATGATGGAGGTGTACTCGCCCTTTCGGATGGTCAGGCTCACGCCCCGGAGCGCCTCGACCGTGGCCTCCCCCATGCTGTAGGTCTTCCTGATGTCCCTGGCGTCAACGACCACCGGGAGGCATCCCCGGTCCTGCGCCCCCGGATCCTCCGGGCATCCCGGCTCCGGGTCCCGGCATTCCTGACTGAGTATCGGATCCGTCTGCATTTTCCTCGTCTCCCGAATCGAGGGAATCTCCATCCTGGAGAGTCCTCAGAAGCTCTGTCGGGCCCGAGATGACGCCTGTGCCTGACGCCACCCCCTCGACCTCTATCTCCATGACCCCGGTTATCCCCGTTTCGACCGGGATGGCGCGCACGCAGCCGTTCTCCACCGTGAGCACGCACGGGACGGTCCGTGAGGGATCCCCGGGGTCGGCGCGGCGGACGATGGCCTGAATGGGAACGGTGACACAGGAGTCGGACCTGGCGGTGACTATCTCCACGGAAGCCGACATGCCCGACCTCATCCTGGGATCCGGGGAGTCGATACGGACCAGCACCTCGTATTCCGCAGCCTCCTCGCCGCCCGCGTCGTTGGACGACGAGAGCCCGACCGTCTCCACCACTCCGGTGAAGACCGTGTCGGGGAGGGCGTCGAGGGTGACCTCGGCGGTCATGCCCTCCTGCACATCGACTATCTCGCTCTCCACCATCGTTGTGCGCACCAGGAAGCTCGATATGTCCTCCACGGTGATGAGGACGGTGCCGGCGTTGTTCATCGTTCCTGTGACGGCCATCTCGCCGACCTCGACGTTGACCTCCGTGACCACGCCGTCGATGGGGGAGTAGTAGGTGGTCTCGGAGAGGTCGTCCGCCGCCATCGCCGCGGAGGCGTCGGCCCTGGTCAGCGATGCCCTGCAGGACCTGACCTCCTCAGCCGCCAGGGTGTTCTCCTCGTCGCTCGCGAGCCCTGCGGCCCAGAGTGCTTCCGTCCTCTCCGCCGCTCGCCCGGCCTGATCGAGAGCGATCTGCGCGGAGCTGACCTCGGCCCAGGCCTCGTTCAGGCCAGCCAGGGCGTCCTCCCTGTCGAGCACGAGCAGCAGGCCGCCGGCCCTCACGGTATCGCCCGCCTCGACAGCGACGCTGTCGACGAGACCTCCGCGGGCGGCGCTGATCTCCACGAGCGTCACGCCTTCGAGCACTCCCGATCCGTCGGACCTCTCCTCCAGGCTGCCCGTGGAGGCCATGGACATCTGGACGACGATCTCCTCCGTCCGAGGTCCGAGGACGAACGCCAGGGCGATGGCCGCCGTCACGGCGACCACCGCCGCGATCGGCCATCTCTTACGCTTCTTCATGTCAGTCTCCAAATCTCGGCTCGAGGCCGAGGAGGACCAGGTAGTCGACCTCGGCGACGAGGCATCCGGTTCTCGCAGAGATGAGATCGGCCTCCGCCGCGGACACCGCCGACTGCGCGTCCAGCAGGTCGGACAGATCGAGTTCTCCGAGGCTGAAGCTCATCCGGGAAAGTTCCATCTTCTGTCCGGCGTATTCCAGGCGGAGTTCCGCCAGGGCGATGCCGTCGATCGACGAGAGCAGGTCGTTCCGCGAAGTGGCCGCGGCGGCTTCGGTCTGGCCGAGGGCTGCGTCGAGAGAAGCCTCGGCGGAGAGGAGCGATGCCCCGGCGGACTGGATCCTGCTGCTCGTGAGCCAGCCGTCGAAGATCGGCAGGTCCAGGGTGAGCCTGACGCTCCAGGAGTCCTCGGAAGGCACATCGGTGAAATCGGCCTCGTTGCCGCTCCATCCCCAGGACCCGCCCGCGGACAGCGACGGGAGCCTGCTCCTCCTGGCCGAGCCGAGCGAGAGGCGGGCCTTNTGCGCCGAGAGTTCGGCCTCTTCGATGGAGGGCGTCGATCCGTCGAAGACCGGGAGGGAGAGGGCGGCCTGCCTGTCCAGGGGCGTGAGGACGGCGGATGTGTCCACGGAGAGGGCCGTGTCCGCTGGCAGCCCGGCGATCCGGCGGAGGTCCACCAGGCTGTTCGCCAGCCTGAGGCTGTTCTCCATCAGCGAGAGGCTGTCACCCGTCGCCTGAACTCTTGCTTCGAGGAGGTCGAGCGTGTTCTCCGCCCCCATGCCGAACAGCATCTGTGAGCGTGCGAGCAGGGCGGAGCTCCGCGCAAGGGCATCCTCCGATGACGCAACCAGCCACGAGGCCTCGACGGCCGCGTACCATGCACAGGCCACGTCCTGCTCCAGGGAGAGGAGTGCGGTGGAGTACCCGGCTTCTGCCTGGTCACGGCCCAGCGAGGCCGAACGGAGGGAGAGCCACGAGCTGCCGCCCGGGGAGAGCAGCTCCTGGGAGAAGGAAATGCCGGCTGAGTAGCTGGCTTCGTCGAAGTCGACGACCTCGTCCCCCTCCCGCGAAGACGCCCAGGAGTGCCCCGCCGAGGCGGTGAAGGACACCTGGGGGAGGAGGGAGGAACGGGCGGTTCCGTATGCCGCGTCGGCCTGCGCACGGTCGGCCTCCGCCTGCTGCACGGACGGCGAGTTGTCGAGGGCCAGCGCGACCCATCCCGGGAGGTCCAGGGGGACCGGCTCCGCGATAGCGGCCAGCAGGGCGATGAACAGGTGCATGATGACTCCAGAAGTTGTCCCCGGAGCGCCTGCCGTGAAATGGCGCGGCCCTGTGCCCGGGAGTTCCTGCCGTGGGGACTATCCCTGCCCGGGGTAACCGGAGTGTTGCCGGAATGTAACAGTCATGATCCACAGCCCCGAACGACGATCTCGATCCTTGTGGAAGGGGCTTTGTTCATTATGGCGAGGTCGTCGAAGGCCGGCTGTGGAGGAACTACGCCGCACAGCGCCGGATTGTTCGACAGTCCTATCTCCTCCCCCCAGTCGGGATTCGAGTTCGCGTTCGGATCGGAGAAGACCAGGATGACGAACTGCCCATGGGGAAGGCCCGTCAGCCCGGCGGAGATGCTCGAGTCACGGACCGCGCAGACCTGCAGCAGATCGGCGCCTGGGACCCCCCCTCCCGCATCCCAGGAGCCCCTGTCGAAGACCGCCACCACGACGCGCTCGCCCTCGGTGCTGAATCCTGCGGCCTCGACCTCTATCAGGTTGCCGTCGTACGTGGAGGTGCCAAAAGAGGCGACCAGAGCGGCAATGATGAACGGAGACATGGCGCACTTCCTTCCTCGGAGGACCTTCTTCCGAGGAGGAACATCCCCTGCATGTGTTGCGGCACTCCACATGGTGTGTAACGGCGTGTAAGAAGCGGTGACGAACCATGGAGCGGCCAGACACGGACAGTCTGCCGTCAGGAGGCGGTGGCGCGGAGGAGATCAGCCCCCCGGCAAAGGGGCGGGGACCGGGCGGACGGATGGCCCCGCCCGCCTCTGCACGAGACAGCGCCTTGCGCACTCAGGGCTCAGCCCGTCCCGGCGGCCGGTCTGACGCGGTATTCGACAACACCGGGGCAGCTGTGAGAGATTCAGGGTCATGTTCACATGGGTTCCATCTGGCTTGGATCAGAGGCGTCGGCGGGAGCCGGCGTGCCGCTGAAGGCATGAGAGCCTTCCTCTCGAGGTTCGCCGGCGAGAAGGGCCGTTTCGCAGGTTTCTCGTTCCTGTCCGCCGGCAGCATGGTCATCGCGCTGCTCACCTACGTCCGCCAGGCCGAGATAGCCCGCCTGTTCGGCACGAGCTGGATGACCGACGCCTATGCGGTCGCCCTCGTCTTCCCCGCGCTGGCGCAGCAGGTGATCGCGCACGCCTTCGGCTCCTCCTTCATCCCCATCTATTCCGACGTCATGCACAGGAAGGGCCCAGAGGCCGCCAGCAGGCTCGTGAGCCGGATCATCTTCTGGATCGGCGCCGCAGGAGGCGCGCTGACCTGCCTGCTCCTCGTCTACAGCCGAAGCCTGGTCCAGGCCGCCGGTCCGGGTCTCCAGCCGACGGTCCTCGACCTCTCCTCCACGATGCTGAAACTGATGCTGCCCATCCTGGTGCTCTCATCCGCCTGCGGCATCCTCACCGGCTTGATGAGCGCGCAGAGGCGGTTCGGCATCGTGAGCCTGCTCAACATCTCCAACATCGCAGGCTCCCTCGCGGTAGTGATCCTCTTCTCGGGCAGGCTCGGCATCCTCGTGCTCCCCGTCTCCGGTCTGGCGGGGGCCGCCCTGGCGTTCCTCTGCTCGATCGTGACCGCCCTCAGGTTCGGCCCGGGGGTCCATCCCGCAGTCAATCCCTCCGATGCAGACTTCAGGCGCCTTCTGAAGATGTCCGTGCCGGTCGTCGCGGGCGTGCTGATCGGCTTCCTGAGTCCTGTAGTGGACAAGATACTCGCCTCCTTCCTGGCCGAGAGCTCCGTGACCGCGCTCGATTACGCCATAAGGGTGAAGGATATGGCGCTGGGTCTGCTGTTCCTCCCGATTTCATCCCTGGCCGATGTGGCGCTCTCCGAGAAGACGGCGAAGGGAGACATGGAGGCCTTCCGCAGCGAGATGGGGACACTGCTGAACTGGAGCTCGTTCCTGATGGTTCCCGTTTCGGCGCTCCTATGCATCTTCGCGGCCCCCACGGTCTCCATCCTGTTCCTGCGGGGCAGCTTCGGTGTGCGGAGCGTCGAGATGGTGGGATGGGCGCTCGCGTTCTACGCCCCCTGGCTGGCTCAGTTCGGCTTCGGAGCGATCATCTCGCGGGGATTCTATGCGATGAAGGACTCGCGGACGCCCGTCCTGATTGGGATCTGGGGCATCGTCGTGAACGTCCTGCTCAACATCATCCTCATCGGGTCGATGGGCATCGGCGGAATAGCCCTTGCCACCACACTGGCCTCGTCAGCCAAGAGCGTCCTGCTGACCCTGCACATGAGGAGGAAGGCCGGCTCGATAGGGACGGGAAACGTCCTTGCAGAGCATCTCAAGATCCTCGCAGGAGCTGCTCTGATGGTGCTTGTCGCGCTGGGTCTCAGGGTTCTTCTGCCGTCAGGGCCGGGCGATCCTCTCGGAATGAGGGCGTCGAGGCTGGCCATCTGGATCCTGCCGTCGCTGGGCGTCTACCTGGCTGCGTGCATGGCGATGAAGTCTCTGACGGCGGGCAGCATCCTTTCCCGCCTCGGCATCCGTCAGGGGTGACCCCGGACGCGCAGGTCCAGCCCCTGCAGGATCGCGTCGAACTGGTTCCGTGCATTCTCGATGGTGAATCGTTCGAGAGCGTAGGCCCTGTTGGCACGGCGCGTGTCCAGCGTCCCGGGCCATTCGGCCGCGATCTGTGCGATCACCGAGGCCAGCTCCCCGGCATCCTCGAACGTCCTCGTCAGAGAAGGCGCGACAGCGGCGAACTCCGACCAGGGCTGGACCAGGGGGAACAGCCCGGATGCCTGGTACTCCGCGATCTTCATCTGATAGGTGGTGGGCCAGCCCTTCCTGAGGCAGGCAACCCCGATCTGGTGCCTCGACAGGAGCTCTGGCATGGCCATCCGGTTCACCGGGGGGACGAGCCGGACCCTCCCCCCCGTCTCCGAGCACAACAGCTCCAGGTCGTGCCTCAGGGGTCCCTGTCCCGCCAGCGTGCCCCTCAGCCCCGAGGCCGCCGTCCCCCGCACGAACACCTCGGGCTGCTCGGGCTCGACAAGGCTCGACGTCATGATGACAGCCTCGGCGGCGGGGGGCTCCCTGTACTCGAACCGCGACAGGTCGGCGGAGTGGGGCAGGAAGACAGCCCCCGGGGTGTCCAGCTGTCCGCAGGTGACGAATAGGGCTTCCTTCAGGAGTGCTGCGTAGGCATCCGGTGCCAGCAGACCGGGATTCGAATGAAGCCGTAGACCCCAGGGCAGGCCTGCCCTGCTGGCCGCGCAGGCCATCCTCTCATCGAGGCAGACGGCCAGCTCGCTGCCGGAATCATCGAAGGCCCTGCGCAGCGAGGAGGCCAGGGAGGTGGCGAAAAGCCTCTCTCTGACCCTGTTGGCGAAGGGCCAGCTCTCGGAGGAGGTGGCGGGCCAGCGAAGGCGGCGCACGGGGATGCCCTCGCAGACGTCCATCCCCCCCGGAACGGCTGCGCCCAGGAAGAAGAGCTGGTGGCGAGGCTGGAGCAGGTCCATGACCGTGGTCCATCCCCCGGAGCAGCCAGGGACGACATACCAGGAGGCGACGAGGAGCTTCATGACGGGAAGCCCTTTCCCCCCCAAACGCGATCGCTCATTACAGATCCCTCATGACCGCGAGCGTCCTCTCGGCGCAGTTGCGCCAGGTGAGCCTCTCCAGCACCATCCTCCGGATCTCTTCCCCCTGCGCGTCGAGAGGGGTGCCGGGAAGGGCTTCGATGGCCTCGGCCGCCGATTCCACCGAACCGGCGTCGAAGGGCAGGAAGAGGCCTTCGAAGAGCTCGCGCACGGAGCTGTTGTCCGAAGCGGCGACGGGCAGGCCCCGCCTCACAGCCTCGACGATCGGGAAGCCGAATCCCTCGTACAGCGCCGGATGCACGAATGCGCAAGCGTGCCCGTAGAGCGAGGCGAGCTCCCCCTCCCCCGCATATCCCGTGAAGGTGACGGTCTCGCGGAGTCCGAGATCGATCGAGAGACGTCGGATCTCCCCGGCGCGGTAACCGTCGCCCCCGCAGATCACAAGCCTCGGGAGGTGACCCGGCCTTCGGCCGGAGAGGGCCGCATAAGCGCGGAGGAGGGTCCCGTAGTTCTTGCGGGGCTCGATGGTGCCCACGGCGAGAAGGTAGCCGGGTTCCAGCCCGAAGGGCGGCCTGTCGGCCGGTTCGGGCTCCGCAAGCGGATGATCGCTGCCGAGATGTGTGAGGAAATACCTCTCGCGACCCTCGGGGAAGAACCTCTCGAGATCGTCCAGCGTGGTCTGCGAATTGACGAAGATCGCTCCGCAGCGCTTCACGACCCTCCTCGTCCTCTCCCGGTAGAACCCGGCCAGCTCCGCCGGCAGGATGTCGTCGAAGATGAAGGGGGTGAGGTCGTGGATCATGGACGTGGCAGGCACCGGGCAGCGCAGCAGGTCGCCGTTCGGGAAGTGGAAGACATCCACACCGTGCCTCCGGCACATGACTGACGGGATCAGTGCGGTGCCCGCACCCCTGAGATGGGGGAACGTCCTCACAGTCGGACCGGCACCGAGCTTCTGCCTCAGCGCGGACCCCAGCCTCTCCCAGGTCCAGTATTCGACATCGGCCCCGCACAGTGTCATCGAGGAAGCCAGCTCGAAAGCGTAGCGGGCTATCCCGGTGAGGGGATTGGCGATCACGGAGGCATCGAGGACAACCCTCACGACGCGCCTCCGGCCCCGTTGGGAAGAACGGGTGGCAGGCCCTCGGAGATGCATGCGGCCGCCAGGGTGTATCCGGCCGAGATGGCGGGGCGCCTGATCCTGAAGACGGCGCTCCTCAGCCGGCACTTCAGGAGCACCAGCCTGCGGACTTCGGGGTGATCGGAGGGGCGATGGACCTCGAACCAGCGGCACAGCCCCCAGTGGAAGCCGGCCAGTCTGGCCTCCACGGCACCGGCGGCGCCGCTGCCCCCGAGATGGACGAAGGGCGGTCCGTCGATCCTCGCCACGGCCATGCCCAGCGCCCGTGCCCGCGAGCAGATATCCACATCCTCGAAGTACAGCGGGAAGGACGGGTCGAATCCTCCCAGCCTGTCCAGGAAGTCCTCCCTGCGGATGAGCATCAGAGCCCCCTGTACCCAGTCGGTCACACCCGGTCTCCAAAGAGGTCGGGCCGGCAGCAGGACCTGTCTGCGGACCCAGCCCACATCGGGCCAGGCGCCTCCGGTTCGGAGGAGCGAGCCACTGCCGGATGCGAGTTCCCACGACAGGATCGAGCCGGGCCTGGATGCCGT
>JGI20215J15232_1000050_pt1 | contig 41291 bp, 38 predicted proteins | sample WetSurMetagenome_2_FD_15232 | JGI IMG/M metagenome (IMG submission 15232) | reverse complement strand
TGATGAGTAACTGGAGCGATGACCTAAGAAGAGACCCGTCGATCTGGGTTCAAATCCCAGTGCTCCCATCCAAGTTAACATGGTAATGAAAGAGGTAGAAAAAAATGAAACCAAGTCTAAAAAACGTCAATGCATATACGATAGTTGCATTTATTATTTTAATAGCTGGACTTCTTCTTTTTATCTCGTGGGGTCTTCGATTTAATATCTGGTATGACATTGGTATCTATTCGATCACTATTATCTTGGTCCTCGGTGGTTTGTTCGGGGCAATCCTTTCCCTTACTTTTGAAAAGACTGACGAAGAAAAAGAATAATTTTTTTCTTTTGATAATTGCGAAGATTTATATAGCCACCCGTGGTAAGTGATTATCGATGGAACAGGAAGAGATGCTGAGGAAATATTCTGGTGAATGGATTTTGTTGTTCAATGATGAGATCGTTGACCATAGCTTAAACCTTGAAGACGTTTTGCGAGCAGCTGATGAGAAATACCCAGCAGAGAAATTCCCTGCTGACAATATCAAGATATCCAAAGTATTAACTGGCAGTATTCATTTACATTAGGTTACTCATGTCAGAAACACCTTTCATCTTTGAATATAAGAATTATCCATTGATCCCTATCAAGTTTTTCACAAAGAAACAAGAAACACCAATGATTGATGCCCTGCTTGATTCCGGTGGGGATTTTATCGTTATACCCTATGCGATTGCGAAATATTTACGACTGAAGTTGGAAAAGGCAGGGTGTGTTGATACTGCTGGCGGGGAGACAACACTCTATAAAACAGTGTTGAACATGGTTATCTTTGATGAGGATCAAAAATACACGTATGAGAACCTTGAGGTGCATGTCTCCGATAGGAATGATCTGCCGGTTCTCCTTGGGCGGAACCCTATTTTTGAGGATCATGAGATACTGTTTCAGAAGCATCAGAACAAGCTAATTTTACGACCGATTCAACACCAGTGAGATATTTGTTACTTTTTTAGCGGATGCTTAGAGAAACTTTAAATCAACCTTGCATGATTCTGATTCAGAGGAACAGATTATGCCATATATATATGAAGGATGGACATTGTATAAGAGGGATGTCACCCTCAAAGGCGGACGGAATCAAACGATTTATTTCTTCAGTAAACGATCACCAAAAAGTGGGACTTCCTGTGAGTTACCACCTGGGTATGGTGTCGGCGTCAATAAACGAACCGGTCTTCCGTATCTGAAGAAAAAATAATATCAATCTTTTTAATCTGAGTATTCCTGAGGATCCTGAATACTTGTTTTCAGGGTTCTCCGGTCATTTTTCTGTTTCTTTTTTCATTCAAGGATCTTGTATCCGTCCTCAAGATTGATCATTGAGATTACTAGTGGTGCTGGTTTGTTCTGAGGGGATTTGATTTCTTTGACCTCTTTGACCGTGATTTTCACAGCTGGGCCGCATTTTTCCCGGTATTTCTCATAGACTTTTTTGAAAATAAAGTCTAGCGGTGGATCGGTGTCACGGAGGTCGTTGTCAACAACGAGGTGGATTTCGATGTCATCTATCTTGTTTTGTATTGTTTGGAAATTGGTTATTTTATAGGTTTTCAGCTCGGTGAGCACGAGGGAGACGAGTTCAAATGATGCTGCAGGGTAAACACGGCCATCTGGTAGGATGACCCTTGCGCTGACTCTTCCTTCCACGCCATTTTTGAAGATCGGGGTGGTATATCCGCAGCTGCATTCATACTCTTCAGCTAACGTGATCCAGTCATCCATCCCGGTGTATCTTATGATGGGTGTTCCCTTACCGAATAATCGTGTGACCACGATATGTCCGCGTTCTCCTGGGGAAATGATATTGTTTTTTTCGTCGATGACTTCTACATGGTAAAAATCCGTGTTGATATGCCAGGTTCCGTTGAGGCATTCATAGGCAATAGTGCCGCATGCTTCGACGGATTGGTATAAATTAACGATGGGACACTCAAACGCATTGTGTATATAATCTCGGGTGTATTGGTCCATCGAGTATCCCCCCACTTGGAGTATTTTTGGGTTGATGGCGTCGCAATACCCTTTCTTTTTGAAATACGCGAGGTGTTGTAAGATTATAGGGTAAGTGTAGATGATGTCTGGGTGGAATTCATTGAGTTTTTTTATGATTTCTTTTATCGGGTCGAACGCGTTCATGGAGATATAGTTCTCTGATTTTCGGAACAGTTGGGTGTGATTCACTATCGCATCGTCGTATACCCTGTCGATTCGTCCTTGATGGAACGTCCCGATGCTTGCTATTTTTGCTGTTCTGACATTGTATTGATAGGTTCTTCCCTGCCGAACCGAGAGGAGTAAGCCTTGAGCCAGTGTTGGAAAATCAACATAAACGGTAACAGGCTTGCCTGTCGAACCGCTTGTGCTTGCGACATAAGCGTTCTTTCTTTCATATTGTATGGGGAGGATCCCGTCGGGATAGTGTCCTACGATATCCTTTTTTGTGATGAAGGGAAGCTTTGTGATATCCTGAAGCCCGTTGATGTCCTCCGCTGTTATCCCCGCTGCTGCATATTTTTTCTGATATAAGGGGACCGTAAACGCGTATCGGATGACAGTACGGAATGCCTTGTCCCGGTATTTTTTCATTCTGTTATAATCATAGTTCTTCAACCGCATTGGGACAGTCAGGTAATCTTTTAAAAATGGTAGACTATTGAATGGATTCAGAAACGGATTCATAGGCTCTTATTTTAGAACATACAATTATTAATATAATTTATCATATGCCCCGGGTAAGCAAGGTGAAAAACATAACAACAGAGAGGAACATGGATGATGAGTTTCTCAACCGGACCAAGGACACGACGTTTTCTCCTGTGTTCATCTTGGGTCTGCACCGTTCTGGTACGACGATCCTGTATCGGATGTTAAATGAGACGAGGAACTTTGATGTTCTCACCTTGTATCATGTGTTGAATTTCGATCGGTTATTATACGATTCTGTCAACAACGTGGTGGATGGGGAAAAAAGGAAGATAAATCAGGTGTTGCATGAGAAGGGGATAACGAACCGTAAGACCGACGATGTCGCAGTGACCTCTGAGTATGAGCACGAATATGTGTATGTTTTCTCAGAACGAGATTATCCGCGTAAACTGACTGAGGATAACAAGGAGTTGTTTGAACTTTTGTGTAAAAAGATTAAGTATCTCTCTGGTGACGGCAAGCCATTGCTTCTGAAGAACCCGTATGATTATGGGAATTTTCTTTTTATCAAGAAAATGTATCCGCATGCGAAATTCGTTTTTATCCAGAGAAACCCTCTCGATGTGATTAGTTCTACGATGAAGCTGTGGAAGACCCGTTTAAAGGTCAGGGATGAGTTTGTCTGTCTGTACTCCAAGGAGAGCGTCGCGATGTATCGAAACCCGCTGCTTCTGTTGTGTTATCGTCTTTTTTTCACTTTGCGTTTTCCTATTGGGGTCTTTGAGGTGTTCTGGCGTGTGAAAACCGGGGCGGACTACTATTTGAAAAACATTCACGGTCTTCCAAGGACCGATTATATCTCGATTCGCTATGAGGACCTCTGTGAGAAACCAAATCAGGTCATTACCCATGTGCTGCAGTTTCTTGGGATGAAATCTGAGAAGAAGTTCAATGGATATATCAAACCAAGGAAACTCAAATTGGAGCCTGAGGTGTCTTTTTTAAATAAATTCATCTACAAACGGATGAAAGCGTATTTTGATACTTTTGGCTACAAACCTTGACGTGGTATCTGTGTTCAGTCAACTTCGTAACTGCGAACCTTGACAAGATTGCAGATGCAGCAGTCTCGGTGCATGAGGTTTGGAATGGGACATTTCAGACAGATATCGTTCATGATATCATTTATTGTCAAAAATAATTATTATAGCTTTTGCATATAAATTAATTCAATTGACCATTATTTTTGTAAATAAATTGAATTGTTCACTATTTTTATCGTTTTTTATGCGAAATTATTTAAATTGACAAGTCGTTCTCCAGGCTATGGATGAACTCGACGAGAAAATCTTAGGAATATTGAACGAAGACGCCCGAAAAAGCTACAGGGAAATCGCCCGAGAATTGAACGTCTCCTTAACGACGGTTTCCAACAGGATCAAACGAATGGAGGACGACCAAGTAATCGAACGATATATTCCCCTTCTAAACCAAGAAAAAATGGGGTATGACCTCACCGCGGTCATCAACGTGAAGATCTCCCATGGGAAACTCCTCGAAGTTCAACAACGGATATCAAAGGATAAACATGTGAGCGGCGTCTATGACATCACCGGAGAATGGGATTCCTTAATCATTGCACATTTCAAAGACCGAAGAGACTTAAACGGATTCATCAAGGGGGTTCTCTCAATGGATAATGTAGAAAAAACAAACACCCAGATCGTCCTAAACATCGTAAAAAATGAAAAAAGGGTATTGAAATAGCACAAGTAATAACCAAGATTGATGATTCAATGGGCCCGTTGAGATTTGAACTCAAGTCACTAGCACCCCAAGCTAGAAGGATACCAAGCTACCCCACGGGCCCAAGGCAAAACGCCGATATTCATTCGTTGAAAATCTTATGCGTGCATACTAGAAAGCCTTAATATACTTTATTAGATGACGACCCCGTATGGATTTCGATATCTTCACCTTCCTTGGGTTTGCTGCCGGCACTGTCACTTCCATCGGTTTCATCCCTCAGCTCATCCGTGGATACCGGACCAAAAAACTCTATGATATCTCCTATTGGATGCCATTGGTTCTTGCCTCTGGGATGCTCCTGTGGCTTTTCTACGGCTTCGTACGGAATGATATCGCGATCATTGCAGCGAATTCCTTTGGCGTCTCATGTAATATCCTGTTGATTGGTATGAAAAAATGGTATGCCCTTAAGGGTGGTTCTTAATCATCACCCAATATCTTCACACAATATCTTAAATACTATGATAATGCATATATCCCGGAAATCAGGAACCCGCTGGCTCCATTCCTCAAGTGAATAGCTATGGCACAACGAACAAAACGAAAAACCATTCTTGATACGATTGCAATATTCTGCATAAAAAAGACAGCGAATTGTTTCTGGGAAGTCGCAGACACTTTATCTTCTAAGAACGATATCATCACCAGACTGTATAATAAAACGATAGGCAAAGAGTACCGTAAAGAGTATGAAAACTGTGCACTCTCTTCTCATTCGAACATCTTACATATCGGATGTGGAGCTTATCCTTTAACTGAAATTATTCTTGCGAGCTGCACCAAAGGCAAGATTGTTGGCATCGATAAGAACAACCAATCTATACAACGAGGACGACAAGTCATTAAAAAAAATAAGCTTGAGAATCGGATCGCCCTGAAGTATGGTGATGGTCTTGATTATCCTGTCGAAGAATTTGATATGGTCATCGTTTCGAGTTGTTCACAACCGAAAGTAAAAATCCTGGAGCATCTTTTCGAAGAGGTAAGGTCACAGGGTAGCATCATCGTACGAGAGGTTGATATCGCAACCAATGACATCATGAACAGTATCAAAGCGCATCCTGATATTGAATTAAAACAACAAATCCATCATAATCCATTCCCGTTTATTGAACCGATTGGATGGACGACCTTCTGTTTATCTAAAAAATAATTTGGTATCTCCTCGCTACTTTAGATCAGGTGATTGGGACAGATATTGGTTATAGTGATTCAGCATCGTAGATCGTATTGATTTTGAATCTTTGATGTTCCATCTTTTGTACAATAGGGGTCTTCTCCCACAATTGCATCAAATGGTTTTTTCCCGGCTCGTAGTGCGTAGGTGAAAGAAATTCCACGACAGCCAACACAGTACGTCTCTCTGTATTCGCATTTTCCGCATTTTCCCTCGAGATGCTTGTATGCATTTCGTGCTTTTTTGATGAAAGGGTCTTTCATTACTTCTGCTAATGTCATTCCCTTTTTGTTGCTTGGACGAACATTCAGATTGGTAATGAGGACTGCTGCACATGGTCGTGCGTATCCTTCGACAGTGACACACATGCTATATTCGAGTTGTCTGCACCCAGCACCTGTCAACGGCATGTAAGGTACCCAGGTGTATCCGTATTCTTTTTGATCGATGTCAAGGAGTCGATACCGGAGATCCATAATCTCTTTTCTGCTTGGTATCCAGTCGAGATGATTTCTTGCTCGTCCGTTTGGGGTCATGATCTCCATATTGGGGAACATATTCCTGTCCCGGCAGAATCTCCAAAGCGTTTCCACTTCATCGATATTGAGTTTATTTGTGACGAAAGATCCTGAGAGTTTTACTTTTTTTGTGTTCCTATAACCAGCATTCAGGAGGTTTTCAAGGCCTTCCTTTGTTTTCTTGCTTGATCCTTTGACACCGGTGAGTTTATCCATCACTTCTTCTCGTAGAGAATCTAATTTTACCATCACAGATGCATTGTTTTTGAATAAAAATTCAGCAAGCTCTTTTGTGGTTTTTTGGTTGTTTGTGATGACAACCGGCACCATCTTTAATTTATAAATGTGTTCGACGAGTTCTCTGAAATGAGGATAGACTGTTGGTTCTCCGCCTCCTATGATGACGACAGATTTGGCTCCAAGTTTCTTTGCTTGGGTGACGATTTCTTTTAACTCTTCATACGGCATTTCGTTTTTTGCTTTTTTTCCGCTGTCTCTAAAACAGTATTCACATCTTACATTGCAGGCTAAGCTGGTCTCCAATCGTATGCAGAGGAGTTTATTGCTGTCTCTTGCTTTTATCGCGTCTTTATAATCGTATAAATATCCTTCCAAGAGTGGTGGGTTTTTCAGCTTGGTGTCTTTCTTCATAGGATCATCTGCTACCAATACACAATAATTAACTATTGTTAACTATTTTTAAAATAATGGTGGTTACTCTATAAATACTTTTTCGTTTTCTATTATTTTTCCATTTTATATAATTCGTGAAAAGAAATAATAATTTAAATCACGTTGCTATGTACCCACGCAGTAGATTATGAATAAACTTATCTATTTTTTATTCAAATGGCGGCCATTCCGATGGCGTACAATCATGGTCTATGAGATGCTCTCATTAAACCTCATGTACTGTGCAGTCCCGATGCTAGCCTATGGGATACATGATTATGACTGGAGCATCTTGCGTATTCTTTTCCTTTCGATTATTACACTCTTTGCGGGGTATTTTGCGACACTTATCTGGAATGATATCAGTGATAGGGAGATTGATACGATTGCTCATCCGGATCGTACGATTCCCTCGGGGAGGATTACCCCAAAACAGTTCTTCGTCATTGCATTGATTTTTTCTGCTATCGTGTTTACCGGTGCGATCCTCATCAGCGTCTGGTGTCTCTTCGTTGTTGGTATGGCCGCCTTATTCGTTGCATTCCATAATAAATATCTGAAAAAAATCGTGAAAATACCAGCGTATTCAGAGATCTTTACACCCGTTCAATGGGTTGTCGTTGCCATCTTTGGATACGTAGCGATATGGACTGCATTGCCACAGAGTCATGCTATGAATTATAACCTACCGATCGTGGGTCCGATCGCGTTTGACGCTGATTCGTTTATCAACATGATTCTGCTGGTGCTCTTTACCTATTTTGCGGATGATGCCCATGATTTGCCAGAAGGAATCCATGATATCGATGGGGATAAAAAACTAGGGGTGAGAACCTATGCATCATCCTTCGGGGTGAAGACCTCCGCAAAAATCTCATTCACCATGTTTTTCCTCTCAGGAATCCTCGGGATCATCCTTTATTTCAGGACTATTTTATCACCGATATTCCTGGTTCCTTTCCTTATCATCTGGCTCTATACCCTAAGCTGGTCGTATCGTTATATGAAAAAAGATGAACAGGAGATGAAGGACACGGGGTTGATTATCGGTCAAAAAGGATTCAATTATTTTCTCACGGCGTTTGATCTGATGTTTCTCGATATCCTGTTACAGATGATGTATCACTCATTTTTTGTAGCCTAAGAGCTTTACCATGAGCGCCATCTCCGCCCACATCCGGTTTTCCGCTTCATCGATAATGACCGATTGCGAGCCATGGGCGACTTCTCTGGTGACTTCTTCACCATAGAAGATAGGCATACAATGAATGAAGACAGCATCTGGTTTTGCTTTCTTCATCAGCTCAGTGGTCACCGTGTAGCCTTTAAGGTCCTTTAAGATCTGTTCTCGTTGGTCTTTGAACCAGATCGATATCCAGGTGTCTGTGGCGACGACATCAGCGTTTTTAATCTCGTCAAGGTCCTCGGTGATGGTAAGATTCGTATGTTTCTCTTTAGTGAGCTCTGTCGCTTTATCCAGGAAATATTTTGATGGCCAATGATTCTTATTGGTGATGACTGTGACGTCCATTCCGACCATGGTGCAACCGAGCATGTAGGAATGGGTCAGGTTATCGTCCCCGTCCCCTACAAAGACAAATTTCAATCCTTTTAAGGTGTGTTTTTTCTCTTTTATCGTTGTAAGATCAGCAAGGATCTGAGTCGGGTGCTCATCGATATCTAAGCCGTTGATGACCGGGATCGTCGCATATTTCGCGAACTCATGGAGGTCTTTTTTCTCCAATGCTCGGTACATGACGATGTCTGCGTATCGCGACATCGCCAGTGCGATGTCTTCCACGGTCTCCCGTGTGCCAATCCCGATGTCTTCTTTCGTGAGGGAGATAGCAATACCACCAAGCATCTGGATGCCAAATTCAAAACTGACCCGAGTTCTCACCGAGGTCCGTTCGAAGATCATGGCGAGTCGTTTTCCTTTGAGGTACCTGATGTCCTTCCCACTTTTGTAATCTTTTTTTAATTGGATAGCAAGGTCGAGTAATTCAGGAATCTCATCTTTCACATCAAGGATGGATAAAATATTTTTATTCATGGGCTCTCCCGAAGAAATCTAGATTATAAAAACTTTTATGTTCTGTTGGGAGACGGGGAGAAGGATGAAAGAGAGTTTATATGATATTGACGTTATTCATCAGCGGGACATGATGTTTAAGAAAGCCCTCGACCAGCTGTATAATATATATGAAATCATATTTACAAATATATCTTTTTTTGCATGGTTGTACATGAAATTCCATGAACCATCCGTAAAGAAAGAAATCAACTTCGCCGACATCAAAAAATCTGATAACGTCCTTCATATCGGTTGTGGAGCAATCCCTTATTCCTTGATTATTTTCTCAAAGGACACCCAGGCACAAATAACAGGCATCGATAACCAACCACAAAGCATTACCAAAGCTAAAAAATTCATCGGTGACAACAAGAACATCCATATCGAACAAGCATCCGGCGAAACCTACGATGTGTCACCATTTGATGTCATCCTGATTTCCTATGGCGTCGGTGATATCGAAGCGGTGTTAAAAAACACCCTTAATCATCTGAAAAAAAATGGAAAAATCATCCTACGAAAACCAATGACGGAGACAACAAAGTACATCGATTCTGTCATAAAACAACATTCGATAAAAAAACAGAAATTGTTGTTATCTCAAGAATCCTATTTACTGATGAAACAGTAAGGTCTTCCTACGATTCGCTTCGCACGGCTGATTCCTTTGGAATCTTTGATAGATCAATTCGTTTCAAGCGACACGATATCTTTGGTCGTGGAGCAAGCTGAACTATTGTGACGAGCTGCTTACGAAGAGCATGGGACTCAAACTCAACTGTGAGACCAACCCCCTGTGGTGGGGTGAGAAACTCAAAAGACACCGCGTTATGTCCAAGCAGGGGAGCCTGACGTAACGGCACGATTTTACATTCACCCTGCAGAGGGATCGTCCGGTCCTTATCGGTGAAGGTTCCCTGCATACGACCCGGAAGCTCGCTTAAAATAAACGCTTTATAGAACCTCCCTTTTTTATACGGGTCAATATACTCATAGGTATCAGCCGTTGCCCAGAACCGCAAACGGACCGTCTTATCCTCCAACCTCCCGATTAGTTCGAAATCCGATGGGTAATACACATCGAACTCCTTCACATACCGCACTTTATTGTATTTGAAGCACACATCACAGAACTCCCAATAATGTTTCCCGTCAGCAGTCAAATAAAACGCACCAATCGAAGGACCTTCAGAGACCCAGAACATCGAGTTCCCAAAAAACATACTCCAGGAATTATCACAGACACCCCAAACCCAGTCATATCCAAAAGGATTGTTCTCCGAGGTAAAACTGATTCGTCTGGGGATCTTTAATCGATGATGAGACACCCACCATCGGATCAGATGACCATACGTCGAAATGGTCCGATGCGCATGTGAGATTGTCTGCAACGGGTTCTGATATGACCAGTTCCCATACGCATGCTCCAAATATCCTTTCCCATCAATCGAAAAAGATTCTTTCCCTAATTTCAGGGTACCTGTGATCTCACAATGAGGGAGAAACCCATACCGGTAGAAATTCAGGCCAATCGGAAGATTCCCCTGCGTCGCCTCCTGAGCGATCCAATGAGGTAACGAACGAGCCGTGTAATCAGCATCCAACGTAAGCCCATATTTCGGATCCTCAACGTGAAGATGATAGTTTGGATATAATCCCTCAAGAGAGGATGTCTCATAGTGAAGGCCAAGTCGGTTTTTCACATGAGCAAGTTTCGTAATCTCATCATTGAGGTCTTTATGTGCCACCCATTTTTTTGATGTGATATCAAAGAGTACATACTGGAAAAAACAGGAGGGCGTCTCATGTTCATACGCAAACGAGGTCATAAGGTTCCATCGTCGGTGATCCTCCCGGGTCTGGAAGAGCAGTTCGCAGGTCCACCATTCCCTCATCACGGGGTCATGGTCTCCTTCCTCTTCTGGGCTCCAGGGATTCTTTGGTTCGTCTGTTGTCATATCTCAAACCTAATATTGTTTCAAGCTGTGGATGTACTTCAGAGCAATCCATAAGGGAATTATAACCTTTTTTAAAGACCTTGGTCTTAAAGGTTTAAATGCGGTAGTTCAATTCCATGAACGAACAGCGAAGCGAGTGTAAAGAGTACACGCTTTACTGTAGTACCTATGCTGAAGAAATTATTCGCGCACCTAGAAACCATGCGACCATACACACTTCTTTGGTGTGGTTTGGTCAGTCTCACCGGTGCCTGTCTTGCATATGGAGACATTCCCCCACTAAAGATTTCTCTTCTTGTCTTTTTCATCCCGATCCTGGGTTGGATTGCTGGTCTGTACCTTGCTGATTACTACGACAAGGACCTAGATGCAATCCAGAAACCTCATCGACCAATCCCATCAGCAAGACTATCTTCCCGTGAGGTACTGATTGTTGGCGCGTCCTATGCGATATTAGGATTACTGTTTACCTTGTGGCTTTCCCTTCTTAATATTATCTTGGTCTTCATCGCAGGTCTCCTGGTCTTATGTTATGCGAAATATACAAAAGCAAAAGGACTCCTTGGGAATTTCAACAGAGGAGCAATGACCGTGATCACCTACCTGTTTGGGGTTGTCTCCATTTCGACGACCTCTGCAGTCCCAGCATCACTCTGGATACTCTCACTGGTGTTCTTCTTCCATGATACCAACAGCAACATCATCGGTGCTATCAGAGACGTCCATGGAGATAAGATCGGAGGATATGCAACAACCCCCGTGAAATACGGTATACGACTCACACTCACCATCTCTGTGATACTTAGCATGATATACCTCCTTCTCACCACAGGAATTATCTCATTCTTCCCATTGGTTCTATATCCAACCAATTTTTTCTTGTTATTTACCGTAGCCATCCTCATCCTCTGTGTCATGTATCTGATTTTGTTTACATCGATGAAGTCGCTTACCCAAAAACAAAGCTTACACGCTCATGAACTGTTCGTCGCAGAACGCATCATCTTTGCCTCTGCTTTTATCGTGGGTATCGCTTCATCTGCTCTCCTCTCATTTTCTTTCTGTATCGTCTCTCTGGTCATGACACTGCTATCGCAGTATCTCCTTAGAGAACGATACGAGTTAACGTAGAGATTATGAACTGCATAGTTACCGGAGCCTCTGGCTTCATAGGATCTGCACTGGTAAGCCGACTTGTCCATAACGGTCATCGTGTCCGAGCGGTTCTCCATACGACCTCACCAAAGAATCGCGAACATGAGGCGGAATATATTGTCGCTGATATGACCAACCCAGCTTCTCTGAAATCCCTCATCAAGGACGCGGATATTGTGTTCCATTGTGCTGCTCTTGTCAAGGATTTCGGCTCGAAAAAAGACATCATGGACGTCAACCTCAACGGAACAAAACATCTGGTCCAGGCATGTAACGACAAGATTCGGCGGTTCATTTTTCTAAGCCATCTTCATAGCACGTCATCAAAAACCATTGGAACATATAGCTCCTCAAAGGGACTCGCTGAACAATACCTTCTACAACAGTACAAGGACCATGGGTTCCCGATGGTTATCATCAGGCCGGGGAGCGTCTTTGGACCCGGTGCAAAAACATGGTGTCTCAGACCACTCCAGGCAATCCAACAAGACCGCATCGCGCTCATTAACCATGGCACCGGTCTGTTCCTTCATACGTACATTGACAACCTTCTCGATGGTCTTCTCTTGAGTCTCACCGCAGCACATATCGAAGGGGAAATCATTGAAATCACAGATGGGGACAACACCACCACCTGGAAAACCTATCTGAATGATTTAGCCAGTCTTGCCGGAAAACCACCCATCAAACGAAACCTCACATACACCATGGGCTCTCTCCTCAGTCACCTGATGATGCTCCGATACTATCTGTTCCATCACACCCCGCTCCTTACACCAACCGCGGTCCATCTCTTCACCAGTCAACGAACTGTTTCTATCGAAAAAGCACACTGCCTCTTAGGATACGCTCCAGCGGTCGATTACGCGGAAGGCATGAAACGGATAGCACAGTGGTTACGAGAAGAAAATTACATTTAAGAAAATACCAATCCTTATAGAACGAAAATCATTTCCTGAGAGACAAGAGAATGTCGACCTCTCACCTTGAGCAGTTATTTTCTTTCCTTCAGCATCTCATCTTTCAACAGATAGGTGGCAAGATACGCACAAACTTTCTGAAAAACAGCATGGATTCTGCATTCATCCTCTTTGAAAGGATAGGATCTAAATTCCAAATCATCTCCGAGATATATCTGAAAATGTACCAAGAGATACTCACAAAGGAAATCTCCTTAGCTCAGATTTCACAACACGATAGAGTCCTTGTGATCGGAAGCGGTTCTCTCCCTGTGACCCCCACGCTTATCGTACGAAACACTCAAGCGAAAACCATTGCGATCGATAAAGACCCTGTCGCAGTAAAAGATGCGACTCACTATGTGATTTCCCAGAATCTCGAACGGAACCTAAAGATAGAATATGCGGACGGATTGACATATCCTGTTGGACAGTTCAGCGTCATCTTCGTCCTCTATGGAGTGAAGCACCCAGCAGAAATACTCCGTCATCTCGCAAACCATATCAACCAAGACACCAGAGTCATCTATCGCACCATCACCGATGTTCAAGGAAAGATACTCGACCAGACACTTGATCTCTCGCAATACTTCATAATTAAAAAACAAATTCGAACTGAAGGCATCGGGACCATTGATTCGTTCCTATTACTGAAAAAATAATCCTCTAGTGTCGATCAGAAATGAAAATCTCTCTTGTAATACCTTCGGAACGTATAATTCGTTCCAGCAGGTAAGACCGAAGACAGATTCCGAACGATCGCGAATGTCCGAAGGGCACGATGGATAACATTTGGCACATTGTAGAATTCTTTTGCTACTTTGCAAGTCCCTTCAAAGAGCTCTTTTTCGGTCATGTGTTTGGGTTTGAACACCACATCGACTTGATTGTACCGCTTCCAATCCTTACTAATGATCCGACCTTCGCTTTCCAGTCTGTCATACAGCGGTGTCCCAGGAAAGGGCGTCAGGATATTGATTTCAACAGCATCCAACTCCCATTCATACATCTTCTCCAAAGTCAAATCAAAGATGTCCGGCGTATCCTGGTCGAAACCAAAGATGATTCCACCCTGGACAGCCATCCCGTGTTTATGCAATCGTTTAATCGTTTTCTTAAAATCCTCAACCTTATTGACTGTTTTTTTAATACCGTTTAATGAGTCCTGGCTGACGGATTCGAATCCGACGAACCACTCGACACACCCGGATTTTTTTGCTAAATTAAGGAATTCATCATCGATTTTCCCAAGCACATTCGAATTGCCGTTCGAGACCCATCCTTTGTGCACTTTCTGTCTGATGAGCTCTTTGAAAAGCTCCCGTGAATACGACGGATTCACTGTCAGACTCGGGTCATGGATAACAAAAATCCTATTTGGCATCTGCATGATTTCATCAACAACGTTTTTCACCGGGCGTTGTTTCACTTCATGTTTACAGAAACTTGCGATAGCACAAAATTCACACTGATTCGGGCATCCTCTCGTTGATTGTACCGCTCCAATCAGAGGGTTCTGGCGGATAAGGTCCCGTCTGATAGGCGGGATCGCAGCCATGTCAAAATCAGGGTTGGGTCCATAGAATTGTTTCAATACCCCCTTCTCCATATCATGGATCAGCTCAGGCCAGGTAAGCTCAGCTTCCCCAAGGACTACACTATCTGCATGTTGGATGGCTTCTTGTGGCATCGCAGTCGGATGATACCCGCCAAGCACTACCTTTTTTCCTCGCCTGCGAAACTCATCTGCAATCTCATAGACTCGTGGTGCGGTCATCGTGTAACTTGTGATTCCGATGAGGTCTGCTTGTTCATTATAATCGAGTTCCTCATAGTTCTCGTTAACGATTTTCACGGTATGCTGTCGTGGTGTGATACCTGCAAGATGCGGTAACGTAATGATAGGATACCCAAATAGGATTGAGCTCCATGATCCTTTATCAGAATAGGTGGTCGCTCCATGTTCTATGCGGGGGAAAACAAGCAAAATCTTCATAGGTCACCTTGGTATGGTATATCTTTGTATTTAACACTTTTGAAACATCAGGAAACTAAAGGAAATCAATCACACTGATAAACAATTATTGAATATTTCTTGGTCCTTTTCCTTTGTATAACGCTTCATTAAAGTGTATCTGACGCATACGCGGTTGTGATGCAATTTCTTCGAAATAATGAGCAGAAAGACCAGCTATTCGTCCGTAGATGAAGAACGCTTTCGCCATCGCAGGATCAAGACCCATATCTGCGACGATCGCCCCGATGACACCATCGACATTGATAGGAAGACTCATTCCTCGTACCTGTTCAAAGATAGTACTGACTTTCTTGGAAAGCTGTACGTGTTCTCCAGCAATTCCGGTCTGAGCCGAAAAATTCCATAGAACATCCCGTCGTGGGTCTTTTGTATGAAGTCGATGTCCTAAACCTTCGATTCGTTTTCCCTCTTCGATGTATTTTTTCATAATCTCTCTGGTCGCTTGGGCGACATCGATGTTTTCCTTTTTTGATTTTAGGATACATTCGGTGAAGAGCTGTGCGGCCTTCGCGCCTGCTCCGCCGTGCACATCGGTAATCGCGCCTACTCCCTGTGCAACCGCTATCTCATAGGGCGCCCTTGTAGTTGCTGCGATAAGCGTCGCTTGGGCAGACGGTGGGGTAACCCCATGGTCGACACAGGCTACTATCATCGCCTCGATCATGCGAGAATGCTGTTCATTCACCATTGTATTGCCTGTCACTGCACGATAGATCACATGGGAGAATGGTTCATCCCCCGAAAGTTTCTCCAGGGCTTTTTCCGTATGTAAAATTCCGCTCAGGTATCGAGCGGTTCTGCCAATGCCGAAGACGGTCTTTTTCACGGCTCCATTCGTTCCTTCCTCAGGATACTGTGCAAGCTCATCGTCAAGAACAAAATACTTGACCAATGTTTTTGAGATATCTTCTTTTTTTGATCGGTGTACATTTGGAGCAGGTCTTTTTGCAGCATCGATAGCGATTTTTCGCATCTCTTCTGCTGTTTTTTTATCAGGGAATTCTCCTTTTACAAGGAGATATGCCGTCTCAATGAACCCTTTCTTTTCGACGATGTCTTGTAACGAGTAGCCGGAGATTAAAAGATTGTTTGGCATCACTTTCGTAATGAGTGTTCCCCAGCCGGTTTTCTTAGAAGGGGCATCCCAGATTGTCTTCATTTTTTTATAGTAATTCTCCATGTCAAAGTAGATTTTTTTCTTCAACCTTTTTTGCACTTCAGTTATAAGATCGTACTGGCTGTTCACGACCGGTACTCCTACGCTTTCTAGTGCTTGTTTTTTTGATTGGAATGTTCCATAGACTTGCCCGGGGGAGACGATTGCCCCGGCATGACCCATGGTTTTTCCTTCGGGAGCATGTGCCCCAGAAATTAATGCAACAAGTGGTTTTGGGTATTTCTTGGGGTTTTTCTTGATGTCTTCAGCGAGGAGTTCTTCTTGACATCCGCCGATTTCACCGGCGACTACGACAAGATCAGTGTTGTCGTATGCCATTGCAAGAGGAACGAGGTCACGGAACGTAGAGCCTATCGCGCCGTCTCCACCGACACCCAGAACTGCGTTTTGTGCGATACCGACGCTTGCTAATGCATCAGAGAGATGGTATAAGATGGCTCCACTTCGAGAAATAATGGTGACGCCTTTTGGACCAAATACATCTGGAGAAATCTCCTCAGGGTAGAACACATCCGGGAGCATCCCTGCTTTGATTCCTTCCGGTGGAAAAATAACCCCGGGGGTGTTCCCACCAATCAGCACTGTTTTATGTTTGCGGGCAGAGACAAGGATATCACGAACATCTTTCAAGGGGATACCTTCACTGATGAGGATGATTATTGGGATATCTGCTTCGATTGCTTCTATCGTCGCATCTTTCGCTGTCGAATAATGTCGCCAGACGCTTGCAACCGCAATATTTGGATGTTCTTTGAGGCATTCGGCAATTGTATCATAGACTGGTATTGTCTCCAGGAGCCTTGTTCCTCCACGTCCTGGTGCGATACCCGCGGTAATCGTGGTTCCATATTGCTGCATGAGCTCCGCATGTCGTGTCCCTTGTCCTCCAAGACCGACCACCACGGTTTCTATTATCCCAGATTGTTTGATTTTTTTTGCAAGATCCGGTCGTTTATTCTCGATGATATAGTACAGCATTCCTTGATCTGGAGGGACCAACTTCATGGCTTCCACCCCTTAACCTCAAACGCTTTCTGAATCCCCTCACGGATGACATCAGCCATGATTCGCTGGTTTCCTACATAGATGGTGACATGTTGTAACGCCTCTGGGTTCTCTGCTTTTGCTTTTTCCAAGAATGCTCGTGCACTAGGTAGATCGGTTCCGACCATTCTACCAAAGATAGGTACCATTCGTTTCCCATTTTCATATCGTTCTATCACAGCTTGGATCATCCCACGTATAAAGATATCACAGCTTGAGATACCACCGAACCGTGAGGTGACAATGAGGTCCACCACAGGATAATCCATCAGGAGATGGAACATCTCAGCAACACGGTTTTGAGGAGGACCTCCACCACTATCCATGAAGTTCACCGGGACCACCTGGTCATGGAAATAACGATGTCCAATTGTCGATACCTCATCAATGGAAAAAATCCCGTATCCTGCACCGCCTGGGATAAGACCGACGTAGAGTTTTCCTTGGTCTTTCGTAACCGGTTGAGGTAATAAATCGATGTATGGGAAACCAGCTGACTGAGCCCGGAGTTCATTCTTCGTCCGTTCCGCCACATCATGTCGTTTTTCTGTGATGCCAAGCATTTCGAGCAGTTCGACTTGTCTGAAGAGTGCATTGTCATCAAGCACAAGCTTCGCATCGGCTGCCACGACACCACTAGGAGTAATGAGTAAAGGATTTATTTCACAGAGGCGCGCGTCGAATCTTTGATAGGTTGCATACACTTTTGAGATGATGTCAGCAAGGATTTTTGAACATTCATTTTTTCCTTTCATAGACTGGTTTAAAGATGATGCGAGATCTAGTGCTATTGTTTTTGAAATTTCTTTATTATTGTCCGAAATCTCTTTTCTCACAATAGCTTGTGGGTTTTTCAATGCGACTTGTTCTATATCTACTCCACCAGAAGCACTGACGATAATGACGTTGTTAAAAGTCGCAGGATCCATGGTAATTCCAATGTAACAAGCCCCGGTTTCTTCCACAGCTTCCTCGAGAAGAATGCAATCTACTGGAAATCCTTTTATTTTAAGTTTAAACAAAACATCAGAAATTTTGTGTGCTTCTTCTAAGTTGTTTGCTTTTTTGATACCACCCGCTTTTCCTCTGCCACCGACGAGCACCATGGATTTCAACATCAGAGGGAATTTGAGTTGTAGCGCATCCAATTCTTTTGCAGAGCGAATAACACCGTATTGTTTAGGGATAGGGATGCCCATCTTCTCGAACACTTTCTTCGCTTCGGATTCGTACAGCTTCATTTGACCGGTTCTCCTTTCTGTTGCAACCTCTTCTTTATCTCAAAATCGATAAAATCACAATGATGAATGATGATTGCCTCCGGTGTCCGATTCATCGTATCACCTTCATGCGAGTGTGCTGCGATGATATGTATGACTTCTTTGGGAAGGCCGCATTCTTCAGCAAGTCGCGCACCAGCTGCAGGATGGCGTATTTTCTCTCCATATGCACTTTTTAGAATTTTCCCATCTTTTCGTTCGTATTCAAGGAGTTTTCCGACATCATGAAGGAGAGCTCCCGCAATGAGAAAGTCTTTGTTGAGGTTCTCCTGCCGTGTATTACCGACATTTCGGACTAGTTCTGTTATCCGTTTCGTATGGTCAATAAGCAACCCAGAATTCTCGAAGACAAGAGTGAAAGGGATCTCCTGGAGACGGTTCCATTTCCCATGGTCAGCAGCGGTTTTCCATACGTTCACGACCTTGCTTCTGAGACCTTTATCCAGTATCCAAGTAAGTTCTGTAAAACAAGCTTCTATATCGCGTTTTTCTATCATTCAATGCCTCCGAGGATAGTTGGGTGGTAATTGTACAGTATTATAATAATTTGCGTGTAGAGGAAATGGGTACTGATTGTAAAGAAAACTATTAATATTCTCCTATCCGAACCAGAGTATAACGATATCGTTTGGTGGAGAATGAAATTCAAAAAGATTGATACCATCATCATCGTCGTACTCATCGTCGCTACGACATTTTTTTTGGTCAAGGCAGATTATATCAGCTTAATTCTCCCAAATGTTCATACGAATCCACCTGGGCAGAATAATACTACGGTCACTCCTCTGCCGATAAATCAGGTTCCAGCTCCACCAACCTCGCTCATTCCCGCCTATCGACGTGATGTATCCCCTGAAGATGAAGGAGTGCATTTCAACGATCTGCGTACCTCCCGAGAATGGTGGTATTTCAATGTGGTGTTCACTGATGCTTCAAGTCAGCTTAAAGATTGGGCTGTCGCGGTCAGCTTCAACCACATGGCTCGTGGTGATCTGTTCGGGACCAACAAACCTGACCTTCTAGTCGTCAGCATCCTTGGGAACAACAGTGAAACCTATGGTGGGATGGTCAACAAGGAACATCATCTTGGGATTCTGCAGGAAGGAACCCTTGTTGCTGGCACTCCTGGTGTCAAGGTTGAATTTGAGGACTGCTGGGCTGAAGGAGCGTATCCACGCTGGCATGTCCATGTTCAGAATGCAGATGTTGATTCTGCACATGAGATTGTCATTGATTTAGATTTCTCGGCACAATCACTGCCGGTCTGGGCTCTTGGGTCTCATGTGATTGAGAAATCAGATAGTGAAGTAGCAAATTATGTCCTCCTTGGTTGTGATGTCTCTGGGACGATCATCATCGATGGTGAGAGTTATAGTGTTAAAGGCACTGGTTCCCATGAGCATTCATGGACGCCCAATGCGATCCGAAAGCTGTTCATCGGCGGCTGGGATTGGTTCACATTAACCCTGGATAACGGCTGGAACATCTACGCGGCCAACTATCTTCCCAGTCCCCAAGCAATCTCCGGAGCAATATCCTCACTTGATCCATTTGGAACACTTCTCATCTCCCCTGATGATGGCGAGACGATTACAGAGCTGAAGGATGTAAATCTGAAAATAACACAACGGGATGAAAAGGTATTCCCCTTGGTTCGGCTCCCCTCCGAGTTCAGCATCAAGGCAGATCCAAGCATCAATCCATTATATCTCATCAGCCAATCTCTTTTATATGGGACGAAAACCTCGTTGAGCGGAGACATCTCCATTACCCATGCGACAAGCCAGATTTGGAAGTTCCCTACATATATAGGGATGAAGATTGGATATTGTGTGCTTGATGGGACAATATCCTGGACTGACGATGAGGGTGATCATGAGGTGCCTATCCACGGGATTGGTGTCTCATGGAATATGCGTGCACTCTTGTAATTTTATTTCGCTACCTCAACCGTCGCATTATCTGCATTCAATACCACGGTGTCTCCATCCTTGATCTGGTCGATGTCGATCTTATCTACACAAGGGATCCCTGCAAGGATGACGCCGGTTGCGACAATGGTTTCTGTCTCTTTATTGATGATCCCTTTCGGGGCCATACCGTTTTTTTGTAACCCATAGATGACATAGGAACCGACCGTGGATCCCTTGCCACAGGGAAAGACAAGGATCTTGTCTTTAACGTTCTTTCCCTCAAGCGGGTGACCTTTCTCTATGACGATACCGGTTTTGATGTTAATACCTCCATAGAAGCCGATTGGTTCTTTTGATACTAACGCAATGCCTTTCGCTTTCCCTGGTGAGATGGTTCGTCCTTTCATCATAATACTGCCTCCAGTAACGTATTGAGGTTTGCAAAACACACGTTCTGTTTACAGAACCCTGGCAGATAGTTTCCTGCTTTCCCCGAATTGACCCCCGTGGTTTTGTATCCCATGTCTTCGATGGGTGAGACGACCATGCAGGTGTCCGCGACGATATGTCCTCCTGCTTTTTCAATGATCTCAGAGTACCCCATCCGTTCTGCTGCTTCTTTCATCATCCGGGAGGTGCACACCCAGACTGGTTTGCGAAGCTTCTTTCCTTTGAGTTTATCCGCGACCGCGGAAATCTCTCGGAGAGATGCATGGGGGCAACCAAGGATGACGATATCAGGTTCTTTGCCTGTGTTCAGTTTGGCGTATGCCTCGTCAAGTTCTTTTTTTGTGACTGAGATGGTTTCCAGGTTGTCTTTTTTTACCAAATCTGCTTCTGGGGTGAGCCCTTCGACGTGGTAGAGCGCGACAGCCCCCGAAGCAGCCATGGCTGCACCAAGTGATTTCAGTTGATCAGTGTCTGCGTTTTTGATGCCAGTGAAATATGGGATCTTGTTTTTGATTTGTTTACCGACATGGTAACCAAGGGCACCAAAATCCGCATCAAAGGTAAGTTCAGTTTCTATTTTTACTCTGATGGTTGGTTGTCTGTTCTCCCAGAGATGGAACCCGTAGTTGGGTGTTTTTCCAAGGATAGCCGCGGCAAGTGCTGAGGGTCCACCTTCCCTGTTGGTTCGAGCACCGATAACTGAGTTTGAAAATGAGATCGCTGATGACTCTGACCAGGCGATATGCTCACGGAACCGAGGGAGGTTTCCGGCAAGATACGGTGTACAGGTTGCGGTGATCACAATACCCATGCTTTTGAACGCGTCCATTATCCGGAGCTGGTTTTTTGCAAACTCTTTTGGGAATTTCAAATTCTCCCAGTTTTCCAGGTCCATACCTGCTGGGTTAAGGAACGTCAGCACCTTTACCCGTGCTCCTTTCCCCGCGAGATCCTCAAGAAACTCAGTTCCTGGGTCTGCAATGGATTTATAAGAGACACCAGCGACCTGTACAGAACCGACTGGTATCATTTTATCTGCACCGTAGATCTCACCGAGTTGGACAAGCAAACGCAGCATGCGTTCAGGGACTTCCCCCTGTTCACCATGAAGTATTTTTTCTTCCTCTTTTGAAAGATACATATGATTTCAACCCCTATGGACAGGGTTATATGCTCGGATTATTTTAGTGTTTGTGTTTTGCGTATGAAGCTGAAACAACTGCCAGCTGATTTCATTGTCGAGGAGATCCCTGATTACACCATATCATCTGAGAAGGATGAACATACCATATTTTTACTGCAGAAACAGGAGATCGATACGTTTGATGCCCTCCGTCGGATCGCGCGACAGCTTCGTCTGTCTCTTTTTGAGGTAGGGTACGCGGGACTGAAGGATAAGCACGCGGTTGCCCGTCAGTACATTTCGATTCCGACACGATATAACGTGCAAGGCATGAAGCAGGATTCTCTGGAATTGACCTTCGTTGGATATTCTCGGAAGAAGATCAAGATCGGGGATCTTGCTGCGAACCGGTTTTTAATCATTGCTCGTGATATACAAAAAAATGAGCTAGACGATATTTCTCTGAGAGCCAAGACTATCGCAACATCTGGTGTTCCAAATTATTTTGATTCACAGCGTTTCGGTAGTGTCATTGAGAAGGTTTTCATTGGAAAAGAAGTGATTCTCAAAAATTATGAAAAAGCAGTCAAACAATATCTGACCGCGTACCAGAAATCGGAACCGAAGAAGACAAAGAATGAAAAGCGCAGGATTCTGTCCTGCTGGAATGATCTGTCAACAGTGCGGGTATTCAATAAGGCATTCTCATTGGTGATTAAGGAATATTTGAAAACGAAAGACTACTGCGCCGCGTACCAGAAGATCCCAGCTCATCTCCGAGAAATGTACGTGAATGCGTACCAAAGCTATTTATGGAACGAATGTGTGAAAACGATTCTGAGAAGTTCAGTTGAGAAAAAGAACTTGTACTCAGTGGAATATTCAATCGGATCACTTACCTTCTTTACGAATCTCTCAGAGCAGGAACGTGGAAACATCCCACGGACCTTTCTGACGATCAGCGATCAGATGACGGTCCCTAATGATGAAAGAAAGATTATTGAGAGTGTGCTTGCGAAAGAAGGACTCATGGTAGCTGATTTCAAGATTGAAGATGAGACAGGGAATTTCTTCAAAACACGCGCACGGCAGGTTCTACTGTTTCCTCAGGAGTTTTCTCTTGGCAAACCAGAACAAGACGAACTGAATAGAAAAGGAACTTCAGAGCGATATAAAACCAAGGTGTCATTCTCGTTGCCAAAAGGAAGCTATGCCACAGTCGTCACGAAACGTCTGTTTAGGCATTGATATCAGATTTTCTTCACTAATTTTTTACAATTCTCAACCAAGAGATCAATTTCTTGTTTTGTTGCGTTGTCGACATGCACCCCGCCGACCGCAACCACCTTTTTCTTATATTTTTCACATGCTGCCTCTGCGATCGGTAATAAGACGATATCATCGTAATGCCCGGAGAGCCGAATCGCTTCTACTTTCTTTTTTGGCTCTGCGATCACCACGCCACCGATATGCGAACGCTGTCCACCACCGAGAAAAAAAACGATGTCATCACCGATATAATGGTGCTGCAGCCAGACCTTATATTTTCCTCTACCGGCGGTAATCATCAAGCTTCACTTTTTGGTATTTCACGATCTCATATTTGCTTTTATCGACATCAAAGGGGATGGTTGCATCGACTCCGACCTTATCGGTGAGTGCCTTTTTCCCTTCCTCCTGCTTCGAGGAGGGATCAAGGGAACTGCCCGATTGATCGAGTTTCACCACAAGGTCTTTTCCCGCCTGGAATCGAGTCGCGATCGCCCATTCCACTGCAGTGGGGTTGTAGATATCGACATCATCATCGATGATCACCACATGCTTCATGCTTTTATGCCCCGTAAACGCTGCCTCGATTGCTTTCTTCCCATCATCAGGATTCTTCTTTGAAATCTGCACGATCCCATGCAGCCAGGAACCGCCCCCCATGTCCACAAGCACGTTCTTGCAGGCAGCGACCTTGCTGACCTCATCATATATCGTTGGTTCTTTCGGCATCCCCATCAGGGTCTTATGTTCCAGACGACCAGGGATTAACGCTTGGTACATCGCGTCCTTCCGATGTGTGATGCAGTCAACGACGAAGACTGGTTCCTTGCGTTCAAAATCACGGGTCTCGGTCAGATCCACGAACGGTCCTTCACGATCCACCTCTTTTATCAGCCGCCCTTCTATGACAAACTCGGATTCAGCGGGGACCTCAAGGTTCTTGGTCTTACATTTCACCATCTTCATCGGATAGAGCGCATTTGCAATGGAGAACTCATCGACACCGGAGGGCGGACCAAGCGATGCCGCGATCATCACAGAAACAGAGTTACCGATGCAGACTGCCATCTCCAGGTCACCAGTGGTCTTGTCATAGGTGGTTCGCGTCTGTCGACCTTTGATCAGACGAGCCGTGAACCGGTTTGGTCCTCTTTCCATCAATCGATGATACGACACGTTCCTGCCAGTCTGCGGGTCTTTGATGGTCGCAACCGTCGCAGTCGCGTACCTTCCACCATCATCAGGTAGATGGAATAACAACGGTAGTTTTTTCAAATCAGGGTTTTTTATCACGACCTCTTGACAAGGCCCTTTGTCAACAACCTCAGGGACCTTCGGATGTCGCAACGCCTCGACCATTTTTAAAAGCAATTTTTCCTTCGTGGTTCCAAGCCCTTGTGCGATGATATCCCGATCGGAGGTGATACCGCCAAACACCGGGAACGGATATCCTTTCACTTTTTCGAAGATCACTGGTTTCTCATTCAGCGTGTACATGATGTTAGCAATCTCATATTCAACGGAGACTTCTTTTTTGATTCGAACGAGTTTTCCTTGTTCTTCTAATTGTTTTAAAAAAGGTCGTAGATGCATACTTACTCAACACTCTCTCGTGATGCACCGATCACGGTTTTCACGGTCTGAAATCCTTCTTTTTCTATTGCTGTTGCAACCTTGTTCTGTAATTCTTTTCCCGGTGTCAACGCAATCATATTGCCACCCAAGCCACCACCAGTAAGCTTCGCTCCATAGGCTCCTGACTCACGGGCGACACTGACAAGGAAATCAAGCTCACGGGATGATACCTCGATCTGTTGCAACAGCTTATGGTTCTCATTCATGAGTTTTCCAACATCCTGCAAGGATCCATCATGGATTGCCCGTTTCGCAAGATACGCGATGTTTTCAGCTCTGTCGAAAACCTCTTGGTACTTCTTTGGGTTTTTTTCCTTACGTTGTCTGACCCCGTCTACGGCTATCTTCGTATCGGTCACCTTGCCGGTATTCCCGATCACTATTTCAACAGGTATAGATATCGTCATTCGATCGATGATGTTCTTTTCACCTTTCTGGAACCAGATCAACCCGCCATACGTCGACGCGGTGTTGTCTACACCAGAGGGGGTCCCATGATATCCTTTTTCTCCCTCGTAGGCGATCTCGTTGATTTCATCATCAGATAGATTCATCTCGAAATAATCTGCAAGCGCACGAGCGACCGCGACACAGGACGCGGCAGATGCACCAATACCACTTGCGGCATACAGGTTTCCCTCAAGGGTGATATTGATTCCTTTTTTGGTAAGATCAATACCCATTTTCTTGTACATCAACTCAAAGGATTCCTTCTGTTGTGAAAGCTTATCCTCCTTGTATTTTGGTGTTGCAGGACGCTTATCTGACAGGGTGAATCCTGTATGGTCATACGGTTCGATTTTTGCTACCGTATAGTTCCCAATCGCTGATACAATCGATGGGATCCCATACACCACAAAGTGTTCATTAAACAAAATAGCCTTTCCGAAACCGATGCCATGACCTTTCTTCATACACTATCCCATAGCGTTCTCTGATAGATTGGTTACAATACAAGATAAGTATATTATTTTTATGGAATTAGGAAGAATCTTCTATTATATCAGTGCAGTATTGTCTCATGGAGCAATGATGGCATCTTCCTGGTTCATGATGATTCCGTTTGATAACCCCACTTCGTAAGGATGCTCGCATGGTTTTCATCACTGATTCCAGCTCAAAGCGTAGTTTTGGATCGAAATGAATCGTATAAGGTACATTATTATACACAAGGATCCCCTCTGGGACAAACACCCCTGATGTGTCCTCCAAGATCTGGCAGTATGCAGCAAGCTGAAGCACCTGACTCTGATGCGGGTGTGATCCTTTTCCCGATTTGACTTCCACAGGGATACATTTATTTTCTTTTCTCAGGATGTAATCGGGTTTTCCTGTGAGACGGTAACGTCCTGAGAACAGTGGAGCAGCTGGAACGTTGAGATCAGAATACAGGATTAATCCTTCAGGGATTCCCGAGGATTTCTTTTTGTTATGAATAGACCATCGTATCCAGAGCGCAGATACAAAAAGAATAACTGCACCACTCATAAGGAAGATGATGACAATGAAAAAATCTATAGGACCACCTCGATGAAAAAGAGAACAACCGCGACACTTAACATAAAAAGACCAAGAATAGCGACCCATCGTGCATAATGAATCTTTTTCTCAAAACCATCGATGGTATCACCAAGTGCCACATGGAACTGCTTTCCAACAACAAGTGCTGGGGACTCTGGTTCATAACCACATCGTTGCAGCATCCACGCACAGGAACAATAATGGTATTGACCGATCTCAGATGCACTTAATACATCGGTCTTCTTCGTTACCTTTGCTTTTCCCATCGATCCTCCAGGATGGAATATCGCTATTTATAGCTATACCGGGGGTGACTGAAACAATACCAGTGAGTTGTTTGGTTTTTCCCAAACGTTTTCAGACACTATATAAAGACTGACAGATATAACCAGAACTAAACAGAAACGTGATCGCTATGGAAAAGAAAATCACTCAAATAACAGGAATATTGATTGTAAGCCTGCTGGTGTGCGCAAGTCTTGTGGCAGTCATTACTCTTTCGCCATTGGACAAAGGAGCTTATACCTATAAACTCAATACGTTTGAATCATATGACGACCTCCAGTCCTTCCTGGAGAAACGGATTTCAACGGGAGGGAACCAAGGACGTCTGTATTACTCGCCAAATATCGCGATTTCAAAGGAATCAGGAACCGCGAATGATGCATCAGCCTTAGGTGGTGAGGTGCCTCCATCCTATTCTACGACCAATGTGCAGGTGGCTGGTGTGGACGAACCTGATATCGTGAAAACCGACGGGACCTACCTCTATGTGGTCGCAAATAATACCGTCTATATCATCAAAGCATACCCAGTGTTCGAAGCAACGATCGTTTCACAGATTAAAATAACGAATGTCTCCATCAGCAACATCTTCATCCGAGGTGACCGCCTGGTCGTCTTTGGGAATACCGGCGTGTCTTATGGCTATCCTCTCCTCGAAGGAGATATGAAAGTTGAGAGTTCACCTCGCCTTGGTATGTGGTGGGGTGGTGTCTCGCAGACCGCTGTCAACGTCTACGACCTCAGCGAACGAGCAGCCCCAACTCTTACAAAAGAGATCAGAATTGATGGTGGTTACTTCGATGCACGTTTAATCGATGGGTATGTCTATCTGGTCGCAACCGAATACACCTATAATATCCTCTACGCGGTTGACGACACGAACTATACCTTCAATGTCCCAGAGATCAGTATTGATAACGAAACCAAGAGTATCTCTCCAGACGACATCTACTATGTGGACGTCCCGGAGCTTTCCGATACCATGACTCATGTGATCTCCTTGAACCTTGACACCAACGATATAGTAGAGAAGAGCTTCATGCTCGGCAGCTCTCAGACCATGTATGTGTCACAAAACAACATATTCCTCGCATCCATCCATTACCCTTATTACCCGATTCTCTACAGAACCGGAGCTGAAAGCCAAACAGCAGCTGATAACCAAGAGTCAACTATTTTACATAAGATTTCTATTGACACTGGTGACATCAGCTACATCGCACAAGGTGAAGTCCCTGGTGTCATCCTGAACCAGTTTTCCATGGATGAGCATAACGGGTTCTTCCGGATCGCAACCACCTCAGGGAACAACTGGATGGAAAACTCGCAGACCAGCAACAACATCTACATCCTTGACGACACCCTCACCCAGATCTCAAAGATAGAGAACATTGCCCCTGGAGAATCTATCTACGCGGCACGATTCCTCGGGGACCGTGCGTACCTTGTGACCTTCGTACAGGTAGATCCGCTCTTCACGATTGATCTTTCTGACCCTTACAACCCACGGATCCTCGGGGAACTGAAGATCCCAGGGTACTCTGAGTATCTGCATCCCTATGACGAGACCCATATCATCGGNATCGGAAAAGAAGTCGACCCTAGTATCGATGCGGATCTGGTTCATACCCCTGGAGCTATCTACTACACCGCTATNCTCGGTCTGAAGATAGCCTTATTTGACGTCAGCGACATCGAAAACCCTGTCGAACAAGCAAAGGTCGTTGTCGGTGACCGTGGCACGGACAGCCCAGCTCTCTACGACCATAAAGCATTCCTTTTCGACAGAGAAAAGCAGCTGCTCGTCCTCCCTGTGAGCCTCTATGAGATCACCCAGGAAGTCAAAGACCGATATGTCGAAAGCCAAGGAGCAGAAACCCTCTATGGAGAGTTCACCTTCCAAGGCGCATACGTCTACCAGCTCAGCCTTGAGAACGGATTTGACTATCAAGGACGGATCACCCATCAATCCCCTGAACAGATGCAACATACGCAAGATTACTACTGGTACTGGGGATCCTCCAGCACAGATATCACCAGAACCCTCTATATCGGAGACGTTCTGTACACGATCTCCGACTCGATGGTAAAGATGAACAACCTTGAGGATCTCAGCGAGATAAACAGCATCAGCCTGTCGTAGTTCATACTGAAGCGCAGATGAGAGAGGGGAGCCTCCCTTCCTTTCCTCCTTCTCCTCCCTTCTTCCCTCTCTCCTCACCTTTCTTTTTTTTCTATTTTTCTCCAAGATGATGAATTTTTTTTTCAATTCGTTTTATCAAACATCTCCGGAAAACCTATTAAATGACAACAGATGGGGTGTCGTTGGTGTAGCTGATGACAACCACTCTTGGCATTCGACGAGAAGATAAGAACCGCTGGGAACAACGAGTACCCCTCATCCCAAAACATATCCAAAATTTAAACAAGGAACATGGGATCAAAACCATCGTCCAGCCCTCACCCATACGAGTCTTCTCAGATTCCGAGTACAAAAAGATGGGTGCCCAGGTTCAAGAAAGCCTCTCGCCAAGCTCGGTCGTCTTCGCAGTAAAAGAAATTCCTCTACCCTCGTTTGAGAAAGGAAAAACCTATGTGTTTTTCTCCCATACCATCAAAGGACAGCACCATAACATGCCGATGCTCAAAAAAATGATGCAGCTCGGATGTACCTTGATTGACTATGAACGGATCGTCGATGCGAACGGAAGAAGACTGGTGTTCTTCGGGAGATACGCTGGTCTTGCTGGCATGGTTGATACGTTATGGACGCTAGGAAGACGCTTCCACACTGAGCAGATAGACACCCCGTTCAATACGATCAAACAGACGATCCACTATAAGGATCTCACAGATATAAAAAAGCATCTCGCGGTCGTAGGAAAAGAGATTAAGACCAAGGGTCTGCCCTCTTCGATGACGCCCTTGATCATCGGATTTACCGGATATGGTCATGTCTCCGTTGGTGCGCAAGAGATCCTGGATATTTTTCCCGTGAAAGAGATTCAGCCAAAAGATATTGTATCGATTTTTCAGAACCCCTCGAACAAGGTGATCTATAAGGTGGTGTTCAAAGAGGAACATTTAGTCGAACCAACGAATCCCGGCAAAAAATTTGATCTACAGGAATATTATCAGCATCCGGAACGATACCGTTTGACTTTCGAGCAATACATCCCCTACCTTTCCGTCCTGATGAATTGTATCTTCTGGAGCGCCCAATATCCTCGGCTTCTCACCAAACAGTACACAAAACGACTTTTTAGCAAGAAAGAAACACCCCGTCTAAAGGTCATCGGAGACATCAGCGCAGATATCAACGGTGCGATTGAATTTACTGAGAAGACAACATCACCGGATAACCCGGTCTTTGTGTACAACCCCCTCACCGATACAATCAAAGAGGGCTATGAAGGTGACGGCGTCGTTGTGATGGCGGTGGATAACCTCCCCTGTGAACTCCCCAAGGAATCCTCGGAATCATTTAGCGAGGTCCTCTCCCAATTTGTTCCAGAGATCATGGACGCTGATTTCAAAGCACAAGATTTTGAGAAAGTCAAATTACCTGCTGAGATAAAAAATGCAATGATCCTCTACCAGGGGAAGCTGACACCCGCATATCAATACATCAACAAATATTTATAAGGTCATTTGTTTCGCTGCAATGACCTTTTCTAATCTTGGAGGCAGAAAAAATGAAAACAATACTTGTCCTTGGTGCAGGCATGGTCTCACGGCCGATGATTCGGTACTTGCTAGACCAACCAGAATATCATGTGATCATGGCGAGCAGAACTGTCAGCAAGGCAGAACAAATGATCAATGGGCATCCGCGGGGAGAAGCATTTTCCTTAGATGTCAATGACGATAAAAAAGTCGAAGAACTCGTCTCCAAAGCAGACGTTGTAGTCAGTCTCTTGCCATACACCTATCATGTGAAAGTCGCTGAGATGTGTATAGAACATAAGAAGCAGATGATCACTACCTCCTATGTGAGCGATGCGATGCGTGCTCTTGATAAGAGAGCAAAAACCGCAGGCATTCTTATCCTGAATGAATGCGGTCTTGACCCGGGTATCGACCATATGTCCGCGATGCGGATCATCCATGATGTGGAAAAGAAGAAAGGAAAAGTAATCAGCTTCAGATCAACCACTGGTGCACTTCCCGCCCATGAGGCAAACACCAATCCCTTTGGATATAAATTCTCCTGGTCACCTCGAGGTGTTCTTCTCGCATCTCGCAACGCAGCCAAATGGTTGGAGAACGGCAAAGAAGTCTCCATCCCCAGTGAACAACTCTTTGAAAACTATTATTTACAAGATGTCAAAGGAACCGGGACGTTTGAAAACTATCCGAACCGCAATTCCATCCCCTATAAAGACATCTATGGGCTGAAACATGCACAAACCGTATACCGAGGGACCTTCCGGATGACTGGCTGGTGTGAGACCGTCCGAGCGATCGTTGCCCTTGGCTGGTTAAGCGAAGAACCGCCAAAAGGCTTTACGGGGAAAACATATGGAGACCTCACACGACATCTCATCGGTGCGAAACCAAAAGAGGATCTCCCACAGACAACCGCGAAATATCTCGGTATCAAACCCTTTGCAGCGATCATCAAACGACTCGAATGGCTCGGGTTGTTCGGAAATGAACCGTTACCAACAGAAAGGAACAATCCCCTAGATTACCTCAATGTTCTAACCTTGCAGAAGATGTCCATGGGGCTCCATGAACGCGACATGGTCGTCATGCACCATGAGTTCATCGCAGAGTACCCCTCCAAAAAAGAATACATAACCTCAACATTGGTTGATTATGGCATCCCTGATGGAGACACCTCTGTCGCCCGAACGGTCGCTTTACCTGCGGCCATTGCGGTGAAAATGGTGCTGAACAAACAGATGACCATGACCGGTGTTCATATCCCGGTCATCCCTGAGATCTATAACCCGATCCTTGATGAACTTGAAGAGTCAGGTATTACCTTTAAGGAGAGAACAGAGCCGTTGAAGAACTGAATATCTCTGATTCACCAGATGACCGATATCATTTTATAACACAAAAATATACCGCTCAAACACAGAATAATCCTGTTTTAAAGGAGTACTGAGTGTATGTCACTGAAACCAACAGATGTCCATGCAACACTTGGAAAATACATGCTTGCAGATGGATTCGATCTGGTCTTGGATCTTAAAAAAAGTAAGGGATGTAGGATCTATGACTCCAGGACTGGAAGATATTTCCTTGATGGTTTCTCATTTTTCGCAACCGCACCCCTGGGGTGTAACCATCCTGCGATGACCACACCAGATTTTATAAAGAAAATGGGGGAACTTGCGGTCAACAATCCAACAAACTCTGATGTGTACACCGTTGAGATGGCAGAGTTTGTCGACAGCTTCGCCAAACATGCCATGCCAAAACACTTCCGTCACCTTTTCTTCATCGCTGGAGGGGCCCTTGCAATAGAAAACGGGGTCAAAACCGCGTTCGACTGGAAGATACGAAAAAACATGGATCGCGGAATCGGTAAGAAGGGCCGGCAAGTCATCCACTTCAAAGATGCGTTCCATGGCAGAACAGGATATACTCTCTCTATGACCAATACGTTTAATATGAATAAAACAAAATATTTCACGAAATTCTACTGGCCTCGGATTGACAACCCGATGGTTCGATTCCCGTTGACCGAGGTAAATCTTAAGGATGTACAAGAACGAGAACAACATGCGGTGACGCAGATACAGGAAGCGCTGGCACAGAATCCTGACGATATCGCTGCTCTCATCATAGAACCTATCCAAGGTGAAGGTGGGGATAACCATTTCCGAAAAGAATTCTTCCAAAGACTTCGAAAGCTCTGCGATGAGCATGAGATGATGTTCATCCTCGATGAGGTGCAATGCGGAGTTGGATTAACCGGGAAGATGTGGGCATATCAGCATTTCGATTTCGAACCAGATATCCTTGCTTTTGGGAAGAAAACCCAGGTCTGCGGTATCATGGTCAGCGATCGTGTTGATGAAGTAAAGGACAATGTGTTTGCGGTCCCAAGCAGATTGAACTCAACCTGGGGTGGGAATCTTGTCGACATGGTCCGCTGTCAGAAATACCTGGAGATCATCGAGGAGGAGCACCTGGTGAAAAACGCAGAGGACCAAGGCAAACGTCTGCTACAGGGACTGGAGGCGATCCAGGCAAAGTACCCGCAGAAGATCTCTAATGCCCGTGGGAAAGGTCTAATGTGTGCTTTTGATTTACCAACCCCCGAACAACGGGATGTGCTTCAGGGGAAAATGTATGCCAATGGCCTTCTTGTTCTGACCTGCGGGTCTGTCACCATACGATTCCGACCACCATTGAACATCACTTCGGAAGAAATTGATGAGGCATTGACAATCGCAGAAAAAACAATCAAAGCGTTCTAAAAGCATCAGAGGGATATCTTAGCCTGTATATAGGGGACGATGTCCTGTATTTTTATCCTTTCTTGCTTGGTGGTATCACGATTCCTGACGGTCACTTGATTGTCGTTCAAAGAATCGTGGTCAACCGTGATACAGAAAGGAGTCCCTATCTCATCCATGCGTGCGTACCGTCGTCCGATCGTCCCGCTTTCATCATAGAATGTGCTGATGCCTGATGTCCTCAGGTCCCCATCGATTTTTTTAGCAATCTTTATGAGGTTCTCATCGCCAATCAATGGAAAGACACCAGTTTTAATTGGTGCGACCCTGGGATTGAGTTTCAATATCGTGTATTCCTCTTCTTTTTTCTTCTCCTCGACATAGTTATGTTCAAGGAGGAAGTATAAGACTCGGTCAATCCCATAGGATGGTTCGATCACATGCGGGACGAATTTCTCGCCTGTTTGTTTTTCTTTGACCTCAACGATTTCATAGCATTCTTTTGGAATATCAATGGATTCTCCATCAACAGTGACCATGATCTTCTTGACAGTTGCTGCATCCATCTTTTCGAGTTGATCCTTGATCTTGCCTGCTTTTCCACCAAACCGTGGACCGAGGATATTCATCTTGGGAACCACTTTTTTCATCATGAGTTCCTTGGGTTGTTCAAATGCCCGTAATGCGAACATGTCCACGTTTGAAGATTCGATATGAGCGTTAAGATCATAGGCGGACCGGTCCGCGATCCCGACACATTCCACCCACCCGAACCGTTCGCTATACAGTTCAGCATCCCAGCATTCTGCTGCATAATGTGCAAGCTCGTTAGCCGCATGTTTCCGGAATCGGAACTTCTTCGGGTCCACCCCGGCGGTGAAGAGAAACTCTTGGGTTAGATAGACATAATATGCAAGCGCCTGGTTGTTGATGATTTTCTTTTTCACTGCATCAGCAACCGAGATTTTCATTTCTTTTTCATTATCGAAAAGGAACAATTCCTTTTCTTTAATTGTGCTAAATAATGGATGGGTCTTATCCTGCGGATCGAAAAAAACCTCTGCTTCCGCCATGGAGAATTCCCGCTGACGTAGTGTCCCCTGTCGGGGGGAGATTTCGTTGCGGTATCCTCTACCAATCTGGACGACCCCGAAAGGGAGTTTCTTCCGACTGTACTGGTAAAGAAGATGGAAGTTCGTAAAAATACCTTGGGCGGTCTCCGGCCGTAGGAACGCTTTCCGTCCTTCCCCGATACCGATCGTGGTTGAAAACATCAGGTTGACGGGATGAGCATCGTGTAATTCAGCTTTGCAGGTCGGACAGATGATCTTGTTTTCCTTTATCGCTTGGTCGATGGTTATACCTTTCTCGATGATGTCCTCGACCTTGTAGGATCGTTTGCAGTGACTACAATCAACGGTAAGGTCTGTGAATTCCTCCACATGACCAGATGCTTTGAGCACTTCGTACAATGTTATNGTTGGTGTGCTGATTTCTACACAATTATCCTGTAAAAGATAGAAGCGTCTCCAGAGGTTCTCGACATTGTTCTTCAATTGAGATCCGAGCGGTCCGTAATCATAAAACCCTGCGATACCACCATAGATTTCAAAGGACGGGTAAATAAATCCTCTTCGTTTGGCCACCATCATGATTTTATCGTAGATATCCTGAGGCATCAGTGGAAATCTCCTGTGTTAGAAAAAAGGAATTCATTTGGAGGATTTAAACATGCATGCCATCAGATCGATATCGGTCACCATCCCCAGGAGTCTGTTTTCAGGGCTGACCACGGGAACATGACTGATTTTGTTTTTTATCATCTTACGGGCAATCTCAGAGATCGGGTCGTTCTTGTATGCTTTGATGACGTTCGTAATCATGATTTCTTTGACAGCGACTGGCGGGAGATCGACCTTTGTTGTTGAATAATACAGACGGATCGTATCCCGGATTCCTTCCCAGGTCCATTCATCCTCATCGCCACCCATGCCAAGGTTCGTCTGTGATACACTTTCTTTTATATGACTGAGTTTGAACAGATCTCCTTCACTGACGATACCACCCAGCTCACATTCTTTGTTCAGAATCGGTAGTGCGGTTTCACTGGTGACGTTGATGATCTCCATGATGATGGTGATGGGTGTTTCTTGGTAGACCGGGACAAGGTTTCGTGTGAAATAATTATCAACGATATCATCATAGGAATCATCCAATGCTTTAAGGACGTCCGTGGGACTGATGATGCCAACAAGGTTTTTTCTTTTATCGATGACAGGGAGACCATGAATCCGGTTTTCATAGAGGAGTTTTGCTGCGGTGGAAAGATCATCGTCTTTCATAACGGTGTAAGGTTTTGTGCTCATGATGAGCGCGATTTGCTCTTCGTCAGGGTTTTTGAAGATATCAGAACGAGTTAGAACACCAGCGACTTTCTTTGTGTCTTTTTTCAGGATCGGCATGCCAGAGACGTTATGTTTTGCTAGAGTCTTCAATGCGTCTCGGATGGTTCCTGGCACGTATCCTACGATTAATTCTGTTGCCATTGCGTTTTCTACTTTCATCATTGTTATCCCTCTCGTCCCTACCTATTTTGATGCATATAATAGTTTTAAAGAGTCTCTCTCTAAAACGATGTATTTTTCTGATAGGTCGCGACCCTGAATGCAGTCAGTTAAATTTAAAGCTTTCCTTGGAGTGAACGTGATAGTTGTCAACAATTCTTCAAGACTGAATACTTTTGTTTTTTGCAACACCTTGACTTCCTCGAGAATATTAGGGTTATTGATCATGGCGTTATCTGTGCCCAGGAGTAATGTTACACCGGTATTTTTCATAAGCTCAAGGTTGTGTTTCAGGCGAAAAAACAGGTATGAACGAGGACAGATGACAATCGGTATGGATGCATCATTGACTCGCTCAAGATCTGTTTTTGTCGCTGCGATCATATGGATCAGCAGATTTGGTTTTAAATCTAAGACCTGGTCGATATCCTCGCGTTCTACTTCGCTGGCATGCAACGCAAGCAATTTTTTCTTTTTTCGGACATGCAAGGAGAGTTTTTCGATTTCAGAGGATTCCCAATCAGAGATGCTGCTCAGACCAATCCCGTCGGAGTTTTCCAAGAGTTGGTCCAGTTCGTCCTTATTATAGACCATTTGGGCTGGACGTGAGAGGATGACTGCATCGACCGGACAGTGTTTCAAGGCTTTTCGTATCTGATAAATTCCTAGGAACCCCCCTTCCCGGAAGTCACAGAAACATGAGGTGCCTGCGGTTCTCATCTCCTGGAGAGACGTTTGTATTCCTGCAAGGATTTCCTGTTCTGTCGCCTGTTTTAATAATCGATGTTTCAAACCAGCGGGTGGCGCCACCAACTCTTTAACATTGTGGGGGAGCGCAAGATGGTGAAAACGGATGAATGAGTCACCAAGGTGGGTATGGGCATTGATACACGTTGGGATGATCACACCGGTTGCCAATGGTTTTTTCGGCGGTGAACCTTTTCCTCTATCGCCTACCACTACATTATCCTCTAATCCAAGATACCCGGTAACAAGACCATCTTTTGTAAGAATCTCACCGGAAATGTACTCCATGTGCCTCAATGTAAGAGTCAGGAGTTTTTAACCCTTTTTTATCCCAGACAATAACAGTTCTAGAACGGCAATAGAAATATTTTTGAATACCCCATATGATTTCTCTTCCGCTCTTCAATGCTTCGGAATGTCCTGTATGTAACACAAAATTCAAGGAGAATGAAGGGAGATGAGATGGTAAAAAATGATGGCGAATGAAAATGACAAAATCGCATTGGTCGACAAAGCAAACATGCTAGATGGACTTGCCCGCTTCCCTGAGCAGATCAAAGAATCCTTGGCAATCGCTGAGACAGCAGAACGATTCAATTTCCTCAAAATTGATAATGTGATCATCGCTGGGATGGGGGCTTCCGCGATTTCTGGGGACATCATGGCAAGCCTGTTACGAGATAAACTGGATGTTCCCCTGATCGTCAACCGGGAATATGATCTCCCGAAATGGGTCAACAAAGATACTCTTGTCATCTGCATCAGCTACTCGGGGAACACCGATGAGACCCTGAGTTCGTTCAAAATAGCATATCAGAAAAAATGCAAGATCATCTGCATCTCCACCGGGGGAAAACTCCAAGAGCTCGCTGAAAAACGACAAGTTCCATTCGTGAAAATCCCCTCAGGGATTCAACCACGGGCAGCGACCGCGTATCTGTTGTTCCCCTCTATTATATTCCTGAAAAAGATAGGATTGCTGAAAACCACGATTGAAACGGATATCGAAGAGACCATCGCGGTAACCAAGGAGTTCGTCTCGACGAATAATAAGACAGTCCCTGAAGAGACCAACCAGGCGAAGCAGATAGCGCGAAAGATCCATAACACCATCCCGCAAATCTATGGCTGGGGCATTTACACGCCTATTGCGATTCGCTGGCGTCATCAACTCAACGAGAACAGCAAGGTAATAGCCCGTACTGATATCGCTCCTGAATGTAACCATAATGATATCGTTGGGTGGTCTCAGAATCCTGAAATCTCAAAGCAGTTCTCCTGCATCATGCTGCGAGACAAGGATGAAGAGACCATTGATATGACGACCCGGTTGAATTTCATGCGTGACCTGTTCCAAAACACCGCTGGTGCGGTCATTGAAGTCTCTCCAAAAGGAAAAAGCCAGCTAGCGAAAATGATGTATCTCATGTGCCTGGGTGATTTCACCAGCTGTTATCTTGCGGTGTTACGCGGAATCGACCCAAGCCCGGTCGACATCATCACTGAGCTGAAGAAACGTCTCGCAGAAAAATAACCAAAAAGATTTCTTCTTCCCTTTTTCTTGAATTTCTTCACAAACCATAAATATGTATTACCACATCTTCGCCAGTAGCACTCAAACGTGGTTGATGAGGATTCCTGTGAATAAATTGACTCAAGCAAATTTTCTCTGTCTTGCTCTTCTTTTATTGATAGGAAGTGCGATGATATCGCCTCGGGTCGTCTCCCAAGATGAACCAGAACTTCTCATCGATGTCTCCGAATCAGACAACTGGAATGAAAGCGCAGAATCTATCGTCTATGAAGGAAAAAGCTACGATATTACCGCAAGTACAGAAGACGATCCATACATTCTTGGGGTGAATATCACGGTCCTTGGAACCACCTATCTAACAAGCCTTTCAGAACCGCTTATCACTATCGAAATCCCCTCGTTCGAAACAACTGACTCGATAACTATCACCGCGACAAAAACAGGGTATCAACCAGGGACAATTGAACTCAATGTCCTGAAAGGTGAATTAATCATAAAAACAGATCGTGTCACTGTCAATGAAAACACAGATTTTTCAGTCACCGTGACAAATCAAGACAACAACCCAATAGAAGACGCTCTGGTGTATGTCACAGAAGATTCTTCACCAATACTAACCAATCAACAAGGAATAGCGATTGTTCAAGCCCCAGAAATCGAGGTTTTCACCACGACAACAATCCAGGTCATTAAAAGTGGATATCTGCCTGGAACAACTACAATACGCATACAAAATGTTGAAGGAGCCATCTTCAGCATCACTGAATCGAAATTCCTTCAGATTCTCCCGATACTACTGGCTATCCTCGTTGTCATTATTGCAGTAATCTTCGTTCTATTAAAAAAACGAAAAGATTCGCCAAAACCATTTGAGAACAACGTTGCAAGAACTCCAGATAATTCACCATCATATCACAAAGAAAAACAACAACATTCCAGACAAGAATCCGCAAGGTATCCAGAAACAGAGAAACGAACCATCTCCACTTCATCCTCTGAACCAAGGATTGAAGAGATACGAATCCCGGTACAGGCAAAAAAGAAAGAGACGACCATTCTACCGGAAGAACAAAATAATGGACAATCTACTGAGGAAGAAAGCAAGCACCAAGATGATTGGTTCAAAGGCCAAGATTATATGCGATACAAGATTGATGAACTCACTGGGAAAATCGATCAAAAAACAGATGGGAAATGGTTCGAAGGGGAGCAAGACACCAAATATAAAGTCGATGAAGCGTTAAAGAAAAACTTGAAGAAGAAAAAAGTCGACGGAGATTCGGTTGAATAGGTTTCTATCAAAGCTTGTCATCTAACGGTATGACCAATTATTTTATTAGCAACACCGCGTTCAGAGCGCTGGGATTGTCTGATTTCTAATGAGACTGCTCTTTGAACTCTCGAAAGAACATACCACACTACCAACAGCAGAGGTCCTCGCGTCATTAATAGCCGAAGGTATTGATGCATCAGTCATCAATTCAAATGAAGACGTCCTTCTGGTAGAAACAGAAACAAATGATGACGGAATCAAACAGCTGGCAGAACGCCTTGCTTTTACGTTTATGATTGATGAACTGCTGTTCTGCTGTCCTGCTACTATCGATGAGATCTTGCAGAACGCACAAAATCACCAGTTATCCTCAGAGGGATCGCTTGCAATCCGATGTAAAAACCGCTCGACACACATCGATTCAGAACATCTCATCGACCAATTAGGGGATATCTACACAAAAAACAGGCAGGTCAATCTTACGAATCCAGACATAGAGCTCCGAGCAGTCATTACAGACAGTGTTGCGTATCTAGGGATAAAAAAAGCAGGTATCGACACCAGTTATTTTCAACAACGACGAGGTCATCTCCGACCGTTCTTATCACCAATCACACTGCATCCGAAAATCGCCCGGGCGATGGTGAACCTCTCCCAAGTAAAAAAGCAACAAACACTACTTGATCCTTTCTGTGGTACTGGGGGCATCCTTCTTGAGGCTGGACTGCTTGGTGTAAATATCTTGGGAAGTGATATCGAACAGAAAATGATCGATGGCAGTCAGAAGAACCTTGACTTTTATCATTTGAAAAATTATCGATTATATTGTGCGGATATTGGTAATGTCGCACGATATGCTGCTGCTGTTGATGCGATTGCGACTGATTTTCCCTATGCTCGTTCAACTACCACAAAAGGAGAACAACTCACCCGACTCTATAACCGTGCTTTTGAAACAATTTCTCAAGTCCTTAAAAAAAAGAGATACGCGGTTGTCGGGCTCTCGAATGAGGACATAGCAACCATCGGGGAACAATATTTGTCTGTCGTAGCAATATATCCTGTAAAATCCCATCGGAGCCTTACACGATATTTTGTGGTGTATAAAAAAGACTGAGATCGGGAACGAGAAAAAATTTACAAGCGTTCTCCTAAAAAATATAGACCCCCATATGGGTATTGTAGAACCCATCAGTAGTTAGTATAAATATGGCAACAATTTTATATAACCTATGATTGTATATAAAAGAGAAGGCGAATTTCATCTGATGAAAAAAGGATTGATGCTTGGATTTACTATTCTCTTAGCAAGTATACTATCGATACCATCGCAAGGGATGATGATCAGAACTAATATTCAGTCTCCCACGCTCGTTGGCACTATCCATTATGTCGGGGGAAATGGACCGAATAACTATACAACAATACAACAAGCGATCAACAATGCAACCACGGGCGATACTGTTTTTGTCTATGATGATTCTTCCCCTTATTTTGAGCATATCATTATCAACGTATCTATTCATCTCATCGGTGAAAATAACACAACAACCATCCTTGATGGGGAAAACCAGGGTGATGTAGTCCTCTTCACTGCAGATTCCATCACCATGACTGGTTTTACTATTCAACATAGCGGGGATACCGCTAAAATAGACGCAGGGATCGAATCACGGTCAGACAGAAATGTGATTATAGGCAATCGGATCATCTATAATGGTGCATATGCAATCGGAATCTTCCTGAACGGGTCTTCAGAGAATCTTGTGACAGAAAATTTTATTTCTGAAAACGGAAGGGAAGGTCTCTTCCTTCAAAACGCAGTTGACTGCGTTATCAAAGATAATCTTTTTACAAAAAATGGTCATTGTGCGATTATTGTTTCGTATTCAAATAGAAACATGATTACGAAGAATACCATGTCTGAGAACTACGCGACCGTGAGCCTTTGGCCAGGGGCGATAGATAATGAGATATCTTGGAACCTCATGCGAAATCAAGAATATAGTGG